>Ga0335069_10001302_pt1 | contig 40396 bp, 26 predicted proteins | sample Lox_Sample_11_FD_206714 | JGI IMG/M metagenome (GOLD analysis project Ga0335069, IMG submission 206714) | Soil microbial communities from Loxahatchee National Wildlife Refuge, Florida, United States - Lox_Sample_1.1 | ecosystem: Environmental > Terrestrial > Soil > Wetlands | place: USA...
GGCCGGTCATGCCGGTGTTTGTAGTGACGGCACCAGCGCTCGACGTGAGCAAGCTAATATGGTCGGGCGAGAATTTGTTGCTGTCTGCAACCAATATGATCGGATGAGTGGTTCTCTGTCGGCGGCTTCCGAAAACATGACTTATTCCCGTCGCTGCACCTCTGGCAGCTGGGACCCCATGGAAAAGGTTGGCTGTGTCCTTATTGTGAGGAAGGCGTAACTTAGCGCCCACACTGTCCAGTTTTTGGGCGATCGTGCCTTTCCCGTAGGCACGGATTGCCAGGAAGACCTTGTCAGGGTCAATGTGGTCTTTCTCGGCGGTGTAGGTATGCAAGTAACTGTGGAACTTCTGTGTGAGAGGCTCAAGATGGGTCAGCCTTTGCTTTTTGAGAAACCTGTTCACAAGCTGTGTGTATTCGCCGTAGGAGATGAGGCGCGAGTCGAGCATTTGGCGGGCCACAAAGCAGTTCGTGATTACACGAAAGTCGCCAATCAGTTTGTCAGCGTCGGACAAACAGAATTTATCGAGGAGTCGAATTCGCCGGCGCTTCCTATAGACGATATCGAAGATATTAACAACGGTGCCTTTGACGCCAAATAAATTTGCCTCGTTCTTCATTTCCCGAATCCACTTTGCAAGCCTGTGCTTGTTATCTTTATAGCTCTCGAGTATCACACCCCCGACGACAGTACCTACGACAGCCACCACAAGGAGTGCGAACAGACTTTCATATCTATGGGAACGATCATCTAAGCGTGTTCCTTGATAGAGCCTGAATGTCTTCACGAAGCTGCCATGTCGAAGGTAATCTCGGCGCAAGAGGTTGATGATACCGATGTCATTCAACATGTCCCACTCAAAATGCTGGCGGGCTTTGCTAAAGCAGCTCAGTTTGAGCACACGGTTCGCCACCGGTAGAATAACCGGGTCCAATGCATGGTGTAGGTCGTATAGGAGGTCCGAACCAGCAATAGGTTCCGCCATTTCGAGTTTGCATCCTTTCTTCATGCCATCCGTCTAACTTTTGCTCGTGTTGACCTGTATGAAACCCTTCCCGGTCGGCAAAACGAGGAAGCACGAATGCCGATTGCGCAGGGCTTCGCGGTATTCTGGGATCGTGCCATCCCAGTTGCCCTTGTTTCCGAGTACGGCGTGTAACTCCGCGTCTTGAGGGTCCAGACGAACCGCCGGGCGATATTCACCCTCCGCGTCAGCGTACTGTTTGGCCCGGAGGAATTCTGAGCCGCGCGCCAGGTGCTGCCGGATTTCCATTTGCCGCGCCTGCGCCGCGGGATCAACAGTCACGGACTTCGTCACCTTGGCGCTCTTGAGGGCGCTAACTAGTTCGCTTTCCCCACCGGCCAAGCGGACTTCTTGAAGATAGTCATCCGTAAGGTCAAAATCGATTCCGCGTTCCTGGACCAGCATGGTGACTCGGTGGCTCGACACCTGCCCGGCGAGCAGGACGAAAACCTGCACTTGGTTCAGCGGCTTCTTCGCGCTGGCGGGCTCGGGTCCGGCTGTTGTAGCGCTGACCTTGAGTCAGCACGTGCCGACCTGAAGGTCGGCGCTACAGTGTTTTGCTGCGCCCAGGCAGACAGGGCAGTGACCAGCTCCATCGCCAGTATGAGTAGCGTCAGCGTTTTGCGGAATCTCATGGCCACCTCGCGGGGCTGCTGTGGACTGAGATAAATCGATGGGCAGAGTCTACCACGTGGCCGTACTACGGCCAAATCGTCGATGTGGTACCCCGGGGTGACGTCCTCATTTTGTCCGGATGGTGGCGCGGGGGATATGACAGACTGGCGCAGATGATCAGGCCGGGCCACGAAGTTGTCGTGGCCCTGTGGTTCCGTGCGAGGCTTGCCGGCTTAGATCAGTGGAATTTGCGCTGAAGCTGGGCGAGGGTTCGTTCGGCGGCGGCGAGTTGGCGAGCCACTTGCCGGGGCGCGGTGCCACCCGTCACGTTGCGGCGGCGCACCGACGCTTCGGGCGAAACCGCAGCGGCACGCAGTTTTGAATCCCAGGCCGGAATCCATTTTGAGGCTTCGGCAGGCGTGAGGTCGGCAAACGTCTTGCCGGCATCCGCGGCATAGCGCACGAGCTTGCCTACCTGTTCGTGAGCTTCGGCGAAGGGGACTCCGCGCCGGACGAGCTCGTCGGCGAGGTCGGTAGCCGTAAGAAATCCCAACTGCGTTGCAGCCTTCATGCGCTCCGGGTGGATGCTGAGGGTTGAGACGACGCGCGCGGCAATCGTGACGGCCTCCCCGGTCGTATCCGCGGCCGCAAACAGGGCCGCCTTGTCTTCCTGCAAGTCGCGGTCGTAGGCGAGCGGCAGTCCCTTCAACGTCGCCAGAAAGCCCGTGAGCCTTCCCAGCACGGTCCCCGCCCGGCCGCGAATCAACTCCAGCGAGTCGGCGTTCTTCTTCTGCGGCATCAGGCTGCTGCCCGTCGCGTAGGCGTCGGCCAGCTCGACAAACCCGAAGGCCGGCGAACCGTAGATGATCAGATCCTCCGCCCAGCGGCTGAGGTGCACCATACACAAAGAGCAGGCAAACATCAGCTCGGCCACGGGATCGCGGTCGGAAGTGACGTCCAGACTGTTGCGCGCGACACGCGCGAAACCCAGATCGCGCGCCAGCCGCTCGCGGTCTACTGCAAACGTAGTTCCGGCGAGCGCTCCCGCGCCCATCGGCAACTCGTCGGCGCGCGCGTGGCAATCTTCGAGGCGCGTCACGTCGCGCCGGAACATTTCGAAATAGGCCAGCAGATAATGGCTGAACAGGATGGGCTGCGCCGGTTGCAGATGCGTGAAGCCCGGCATGACGACAGCCTGATGCCGCCGCGCCTGGCCAGACAGTGCCGCGAGCATCTCGACGAGCGCCCGCTCCAGGCCCAGCGTTGCGTCTTTGAGATACAGCCGCGTTTCGGTCGCGACCAGATCGTTGCGGCTGCGCCCCGTGCGCAACTTCCGCGCGACCTCGCCCACGCGGCGTTCGAGTTCCCTTTCCACCCACGTGTGGACGTCCTCGGCAGACTGCCCGCGCGCCCAATGCGGGTTGCGCCCGACCTCCCGCCCAAGAGCAGCAAGGCCCGACGACAACCGCGCGACCTCACGCGGCCGGAGGGCACGCGCCCTCCCCAGGCTTTTCACGTAAGCAAGGTTCACCCGCAGGTCATACAGAATGAATCGCTGATCGAGCGAAAACGATTCCGAGAACTTTTCGAACTGCGGGTCGCTGCGCCCCGAGAAACGGCCGCCCCAGAGCTTCATCTGGCCTTCCTCCGCGCGGTCTTGGTTTCCCGCTTCTTGCGCATGGATTCCGCTACGCGCAGCGGCAAACCCAGAATGTGAATAAAGCCTTCGGCATCCTTCTGGTTGTAATCCGCGTTCATGACGAAGCTGCCGATGCTGGTGTCGTAGAGCGAATAGGCGGATTCCCGGTCGAGCACGCGCACCGTGCCGCGGTAGAGCCCCAGCGTGACTTTTCCGGTGACGTTCACCTGCGTGGCGTCCACGAAGGCGTCCAGAGCCGCGTGCAGAGGCGTGAACCACTGCCCGTAATAGGTGAGCTCCGCGTAGCGCAGCGCCACGTGCTGTTTGTGGTGGAGCGTGTCACGGTCGAGGCAGATCGCTTCCAGTTCCTGGTGCGCCGCGTAGAGCAACGTGCCTCCCGGCGTCTCGTACGCGCCGTGAGACTTCATTCCCACCAGGCGGTTCTCAACCAGGTCGGTGCGTCCCACGCCGTAGTGGCCGCCAATCTGGTTCAACGTCTCGACGAGCTTCACGGGGCCCAGCCGCTTGCCGTTCACCGCCACCGGCACGCCAGACTCGAAGGCGATGGTCAGTACATATTCCCCGTCGGGAGCCTTCTGGGGGGTGCGCGTCAGCTTCCAGGCGTCCTCGGGAGGTTCACCCAGCTTGGTTTCCAGCGGACCGCCCTCGTGGCTGAGGTGCCACAGGTTCTGGTCGCGGCTGTAAAGGTCCTTCTTCGTGACCGGCACCGGCACCTTGTGGGCGTGGGCGTATTCCAAGGCGTCTTCGCGCGACTTGATCGACCACTCGCGCCAGGGCGCGATGACCCGCAGATGCGGCGCGAGCGCCTGATAGGCAAGCTCAAACCGCACCTGGTCGTTTCCCTTCCCGGTGCAGCCGTGGGCGAGCGCATCCGCGCCCTCTTCGAGCGCGATCCTTACCTGCGCCTTCGCCAGCACGGGGCGCGCGAGCGAGGTTCCCAGCAAATACTTGCCCTCGTACACAGCGCCGGTCTTGACGGCTCGCCAAAGATACTCGGTTACAAACTCTTCGCGGAGGTCTTCCACGAAAACCTTGGAGGCACCGCTGGCCAGTGCCTTGCGGCGAACGGCGGCAAAATCGTCGCCCTGGCCGACGTTTCCGACCATGGCAATAACTTCACAACCGTAATTCTCACGCAGCCAGGGAATGATGATAGAAGTGTCGAGCCCTCCGGAATACGCCAGGACGGCGCGTTTGACCGAAGGTGTAGAAGATGTAGGCATAGGCTTAGACTCTCTTTTCCTTTCTGATTAGGATCGACCGGATGTGGGCAACCGTCAGCCCGCCGCGAGCTTGCGGATTCGCTTGCACACCTCGGCGGCCGTCGCGGCGCTGGGCGTGGCGATAAAGATCGTGTCATCGCCGGCCACCGTGCCCACGACCTCTTCCCAGGGATCGGCATCCAGCGCGGCGGCCACGGAGTGGGCGTTTCCCGGCCGCGTCCGCAGAACCACAATGTTCCCCGCTTGACGGGCACCGGTGAGGAATTCCTTCAGGACAATGGGCAGCTTGGGCTGAGGCGACGCGGCGGACTCCGCCGCATCGGGCAGCCGGTAACCGTCGCGCGTCTTGACCAGCCGGAGTTCCACGATATCGCGTGAGACGGTGGCCTGCGTGACGTGTATCCCCCGCCGCGCCAGCTTGCGCCGCAGGCCGTCTTGGGTCTCCACGGGTTCGGCACGCAGGAGGTCTAGAATCTGGGTTCGCCGGTAAAGGTTATCCATGCAAGTTTATGCAATCAACGCATAAATATACCATGGCGCGAGAAGCCTCGCAAGCCTGCGTGAGGGGCAGGGTCCCGTCAAAGTCCATGCCGGATGTCCGCGGCCCCCTCACCCCCACGGCAAGCGAAGCGTGGGGCCCCCTCCCGCCTTCGTCGGGCGCCCTCACCCGCAAGAGGGGAGGGAGGGCTGGCCCAAGGACGGCCACCACCCATCTCCCCTCGCGGGAGAGGGTGGCGAGGGGAGCGAGCCAGGTGAGGGGGCCTTCGAAACGAATCAACTTTGACGCAACCCCGGGGGCGCACGGATTTCCTGATACGGGGTTCTTTCGACGGCCGCGCGGCAGATCGTCAGCGGACGTCACCTTTTCGACGGTCTGCAAACCCACCTCGCATTCCGCAGAATGTCCAGTCTTTCGGAGGGGACCGCAAACCAGTTGCTTTGCTTCTGACAATGTGGTTCAGTCACAGAGGCTAGCCCCGGCCCTTGGACTCCCCAGGCTCTCGAAGGAGGTTTCGTATGGCCGAAGCAATGGACGATCGAGTCAAAGGACTGTTTCTGATCTTCAAGGACGCTCTGCAGGACGAACAAGAGGCTCAGGCCAAATACAAGAAAGCAGCCCAGCTCTCGGACGACAAGGAACTCAAGGAAGTCTTCGAGAGTCTCTATCGGGACGAGCTTCGTCACGAAAATGTGCTCCTCCGGCGCTACAAGGTCTTCCGCAAGAAGTTCAACATTGCGGACTAGGCGGCCACGGTCAGCGCCGGAGGGTTCCCGATCCATCAGAAGTGCGGCATCTGGGGCATCTCCATCTTCTGTGGCTCGCCCTTGATGTGGCTCGTTTCGTTCGTCAGGATCTTGGTCAGCACCATGCTCACATCCGGTGTCGTGACTTTGACCCAGCCAAACGAGGCAACCTGCGTGGCGACCCAGTAATCCAGGTTGCCCTTCGGTTCTTGCTTCCGGTAGTGCTGGCAGGTAAAGGTGCCAGCGGGAACCGTCACGCTCTCGGTTCCAACCAGTTCCCCCATGTCCGGTTTCTCGGAAGAAGGTTGCGGCTGATGCGACTTCATCATTTCCATCATCATATCGGTCATTTCCATGGGCGGCCGCCCGGGAGGCTGGGTGATCATGCGCTTCATGCCGGCGTCTGGGCCACCGGTCACCATCAACATCTTCGTAACCATCTCACCACCCAACTCAGCCGACTGCATGCGGGTTTCAAGCCAAATGCCCGGGCTGCCTTTGAAATCCTCTTTCCCCACGAGCGCGTACGAAACCGTCATCTCCTTGGGACCGCCCTTCCCCGTGACGTTCATGCTGTACTCGGCGCCCGAATTCATCACGGGATTTTGCAACATCGGCGGCGGCGCCTGGGGCCCGCCCCGGCCTTTTCCACCCCATTGTGCTGAGGCGCTGGCCATGGCCGTGAACATCATTACTGCAGCAACAAGTCCTCGTTTGTAGTGATTCATCATCCACCCCCTGATGGTTCCCTTTTTTCCGGCCTTTTCCACGAGGCTATAGATGAATTGAAAATAGCCCCACCTTCGAAAGCGTGCGGACAGCACCTTCGATAACAGAGCTCAGCAAATCTGAGGTACGTGACTACCCGAGTGAAGTCTGTCTAGAACAGTAGCGAGAGCGCATGACGTTCGGAACGGGCGCAGCACACTGGCGCGTCAGTCCCCGTGCCCGCCCGGCGCCACGAAATACTCTTTCTTGAAATCTTCCCACTGCGCAGGCTGGTACTGGTCCTTAGGAATAAAGCGCTTATGCCGAAACTCAATGCCGAGTTGAGATTCGTCAATCTCGCGCCCCTTCTCGGGAAGGTAATCGAAGACGCTGCGGTTGGCGCCATAGTACGCACACAACCACACGCCCTCGGCGTTTTCGACAGCGTAAAGAGCACAGGCCAGGGGCAGCGGCCGCGTGGGATCAACCGTTACCTTGGAAACCACATCAATGATTTTGCCGGTGACGCGCGACAGAGAAGCCACGGTCGAAGATTCAGAAGGCGCAGACGTCGTCATATCGCTCGAAGTCCATTCTTGGGTGCCGCCCGGCGCCGGCGAGACTTGCTTCCGCGCGGCACGTCCAGGGCGGACTATTAGCTAACAAGATTAATACTCCGGGACCCATCCAAAAAGCAAGTGCAGCAGCCCCAGTGGTAGTGTCCTAATTTCGGCTGTAGCGCCCGGCTTCAGCCCGGCAAATGCCGCCCATTCGCGGACCTCAGAGCCGGCGCTAAGGGGTGGCGCTACTTCAAATTAGGATACCACGCAGGCTGTGGAGAAGGCCGTGGAGAAACATTGACTTGCCGTACCTCTTAGGCTAGGCTTGCGTTTCTGGGAAAAGTTCACTTCTGTTGTCAGGAACAGTCGGCCCCGAAGGCGTCTGGAGAAGTGTTTTGACTCCGTCCACGTACTCCCCAACGGAAAGGTGAAAGCGAGGCGGCATGGCCGAAGCTCTGAGCGCGGCAGGGCGATATCAGATTGTGAGTGAACTGGGGCGAGGCTCCATGGGCGTCGTCTACCAGGGCTACGACCCGCTGATCGGCCGCAAGGTCGCCATCAAAACGATGCTCACGGAGGGCCTCTCCGAGCAAGAGTTTAGCGAGTACAAGACCCGTTTCCAGCGCGAGGCCCAGGCGGCCGGAACCCTGGCCCACCCCAACATTATCACCGTGTACGATTTTGGCGAGCAGAACGGCGTCCTCTACCTGGCCATGGAGTACCTGGAAGGCAAGTCACTCGAAAGGGTGGTCCAGGAACAGAACATCCTGCCGATCGAGACGATTCTTCCCATTTACGACCAGGTGTGCAGCGCGCTCGACCATGCACACCAGAACAAGATCGTTCATCGCGACATCAAGCCCGCCAACATCATCATTCTGCAAAACGGGCTCGTGAAATTGACCGACTTCGGCATTGCCAAGATGATGTCGATGGGCATGACGCAGGCCGGGCACATTCTGGGGACGCCGAATTACATGTCCCCCGAGCAGGTCAAGGGTCGGCCCGTCGATGGCCGGTCCGATATCTTTTCGCTGGGCATCATCCTTTACGAACTGCTCACGGGCGAGAAGCCCTTTGCCGGCCAGAACATCACCACCGTCATCTACAAGATCATCAACGAGAACCCCATCCCGCCGCGTGAACTCGACGCCTCGATTCCGGCCGGATTGAATTACATCGTCAGCAAGGCGTTGGCCAAGAATCCCGACGAGCGCTACCAGACCTGTCGCGAGATGGCGGAGGACTTGCGCAACTACAAGGACCTGGGCAACACCGCGTCACCGGAGAGCACGCTGGTGCTAAAAGCGCCTCCCGCGGACGTCTGGAAACCGGAACCGCCGCCACCCGCACAGCCCGAGACGCCGGCGCTCACTCTGGACGAGACACCGATTGCGAGCGCAGTCGAGGCCGCGTCCACGCCTCCTGCCCCCAAGCGCCGCCGCGCAATTCCGCAGATAGCTTGGGTTCTGGGGGCGCTCGCCGTCGTCGTCATCTTGATCGGTGTCGCCGCAGCGCGCCGGCCCAAACATGTGGCGCCCCTCGCTCCCCAGGCCGGACGCCTCCAGATGGACGCCAACATCGCGGGCGCCCACATCTCCATCGACGGACGAACCGACCCAAACTGGGTGACACCGCACGTCATTCCCGACCTTGCGGTTGGTTCTCACAAAGTCGTCGTATCCCACGAGGGTTACGCCACGTATCAGGCAACCGCGACGGTCGTGGCCGGGCAGACAAACCGCGTTCTGGCGACCCTTGAACCTGCCCCTGCGCCCACAGCGGCCGCTCCATCCAAACCGCAACCTGCCGCCGCCCCCGCGCCAAAAGTTGGAACCCTCGTGGTTCACGCCAACATCGATGGTGCTAAGATTTCCTTGGGAGGGCGTACTGACCCGGCGTGGCTGACGCCCTTCACCATTTCGGACTTGGCCGCCGGCACGTACAACGTGGTGGTTTCAAAAGAAGGTTACGACGACTTCATGGAAAGTGTGGCTGTGACGAGTGGCCAGACCGTGACAGTAACCGCCGGCCTCTCGCAGCCCGTCGGCGAGGTCAGTGTCATCACGACCCCGGCCGGAGTGGAAGCCGTGATCGATGGCAAATCGTATGGCCCGACGCCCATTCACACGAGCCTGCCCGTGGGAGACCACGTGGTTGTGTTGAAGCCCGTGGGCGGGGAGCCTTACGAAAGCAAGTTCAAGATCGCGAACGGGACCATTCTTACCAAGAAGTTCGTTCTGGGTGGAGCCGCCAACAACCCCGCCGCGCAAAAGTAGCCCCGCCTTCAGGAGACCACGGGCAATAGGGATTCTCTCATGGCACGCTTCGTTATCACCGATCCTTCCGGGGGAACGCAGATCTTCGAGATTTCCACCCCCACCGTCACCGTAGGAAGAGTAGAAACCAACGACCTCGTGTTGCGCCACGGCAGCGTATCGCGCCACCACGCCCGCCTGACGACGCTTCCCGGAGATATCGCGCTTCTCAACGACCTCGGAAGCCTGAACGGGACCTTTGTGAACGGCAGGCAGATCCAGGAGCATCGTCTCTCCGATCAGGACCGCGTTGGCGTGGGCATGTTTGAGTTGAGGTATGAGGCGGCGCGCTCCCACGACTTGCACATTGAGCCCGCCGCGGGCACGGTGACGGATATGGACGGGCTGGTGGGCGTCGAGGACCTCCGCACCGTATTGCGGCCTGTCCCGCCCATTCCCTCCTCCGTGCGAACGCCCCTTCCCGACCGCGTGCGCGAGCTGGAAAAGGAGAACAAACTCCTCAAGCTGTTGCTCACCGTGGGGAAGACGCTCTCCTCGCTGCTGACGCCGGAAGAAGTCATGCACCAGGTCATGGAGATGGTCTTCCAAATGGAGAACGTGGAGCGGGGCTTCGTCATGCTCCGCGACGATAAGAAGGGGTTCAAGCCTGCCGTCCTACTCTACAAGGATGAGAGCCTGAAAGCCTCGGCTCGCGGGCTGGCCCTCTCAACGACGGTCATCAACCAGGTCATGAGCAGCCAGGTTCCGCTGCTGATTCACGATGTGGGGAGCGACCAGCGCTTCTCTTCCAGCGAAAGCCTGCGCATCTCGGGCATTCGCTCGGCGATGTGCGCACCCTTGATTTACAAGGATCGCGTCTTTGGCCTCTTCTACGTGGATTGCCTGAGCAAGCCTTACGCCTTCTCCAAAGAAGAACTCAGCATCTTCTCCGTGGTGGCGGCCGAGGCGGCCATCAGCTTTGACAATGCCCGCTCGCATGAGGAACTGGCCCGCCGCGCCGTGGAACGCCAGGCCCTCGAGCGTTTTCTCAATCCCGCCATCGTCGAGAAAGTCCTGGCGAGCCCGGATGAGATTCATTTGGGGGGCGAAAACCAGACGGCCACCATTCTGTTTTCGGATATTCGGGGCTTCACCCGCATGTCCGAACACATGGAACCGCAAGCTGTGGTGGAGTTGCTGAATGAGTTCTTCTCGGAGATGACCGATATCATCTTCGATAGCGGCGGAACGCTCGACAAATATCTGGGCGACGGCATCATGGCCGTGTATGGGGCCCCGCTTCCCAAACCTGACGACGCCCTGCGTGCCGCACGCACCGCCGTCGAAATGCAGCGCGCGCTGGCGCATCTCAATCGCGAGTGGGAAGGCCGTGGCCAGCGGCCGCTCCAAATGGGCGTGGGCATTAACACCGGCCCTGTGACGGCAGGGAACATTGGCTCTGCCAAGCGCATGGATTACACGGTCATCGGAGACGCCGTCAATTTGGCCTCACGCTTGTGTGCGAACGCCGCGGGGGGACAGATCCTCATTTCCGATTCGACCTTCGCCGAACTGAATGGCGGCATGCCCGCGCAGCGGCTGGAGCCCATCCGCGTGAAGGGCAAGGAAGCGCCCGTGGAACTTTATCAGCTTCTGTGGCAGGATACCGCCTCCAGCGCGAGCAGCGTCCAGAGCTAGTGCTGTCCTCATTTGAGTAGCGCCGCCCTTTAGGGCGGCACGTGCCGGGCGGAAGCCCGGCGCTACTTGCCAAACGCGCCCGGAGTCGACCAGGGGGTCACCGAATGATCTTGCCACCGTCCGTTCCCTTCCGTTCTTTGCTCCTAGTCGCTCTTATTTGGAATATCGTCACCGGGTGTCCGTCCGCGATCGCACAGCAGACGCACCCGGCTGCTGCCCTGCCGGAGGAGGTCAAGGGCGCCAAGATTTATCAGCTCCCGGCCAAAGGCGGCCGGCCCGCGCCCAATCCCGCGGTCTACCAAGGCCTCTCCTTCCGTGACATCAATTTCGACCGCCTGCTCCTTGACCTCTCCGTTTCCATCCGTCCTGTGGACCGCTCTGCAACCGTCGAGCGCATGTATTTCCAGGACGTGCGCGTCAGTGGAATTCCGGTCCATATCGAAACCTTCGCACAGCCGTTCAAGCTGTCAAACAAGACGTCCATTGACCTGCCGGGACCGCTCCGGTGTTCGATCCTGTTTTCGGAGCTTGACTCCCTCAAACCCGTCCGCGAGATGGTTGACAAGGACAAGATCCAAATCACCGGACAGAGCTTCATCCAAGTCAAACTGAACGCGCTCGAAAAGCTGGCGCTGGGAACAAAACAGATCGTGATCCCCGTCGCCCTCAACGAACAGGTCCCGTTGAACCTCTTCCAGGGCAACCCCCTGCTTCAGATGACTGCGGATAAGATCCTGGACACGCTGGCGGATCCGTCGTCCACGGCGGCCGTGAGCATGGCGAAGGAGCATCTGGACAAGCTACGCATGGACCAGACGTTGGGCGCCAAACTGCAAGCGGCTCTCTTCCTTCTTGATACGGAGTACGTCGTGCGTGATCCCAAGACCCAAGCCGAAGAGAAGTTCTCACAAGTTGGCACGGGATTTCTGGTGACCACAGACGGCAAGCTGCTCACCACCAAGCGCGTGGTAGCGCCCTGGAAATTCGACCCGCAAGTTGCGTTTCTGGTCGAGCACCGGCACCTGAAGGTAGATCCCGCAAGCGTGCGCACTTATGCGTGGCCGGCGGGAAGCAAGCTGGCGGGTCCGGACGGCCAACCGGATTTTGCGGCGGCCCTGAGCACTGAGAAACAGACGCTGAAGCTGCTTGCTACGGCGCCCGACCAGACGGCGGCGCAGGATTACCAGGACCCGGACTCGGACGAGCACGTGACCTTGAAACTTCATAGAGAAGGCGACGCCGACTTGGCGCTGCTCCAGGTGAGCGGCACAGGATTCCAGCCCTTGCCGTTCCAGAAGGCGCGTGACAACTCCAGCGCCCTGCACCTTGTATTGGGCAGCTATCCTTATGGGCTGAACCAGCCCGCGACCGATCCGCGCCTGCTCGCGGTCACGTTCAATCCGCAAGGGGACGCGCCAGCGATGGACCATCAGGTAGACCCTGGCGAGACCGGCGCCCCGCTCCTTGATTCAGAAGGCGCGGTCGTAGCGATCGCCGCCTCGGGTGGCCGGTGCATTTCGATCGAAGCGGCCCGGAAGCTGATCCCATGAGACTTAGATCCGCCAATCCTCGCCGCCTTGAACGTGCGTTGCTTTTGGCCGTGTGCCTCGCGCTGCCGCGCTCGGCCTCGCCCCAAACACCATCCGAGTTAGCATCCGAGCTCAAGGAAAAGCTGGCGACGACGGGTGTTTTCTTCCGCGCCGATGCCCCACGCACGCTCCGCAACACCAACGACCCCTCGCTCCCGATCGTCCTCCAAATCATCAACGGCGTTGAGAAAACCGCGCATACCACCGGGGCGTCTCTTTCCGAGTACCTTCGGCGTGAGCCTTTGCGATTGCAGGGCGTGAACATCTATGTGAAACCCACCGGTCCCCAACGCCGGTTCACAGCAGAGCCGATACGCCTGGGAACCGCTCGCGAGTTCTCCTACGACGCGCGGACTGGCGGCGAGCCGTTGGTGATTGCGGACCGTCTCGAGAGAACGCTGCAGGTGCCGCGTGGCCTGCTCCAGTCCTACCTTGCGGCTCATTACCTGGGCGGGCCATTTCGCTCAGCGGACCTCTGGGTTTCTTTCCGCCTCGTGGGCTGGCCTAACCAGGATTTCTACCTGCGCGTGCAGTTGAATGCCATCCCTTTGCCGCAAGTCGCCAAATGGTATCGCGGCGACATGCACTACCACTCCGGCTACACGGATAATCCCGCCGAACGCGGCTATGCGCTCGACGTCACGCGGCAGGCAGCGCTCCACGCTGGAATGGACTGGCTGGTGTTGGCGGATCATTCCACGGACCTCTCCCCTGAGCGCTATCAAGCCGAACTGGAGGACGTCAAGCGCTATCGCGACGCCCGGTTCGTCATGATTCGCGGGGAGGAAGTGACCACGGCGTCGGGAAGGCCGGGACTATGGACGACCGCCCACCTGGTCGTGGCGCCCTCGCCGGACGATCCCGACCGCGGATTCCCAGACCCGGCGCGACCCGGCAGTGACGTCATTATTACCGGGGATGGTTCTCTGACCTCTGCCGCCCTGCCCGTGGCCGAGGCTCTGGCGCGCGTCGCGGCCAGCGGAGGCCTTGCCTACGCCGCCCACCCTTTTGACCCCATCAGCCCCCTCATGCGCGGAGGCCGGTGGGACCTTGACGCGGATTTTCTTACCACGCAGGGGACGCAACTTCAGGCCGGCTTGGTTGGCCTCGAACCCTGGAATCGCGCCACCCTGAACACCGCCGATGATGCGCGCGACCCCTTTTGCATTCATGCGCATTCGGGACCCGAGGCTTGCTTCCAACGCGATCCCGGCGCGGACCAGTATGCCCGCCTCGAACAGGGTATCCGCTTGGGGTGGCAACCGCTGCTGGCGCGCGGCCTTGCGTCCCGCGCTGACGGCAAGGACGCTCCCGCGTTTAAGACCTTCCTCGCTGCGGGCTCCGATGCCCACGGCGATTTGAACTACGAAGCCACTCTGGATGCGGTGGACTTCACGGGCAAGCCGCAGCGCGGTCTCACTGGGTACGCAGAAGACAATGCCCTGGGAAGGATCTCGACGGTGGTTTACGCGCCCGAGGGCATGGGGCCGCGCGGGGAGAATATTCTTCGTGCTCTGCGGGACGGCCGGAGCGTCGCGAGCAATGGTCCCCTGCTCATCGCCGGATTCGACCGCAACGCGAACGGCTCGCTCGACGATCCCGACGACGTGGGCATCGGGCAGGAAATCTCCTGTCCCCTGAAATCCCTGCCGCCGCTCCAACTCCGTTGGGTCAGTAGCGAAGAATTCGGCCCCTTCCAATCGATACGTGTGATTCTCGGCACGCGCACGGGCGAGTTGGCGGCGGTGGAAATCCCGCTTCCTTCCCCGGCTACCCTCGCCAGCACGCGACTTGTGCCGTTCGACCTCCGTCCCGTTCTGCAGGAAGGCTCCGTCGAATGGAAATACATCCGGCTCGAAGCCGTCACACGAAACAGCGCCGAGGAAGAGTTTCGCTGCTATACTAACCCCCTCTGGATCAAGGCCACGGGCAAGTAGTCAACTCTTCCTCAACCACGAATTGGGAACCAACATGAGTGCTGACGCAAACGAACAGGGAACCATCCGGTACATGCGGTGCCCGTCCTGTGGAAACATGAATCCCGCGACTTCGGAGTCCTGCGCGCGCTGCGGCAAGGCTCTACACGCGGCAAGCACGGCCGGCCCGTCGCCCGAAACCACGGGGCCTATTGCGGCCGTGGTGACGCCGCGCCCCGCGACAGCGGCGTCGGTCGCTCAGGTGACTTGCCCGAAGTGTCACAAGTCCTTCCCTGCCGGGAGCAAGTTCTGCGGGTTCTGCGGCACGCCTTTGCCGGCTACGTCATCTGTGCCTGCGCCTCCGCCGCCCCAACCCGTTTCCCCCCCGCGGCCGGTGGCTGCTCGTCCGGCGGTTTCCGTTCCGGCCGCCCCACGCCCCGTGGCGCCATCAGCGCCCAAGCCGGTCGCGCCGACACCCGCCCCGAGGCCACTTCCCTCCAGAGCCCCAATCCCTACGGCGCTACCGACCGAAGGAACCGTGGTGTTTACGGGCCTGCACGGCGCGGAGATTGAAGCTCGCGTTATCGAAAAGAAGCCGGACGGGTCCACGGGAAGAACCGCGACCATCACGAAAGAAACCTTTGTCGGCCGCGAGAACTGCGACCTGAGCTATCCCGCGGACGCCTTACTCTCCCCGCGGCACGCCTCGCTCACCGTACGCGATGGCAAGCTCTGGCTGAAAGACCTCGGGAGTCAGAACGGTTCTTTCTTCCGCCAAAAGCAGGATACGGAGCTTTCCCCCGGCGACGTCTTCCTGCTGGGGCGCAGCCTGTTTCGCTTCACAACCCAGCATCTTGATGAGCCGCAGGGAGTCGCGCAGGGCACGGTGGCGTGGACCGGCACACCGCAGCTTCAACGCGGGCCTCTGACCGCCAAGTTGGAACACATTCGACTGAACGGGGAGGTTGTGGCGGAATTCAATCTGGAAAAGGCTGAAACATCCCTCGGTCGCACCAAAGCGGACCTGGCCTTTAAGGACGATCCCTATATGTCCGGGACGCACGCCTGCATCGTGACGCAGCCGGGGCGCTTCCTGCTGCGAGACCTGCGCAGCCGCAACGGCGTCTACCGTCGCGTGCGCGAAGAAGTGGAACTGCACGATGGCGACGAGTTCTTTATGGGTGAGCAACTCTTCCGGGCAGAGGTCAAAACCAAGGCGTAACCAAGGTCAGGACACGACACGCGGGACGCAAAGCCCATGACCCGCGTCCGTGTTCGCGCCTCCGCAGTTAGCGCGGCACTTGCTTCATGACTTCCTTTTCGAGCACCGGCGTGCGGCTCTTTACGTAGTTGTCCATGATTTTGGGCAGTTCGACATTCATCCTGGCCACGAAGCTGTCCTGAGCCTTTTGAAGCTTCGCGTCGATTCCCGCCGCATCCTCGTTGAGCTGGTCCATTCTCTTCTGCAACTGCTCCGACTGTTGGAGCGCAGTCCCCATCATCTGCTTCTGCAACAGCAGGCCCAGTCGAGCCAACTCATCGCTGTTGCGCGCCAGTTGTGACCCGACATAGAAATTCGCAAAGACGGATAACAAGGTGAGAACCAGAACGATGTAAAGCAGATTGCGAACCGTGGAATAACCGCTGTCCATGCCGACTCCTTTTGCCCGGACCGCTAGAATCCGGGGTCTCATTACTAGAAGCTGTTGCAAAACTCCTGAAACCCACGTCAGGGCACGACTCTAGTCGTGCCGGTCGCGATGAGGAACAGCCCTTCGGCACGGTTGAAACCGTGCCCTGACGGCAACTTAAACCGAGTCTCGCGACAACTTCTAGGCTAGTTCACATCCTTGCGCTTCATCAGAACCAGGATCAGCCCCACCATCGCCAGCGCGTATCCAGCCATGATGACGAGGTACGGCCCCTTGTCGGTCCAGAAGTTGGACTGGAGCGGGAACTGCCCCGAGGCCGCAAAGGCTTCCGCCGGCTGCTCCAAGCCCAGTTCCAGCTTGGTGACGTCGTCCTGATGCAAAGATATGGTGATGGTGTTGATGATCTTGTACGCGTAGTCCTGGGTCGAGTGCGACCCATGCAAACAGAGATCCGACAGCGATTCCAAGCCCCAGCGTGATACCGCCAGCGCCGACAGCCAGCGCACCGGAGTGCCCATCCCTGCGATTGGCGCCGGTGTGTATTTGTGGAAAGCGCGCGTGACCTGTTCTGAGGGCGCCATCGCACCCGCCACTTGATTTGCGAACTGGCCAGAGGCAGCGGGCGGTTCGTTCGCAACCGCGGGACCGGGCGCTCCGGAAGTGCGCATCATTTCCTGCGCTTTGGCCTTGGCCTCGGGCTGCGCGAACATCTTGCCTTCAAAAAGCTGCTCAACCGTGATGGGTATGACTGTCTGGATAGGACGCACGGGCAGGAAAAGGCCACAGAGCAACAGTTCCGGAATAAGAACCAGAGGGAACAACGTCAAGGCCTTTTCCGGCGTGCCCACCACGCTGGAAATGAGCAATCCGATCAGCGTGCCGTTCACCGCCACAAGGAACATGATGAGCACGGCGGCGCCCGCTTCGGGCAGGCTCAGCACCAACGCATGATTGACCACCAGGCATATGGCGACCACCGAAACGCACTGGGCCAATGCCACCACGGAAAGAACACCCAGCTTCGAAAGCACGTAGGGTGCGATCTTCAAGCCCGTCTGCCTTTCGCGCCGGTAGATGCTCTGCTCATCCACGATCTCTCGCACCGAGTTGGAGCACCCGAACCAGAGTGCCGCGAACATCGCCATAAACAGCGTCTGCACCTGATTGGGTCCGTTGGCCATCAGCGCGACCAGCAAGGCCACCAGGGGCGCCTGCGCAAACAGCAAGATCGTCTGGGCGCGGTCACTGAACTTCAGATCCCAGTTGCGTTCCAGCAGCGTACGGAATTGACGCAGCGACGAGCTTTTGCGCACAGGCTCGGCCGGCGCTGCAGCCGCCGCGGACGGGGCCTCCGCCGCGACGCTCTTCTGCGGTTCCACCACCAGGTCCCGATACAACGCGGAGCCCTGAAACTTCTCTTTCAGCTCCAATGCATACGGGACGGTGTTGTTATCCGTCAGGTCGTCATAAACATCCGGCGGTGAGTCCGCCTTGAAGTATTCGAGAAACTTGGTGCCCGGACCGTAATAGGCCAGCCGCCCCTGAACCAGCACCACCACCTTATCGAGAACGCCGAAGGAGCCCAGCAGGTGAGTCGTGATGACAATCGTCGAACCCTGGTTGGCAAGCTGGCGGAACAGCATCATCATCAGGGTCTCAGTGCGAGGATCGAGACCGGCCGTCGGCTCATCGAGGAAGAGCACGCCGGGCTTGGGCAGAAGCTCGATTCCCAGACTCACGCGCTTGCGTTGACCGCCGCTCAGCGTCGCCACGGGGTTGTCCCAACGCTGCGGGTCCACCTTCAGCGTCTCGAGCATTTCATCGACGCGGTGGTTGATCTCATCGTCGGAAACGTCGTCGGGCAGGCGCAATTTCGCCGCGTAGTACAGGCACCGGCGCACGGGAAGCTGGCGGTGCATGATGTCTTCCTGGGGAACAAATCCAATCGTGGACTTCAGCGCACCCAGGTTCTGATAGAGATCGAGCCCGTTGTAGAGCACTTGGCCCGACGTGGGCTTAACGAACCCGTTGAGCGCGTTCATCAGGGTCGTCTTCCCCGCCCCGCTCGGTCCCAGCAGGCCGATCAGTTCCTTGGGCTTGACCACCAGCGAGAGGTCATCCAGCAGCAGCTTGGGCTTTCCCGTGTTGCGGTCCGTCACCTGGAAATTCAGGTGTGCGGAATCCAGTCGCACCACGCTGCGATCGGGAGCGTGCGAAAGCGTCCCGCCCTGGAAGTGCAACTCCGAAGGGCCGATAACGACGCGGTCCAGGTCCTGCAACTCGTGCCGCTTCACTCGGATACCGTTCACAAACGTGCCGTTCACGGAACCCAAATCCACAACCAGAACCTTGCCGTTCTGCTTCACGATCTCGGCGTGCCGCTTGGAGACCGTCGGATGGGCGATGACGACGTCGCAGCCCGGGTCGCGGCCGATCACCAGACGGTCTTTCGACAGGTTGATGGTCTCGGTCTTAAGTTGCGGCTCCAGGCCGGAGCGAAAGATCAGTGACTTCCCGGCGTAACGGCCAAAGGTGACGTAATCGCCGTCGTGCAACTCAGCCGTCTTCACGCGTATGCCGTTGACGAAGGTTCCGTTGGTGGACTGGTCCTTGAGCAACACCCTTCCATCCTGCAGTAGGAACTGGGCGTGCACGGCCGACACGGAGGAGTGCTCCAGGACAAGCTGGCAACGCGCCGCGTCGCGGCCCACCACCAGCCCCTGGTCGGGGATGTCCTCACTTTTGACCGCAAACTTGTCCACGATCAGCTCAAAGTGCGGGCGGCCCATCACGTCGGTTACCTTGATCGCGACGGTCCGGCCCCGTGCGGTTTCCTCTTCCCGCACTGCGGCAATATCCGCCGGGTTAATCACCGAGGTGGGCGCATGACCGTTTTCCTCAGGCGCCACCCGCGCAGGCCTGGCGGCAGCAAGAGGGATAGCCGGCGCAAACGACTCCACGCGGAACAGGTGTTTTCTACCGCTGCCGATGGAGATCTCATCCCCCGGCTTCAACACCGCTTCCTGAATTCGCTTCTGGTTAAGGAACGTGCCATTCGCGGAGCCCTTGTCACGAATCACGACCTCGCCGGCGTCGTTCAACCCGATCCAGGCGTGCTGGCGCGAGACCTCATCATCCGCCAGCACCACCTGACAATGGTTGTGATCGCGGCCGATGGTGAGCCCTTTGGAAGTGATCGTAAAATTGCGTCCCGAGAGAAGCCCGGAAACCGCCGTCAATCGAAATGTCGCGGGTGAAGAGCCGGCCGCCATCGCCACCGTGGGGACAGCTTCTTCGCCCGGCCCGGCAGCCACCACCGTGGCAGGCGGCTGCTGCGCGGCGCCGAGTGGGTGCCCGCAAGCTCGGCAGAATTGATATCCCGCCGCATTCACCTCGCCGCAGACGGAGCATTTCATCGCATTGATCCTCGTTGACCGATTGTGGACTACCTGGATGGAGGAACTAAACGAACCCGGAGCCCGAATTGTCGTCCCGCGGCAGGGTCTCAATTTCAAGTAGCGCCGCCCTTCAGGGTGGCATTTGCCGCGCTGAAGCCCGGTGCTACACCTGAGATCAAAACACTGCCCGTCCTGCCGCTATCATTCCGAGCAACTAATCCGCTTCTGTTGACTATCCACTAGCAGCTCGCCGTCGCCTTCACGGCGCCCGGCGTTGCCCGCCACCGTCAAGCGGCCACTAGGCACGCCGTTCAAAGTCATCGTCATTAAACTCTTTGCACTCGATAGGCGAGTCGGGCGCGCCGAGGCCCGGCCCCGAGAACTCCGCCAGGATCAGAGTGATGTTGTCGGTTCCACCGTGGGCATTCGCCATTTCGATCAGAGCTTTGCACTTCTCCGGCAACGCGCCTTCGCGACCCACAACACCGAGCAACTCAACTTCCGGCACCATGTTGTAGAGCCCGTCGCTGCACAGCAGAATCCTGTCGCCCTGGGACACGCGCACGTAAGTCACTTTCACGTCCAGCGTCTCGCTGGTCCCCACTGCCTGGGTCAGTATGCTCTTGCGGCTGTCCTTTTCAGGATCAGCCGGCAACTCCGCTCCGATGTCCCGGAGGTAATTCAAAAAAGTCTGGTCGCGCGTCAACTGGACCATCTTCCCCCCGCGGATCAGATAGGCCCGCGAATCGCCGACCTGCCCGACAAACAGGTAAGGGCCATACAGGGCCGCCGCCGTCGTGGTGGTTCCCATTCCGCGGGATGCAGGCTCGGCCTGTGCCTTCTGGAAGATAAGCTGGTTTGCGTACTCAACCGCCTCGCGCAGCAGGATGACGAAATTGGCCTCACTGACCGAGCTCAGCGATTTCAGATTGCCGTGCAGGCGCTTGGGAACCGTGGCGGTGGCGAACTGGCTGGCGACTTCTCCGCTGGCCTCGCCCCCCATGCCATCGGCGACCATGAACAGTGCCCCGAGCGGCCCCACATCGTAGTCGCCGAACGAGGCGGGCTGACCGGCCTCGCCCGTGGTGAGATTACATACGACGTAGTTGTCCTCGTTGTTTTTGCGAACGCGGCCCACGTCCGACATCCCGGACAGGCTCACATGAATAGGCTTTGCATCACTTCCGGTCGTCTCGGCCACAGGTTTCACCATTTTCCCATCGCAGTGTTCTTACCACAGCCCCCGCACGGTCGCAAGCCACCCCTCGTACACGGAGCGGCGCTGTAGCCACGAGGCTCTTCTACTCTCATGCGCACACAAAGATTAGCCCTTGAGGGAAACCGGACCTGAACTCGCTTGCAACTCTTTCACGATCGCCGCGGCCACGGCGCGCCCACGATCCAGGTCAGCGGGAGGCAGAGAGATGGCGGCAACCTTGGCATGGCCTCCACCGCCATACCGTTCGCAGATGCTGGCCAGGTTAGCGTTCTTGGGGGCATTGCTCCACGGATTGCTGCCCACGCCGACCTTGATGCGCTCCGGAGAGCGGCTCAGCCCCACGCTGTAAACCGCCGAAGGAAACAGATAATAGGGAATGAACTTGTTGAACCCTTCCGCATTGCGGTCGGTAACGTCGAAGAAAATCACCCCGTTCTCAAGCCGCGCCCGTTCGCGAATCAATTCGATGGCCTTCAGGTGCTGGCTGTAAAGCTCTTGGAAAGCGCTCTGGATAGGCGGCAAGGCGACAATTTCCGCCAGCGGCTTGGAGAGAAGATGCGGGATGAGCCGGACGCAGAAATCCGGCTCGTGCGTGCCTTCAATCACCAGGGTCAACTGCGTCGCGGGAGCGCGCAATTCGACCGCCGTAGCGATGTCGGGGTATTGTGCACCGTCAATCAAGTCAGCCCAGTGAATCACTTCGTCCAGGCCCGGCGCCTGGAAGCCAAAGTGTTCTTTGGTTGTCTGCGCAATGAACTTGGTGCACGAGCGGAAGTCAGGCCCGTAGAACTTCTTCCCGTTCTGGTGCGCCTGGAAGTGCCGCGCGTCGGCCTCGGTAAGGAAAGCACTCTGGTGGTGATCGAACCACCAGGTCAGACGATCCGAGCTGGAATACTTGAAGTCGACGATGACGTTCTCTTCCGCATCGAACAGCCCCGCATCAAACAGCTGTCCCGCGCGATGCATCATTCCCTGGTAGCGGAATTCCGCATGCGCGTCAATGCATTGGCGGTAGAAGCTTGTGAACACCGCCGCCGAGCAAACGCCATCAAAACACCGATCGTGGAAACAGACGAGAACCGCCATATTCTTTACGCCTCAATGGACCGTGGCACCTTCAGCCGAACTCAATTGCCCACGGGCGAAACGTTCAAAATTGCGCCTCTGAGGTTTAAATGTCAAGAAAAAATGCGCGGTGGCGCTGACGCCGGCCGCTTTCGCACCGGCAGAGTTGCCCCCGCGGCGGGCCGGCACAGGGACCACAGACCGCACACGACCGGCGTGACTTAAGCTGCGGGGAATCCGAAGGGAGCGCCAGGCATGCACGCCGTCTCAACGTGCGCACACCCTGACGGCGGACGGCTCTACGCGCCGGCTTGCTTTTCCGCCAGCGGCCCAATGTAAGGGATCATGTACCGCTCGTAACTGTAAGCCTTGTACATGAGGAAAACCCAGTAGGCGAGGATCACCAGAAAAATGAGCAGGCCGACAATTCCCAATCCAACACTCAACAAGCCAAAGGAAATAAGTCCTAAGATCCTCGCGAGAATCGAGTAGGCAATCCAGAAGATCACGACGGCGACGTTGAAGATAATCGACTGGATGGCATGGAAGCGGATGAACTTGTCATTCTTGTAAGGTTCCGAGAGCAGAAAGACCACGGCGATAATCCATCCTGCAAAAGGCACGTAAGCCAGTAGGCCCCCGACATTCGGCGCCAGGCCGGTACCCGCTGCCACCGGCCGCTCCGGCGTCACTGCCCCGCCCACAGGGGACCCACACGAGGCGCAAAATGCTGCACCGTCCGTTAATTGTGCACCGCACTTCGCACAGAACGCCATGCCCTGCCTCCTTTTACAAAGAGATCTCGCCCGGCCGAGGCGAAACTGACGAACGTCTGGACCCAACTTGCGGCACGGATGCAGCGCGCTACCAATAGGCGAGCTATTGGTACCACAAAGGCCGCACCGAAACAAGGAGGAAGTGCACGAAAGCGCGTGTAATAGCACAGCGGCTTTGCAGCGCGGGCGGCGGCGTTTCAGAAGTATTCAGCCGGCGACGCCAACGGCCCCAAACACCCATCCGCTCAGCAACCTTCCACGACCAGCATCTCGCCCACGCCGGCTCCGGCGCGGAGCTTTCTGGCTTGCTGGTATTCGGGCGAGCGGAGAAACAGCGTACGATCCGACTGCGGCGCCGCAGCGTTTGGTAGCCGCGGCATGATTTTTATGCCGTGGGCTCGTTCACCCCAAAACGGACCACGGCACAAGGCCAGTGCCGTGGCTACCCACGCGCGACGTGACACACCCATCACCCGTGCGTTTTGACGCGAACGACTCGCATACATCCAGACAAACAGTTATGACGCGTGCCCCACCCGGGCTTTACTCGGCAATTGGCCCCCGCGCATTCCAGCCGTTGCGAACAAACCCGCACAGAGGATACGATGCGGGCCATGGTCCGCAAGCTCGACTGGAACGAAAAACCGCGTCGGCAGCCTCCCGATCTACCACTGCGCGGCGATGACCTCAATATCGTGACGGCCGATACGATTATGGCCGGATCATCTCTCGATGAATGCCGCACACAAGATATTGATCTCTCGGGACAAAAGCTCCGCGCGCTTACCGCAAGCAATTCACGTTGTGACAGAGTCTCGCTGGCGAGTTGTGAGATATCTTCGATCCGTCTTCGAGATGTTCGATTTGTTAAGTGCGATTTCTCGAACACCCTTGTGCGTGGATTCCAAGCGCGGCGCGTTGAGTTCATCGACTGCCGGCTAATTGGTATGAGAGCTATCGAATGTCGTTGGCAGGACGTTTTGGTGGAAGGCTGCGACGCGCGATATGCTCAGCTCAGTAACGGCCAGGTTCGTACCTGCGAGTTCAAGGACAGTCAGATGGAGGAGGCGGACCTCCGGGCCACTGACTTTGAGGGCACAATTTTCACTGACACAATGCTCCATCGCGCAGATCTCACTGGGGCGAAACTCCGCGGCACTGACCTGCGTGGCGCAGAGATCGAGGGTATTATGGTTCGCGCTGAAGACGTCCGGGGTGCGATCGTAAGCGTAGTGCAGGCGATGGATCTGGCCCGGCTGTTGGGCATAGTAATCAAATAGTGCTCGTCATCTTTGAGCGTGGCCACGGGTCGCATACATCCTGACAAAGACCGGTCAGGACGCATGTGCCACCCGCGGCCGGGCGTCGGTAACGCCCGTGGGTCCCATGGCCGTTACGTTCGATGGGCGCCTTTACGGGTTTGCGGGGGAGGGCATCGCCAAGATGTTTTGTTACGACCCCACCCGCAAAACCATCGCGGACCTCGGTGCGGCCGTTTCCGTGTTTGAGCGCCGGCGCTATGGGTACGTCTTCGGCGACGCCGTCACAGGCCGCGACGGCGAAATCGTCTTTGGCGAAAACGACAACTTCGGCCATCTCTGGCTGTACTTCCCCAAGGTGTCAGAGGCCGGAGGGTAACGACGCTGCGGTAGGCAAACCGCCTTCCGCTTGGCTGGCATGAACTCCTCTTCGGGTCTTCGTTTCTTGCCTACGGTCAATGCCAAGGTGTGCTGCACCCACCGGCGGCGCTAGCTGTCGGAGCACAGTCTTGGGAATCGCCTCTTGTCTACATCATTCTCACGACTTGCTGTGTCCCGCAGCCTGGAAGGGGCTTGAATCGCCATCTCTCAATTGAGTGGACGAGCAAGGCCCCATGGTCAGGTTTTGCCTGACCTTCTAGGATCTTGACGTTGGATACTCCCCCGTGTTCGTTGATCATGAATGATACGAGTGTATGGCCGAAGTACCAATAACGGTCGACTTCGTTCCACTCGGGCGGAGGTTTCAACATTTTGTTCGCATGCAGCGGCACGGGTTCGCACGGGGATTGCCCCTCGAGCATTGGATCTTCCTTTTTCATGCTCGGCGTCACCAGGACAACTTTGGCGTCCCAAGCTTGCTGGATCTCTGACACGACCTCTGCAGTCCAGTCGTAGAAAATAGACTCGTCCGCATCCACGAAGACGGTCTTATCACCGCGACGACTCAGGATGCCTCGCAACCGCTTTGCAAAGTCGCCGTGGGACACTGGCTTCCGGTTCAAGTACCAAAGGTTGGGGCCCGCCACGCGCACCACGATTGGTTCGTCCCACGGCTCATTTACCGCGAAGAGGGTCCCGAACTTCGGAATGTAGATCTTGAGTCCCTTGGAAGGAACATGCTGGTCTGTAAATGGAATAAGTAACAATACGAACGAGCCAAAGAAGATCGCAGCGAAGCGCCCGAATGCTAATAGGCCTGATGACGGCTGTCTGAACGTGGCCTTGCAGCGGCCGCCGCGAACTGTGAGGACAATTCCTCGTGAATGCGTTTTACCCGTTTGAATCTGAACGTCGGGGGGAGAGCTATCGCGCGTTTCACCTTGGCCCGACTCCGCACGCTGAAGTCGCAAGGGGGCTAGTGAGAACTTCGCTGCCTTTTCCTGAAATGCGAGGTTGATGGCGAGGGTGACCAGTATTAGTCCGAAAAAAATGAGGATCAGTAGGTAAGAATGAGACATCTCCCGCATTTCATATTGATCGTAATCAGATTCAGAGACGAGCCGCAACACGATATCCCCTGCGACTGCGATGAGGATCACGTAAATCCCAAGCCGTCCGCAGAAACCTATCCGCATACCCCTTCTGACACCGCGAGAACTCCGCACGTTCCACCTTCTATATGACCATTTCCGGTGCGGCTGCAGAATCCAACCTGGCGTGTTCCACCTTCACTACGAAAATAGGTACCAGTCCGACACGCGTTTGGCTCTGTGCGAAAGCCGACACATGCCAGGCCAGGATCGATATACACAGTTTCGAATGCGGCCAAGCCTACAAACGTCTATACACCCTACTGCTTCGAGAGACAAGATGACGAATTGTCGGCTTGGCGGAGAGCGCAGCCTTGCGATCTATGTCACACGCGGAGGCGCAGGGCAATGGCCACGCCACCCGTGGAAACCTCAGCAGGGAGTGATTCATCTCCAATCTTATGCAAACTCAACTCAAAGCTAGCAAGCAAGTAGCGCGGACCGCCGCGGTTGCGGTCCGCGTCTTTTCCGTATCGTGATGCGGGGATCGGACTCGCGGGTGGCGCATACATCCCGACGTTGTTGGTCGGGATGTATGCGATCAACGATGCTTTGGAGCCGGCTCTGGCCTGGGCGCATCCGCGGACGTGGTCAGGATAGTGAATCGCAGGGCTGCGCCCTGCGCCATCCCGCCACCCGCCGAAGCGAGCGCCTCTGGAGGACGCGACTTCGGGTTCAAGTCCCGGACAAGACACGGAATCCCGAAGCGCGGAAAGGGGCGCCGTGATCGTACCTTGAAGGTACACATTATTAGTCTTGACATATTTACCACAATGATATACGCTGAGAGCGTTTCGCCGGAGCGCGGCGGGCGCGACGCGCACACCCCGCTTGCCGCTACCCTACGATGTTTATGAAACGCGGGCACTTACAAACATTTCGGGCAAGATTACTGAAAGTTAAGCCGTTGAAATTACACGGGATATTTTTCAGCGACCCTCGTGCCCGCGAAAAAAAACATTCGGTAACTCCTACGATCTTGATGAAAGCAAACGACTTAAAAAGCGACATGTTGACAATACCTACGATGTCGATGAAAAATAAGGAACTTACGCGCCGTACCCTACGATGTTGCTGAAAACAATGGCAGTTATCGTTCGCTGCGCGCTCGCGAAGAGCGCACCTTCCCTGTCGTTCCCGCGGAGGCGAGAACCCTGTTGCCGGAAGCTGGACCCCCGCCTGTGCGGGGGCGACAGCAAGAGCGGGAGTCTCATCACTTTCGGTGGGCCTCAGGCCCATGGGGCACTCGGGATGACAGCGCAATCACACTTTTTCCGCAGCCTCTTCAGCCCGGCACGTGCCGCCCTAAAGGTCGGCGCTACTTTGCACGGAGAGCGGTCGGGGGCGTCGAGGTAATCCATGTCCCATCTTCATGTATACTGGCGGGCACCTTTGGCGGCCCGCCGTCGCGCGGGTGCCGTCGTCCTTCCCCTGCTCGTGATCCGCCGACCGCAAGTTCACACCAGCAGTCCGCGGGCTGCGGTTTGCGCATGGGCATCGCAAGAGCCGCAAACCTTGGAAGGCGGTCGGCGCTACTTTTGGGATTTGACACGGTGAAAAATGGAACGCAGAACATTCCTGCAAGGGATCGTCGCGGCGGGCGGATGGAGCGGGCTCGCCAAGAATTACGGTAAGGCCGCAGCGCCCGAGGCGGCGACGAGCAATGGCGCACAGGCTGCAACGCTGCTACCTGTGGCTCCCAAGTGCGAATACGCCGGAAACCCACTGGGGCTCGATGTCGCGAGCCCGCGGTTGAGCTGGCGTCTGGAGGCGCCCGGACGCGCGCACCTTCAAACGGCTTACCAGATCCTCGTGGCCGGCAGTACGGAGAAGCTCGCCGCCGGTGCGGGCGATCTATGGGATTCGGGCAAAGTCGCCTCGGGCCGCTCGATTCACATCGCCTATCAGGGCAGGACGCTCGACTCTTTCGAGCGTTGCTACTGGAAAGTGCGAGCCTGGGACCAGGCGGGCCAGGTCTCACCCTACAGCGAGGGCGCAACCTGGGAGATGGGCCCCTTGCACGACGCCGACTGGCAAGCCCAGTGGATCTCGGCAGGCTACCTTCTGGATGCAGCCGCAACCCCCGCCAACACACATTCCCTGCCCCGCCAGCACCGTGCGCCTTTGCTTCGCAAGGAATTCCATCTGCGTGATCAACCCCGTCGCGCGCGCGCCTACATTTGCGGTCTCGGATACTACGAGCTTTACGTGAACGGCGCGAAGGCTGGCGATCACGTACTCGACCCGGCTCAAACCGACTACGACGCGCGCGCCTTTTACGTGACCTATGACGTGACCGGCAACTTGAAGGCCGGCGCGAACGCCCTGGGCGTGATGCTGGGCAGCGGGTGGTTCAACCAGGATGAGGTGTGGCAAAAAGGGAAATACAGTATTCCCGAGGGCACGAACTACGGCGTTCCCAGGCTTTTCCTCCAACTGCGCGTTGAATACCAGGATGGGAGCGTTGAAACCTCCATTACAAACGACGGTTGGAAGGCATCGCCAGGTCCCACCCTGGAAAACAACGTCTATGCCGGAGAGACTTACGACGCTCGTTTGGAAATGCCGGGTTGGGCGGAGCCAGGTTTCGCCGACGCGACTTGGCAAAACGCTCGTGTGGTCGCAGCGCCCACGCGGCATCTGGAAGCGCAGACGCTGCCGCCGATCAAAGCCGTGAAAACGCTCCCCTCCGTGGCACTTGCGGAGCCTAAGCCCGGAGTATTTGTCTATGACTTTGGCCAGAACTTCACGGGCTGGGCGCGCCTGCGCGTCACCGCTCCGCGCGGTACCAGCATTATCCTGCGCTTTGCCGAATCCGTTGCCCCGGACGGCATGATCGACCCCGCCAGCACCGGTGTCTTTGCGACCGAGGTTGTCCAAACCGACACCTACATCACCAAAGGAGAGGGTGAAGAGGTCTGGGAGCCTCGCTTCACCTATCACGGCTTCCGCTACGCTGAGCTGACCGGATTTCCCGGGAAACCCTCGCCCTCAAACTTGGAAGGCGTGGTGGTCCACACCGCCGTCGAAAAGGCGGGCACGTTTGAATGTTCCGACCCGATGTTGAACCGCATTCACGACACGGCCCTGTGGACCGAGATCAGCAACCTGCATGGAGTCCCCACCGACTGCCCCGCTCGCGAAAAGTGCGGGTGGCTGGGCGATGCGCAGGTCTCCGGCGAGATGACCATTTATAACTTGGATATGGCCCAATTCTGGGCGAAGTACCTGGAGGACATCCGTACTTCTGCCGAGGACGGCCTGCCAACCATGGTCGCCCCCGGAAAGCGCAGCCTGGGCGTGGCCGTTCCCGACTGGGGAACCGCTGTGGTGCAGATTCCCTGGTATGTGTATCTCTATTACGGCGACACGCGCATCCTGGAGCAGAACTACGACGCGATGTGCCGGTGGCTCGCGCATCTGGAACAACTGAGCCGCAACTCGATTGTGGCGGAAGGGCTCGGCGACTGGTGCCCGCCGGGGAGCGTCGAGCCCAACGAGACTCCCATTCCGCTCACCTCGACCGCCTACTTCTATCTCGACGCACGCATCCTGGGCGAAGTGGCGGCGGTCCTCGGCAAGAAGGAAGATGCGGCCCGTTGTCGCGCGCTGGCGGTGAAAATTCGCGAGGCGTTCAATCGCGAGTTTCTGCGCCTGGACGGAACGGGCTACGGCAGCCAGACCGCCGATGCCTTGGCTCTGCGCCTGGGGCTCGTGCCGGCCGGCAGTGAAGTGCAGGTGGCGGCGAGCCTCGCGAAGGATGTCCTTCAGAGGCACGGAGGCCACTTCTCCACCGGCATCACCGGCAGCCGCTGCCTCTATGGAGAGCTTACCAACTATGGCTTCGGCCAGGTGGCCGTCGACATCTTCCACAACACCACTTATCCCAGCATCGGGTATCTGTTTTCACTGGGGGCCACGACTCTTTGGGAGACCTGGGGAGAACCGGAGTTGGATCGGCAGCACGGTCCGCGGTCGCGCAACCACGCCATGCAGGCGGATTTCGATGCGTGGTTCTATCAGGGGCTCGCAGGGATCGCGCCTGACCCGCGGCAGCCGGGATTCAAACACATTCTCCTGCGGCCCCAGGTGGTCAGTAGCCTTGAGCGCGTGCATGCCGAGTACGAGTCCGTCTACGGCAAAATCGTGAGCTCGTGGCGCCTTGCGGGAGAGAGCTTCACCTGGCACATTCGCGTGCCCGCCAATACGCACGCCACGGTCGCTGTGCCGTGCGACGATCCCGTGGCGGTGACGGAAAGCGGACGCCCCGTGCGTCAGGCGCCCGGGATCACATGGCAGAGCGAAAACCCCGGCCGCGCAATCCTTGAGGCCGGCTCCGGCGAGTACGACTTTGTTTCCTCGCTTGCCAAGAACCTGCGCGCGCCGGTAGCACCGCGGTTTCCGCGGCCGTGGTGGTAGCGGGACAAGAAACCTCCCCCGGAGGGGAGGTTCGGCGGGCTGTAGCGGCGGTCTATGAGCACCGACACGGCGGTCATAGACCGCCGCTACAATCCGCCGTCTGCACACAGCGCCTATGGAGAATCTCAGTGCCCTCTGTGTTTAGTCTTTCTGGGCCACGGAGGGCACGGCGGACACGTCCAGTGAACCCTCAATGACCCTGCGTATAGATGCCAAAGCACAGCACAAACGCGGCTCGGCGCGCAAAAACAGTGCTCCGCTAGGGCGTGACCTTCAAAACGCCGCGCAGCGGAATATCCTCGGACGACTTACCCACCATAATCTCGAAGTCGCCCGGAACGACCGTCCAATGCATATCGCGATCGAGCAACTGGAGTTCGGCAGGGCTGAGCGTGAACGTCACGGTCTTGGTCTCACCGGGAGCCAGCGCGACCCGCTCGAATCCGCGCAACTGCTTCACGGGAATCGAAACCGGTGCGACCGTTTCGTGCACGTAGAGCTGCACCGTCTCCTCACCCGCGCGGTCGCCTGTGTTCCTCACATCAACGCTGACCTGGGCGTTCGCAGCCGGACGCATTTCGGACGGCGTGATACGCAGGTTCGTGTAGTCGAACTTTGTGTAGCTAAGCCCATAGCCAAATGGATAGAGCGGCGCCGCCGGCATGTCCACATAGCCGCCGTCGGAGAACTTCACCCACCACGTCTTGGAAGGCTTGTAGTTGTAGTACGCGGGGAGCTGCCCCACGTGGCGCGGAATCGTAATGGCCAGCCGCCCGCTGGGGTTGTAGTCGCCGAAAAGCACGTCGGCCACCGCCTCGCCACCCCGCTCACCCGGCTGCCACGCCTCCACAATCGCCGGGACGTTTTCCGCCGCCCAGCGAATTGTGAGCGGACGCCCGTTAATCAGCACCAGAACCACCGGCGTGCCTGTTGCCTGTACAGCCTTGAGGAGATCCTCCTGAACGCCCGTGAGGTCCAGGCTGGCAACGTCGGAGCCTTCTCCGTCCGTCGAAACCTCTCCGTCCTTGCTGCGCTGCTTTTCGCCCAGCACCACAATCGCCAAGTCGGCACTCTTCGCGGCGCGCACGGCATCCGGAAAGCCACTCTTGGCAGCACCCATCACCTCACAACCGTGCGCGTAGCTCACCTTCGTCGCGGGTCCCAGCTTCGCTTTGATCCCCTCGAGCACCGTCACCACATGCTGCGGCACCTTGTGCGGGGAATAGTCGCCAAGCTGTGTCGTGGAGTCGTCCGCGTCCGGCCCGATCACCGCAATAGTCTTCAAGTTCTTCCGCAGCGGCAAGATGCTCTTGTCATTCTTCAGGAGCACAATTCCCTCACGGCCGGCACGCAGCGACAGATCCTGGTACTCGCGCGCATGGACGGTCGCGACGGCGTGCCCGACGTCAACGTAAGGGTTATCGAACAACCCCAAGCGGAATTTCTGTTCCAGAACGCGCCGCACCGCGCGGTCGATGAGCGCCATGGGGACTTTGCCTTCTTCCACATTTTCAATCAACGGCTTCAGGTACGCTGCCTCGTACGTTACGTTCACGTCGACGCCCGCCTTGATGGCCTGCGCACCCGCGTCCTTTTGCGATGCCGCCACGCCTTCGTACACGAGCGTGCGGAAACCATTACCTTCACTCAGAACGAGGCCCTTGAATCCCAACTCTTCACGCAGGATGTGAGTCAGGATCTTTTCGGAAGAGTGGTTCGGGATGTCGTCGATTTCCGGGTAGGTCGCCATGACTCCCAGAGCGCCCGCCTCTTTGACGCCCGCCATCCACGGAATCAGGAAGGTCTCGCGCAGGCTACGTTCCGAGATCTCCATCGCGCCGCGCTCCATGCCGCTCGCGGGCTGGCTCTGGCCGGGGTAATGGCACAGGACCGCTACGACCTTGTCCTTTGCCGAGACGTCATACCCTTGCGCACCGTGCACAATTGCGGTGCCGATGCGCGCACACAAGTAGGGGTCTTCGCTGTAGCCCTCCATGTTTCTTCCCAGGCGCGGGTCCCGATTGGGCTCCACGACCAGCGTGCACAACTCGTGTACGCCGATCGAACGCGCCTCGGCCGCAGCCGCCGCGTAAATTGCCTTGATCAACGGCATATCAAAAGTACTGCCGAGCGCCAAGCCTTCCGGAAATACCGTCGCTCCCGGAAACATCCCGCCGTGCGTGCCTTCCTCCGTCAGCAAGAGGGGAATCTTGAGCCGCGTCTTCTTAAGCGCGATGTCTTGCAGTTGGTTGATGTACTCCGCCTGCTCCCGAGATCCGTCCATCAGGATGGTTGTCGCGAGCGCAAAATAGCCGCCGCCGGGGCCGATGTCGGTATTGAAAGTCCCCTCCGCGAATTTCTTGGATGCCTCGCTCTTAAGTTGAAGTGTCTTACCCATATAGTCAAGGAACATCACGGGCATATTGAGCTGACCGACCTTTTCCTGGAGCGTCATGCGCCCGAGCAGGTCGTCAATACGCTCCTCGACCGGCAACTTGGGATTGAGGTAGGGCAGCGTTTCACCCGACGTCTGTGCCCACAATCCGGAACCGAACAGGATCAAGCCGACGACCAAGCCAATCGTCATAAACGGTTTTTTGAATACCATTTCACACCTCTCGCAGGCCCGCGAAGAAACCTAGCCGAAACCGCAACAAGGAGTTCAAGCCACCGTCGCGGCAACCGTGCAAAGCGCGGCAGCACGAAGCCGCCGCGCCACGGTCCTTCAAGCCTGCGCGTAAAGTCGATGCCCTGTGTTCAGGGTTTGAGTCGCACGATATTCGAGTATGCTGAACGCCCAGCCTTGTTCACCGCGTACACCCGGTATGCAGCTTGGCCGGAAGTCGGAACCCGGGAATCGGTGTACTGCTTCGCGCTTGCGGCCAGTTCACTCAGCTTACTCCAATTCGTTCCATCTGCGCCGCGTCGCTCGATGACGACTCCTGTCACATCCGCCCCGTGCGCCTCCCAGGTCAAGGTTACAGAGCTACCCGACGTCTTGACGTCGAGTGAACTGGGCGCTTCGGGCAACACGGGCCAATCAAAGTAGCTCTCGTCCATGATGGCCTGAACGCTGTCAAGCAATGGCACCTTCTCCAATGTGTCGCGGGTGCCCACCTTCCAGGTGAGCGGCTTGATCTCGCCCGTATAGATATTCGCGAGGACTGGATGTTCGATGCCCGTATTCTTGAGCGTCAGCGTAACGTACTGCGGAGCAAAGACGTTGTGAGGCCAACTGTGCCCGGCAAGCCAGTAGCCGACCACCGTTTTACCCGTGCGCGACCGGAATCCGTAAGCAAGCACCGGGGCTCCCGCATCGTCCTGGATGCCCTTAAAATCCGGGCTGGAAATCTCGATGGCCGGATCGCGCAGCGTGTCGGAGAAGAGAGCATCCAAGTTCTGGAGCGGGCCATAAACAAGACGCGGCGTGAAGTCGTTGGGCTTGAACATCATGCCATGGATGATCCCGAAATTGTCTCCCTCGCTGCTGCTGGTGTCATTGATCAGCTCCCAGACCCACGATGCAACACCGTTCGCCCAGTTATAGAGCATCAGGCGCGTGACATACTTGGCTTGCACCGTCTCATCGTTACCATGCGGAAGGTCCGGCAGGGTGTTGAATTCGTCATCCCAGAAGACGATGTCAGAACGAATGCCAGGATAGCTTCGGACAGCGTCCCTCAGATTCTTCGGCGTCAGGGGCCCAAAGGCGCCGTAGTCCATCGCCTCCGGATTCATGTTCTGAGAGTAGCCGCCCGGGTAAGTGTGATAGGCAAAGACGTCGAGGCCCGCAGCGCACTGGCAGGCGTCCAGCGCGGCGCGCGCGTAGTCGGCTGAGAGCGAAGCCTGGCCACCATAGACTACTTTGGCGTCGGGATCGGTCTCGTGCACTGCTTTGACAAACGCCCCAAGCAACCGGCCGTACTCCGCGGGGTCCGAATCCGGATTCCAGTAGGAACCGTCCTGCTCATTCCACAACGTGTAATAGCGGATGCGGCCGCGGTAGCGACTCACCATCCACTTGGTGTAGCGAATAAAGGCATCGATCTGCTCAGGCGTCTTCGGCGGCCAGAACACCGAATAGAGATTCATGTCCCGGTTGTGAACGGACGCCGGCGTGGGCGTGATCGAGTCAGGCATTTTCCCCGCCGGTGACGTGTACATGGGATTGCCATAGAGCAGTTGCAGTTGGATTTTGACGCCGTTGTCCGCCAGAGAATCCACATAATCGTCGAGCTCAGGCAGAACCGTGAATTCCCCGCGCTTGTGTTCGACCCAGTCCCAACCGGTGATGTCCGAAGTGTCCTCGTACTGGCCGATGCGGGCCCACTTGATCCCCGCGTCAAACATCCGCGTCCACCACCAGCGGTTCCAGGGAATGTAGGGATCGCGCGGCAGGCTGGTATTCACACCGCCCAAGCCGTTCTCAATCTGCGACGACCGCTTGGGGGGAATACGCTGGGGAACGTTCCGTTTCCCTTCCGCGGCCCTCAAACCCAAAGCGGCAGGACCCAGGAGCATGCCTACGAGTGCGATAAGCAGTAACCATCTGTGTTCAGTTAGTGAAACCCTTTGTTGCCGAATCGCGTCCATTTTTCACCTCACAAGGGATAGCGGCACACATCGAGATGACCATCAATGTTCCTGACCTAGAACCCAGGCACGTGAGAATCTCGCCCAGTGAATCTCCTCCCGCACGCCTTCTTCGAGCTCCAACTGCCAAACCGCGACAAAGGTCCCATCCTTGGCCTGGGTGATACTCGGATAGGAAACGTCCAGCCCGTTAGTAGTAGCGATGTCTCGGGGTTTGCTCCAATGCAGGCCACCATCGGCGGAAATGGCGACGCTCAACGGCCAGCGGTTAATGGGCGAGTTATTGAAAGCCACAATGATCTCGTCGGGCGTCTGCTCCAACCTCCACAACGACACAGGATTATTGTGCCCGATCACGGTCGAAGGGCGTGGCGGGTCCCAAGTCAGCCCGCCGTCGTGGCTGCGGCTTTCATAGTGGAACGATGTTCCAGTCCGCAGGATCATCAGCAGATCGCCATTCGCGAGTTGCACCAGGGCAGGCTCGCCCAGGCCATTGGTTGAAAAGGAGGTAATCTTCTGCAGCCAGGCGTGAACCTGCCCGAAGGGCGTCCAGTGGATACCATCTTTCGAGCGCAACACGCCCGAGGCGAGGTTCATCTCGCCCTCGGTCCGTGCCGGATCATCATTCTGCGCCCAGAGATCCCAGGAGAAGCCCATGGCGAGCGTGCCGTCCAGGAGCTTGATCCCGTTCTGAACCTTCCCGACAAAGTATTTGTAGGGGAGCGGGATCTCAACGGGCTGAGACCAAGCAGCGCCCTCGTCGTCACTCTGCGTCATGAAAACCTTGCTACCTGTAATGCGCTTCATGCCGAGCGGAATCGACGTGGAATAGACGAAGACCCGCTTTCCGTCCACGACGATGTTGGGATCCGCGTCATCCATTCCGGGAGTTTTGATCAGTTCGCGAGGCGCAGACCACGTCCTGCCGCCATCGCTTGAAATAGCACCAACAATGCGCCCCCGCCACTCCGGCTTAGCATAGGCCGACCATGCGGCGAGCAGCTTGCCGCTTGCGAGACGCGCCACGGTGGGAACGGTGTTCAGTTGGAAGGAACCGCCGTCCGAACGCTGGATGACGCCGGTCTCAAACCCGGAACAGATCGCCGAAGCAGGAAACAAGCCCATCAACAACATCATTGCTAGTTTGCCGGAGGTCTTCACAACTTCTCCCCAGAACACACGGGCATATCCTGCAGCGAACGCCGGGCGTGTGGGTTTTCGTTACCGATTTCGACAACGTGCAGAAGAGGGTTGGACGTGTGCATCAGCTAACGGATGGAAGCAAGAAGTAGAGACACTCAGAATGAGTCCAGGGCGACGCCTTACCGATCCACCAGGGTGCTTACGACGCCGGTGGAATCCGCTCCCGTAGAGAGCTTACAACCAAGAGTTGCGGTCCGGGGCGGGATTGCTCCCGCCCCGGACTACCGAGAACAGCTAGAAGAGGAACTTCATACCGAGCTGTCCAACCCTCGCGGAGTTGGCACTCGTTACGAAGCCAAAGGTTGAGTTAAGGATACTCCCTGTCGGAGACCCGAATTGAGTATGATTCCACGCATTGAAGAGCTCCGCGCGGAATTGTAGGCTCTTCGACTCTGTCAAACGAAGATCCTTCGTCAAAGACAGGTCCCAGTTGTTCCAACCGGGCCCATGGAAGAACCGGCGATTCGCATTACCGAGTTGGCCGATTTCCTCCTTTGTGAATAGGGCCGTATTAAAATAGGGATTCGTCCCGCTGGATACGTCAGCTTTGCGAGGATCAGTGATATTCAGCGACCCCGGCAAGCGGTTGGGGACATCGATCACATTGCCCTGCCCCGTATTGCCTGTTCCCAGCATCGAGCGATCGTCGGTTTCGGTGAGGTACACCGGGAAGCCTGAGGCGAAGCGCGTAATCCCGTTGAGGACCCAACCATCGGTCAAGCGTTTGGCCCGCCCGAGCTTGTCAAAAGGCAACCGATAGCTATAACTCATCACGAAGTTATTCGTAACGTCGAAGGCCGAAAGTGCCTTCGTAACCGCGTGGTTGAGGGGATTGATGTTGTCGCCCTGGCCCAGTCCATTGCCGGAAGCATTATCGAGCGACTTGGCCCAGGTGTAACCCGTGAGGAACTCCAGGCGGCCCACGACGCGGCGCAACGTGACCTCGAGTGAGTTGTAGTTGGAGTTGGCCATCGTGGCCATGTAGCCGTCACCCGCAAAAGCCTCCGTCATACCGCTGAGGCCCTGGACCACGGTATTGAAAGGGGACCTCACGCTGTAGACAAGGTCGCCTGTACTCGAGGTGAAGGGACCAGCATCCTCAGCGTTGGGACCGCAACCTGCCGAGCTCAGGCTCGCGCACAGAGTCGGATTTGCCGGATTGGCTTGCATCGTGGCGAGAAGCCGATGCCCTTGGGTTCCTACAAAGCTCGCGGAAAGTATCGTGGCCGACCCGAACTGCCGCTGGAACGAAATGTTGTAGTGTTCGGCGTACGGAAGCCGGTTGTCATGGAAGAAGGCTGGCGAACTGCCGAGGGGCATAAACTGCGCCCAGTTGATCGAAGTATCGGGGTTAGTCGGGCTAACGTTAAGCGGAGGTACGGGGACAGGGAAACGCTGCACTTGATCCACTCCCGTGGGGCGAATCACAAAGGGAGTGGTGAATTCTGGCAAAACTCCCGGCGACCACCAATAGCCGTAAGGGGCGTCCCCGCTTTCCTGTTCCACGATGCGGTTCTCAAACGAACTGAAATAGACGCCGAAGCCTGCCCGGATGCTAGTCTCACCGGTCCCGCCCAATAGCTTGCGGAAGAAACCGCTATCCGCATGGGGAGAGTAGGCAATTCCCACACGGGGTGCGAAGTTGTTATATCGGGTCGGCGACAAAGTCGTCGGAATGCCCGGGTCACCGGGGAAACACCAACCCGTGGGTGCTCCCGGGAACGTCTTCGACTGGCAGCCCGGGATGAGGGCTTCGAATTCGTTGTGGGCTTCCCACCAGGGAGTGCTAACTTCCCAGCGCAATCCGTAATTCAGGGTCAAGTTCTTCGTGGCTCGCCAGCTATCCTGAGCGTAGGCGCTGTAGGACCGTGAGCGGCTATAGACCGGTAATTGCAAGCCCTGGGAAAAGCTGGTGGGGGCTCCTAGCAGGAAATCGGCAAAGTCATTACCTGACTCAGTGCCGTCAAATCCAAATGAGCCATTAAGATTCAGGGCAAACCGGTATTCCACTTGGTCATAAGCGAAAGAACCGCCGAATTTAATCGTGTGAGTCCCTTTGACCTTCGAAAAATTGTCCGCGAAGTTGTAGGTGTTGTCGTAGACCCGCAGGAAGTTGTTGGCAACACCAATGCTGAAGTTATTGAAACCGATGGGCATGACGCCCTCGTAAGCGGCGTTCATGGGATAAATGCCCGTGAACCCCTGTGAGGCGAGCGAAACACCCATTCCGCCAATCGGCGTGCCCGTGAAGGAAACATTGCGCATGTAGCCAAGCCGAAGTTCGTTGACGGAACTGGCCCCGAACGTCTTCGTGACGCCGAGGTTCATGATCTGGGCCCGGCCATTGTTGCTGGAGGAGAACCCCGGAACACTTGCTCCACCGTAAGGGTTGACCTGAACAAAATCATCGATGAAATAGTAGCCCGAGATCATACCCAAACGGGTGTTGCCGTCAATCCGACCACTCCCTTTACTGTCTTTCAGTGTTTCTTTATAGGCTGAAGTGGTGAATGTCGAACCCGAATTCGGAAGCGGGATATACTGCATCAGAGCTTTCGCCGGCGTCGAGAACACACTCTGCGGAATCACGCCGTTTGGAAAGACGCAGTCTGCTGTGCTGGTGCAAAGGTTGGTCTTCGCATTGGGATCATAAAGGGAATAAGGCTCCCCGGACTGAACAGGGTAGCCTAACTCATCTGACAGCGTGCTAGCCCAGTTGGCACCGTTCACCGTATTAGGAGTAAACGTCAGATTGTCACCCGTTCCCTTGATCGTTCCGAAAGCCGCCGGCCCAAAGGTTCCGCCGCGCTGGTCCGCGGTGGGAACTGCCATAGCCCCGGTGTCCACTCCTTGGACTAAGCGCGTTCCCTGGTAGTCGGCGAAAAAGAACACCCTGTCGCGTTTGATAGGCCCGCCCACCGTGCCACCATACTGGTTCTGGTGCAGGACAGCACGGTCCGGAGAGAAGAAATTTCGGGCGTCCAGGTGGGGATTCCGCATAAACTCGAAAGCCGTCCCGTGGTACTGATTTGTGCCTGACTTGGTGATGACGTTGATCAGCCCGCCAGAGTAATTGCCATACTCGGCGTCCGCATTGTTGGTCAGAATACGGAATTCCGCGATGGAATCCAGGTTGGGAATGATCGCGGTGGCATTGTACAATCTGTCTTCCGCGTTGCCTCCGTTAATCATGAAACCATTGGCGTTTTCCCGCTGTCCGCTTACGGACAGCGCGCCGTTGTTGAGATTTCCTGAAGGGCTCATGCCGCCGCCCTCACCACTACTGCTGGGCGCGACGCCCGGCTGCAAAGCCAGCAGGTCCGTGTAGCTGCGGCCATTCAGCGGAAGCGTGGTCATTTTAGTGGTCCCGATGACCTCACCCATTTGCGTGTTCGTGGTCTCCACGTGCACAGCGGTGGAGGAGACATTGACTTCCTCACTCACGCTGCCCACTTTCAACGCTGCATCAATTCGCAAGGCGGTGTTCACATCCAAGACCAGCCCCGTCTCGCGGAATTCCTGGAAGCCACTCGCGGTGATCTTGACTTCGTAACGGCCAACAGGGAGGGCTGGAAAGTTGTAAAAACCCTGGGCGTTGGTCTGGGTCGAGCTCTGGATGCCGGTTTCGGTATTGAGAGCAACTACCGTGGCGCCCGGGACAACGGCCCCCGTCGGGTCGCTCACAGTTCCGGAAATGCTCGCGGTGATGCCTGCCCAAACCATCCCGGTTCCCAATAGCAGCAGGCAAGCCAATATTCCAAATCTACATCTCAGGTTCATTTGTTCCTCCTAACCGTGATTAGGTACATCTGCACCAGTCTCGACCCGATTCTCCCGACATATCTCTTTCAGAGCGGGCAATTGAACTTCGCTACTCCTAAAGGGAATCCACTCCGGTCGTAACTCCTCGGCAGCCTGACCTCTTCCAAGAACTCGACGCAGATTTATTCTCGTTGGATCAAAAGTCAGCACAGAAAGCCCAGTTCGCACCGGCTAATTATTCACAATTGAAGCATATGTGACTACGGCATGTATCGGTTAACACAGGGAGCCTCATTTGTCAAGCAGCGATTATGCCCTGGCACTGTCGGCCCATCTTGTTGAAACCACTTCGAGTGTATCCCAGATCATGGCGAAGGCCTTACGTGTGAGCATGTTGGCAAGCCAAGATAAGTCGCCCGGAGCATCACCGCATGACCGCAGAACAGAGACGGTCGGGGAAGCACTGCTAGGGCGCTCTCCCATTTGAAGAGACTCGGTGGCAGATGTTCGACCGGCAACTCGCTTCCCGACTTTTGAGGGCCCACGACGGTCGCGGCACATTAACACGTGTCACAAACCTCGTGTTTCACAACGAGGGTCGGTGGCTTCCCTTGGTTCCGCGCAATTCTGCCAGCGTTGACTTCCACCAGACACACTCTTGAGAGCAGCCGCGCGTGGTGAGAACAGCAGGCATGGAAAGGCGCTTGATTTGTTCTGTGCCTTTGGGGTTGAATGGGCGGCAAGGACACCTGAATACCGCTTATGCCTATGCACCCAAATCACACCGGCTCGCACAGGACGACTAAGTGGCTCGGGTCGATCTCCGTGGGAATCGTCATTGTAGGTCTCTTGTCACGGGCGGTGTGGCAGGCGCAGCTCCGAGCGTCCCACAGCGCCTCGAGTCCGCCTCTCTATGAGGTGCTGGTATCGAGGGATGTAATGGTAGCGATGCGCGATGGTGTGAAGCTCGCCTGCGACGTCTACCGTCCTGGGCTCAACGGCTGCCCAGCAGAGGGGAAGTT
>Ga0335069_10001305_pt1 | contig 40311 bp, 27 predicted proteins | sample Lox_Sample_11_FD_206714 | JGI IMG/M metagenome (GOLD analysis project Ga0335069, IMG submission 206714) | Soil microbial communities from Loxahatchee National Wildlife Refuge, Florida, United States - Lox_Sample_1.1 | ecosystem: Environmental > Terrestrial > Soil > Wetlands | place: USA...
AGGCCGGAGCAAAGTGGTGGCAGGAAAACCCGATCAGGTCCCATTGGGTTTCGATGGGTTACTGATTTGTCACCGCCGCTTTCAGTCGCGCCGCCTCCGCGTCCGCCCAGTCCATCAACGCCTGGCGCTGGGTATCAGTGAGCCGGGCGTCTTGGTGGAGGAGGGTGTATTTGCCGGGCGGCATGTTCCGGTAGCCCACTTCCTCGCTGATTCGTCCCAGCCGTTTGGCGGCCCGCTCCGGTTGAGCCACCGGCCAGTCGGAGAAATTCAGTCGCTCGCGTCCATCCCGCACGTCCGCGGCCACCAGCCAGGACGCCGGGGCCACGTGGCTGTACCAGGGCCACCGGGTCTCGTAGGAATGACAATCATAACAGGCGGCGCGCAGCGAGGCGGCGACTCCGGGCGGCGCGGAAACCGCCGTCAGCAGATCGCGTCCGGGCACGACCGCCGGGTTGGAACGCGACGGGTTGGCGACTTGCGCCAGGGCGAAAACCGCAGCCGCTCCGGCCAAAACCCATTTCCATTGCGTCTTCATTCCATGCTTTCGGACGCGCCAGCAGTAGAAAAAGTTCCCGTCGAAGGCAAATCCGAAATCGGAATTTCATGAATTGGAGGACAGGTCGTTCATAGGTATTGTCATCTAATTTGCCGGAGCGCAGAGCATGGCTCTGCGGGTAATGGCGGCTTCAGGCTCTCGCGGAGCAATGCTCCGCGCTCCGTCCATCCAACTCAGAAGTTCTGCCCGTGCATGGACATGCTTGCGTTGTGTCATGGGATTGGTAAAATGCGGGGCATCGAACCGCGCCGTTCATCGTTCAACTCGCCGGCGGATTCCGTCTGGGTCTCGCTGGCTATAGCCATCGCCTGGTTTACCATTTGTTTCCGCCTGGGGAGTCTGCCGCTCCTGCAGCCCGACGAGGGCAGAAATGCGGAGGTGGCGCGCGAGATGAAGGTGTCGGGCGCCTGGCTGGTACCGACCTATAATGGGGTGGATTACCTGGACAAGCCGGCGTTTTATTTCAAGGCCGTGGCATTGTCCCTGGCCGCATTCGGCGACAATGAAAGCGCGGCTCGGCTACCGTCCGCCGTTTTTGGCCTGGGTTTGCTGGTTCTGAGTTTTGCCTTTTGCCGCAGGGTTTATGGAACGCGCTGCGGGCTCCTGACGGTCATTATCCTGGCTACGACGCCGCTCTTTGTCGTGCATTCGCGGACGGTCATCTTCGACATCGCCCTGGCGTTTTTTGTTTGCGGGGCCATTTTTGCGGGTTATCTGGCGGAGGAAACGGAGGGCCGGGGGCGGCGGAACTGGTACCTGCTGGGGGCGGCTTCCGCGGGTTTCGCGACCCTGGTGAAAGGGCCGGTGGGGTTTCTGATCCCCGTGCTGGTGTTGCTGATTTTCAACCGCTTTGAAGGCCGGCGGGGAATCTGGAAGCGGCTGTTGGGGCCTTTGAACCTGCTGGTCTTTTTCGGCATCACCCTGCCGTGGTTCGTGGGGCTTTGCCTCGCGCACCGCGATTTTTTCCAATACGGGTTGCTGGAGGAATCGTTTCACCGCTTTACCACCGCCAAGACCTTTCACCGCTCGGAACCGTTTTATTTTTACGTGTTAATCATCGCCCTAACGTTTTTCCCGTGGAGCGTGCTGCTGCCGGAAGCGGCTTGGACCACGTGGCGGGAACGTGGGACAAAAGGCCATCGGGCGGACCGCCTGTGCCTGCTTTGGACGGTGATCGTGGTCGTCTTTTTCTCCATCTCCCAATCCAAGTTGCCCGGCTACATCCTGAGCGTAACCGTCGCGGTGGGGATTCTGGTGGCGCGACGGTTTGAGCGGGCGTTCGCGGACCCGGCCGGCCAGGCGGGCCGGGCGGTCGGCCGCGGCACTTTGATCTTTGCCGTGCTTTGCCTGCTCCTGGGGCTGGCGGCCCTGGCCGGCATGTCGCAGACGCGGCAGCTGGCGGGCTTCCTGCGGATACCGGTGGCCGATGCCGAGCGGCTTGGACCCGTGGGCGTGCCGCTGGCCATCGCTTTTGTGGTATTTGGCGTTTTGGGGCTGGTGGTGCAGTACGCGCGCCGGCCGCAGCTTTGTTTGCTCTGCCTGGCGGTTTTCATTCCGGTGAGCACGAACGCGGCGATCGGTATGATCGATGTGCTCTTCAATGCGCGATCCGGCCGGGCCGTTGCCAGCCGGCTGGCAACGCTGCCGGCGGATACGAACCTGGCCTGCCTGGAATGTTTTCCCAACGGCGTCCCGTTTTATCTGCGGCGGACGATCACGCTGGTCTCCCGGACTGGCGGCGAGCTGACCAGCAATTATATCCTTAGCGTTTTGAAACGGGATCAGCCCTGGCCGGAACAAATTGTGCCGGTCGCCAATTTCGACAGTTGGCTCGCCTCCCGGAAGACCCCAATTTACCTCATCGCCCACGGCGCAAAACGCAAGCAACTGGAATCCATTGCCGCCGCCCGGGGGGTCACTGTGGAAGCCCTGCCGGCCGATTACTGGGGCGCGCTGCTGCCGGCACCGGGAGGTTCCTGATATGTGCGGCATCTGCGGCACCGTCGCCTTTTCCAGCCAGGACGCCGGCGAGATTGCCCGGCTCCGGGTCAAGGCCATGCTCCAGTCGCTCTCTCACCGGGGTCCGGACGCGGTGGGGCAGGTGGACACGGAATTGGCGGTTTTGGGGGCGACGCGGCTCGCGATTCGGGGCATGGACGAGGAAGTCAACCAGCCGATGGTGGATGAGCAGAATCACATCATCGCGGTCTGCAATGGTGAAATTGACAACCACCGCGAGTTGCGGCGCTGGTTGGCGGAACGCGGCCGGCCGGTACGGCGTGAGACCGACGTGGCCGTGATACCCGGCCTGTATCTTGAGTTGGGAGAGACATTCGTGGGCAAACTCACCGGGGCCTTCGCCATTGCCGTTTGGGATGCGCGCAACCGGCGCCTGACCCTGGCGCGGGATCGCGCCGGGGAACGCCCTTTGTTTTATGCCACGCGCCGGGGCGGGGTGATTTTTGCGACGGAGATAGCAGCGCTGGCGGCCCACAACCGTTTGCCGGTAAGCCTCGACCAGCGGGCGTTGCGAAAATATCTGCAATTCGGCATCTTTCCCTCGCCCGACACTCCGTTTGGAGAAATCCGCAAGGTGGGGCCCGGTGAATTGATCCAATTCGACACCGGCGGCGTTCATCGCAAATCCTACTGGCGCTGGCAGATTATGGAGACCGCCAAACAGCCGGCGTCGCTGGAGGCTTTCGACCAGACCTTCCGCGCCGCCGTCACCCGACAGAGCGACGTGGATGTCGATTTTGGCGTTTTCTTAAGCGGCGGGATTGACTCCTCGCTGGTTTCAGCGGTCACGCGGTCGCTGCATCCCGACCGGCCCATGAAGGCCTACACCCTGCGCTTTGGCGAAGCGTCGTTCGACGAAGGCAACTTTGCCGTGGCGGTGGCCAAGCGGTTCAGAATGGATCTGGTCACCGTGTGGGTCAAACCGGAGGAAGTGCGGGAGGGCCTCCGGTCGCTCATCCGCCTCGTGGGCGAGCCGCTGGCGGACCCGGCATGGATTCCGGCGGCGCTGCTGGCGCGGCGGGCCAGCCAGGATGTCAAAATGGCCCTGGTGGGCGAGGGCGCCGACGAGTTGTTCGGCGGTTACCCGACCTATATCGGCGCCGGCGTGGCCGAACGGTACGCCCGCTGGCCAGCCTGGCTGAAATCAGCCATCCGCCGCGGCGTCGAAGCGCTGCCCCCCAGCGACAAAAAGGTGACGCTCTCGTACCTGCTCAAGCGTTTCGTCCAGGGTGCGGAACTGAGCGGAATGGCGCGGCACCGGCTGTGGGGCTCCAACATCCCTCCAGCGCTGCTGCGGCGGCTGGGAGCCGCGCCAATGGATTTGGAAGGCCATGATTTGGGGGCCGGTGAGTTGCTCGACCGTGTGCAACGGTGGGACCTGGAAATGCCGCTGGCGGAAGGATTGCTGACCAAGGCGGATCGGGCCAGCATGAGTTCGGCGCTGGAGCTGCGCGCGCCGTTTCTGGACGAGGCGGTAATGGAGTTTGCCAAAGTGCTGCCGGTTCCAGCCCGGGTGCGGGGATTCAAAACCAAGGTGTTTCTGAAGCAATATGCCTTGCGCTACCTGCCAAATGACATCGTGAACCGGCGCAAGCGCGGGTTGTCGGTGCCCATCAGCCGGTGGCTGCGCGGTCCGTTGAAGGACTGGGCGGCGGCGTTGCTGGCCAGCCGGTGCCTGGAACGGGTCGGCATCCAGACCCCCGCGGTGATGGCTTTGTTCGACGAGCACTGCCAGCACAAGGCTGACTACGGGCGGCCGCTGTGGACTTTGCTGGTGTTGAGCGAGTGGCTGGACTGGGTGGCGACCGAGACCGACTGTCTCGCCAGTGAATCCGCCAAAACCAGCAAGCCAGATTTATCTCCGAAGTGATTTGCCAACGGTCGAATCCGACGGTCAGGGCAGGACTGGCGGCCGGGTGCCGACGATTAACCCGCCCGGCGGCAATGTTGTAAACCGCTTTCCGATTGGTGCTTCCGGCGCCAATCATTCGAAAGGCAGGAGTTGAATCGAAGATGGCTTGCCGCTCGGCGATGAGGTTGAATGAAGGCCATTGGGCCGCCCACCGGCAAGACCGCCACGGACCAGAACCCCTGATCGCTGGGGGGAAAAGCGCCTGGCCGACAGGGCCGTCGGTTTTCCCCAAACTTCCGGCTTCCATTTTCGCGGGTTTTTTTTACGCTGTCGGCGAATGAAAGGAATTATACTCGCTGGTGGCGCCGGGTCGCGACTGTTTCCGCTGACGCGGGTCGCGAGCAAACAACTTCAGCCGGTCTATGACAAGCCGATGGTCTATTACCCGCTGACGACCCTCATCGAGGGCGGCATCCGCGAATTGTGCGTTATCTCCACTCCGCAGGACCTGCCGCGTTTCATGCAGTTGCTCGGCGATGGCAAGGGTTGGGGCCTCACCATCGAATACCGCGAACAACTGAAGCCGGCCGGCATCGCCCAGGCGTTTCTGATTGCCGAATCATTCATCGGCAATGACATGGTGGCGTTGGTTCTGGGGGACAACGTGTTTTATGGCGGCGACGCGTTCCAGCGCGCGTTTGCCGAGTTCAAAACCGGCGCGACCATCTTTGGCTATCACGTCAACGACCCGGAACGGTATGGCGTGGTGGAATTCGACGCCCAGGGCCATGCGATTTCCATCGAGGAAAAGCCAAAGCAGCCGCGCAGCAATTATGCCGTGCCCGGACTTTACCTTTACGACAACCAGGTCGTTTCCATCGCCCGGTCGCTCAAACCGTCGGCGCGCGGGGAACTGGAAATTACCGACGTCAACGTGGCGTACTTGAAGCGCGGGGAACTGCGGGTGTACCGGCTGAACCGCGGGTTCGCCTGGCTCGATGCGGGCACCAGCAGCAGCCTGCACGAGGCGTCCGCCTACGTGCAGACCATCGAGAAGCGCGCCGGCATCAAAATCGGCTGCCCGGAAGAGGCGGCCTTCCGCGCCGGATTCCTGTCGCTCGCCCAACTGGAAGAGTTGGCCGGCAAGATGCCGAAATGCGAATACCGCGAATACCTGGAGAAGGAAGTCATCGCCGAGGCCCGCCGCCTGGCCGCCTCCCGCGTCTGAACGATGAACGTCGTCCCTTGCGAGATTCCGGGATTGGTGGTCGTCGAGCCGAAAGCCTTCGGTGATGCGCGCGGCTTTTTCATGGAGACGTGGAATCGCCGCCGTTACCGGGAGGCGGGATTGGACTGGGATTTCGTGCAGGACAACGTGTCGTTCTCCCGGCGGGGCGCGTTGCGCGGCCTGCATTTCCAGAACCCGTCGCCCCAGGGCAAACTGGTCTTTGTGCTGCAAGGCGAGGTGTTCGACGTGGCGGTGGACCTCCGGCGGAGCTCGCCCACTTTCGGGCGATGGCACGGCCTGCCGCTCTCGGTCGAAAACAAACGCCAGTTTTTCATCCCGTCGGGCTTCGCGCACGGATTTGCCGTGTTGAGCGAAACCGCCCTGTTCGCCTACAAATGCACGGGCCTTTACGACCCGCAGCATGAATTGACGCTCGCCTGGAACGATCCCGATGTCGCCATCCGCTGGCCGCTGGAAAATCCGCAGCTTTCGGAAAAGGACGCGCGCGGGTTGCGGTTGAAGGATTTGCCCAAGGACCGCCTGTTTGCCTGAACGTGGCCGCCTGCATGAAGATTTTGCTCCTCGGAAAAAACGGACAGGTCGGCTGGGAACTGCGCCGCACCCTGGCGCCGCTGGCGCCGCTCACGGCCATGGATTTTCCCGAGATTAATTTCACCGATCCGCAGGCCCTCCGAAAGCTCGTGGCGGAAACCCGGCCGGCGGCGGTGGTGAATGCCGCCGCCTACACCGCCGTGGACAAGGCCGAGTCGGAACCGGAGTTGTGCCGGCAGATCAACGCCGTCGCGCCGGGCGTCCTGGCCGAGGAAGCGAAAAAAATCGGCGCGCTGATGGTCCATTACTCGACGGATTATATTTTCGACGGAACAAAATCGTCGCCTTATGTCGAGACCGACGCGCCGAAGCCGCTGGGGGCTTACGGCCGGTCAAAACTGGAGGGGGACCAGGCGGTGAAGGCGTCCGGCGCGGACCATCTGATTTTCCGGCTGTGCTGGGTCTATGGCGCGCGCGGCCAGAATTTCATGCTCACGATGCAGCGCCTGGCGCGCGAGCGTGAGAAGCTCCGCGTGGTCGGCGACCAGCTGGGCTGCCCCACGTGGTCGCGGATGATTGCCGAAGCCACGGCGCTGGCGCTCCAGCGGGTCCTGGCGGGCGGAAGCCGGTCCGCGTTTAGCGGCGAATATCACCTTGCCGCCGGCGGCCAGGCGAGCTGGCATGAGTTCGCGTCCCGGATCGTCGAATGGATGCCGGAGGCGGAGCGGAAATGCCGCGCGGTGGAAAAAATTGCCACGACGGAGTATCCAACGCCCGCCCGGCGGCCGGCGTATTCGGTTTTGGATTGCGGCAAATTGCAGAAAACGTTCGGGCTGCGCCTTCCGGATTGGGAGGCCAGCCTGCGACAAGTCCTGGATAAACCATGAAACTGCTCATCACCGGCGGCGCCGGCTTCATCGGCTCCAACCTCATCCACCACGTGATTGACCGTCCGGAGGTCGAACGGCTGGTGAACCTGGATTGCCTGACGTATGCCGGGCACCTCGAAAACCTGGAAATGGTGGCCCACCACCCGAAATATGTATTTGAGAAGGTGGACCTGCGCGACAAGGACGCCGTGATGCGCGTCGTCCGGCAGCATGCCATCACGCACGTCATGCATCTCGCGGCGGAATCGCATGTGGACCGCTCCATCACCGGTCCCGGCGATTTCATCACCACCAACATCGTCGGCACGTTCAACCTGCTCGAAGCCTGCCGCGGCTGTTGGCTGGGGCCGGAATCCAAAGTCCCCAGCCCGAAGTTTCATCACGTCTCGACTGATGAAGTCTATGGCTCGCTCGGCCCGACGGGCTTTTTCACCGAGACGACGCCGTACGCGCCCAATTCACCCTATTCGTCGAGCAAGGCCTCCAGCGACATGCTGGTCCGGGCCTATCACCACACTTACGGAATGCCGACGGTCATCACCAACTGCTCGAACAACTACGGGCCGTATCAGTTTCCCGAAAAGCTCATCCCGGTGGTCATCCAGAGCGTCCTGGCGCGCCAGCCGGTGCCGGTGTACGGCGACGGCCTGAACGTGCGCGACTGGCTGTACGTGCGCGACCACGCCGAGGCGCTCTGGCAGGCGGCCACCCGCGGCAAACCCGGCGAGACTTACAATATCGGCGGCCACAACGAATGGGCGAACCTCCGCATCGTGGAATTGATTTGCGACACGATTGACGAGTTTGTGCCGGCCCTGGGCGGCCATTCGCGCAAGCTGATCACTTTCGTCAAGGACCGGCCCGGCCACGACCGGCGCTACGCCATCGACGCTTCGAAAATCCAGCGTGAGCTGGGCTGGACGCCGGCCCACCGGTTCGAGGACGGCATCCGCGAGACGATCCGCTGGTACCTCGATAACCAGGCCTGGGTCAAGGCGGTCCTCTCGAAGTCGAAGGGCTAGACGAAATAGAGGAGGGGGCCGCGGTTTCGGGTTACGCGCCCTTGCTCCGGCAACCCGGTCGGCCGCCGGAACGGGCTGCGGGAGCCGGCCTTTTCGGGCGGGCGGCCCCGGCCGGATTGGCTCCGTTCCTGCTCTGCGTTTTAGGACAAAATGCGTTCGGACAAAAATCGACTGGTGAGCCTTCATCGTTGTCTCGGGGCTGGCCTTGCCCTCTGGCTTTTATCTGCGGCGGGTGTCGAGGCGGGCGGCAGCGGCCTGAATGTTGTCGTGGTCGTCAACCAAAGCAGCACCAATTCCGTCCAACTGGGCAATTACTACTGCGAAAGGCGGGGGGTGCCTCCCCAAAATCTGCTGCGAATCAACTGGTCCGGCGGCAATGCCACCTGGACCCGTTCGGATTTCGAAACCAGCCTGTTGAATCCGCTGGTCGCCATGCTGGCCAGCCGGGGTTTGACCAACCAGGCGGATTACGTGGTGCTGTCCATGGACATTCCGTTTCAGGTGACGGACACCAATGGCTTTAACGCGACGACGGCCGCCCTGTTTTACGGGTTCATGACCAATGACTGTCCGGTTTGCATGTATCCCGGTTGCACGCTGCCGGACTATACCTCGAATGCGTATGCCTTCAGCGAAGGCATTTTTCGCCAGACTCCGCCCTCGGCTGCCGGGACCCAGTCCTGGCTCGTCACCATGATCACCGCCGACAGCCTGGGGCAGGCTCAGGCGCTGGTTGACCGCGGTGTCGCCAGCGATGGCGCTTTCCCCGGCCAGACAGTGTCCCTGGCGAAAACCGCCGATATACTCCGCAACATTCGGTACTGGCTGTTCGATGACGCCATCTTCAATGCCCGCTTGCGCGGCAACTACTCGATGCTCCGCACGAATCAAAACACACCCTACGGCCAGATCAACCTGCTGGGTTACCAGACGGGCTTGGCCTATTTCAGCGCCTCCGCAAACGCCTTTGTGCCCGGGGCGATGGCCGACAGCCTGACTTCCACTGCCGGTTTGCTCTTTGGCGGCACCGACCAGACCAATCTGCTGGCGTTCATTGAAGCCGGCGCCTGCGGCAGTTACGGCACGGTGGTCGAGCCCTGCGCCTACCTGCAAAAATTCCCGTCGCCGCAAAACTATTTCTACCAGGCGCGCGGGTTCAGCCTGGCCGAGTGCTATTACCAGAGCGTCCTGAATCCGTATCAGGGTCTGATTGTGGCGGAGCCGCTGGCCGCGCCCTTTGCCCGGCCGCCGCTCGGCGCGTGGACCAACCTGCCGGCCAATGCCGAGTTGAGCGGTGTGACCAACCTCACCCTTCACTGTGTCGCCGCCACGCCCGATCGGCCGGTGCAGCAAGTGGATTTGTTTTTGGACGGCACCTGGCTGCAAACGCTTGCCAATATCCCCCCCGCTGCCGGCAACCAGCTCAACGTGACTTGCAACGGCTATGCGACCAATTACCCGGTGCCGACCAATGCCACGATCAAAACCGTCGCCGCCGGCCTGGCGGATGTGCTCAACCAATCCGGCTATGCGGGCCAGACCGGGGTACAGGCCGCGGCGGCCGGCGACCGGATCACTCTGCAATTCACAAACCTCAGCCCGGCGGGAGCGAATATCACCGTCAGCGCCGGTTCAGCCATCGGCTCCGCGGCGGCGCTGACGTCCGGGGTTGCGGTCGCCCGCACCAATTTTCTCGACAGCATTGCGTTTGGCCTTCGCAATTATTCGGTGACCAATGCGCCCGGCACCGATGCCGTACTGCAGGTGACGGTGACCAAAACCAACGGAACGCCGGTGACGGTGGCCGTGACCAACAGCCCGGGGAATACCAACGCCGGCACGCTCGTTCTGCAATTGGTCAATGCCATCAATTCCGACGCCAGCCTGTCGGCGGCCGACGGCGTGGCGGCGGAGGATTTCATCGATTACCTGCCGGTGACGGCGCCGCCCCTCAACGGTGCCGAGTTCAACCTCCGGGCCCGCACCGCCGGCTGGCCGGCGGCGCAAATCCAGGTGGCGCTCACCGGTTCCGCCGGGCTGGCGGTCACCCCCGGCGGCGCGCACGGGTTGGACCAGAATCTCGGCGACCTTCAGCCGCGGAATCACCTTTACCTTTTGGCCGGTGTCACGAATCTATGGCTGACGTTTCCCCTGGACACGACGGCGCTGGCGGACGGCAGCCATGAATTGACGGCCGTGATATACGAGGGCAGCCACGTGCGCACCCAGGCGCGCGTGCCGCAAGCTGTGCGCATCCGGAACACGCCGCTGAGCGCCACGTTTGCCACGCTGGCCGGCGCTTCCAACACCGTCTTGAATTTTACCCTGCTGTTTTCAGTGGTCGCCAATACGAACACCATTGCCCGGATTGAATTGTTCAGCACGGGCGGCTCGGTGGGCGTCGTCTCCAACCAATCCTCCGCGACCTTTGCCGTGGCGGCGACGAATTTGGGCGTGGGCCTGCACCCGCTCTACGCGGTCGTCACGCGCACCGACGGGCGGGAATACCGCACGGAAACGAAGTGGATTCGCCTCGGGGGAGCGGAGCCGCCGTTTGGCCTGACGCTGACCGCGCCACCGCCGGTCCTGGCGTGGCCTGCGACCGCCGGGCAGCTCTACGAAATCCTGAGCAGCACCAACGTCACCGGCGTTTTCCAGTCGCGCGGCACGGTTGTGCCCAGCAACTCCCCGGGCTCCTGGACCGAGACGATTTTGGGGGCCCCCCGGCAGTTTTACCGCGTGCGGGCGCCTTGATGAATCGCGCCGGGCAGAAGGTTGCGATGCGATCGGGTCCGGCGGCGGGACGAAACCCGGCGGAGATTTAATTTGAATATTCCAGCAGTGCCAGTGTAAAACGTTTGCGAAGACAAACCAAGGCGGGTGGCACAGGTGGCTCTTTACCGAAAGACGAACCGCTCGCCGGGGGTGGAGGCGTATGGCAACAATTGATTCACTGACCATCGAAAGACGGCCCGGCTGGCGGCAGCGCGCCTTGCCCATTCTGCTGTGGGTGGCGGTGCTGCTGGTGGTTTTGACGCTCATGGTGTATCTGGTGGTCACCAGTTCGGGCTTCATCAAGCGCCACGTTCTACCCCGCCTGAGCCGGAGGCTGCAGGCCGACGTCACGGTTGCCGACATCTCGGTCCACCCCTTCAGCCGGATTCTGGTCCACGGCTTGAAAGTGCAGGTCAAGGGACAGGAACCGCTCTTGACCGCGTCCGAGGTCCGCGCCAGTTACAGTTTATGGAGCCTCCTCCGCGGCAATCTGCGGGCGTCCGAAGTCACGCTCGTGTCCCCGACGGTCGCGCTGGTTGAAAATCCGGATGGCAGCCGCAACACCGACGCCCTGGTCCAGGCCTTGCGCGGGAAACCGCCGGAAGCTGCGCCGGCCCGTGCCGCCCGGTCCGCAAAGCCCCTCCAGATTGACCTCGGGAAGCTCACGATCAGCAAGGGAGCGGTTCTCAAAGTAAAGCTCTATCCGGGCAACCGGCGCGATACTCTGGAAGTGGCGGATATTAATCTGACCCTGGCCAATGTGAAAAACGGGAAGTCCGGCAATTTCCGGCTCGCCGCCTACCTGCGGCTGGCAAACGATCCCCCCGGTGGTCCGGCTGGCCACCTGCAAGGCGGCCTGAACAGCAGCTTCAACTTCACTCTGGGCCCGGACCTCAAACCCGCCCCTGTCTCCGGGCAGGCACGGTTGGATATTTCCCGCGCCGACGGTGTGTTTGGCGATTATGCCCGTTTCAGCGCCGTGCTGGATTGCGACGTGACCCTTGCCGAAATCCGGCGGGCCGTGCTGTATTTTCAGCGCGCCGGCGCGTCGCTGGGCGAGCTGGCCGTCCGGGGGCCGTTCGACATCAACAAGCAGCAGGGCCAGTTGAAAGCGGACCTCCGCAACGTCGACCGCCGGCTGCTAAACCTGTTTGGCGCCGCGGCCGGCCTTGATTTTGGCAGCACCACGCTCAATTCGAGCAACAGCATCGAATTGATCCGGGCGGGCTCCGTCCTGAGCGTCACGGGCCAGTTCGATGCCACCGGCGTGCAATTGACCCGCGCCGGCCAGACAACCCCCACGCTTGATTTTAACGCCGCTTACGCCGTCACCGTGGACTGCGCGGCGCAGACGGCGGTGCTGCGCACATTGAACCTGACCGGCCTGCAGAACGGAAACCCCTTGCTGACCGGGCAGCTGACCCGGCCGATGAACCTGGCCTGGGGAAACGGCACCAATGCCGTGGGCGATTCGGCGCTGAATCTGACGGTTACCGGCCTGGAGCTCGCGGATTGGCAGCCGTTCCTGGGGGCGAGCCCCGCGTCCGGCAACCTGGGCCTGACCCTCAAATTGATTTCCCAGCGCGGCGGACGGCAGCTCGGTTTCGACCTGGTTTCGCAGGTTCAAAATTATCCGCTACCCCTCGGCGGTGAACCACCGATTCGGGCCGGCGTGAGCCTGTCCGCGCATGGCCAGGCGGTTGATTTGAAACAGTTCAAGCTGGCTGATTACCGCGTGCAGGTCGTGCGCCAGAACCAGTCGCTCGTGCTGGCGACCGGTTCGGGGACGTACGACAAGGGCGAAGACAGTCTGGACCTGCAATTGGGATTGCAGGCCTCCTTGGTCGCGCTCGGCCAGGCGCTGGCCTCGGATGTCAGTTTCGCGACCGGCACGGCGGAATTAAAGGGACGCGTTACCCAGAAAAAGAGCGCGCGGAGCATTACCGGCAACCTTGCGCTGGCCAACGTCACCGGCCAGGCCGGCCAAAGCCGGTTCCGCAATTTCAGCAGCACGATGGTTCTGGAGGTGAGCCAGGCGGGACCTCAGGTTCAGATCAACAAGATCAACGGCCAGTTGTTCGCCAACGGCAGCGGGGGCGGGCATTTCGAAATCTCCGGCAAAGGCAACACCGACCGCCGGTCGGCGCAATTGACTGCCAAGTTCTCGGATTTCAATCAGGACGGGCTGCGGCCCTTCCTCGAACCGCTGCTCGCAAACCAGAAACTCGTTTCCGTCAGCCTCAACGGCAATGCGTCCGTGCAATACGATCCCGACGGCAGTTCCGCCTGCAACGCCGAGCTGGCGGTGGCCAACCTGGTGGTAAACGATCCCCGGCGGCAGATCCCGGCCACACCGCTGGCGGCCAACCTGCAGTTGGACGTCGCCGTGAAGAAGCAGGTTGCCGACCTCCGCCAGTGGCAGCTGACCCTCAGTCCCACCAAACGCGCCAAGAACCAGCTCCAGGCTCAGGGACAACTGGATTTCTCCCAGGCCGGCACGGTGCGCGGCAACCTCAAGCTCACGGCCGATTCGCTGGATTTGACCGGTTACTACGACCTGTTAACCGGCGGGAAGACCGGCGGCCAGCCGGCGACCTCCCCGGGGGGCGCGATGACCGGTGAGGAGCCGCCGGCCAAAATCCTGCCGCTGAAAAATTTCACGCTGACGGCCGAGATCGGACATCTTTACCTGCACGAAATTGAAGTCACCGGCTGGCAGACGACGGCGAAAGTGGACGGCGGGCGCGTGGTGGTGAAACCGTTCCAGTTGGCCCTCAACGGCGCGCCGGTGAATGCCGCGTTGGATTTGAACCTGGGTGTGCCCGGCTATCGCTATGATCTGGCCCTGGGCGCGAGCAAGGTGCCGGTGGCGCCGCTGGTCGATACCTTCCTCGTCAGCCGCAAAGGACAAATGGGCGGCAACCTGACCGCGCAGATGCAAATCCGCGGAGCCGGCGTCACCGGGGTGAGTTTGCAGCGGAACCTGGCCGGCCAGTTCGGCGTTGGGGTGACCAACCTGAATCTGGCCATTGACAACGTGCGGAGCCCGTCCCTGCGGGCGGTGATCAACGTCATTGCGACGTTGCCCCAGCTTTTGAGCAATCCCGGCAGCGCCGTCAGCTCGTGGATTGACCTGGCGGCCGGCAAAGGCGGCGGGATCCTGGACATCCTGCGGCAGTCTCCCATCCAGATCATCAACGCCCAGGCCAAGGCGGGTGAAGGACGCATTGACCTGCAATCCGCCACGGTGCAAAGCCCGGCCTTCAAGGCCGATGCCCGGGGCGCCATCGCGCTCGCGCCGGTCCTGACCAATTCCACCCTCAACCTCCCGGTGTCGGTTTTCGTGAGCCAGCCGATTGCGAAACAATTGAACCTCGCCTACAGCAACACGCAAAGCAACGCCGCCTATGTGGCCTTGCCGCAGTTTCTGACCTTGACCGGCACGCTTGGCCAACCGGAGAAGAAAATCAACAGCCTGGCCCTGGCCGGCTTGACGGTTCAATCCCTGGGAGGCGGGTTGATGCACACGACCACCAATGCCGCTTCGAGCGTCGGCCACCTCTTGAACGACCTGCTGAAAAAGGTGAAGTGACGCGGGCGATCACGGATACGAAATCACCTGGTAAAATTTTTGGGGACGATCCAGGACATCGGAGGTGTGATTGGTCGTTCCATTGCCGGTGACGGCGGCTCCCAGATTGGTCCACCCGCGATTCAACAAGGTCGTGGTCGCCGGCATCAATGATTTGGTATTGTCGCTGCCGACGGCTTGAACCAGATTGGTGGGTGCGGGTGCCGGCAGTACCGGGCTGAACAGGAGTTGATAGGTTTTGGCGCTCTCTGTCTTCCAGTAGAGGTCGACGGCATTGGCCCCGGTTTGACGGATATTCAGCGGATTGACCGGTGGCACGACCTCCGCCACCCCGTTGTTCTGAATGCCAAAGACGCTGGAGTAATTGGTGTAATTGTTCCAGGTGCCGCCGTAGGTATCGGTCGGATTCCAGATATGGACATACAACTCGGGATAGCTGGTATCGCTGGACAGGGTATTGTTCGGCTCGACGGGCGACCAGTTGGAATAGGCGACCGGTTCCCCGCTGATCCATTGGAACTCCGTGCGCCGGGTCGCGCGATCGGACGAATTGACCGCGGGGTCCGGATCATACAACCCGATCCATAAATTCCGGTTGGTGCCCGCCCAGTGGGAGAAGGTGGAATAGATCCAGTTCTCCTCGGTGGCGTTTCTCACGGTGGCCAAGTGCCCGCCCAATTGGCGCGCCTCGACCTCCGCCGTCGTCCAATTGTTGCTGGACAACAGGAAATAAACATGCCCGTTGCCGGAATTGGTGATCGGGCCGGTAAGGACGCTGGCGAATAGCCGCGTGTCGGACGTCGTGAGAACGAGAATGAACAGGCAGAGGAAGCTCCTTCGGCTCATACCCGTACCGTAGACACCGCCTCGCGAGGCTGTCAATCAATTTGTCAGCTGGGCGGCAGCGCCGCCCAGCCGGGAATGGTGGTCGGGGGCGAGGCAGTTGCACCTATCAAGGCATTGCGGGGCCGAAAGTCGGGCGGCGAGAGGCGAAGTTCGACGGCGTCTCGCCCCGCCAGCTACAGCAGTTCGACAATCCGCCTCGTGACCTCGGCGACAACGGAAGTGGGTTGAGGAAGTCGAGCCATAGGCTCGACGGTACACCTCGGCGGCTGCCTGGACGCGGAAATCCACCCGCCGAAGGTAAGGGCTCGCTGATCGGTTTGCCCGGGGATGAACGCCGAACGCTGAAGGTTGCGTCGGGAGGAATTTACCAGCCCAAATCCTGCCCGAGCCCCGGCCGATAATGGGAGGCCATGCCTTTGGGGGAGCGTTGCACCGGCGGCGGGGTCAGAAATTCATTGGTGTCCTGCGCCAGGCGAGCGCTACCGGGCGGACGCTGCGGATTCCGCGGCGCAGATTGAATCGCCCGTTTCAGCCAGTTGACCGCGGGCAGGGACGAACCAAAGGGGAAAAATTTAGCGCTCATGTTCGGGGAAAAGGTGATTTCTTAACACACTGGGCAGGCTTGTTCCCATCCGGCTGCGACGGGCGGCTTTTGCCGGCCAGTTCGCGGGACAGCATCATGCGCATCACCGGCAGATGATCCTTGTTGATGAGGGCGACGGCGCCTGCCTCGCGGGAATGCCGATGGTATTGCGATTCGCTATGCCCGGTGACGATGACCACCCGGGCCGGCGGATGTTCCACCCGGAGGGCGCGGGTGGTTTGAAAGCCGTTCAGGCCGGGCAGGTTCACATTCACCGTCACCCAGTGCGGCCGGAACTCGCGGACGCGCTGCAACGCTTCCTCGCCTGAGCCGCACTCGCAAACGGTCACGCCCGGCAACCCCAGATACTGGCGGATATACTCCCGCGCCGGCGGGTGATTATCCACAATCATCAACCTCATGTTCCGCAAACTCCTTTCAATTTTTCGCGCCAGCGGCTGAACGCGTTGCCCTGAACGTCGGTGGTCGTCTCGGTCCGCCTCAATCCGGCCGCTGCCGCCACCGACCGGGCCGGCGGACCCGACCCCGGGCTGGGTCGGGGGAGTGACGTTTGTATCGGGGCGGATTCGATCTCGCCCAGCACCTCACGCACGGCAGATAACAAGAGTGCGGACGAGAACGGTTTGAAAAGCACCAGGTCCGCCCCGATCCGTTCCCTGGCGCACCCGTCGGGGAATGCGGGCTGCCAGCCCTTCCGGGCGGTGCCAATGAACCGGGCGCAAACCAATTCCCGGCGCATCTCGGCGACGATTTCAAATCCTTCATTTCCGCCGAACACCAGCTCGGTGATCGTCAGGCACAGCGGCCGCCGGGCGCAGAGGGAGATGGCCTGTTCGCCGCTTTCAGCCTCGCAAACCGCATAGCCCTCGCTCCTCAGCGTCCGGCTCATCTCGGTACGCGAACGCTCATCGCTGTCCACCAACAACACGGGCAGGCGGGAAAAGGATGGCCGGGTCAATCTCATTTGGCGGGTCCGCGCCGGTCGGGCAGTGGCAGGTAATAAGTGGTGGCCAATTCCCGGGCTACCAAGGATCGCAACGCCAGCAGATTCTCCTTGCTGACGAGGGCCGTGGCGCCCACCGCGCGGGAACGCTCCTCGTAATGGGGCTCATCGTACCCGGTGACGATGACGATGCGGACCGACGGATGCTCGGACCGCAACGCCTCCGTCAACTGGAAGCCATCGAGGCCGGGCATGTTAACGTCCACCGTGATCCAGTGGGGGTTGAACTCACGGACGCGCTGCCGCGCCTCGTCGCCCGAGGCGCATTCGCAAAAAGTAATGCCGGGTAACGCCAGGAACTGCCGGATCATTTCCCGCGCGGGCGCATGGTCATCTACAATCATCAATCTCATACGTCTGGGTGCAAATTGTTGGGATCGGACGCTTCATGCTGGCAGAAGAAGCAATTCCGGGAAATTGTGGCTACCGCATAATTGCACCTCCGTGAAGACCACTATTTTTTACTAGGTGGAATTACCTAGCGCATTTAATGAATTGACGGTGCTGCCGGGAGCATTGGCGGGGATGGCGCGCCGCGCTGTCCGGTGTCCGGTTTGATTAACTGCGAACGCCGCAACGTTGGGGCCAATGGCGGAGGCGAGGTTGAACAGAAGCGAACGAAGGGAAGGAAGGGTTTGACGCGAATTCCGCCCGTTAGCGCGAATTCGTGAAATTCGCGCCGCAGTTGTTTCTTTGGGCCTTTCCGCCTCGTGACCGCGGCGGCTACGGCAGGGAGTCCGGCCGGCGGCCGGAGGGGGAAGGAACGGTCAAAGGGACGAGCGGTTTTCGAGGGCAAATTGCAGGAGGCGGTGACTGCCGCGCAATTGGAGCTTGGCGCAGATGTTGGCCCGGTGGGCTTCGACGGTGCGCGGGCTGACAAAAAGCTCCGCTCCGATCTGCCGGCTGGTCTTGTTCTCGGCGATCAGCTTGAGGATGCGGCGTTCGGCCTTGGTGAGATCATCCAGGCCGGGTTTTTGGGCGGCCAGCGCTTCGGCGCGGCCGCGCCGCCGCACCAGGTAACCGGAAAGGGAAGGACTCAGATAATGGTCGCCATTGGCGACCGCGCCGATGGCCTTGACGATTTCCTCGACGGCGTTTTCCTTGAGCACGAAGCCCTTCACGCCAAAATCCAGGGCGCGGTTGAAAATTTCCTCCTCCTTGTGCATGGTGAGCATGACGATGCGCGCCGCCGCGCGTTTTTCCTTCAAGCAGCGCGCGATATCCAGCCCGCTCAGGCGGGGCAGGTTCACATCCAGCACGGTGACGTCGGGCTTTTTTTCCTGGATCAGCCGCAGCGCCGCTTCGCCGTCGCCGCTTTCCCCGACAAGCTCAAAGCGTGAATCCGAGAGGATGGCCTGGCGCAGGCCGCTCCGAAAGAGCGGGTGATCGTCCACAATCAGGACTTTGGTCTTCGCGGACATGTGCCTGGGCGGGAGTGTGTTCGATTATCGTCTTGCGCGCGAGCGGGAAATGCGCCGGGCGCGGGCCGGTAGGCCGCTGGGAATGGGCAGGACCACCTCGAGCCGCGTGCCCCGGCCCGGCGCCGAGTCCACGCGGAATGTCCCGCCGAGGATGCGGATGCGCTCGGCAATGTTTTTCAGGCCGAGCCCTTTCTGGCCGAGCGTCGGCTCCTTGATCCGGAATCCAACGCCTTCGTCCCGGATGTGCAGTTGCAGTTCATGCACATCCCGCTCCAGGTGCAGATGCGCTTCGCGGGCGCGGGAGTGTTTGAGGATGTTGTTCAGGCTTTCCTGGACGACGCGGTACAGGTTCAGGGCCGCGTCCTTGGGAAAAAGGTTGTCCACGTTGTCCAGTTTGCGGTGGAAAACGATGCCGCTGGAGGCAGCGGCGTTCTCAATCATCACCTCCAGCGCCCGGGTGAGTCCGAGGTGGCCCAGCTGGTGCGGATGCAGGTCAAGTGAGATCTGGCGGGCTTCAGCAATGGACTGGGAGGCGAGCTGGCTGATTTGATCGATTTGTTCGTGCAGTTCTGGCGGCGGAGGCGCGGCGGAGGTCAGGGCCAGTTGCGCATGGTTCTTGATGAGCAACAGGTTCTGGCCAAGGCTATCGTGCAACTCGGCGGCGATGCGCGCCCGCTCGGTTTCCTGGGCCTGGATCAATTGCAGGGTGTATTCGGCGCGCGCCCGCTGTTCGCGCAGGATGGCCTCCGCCCGCTCGGCCTCGGCGGCCTTGCGTTCCGTGAGGTCCACGTCCATGCAAACGAAGCGCAACGGCCCGGCGGAAGCAGGAAAGCGAAACACCGTGGACAGGACAACGCCCGGAGAGCCGTTGCGGTGATGAAAGGGAAATTCCCGCGGGCCAATGGGCTGGCCGGACTTTTCGATCTGCCGCAACGCCCGCCGGAAGATTTTCTGTTCGGCCGGAGCAAAAATCAGCTGGCTCAGCGTCTTCCCCATCGCCTCCACGGCAGTCCAGCCGTAGAGGGTTTCGGACGCCGGATTCCAGTAGGTGACGCGTCCCCGGGCATCAAACCATTGCACGCCCACGTACGGGGTGTACTCGATGGTGGCCCGCAAACTCTCCTCGCTGGCGCGCAGCGCCTCCTCCGCGCGCACGCGCTCGGTGATGTCGCGCACTACCGCCACCACGCAGGGGTGGCCGCTGAGCTCAATCTTTTCCGCCGAGAGCAATGCCACTCCGGTCCTGCCTTCCCGCCGGCGAAACGGCAGCTCGAAACTGCGCAGAAATCCGGTTCGCCGGAATTCCCGAAGCGCGCGATAGCGGTCCTGGGGATGACGCCAAATTTGCAGTTCCAGCGTTGTGCGCCCCACCGCCGCTTTTGGCGCCCAGCCGAACACCCGGCGGAAACCTTCGTTGACCTCGATGATCCGGCCGTCCGCGATCCGGCTGATCACGACGGCGTCGGGCGAATTACGGAATGCCCGGGAATATTTTTCCTCGGACTCGCGCAGCGCCTGCTCGGCACTGATCCGGTCCGTAATGTCATGCAACACGGAGACCAGACACGACTTGCCCCCGACCTCGATGGATTCGGCGCTGAGGAGAATGATGCGGAGTTTGCCGGCGCGGGTGCGGGTACGCAGTTCCAGATTGCGCAATTTCCCGGCCGCTTTCAGGCCGCTCACCAGCAACCGGCGCTCCTTGGGATTATCCCAGATGCCGAGCTCGAGGGAGGTGTGGCCGAGCATCTCGGCCCGCCGGTAGCCGTAAAGCCGGCAATAGCCATCATTGACCTCGATGTACCGCCCGGTCTCCAACTCGGAAATGGCCAGGCCGTCCGGGCTGGCGCGAAAGGCCTTGGAAAATTTTTCCTCGGACTCGCGCAGGGCCTGCTCCGTTTTTTTTCGCTCGGTGATGTCACGCAGGGCGGTCACTCGAACCCGGCGTCCGCGCCAGGAGATTATTTTGGACTGGGCCTCCGCATCGAAGACGCTGCCGTCCTTGCGCAACAACTGGTGTTCCAGCGGCGGCGCCTTTTCGGAATAAATTCGGTGAGCAATCACGCGCCGCCACTTGGGGGCCACCAGCGTCAGGATTTCGCGGCCCACCAGTTCATCCCGCTTATAGCCAAACAGGGCCGCAAACGGATCGTTTACGTCGAGGATGCGCCCTTTTTCGCTGATACAGATGCCTTCAAACGCGGCCGCGGTCAGGCTGCGAAACCGCTCGCCCGCGTCCGCGAGCGCGCGGCGCTGCCGGTCGCGCATGGCCAGCAACCGGATCAACTCCCCGCGGGACAGGTTGCGGTAGTCGAGAGCCATGCCGGCCTTATAAGCCATTTCGCCGGGCAAGACAAAATGATTTGGCTCGCGGTTGCCGGCCCGGCATGGTTCAATGCCCCCGCGTCGCCTTATGCAAACGCTTGCCGTCGGAACCAGTTCGCTTCGCGTCAGCCGCCTGGCTTACGGCTGCTGGCGGCTTGGCGCCACCCCGGAACGCCGGGCCGACGACAAACGCGCCGTCATAACCGCCGTGGAATCCGGTTTTACGCTATTCGACCATGCGGACATCTACGCCCTGGGCGAGGCGGAGAAAATTTTCGGCGAAGTCCTGCGCGAAAATCCCGGAATGCGGGAACGGGTCACCCTGGTCACCAAAGCCGGCGTGCGCCGGCCGGACGATCCGCCGGGGTCGCCCTATCACTACAACCTGTCGGGCGAACATCTCGTCCGATGCTGTGAGGGCTCGCTCCGGCGATTGGGGGTGGAGACGATTGACTTGTTTCTCTTGCACCGGGCGGATTGGTTGACGGACCCGGTGGACGTGGCGGCAGCGTTCAGCCGGCTGCAGCAGGCGGGCAAGGTCCGCTTTTTCGGGGTCAGCAATTGCCGCCCCTCGCTCGTCAGCGCCTTGCAGGCCGCCTGTCCGATGCCGCTGGTGGCGCAGCAGGTGGAAATCAGCCTCGGCCAGCTCGCGGCCTTTGAGGATGGCACGCTGGATCAATGCCTGGAGATGAAGCTGACGCCGCTGGCGTGGAGTCCGCTGGGCGGGGGCCAGTTTGCCGACGGGGCCAAACGCCTGCTGAAGTATCAGGAAGGGTATCGGACTGCGGAGGTCCTGCCCCGGCTCGATGAATATGCAAAGACGCGCGGGGTGACGCGGTCGGCGGTCGCGCTGGCCTGGTTGCTGAAGCATCCGTCGGGCATCATTCCCATCGTCGGCTCAACGCGGCCGGAACGCATTCGTGACGCTGCGCGCGCGCCGGACATCGATTTAAGCCGCGAAGAGTGGTACCACCTGCTGAACGCGGCCCGGCGCGAACCCTTGCCTTGACGGGCTGAATCCCGTTCGCCGAGCCGGTTCCACTTTTTGTGTCTCAACCGGTGGATTTTGAGACAGAGCCGGCCCGGCGTGCTCAGGCCCATGTTAAATCGGCCCCCCGGGCCCTTCTTCCGCCCGCTCGCGCGTCTTATCCGCCGAGGACAAGGATTTATATCTTTCGGTCTTTCATGGCATTAGGGTTGCTAAGTTCCAGGTGCGGGGAAATTCGGATCGGGGAGCTTTATTGACTTAGGCTGCGCTTGTGCAGGCAGCGCCTGCAAGAGCGCTGTCGCACAAGCGTGATGATTCAATAACGATCCGGCGAGCAGTGTATCCAGATGTCCGTCCTGATGAAAAATGAGTTTGCGGGAATTTGTGGCCGTACCCGGCTGACCCCGGCCGCCGGTTGCCTCGCCGGTTTTGCCCGCTGGTATTTCCGGGGGGCGATGCTGCTCTTGACCTCTGGGATGTTATTCGCGGGTTTTTCGGCTTTCGGGCAACTGGCGTTCGCCATGGAATTCAACCAGGGCAACAACCGTTTCGGCACCATCAACCTCTTGACCGGCAGTTTTTCCCAGTTGGGCAGCGAAGGCGGGACCCTGTTTAACGACATTGCCGGCGCTCCCGACGGCTCGCTGTACGGGATCATCAACACGACTTCGCTGGTGACGCTGAATACCAACAACGGCGCGGTCATGAGCAGCGTCAACTTCAACGTCGGCGGCATCGAGTCCCTGGCGATGGCGCCGGATGGAACCCTTTACGGAGCCACCCAGGGCGCGCTCTATCGCATCAACCCCTATACCGGCGTTGCCACGCTGGTAGGCAATTTCAACAACAGCGTCATCGGCAATTCCGGCCAAAATATCCGCTTCGGTTACGATGGCATGCTGTACGACACGGACGGCGGGGTCAGCGCCACCAGCACGCATTTGTTTCAGATCAGCACGACCACCGGAGCCGCCACACTGATGGGCACCATCGCCAATTTCCCGGGATTGTGTCTGGAAAATGCCGGCTCGCAAATGTACGGCGTCGGCATCCAGCTGGGCGCGGCTTCGACCCTCGTGCAAAGCCTGGTGGGGATCAATCTCAATACCACCGTGCCGGGCGGAACCAATGCGGACGGATCGACGGTCAACATCGGCTACCAATTGGTCACGGCCAACTTTCCAAATAACTTTAATTTTTCCTCCGCCGATCTGTATGTGGTCCCGGGTTCCGATTTTCCCGTGCCCGAACCGGGGGCGAAGGCGCTTTCGATCGCCGGCGGCGTGATGTTGCTGATCATGAGCCGGAGACGGGAACGGTATTGAGCCGAGCGGATGCGGCGCCGGGCCGGGGTGGAATCAAATTTCGTCACCCGATGGAATTTTTTAGCGCGATTTGCCGGGATCGCCTTCGAAAACTTCTGCAATTTCCCGCAACTCATCGGGTTGTAAACAGAGCCGGTTCCCGCGACTTCCCCTCCCGCCCGGATGCACTTATTTGATTCGGCGCCTGCTTAACCGGAGCCAATACCGTGAATTTTGTCACAAACATTCTTGCGAAGAAAACGCGCGACCAATTAACATTTGCGGATTCGTGACTCTAAACGATGAAAGTGCATCCGATCATTTTTCAATTGAAGGAAATTGACCGCCGGGACGGTCGTTCGTGATGTCAGCGATCTTTCCGAAGTGGACCAACTGGCTGCCGTTGGCCGTCATTGCCGCCCTGGCGATGATCGGCGGGGTGGTGACCGCGGGGGTTGCTTACTATTTCACGCCCAAATACACGCGGGTCGGCTATGAACCCGTCCAGCCGGTGCCGTTTTCCCACGCCACCCATGTGGAGCAATTGGGCCTGGACTGCCGTTACTGCCACAACACCGTGGAAAAGTCCTGGTTTTCCAGTATCCCGGCGGCCTCCACCTGCATGATATGCCACAGCGTGGTGCTCAAAGATGACCCGCGCCTCGCGCCCATTCGCGCCAGTGCCACCAACAACGCGCCGATTCCTTGGGTGCAGGTGCATATCGTGCCGGATTACGTCTATTTCAACCACGAAGTCCATGTCGCCCGCGGCTTCAGTTGCGTCCAATGCCACGGGCGGGTGGACCAAATGGATGAAGTGCGGCATGTCAAATCGTTCAGCATGAGTTTTTGTCTGGATTGCCATCGCAATCCGGCGGCGTTCGTCCGGCCGCCCGACAAGGTGACAGACCTGGGCTGGCGCTGGAGCACCAACCCCGTCGTAAACGCCCGGATGCAGTTGAGCAACGGCGGCGCTTTCGTTCACGACTGGAAAATTGAGTCGCTGCAAAGTTGCTCCGCCTGCCATCGATGAAATTGCGATTTACGATTTACGATTTACGATTGGCGCCGCAAACCGGGCCGCGCCTGGTATTTGGACTGCGGCGACAGGTCGCCGCTTTCAAAGCGCGGACATGTCCGCGCGCTCCAAAGGGTCAAAGACTTGTTTCCCCCCCTCAAGAATGAATCCGCAATCCGCAACCCACAATCCGCCATCGACTTCGGGCCGCCGCTACTGGCGCAGCCTGGATGAACTGGCGGATACGCCGGAGTTCCGGGAGTGGCTGCAACGCGAGTTTCCGCAGGGGGCCAGCGAGTTCACCGATGATGTGTCGCGGCGGCATTTCCTGAAGATCATGTCCGCGTCATTCGCGCTGGCGGGCCTGGGCCTGATGGCGTCCGGTTGCCGCCGGCCGGAGGAGAAGCTGGAGCCGTTCGGCCGGCAGCCGGAAGGATACATTTATGGCGAGCCCGAATATTACGCGACGGCCATGCCCATGCGCACCGGGGCGATTCCGCTGGTCGTCAAGTCTTACGAAGGACGGCCGATCAAGATCGAGGGCAACGCTCAATTTCCCGGCGCCAACGGCGGCACCGACCGTTACGCGCAGGCGTCCATTCTGGACCTGTACGATCCCGACCGGGCCAAGCGATTCACCCACAATGGTCAAACCGTTTCACGCGCCGAGGCGCTGAAGTTGCTTGACGATTTGTCCGCGAAATTTGCGGCGAACCAGGGCGAAGGGCTGGCGTTTCTGGCCGAGAGCAGCACGTCGCCATCGCGGGCCCGGCTGCAAAAGGTCATCGCGCAGAAATTCCCGAAATCGCAGTGGTTTACCTGCGACGCGATTGATTCGGGCATTCATCAGCGAGCCGCCACGCAGGCATTCGGCCAGCCGGTCAAGCCGGTGTTCCATTTCGACAAGGCCAAAATCATTTTGTCGCTGGATTGCGATTTCCTCGGCGGCGAAGATGATTCGCTGAATCACATCCGCCGGTTTGCCGCCGGGCGCAAGCCGGGCGCGGGGATGAGCCGGCTTTATGCCGTCGAATCGCTGTTCACGCTCACGGGTGCGAGTGCGGATCACCGGCTGCGTGTGGCGGCAAGCTTGGTGGGAGCGATTGCGGCTGCGATTGCTTCCGGAGTTTCGGGAACGACTGCATCAATTCCGACCGGCATTGACGCAAAATGGATCTCTGAATGCGCGAAGGATTTGAATGCGGCTGGCAAGAACACTTTGGTGATCGCCGGTCAGCGCCAGCCGCTGGAAGTTCACTTGCTGGCTCACGCCATCAATTCTGCGCTCGGCGCGATTGGCAACACGGTGACTTTGGTTCCGGTGCAAGCGATGATGGGGATGAATTTGCAGAATTTCGCTCCGGCCGCTGCCGAGACACTGATCATTCTGGGCTGCAATCCGGTATATAGCCTGGATTGGTCGGCGAAATCGAAATCGAAAACCGTTGTCCGCCTCGGCAGTCACGAGGATGAAACATTTGAGATTTGCGACTGGCATTTCCCGGAGGCGCATTACCTGGAATCATGGGGCGATGCGACGACGGGCGATGGGACGCTTGTTCCGATTCAGCCGTTGATTCAACCGCTGTTCGGCGGTTTGACGGTACTCGAATTTTTGGCGCGCATAGCCGGCGAAACGCAGAAGAATCCTCATGACATCATCCGGACGACGTTTGCGAGTTCGGAGGAAGACTGGAAAAAGTTTTTGTTCTGCGGCTTCAAGGCGGATTCCGCTCCGCAGCCGGTGGATCTGAAGCTTTATTCGACTTTCCCTGGCCGCCTCGGCGCCGCGCCGCCTTCGAGAGATCGCCTCGAACTCATTTTCTATCGCGACGCGAAGATGGACAACGGCCGTTACGCGAACAACGGCTGGATGCAGGAGCTGCCGGACCCGATCACCAAGCTGACCTGGGGTAACGCGGTGCTCGTCAGCCGCAAGACCGCGCGCGAGTTGGGCGTTCAGAACGGCGACGTGGTAGAAATCACCCTGAACGGCCGCAGCGTCAAAGGTCCCATCTGGACGCAGCCGGGCATGGCGGATTATTCGATCGGCCTGGCGCTCGGATACGGACGCGAAAGGGCAGGGCGGGTCGGCACCGGCGTCGGATTCAACGCCTACGAAATTTTCTCCGGCAAATACATCGAATCGGGCGCAACGGTCAAAAACACTGGCGAAACGCATCCGTTGGCCACCACTCAGGATCACTGGTCCATGGAAGGCCGGCCGGCAGTGCGCGAGGCGAACCTAGCCGAGTTCATTAAGGATCCGGATTTCGCCAATGAGATGCACGGGGTTGAGCCGCCCATCATTGCGCCCTTGTATCCCAACCCGCTCGATGCGGCGAAAAAGACGGCGCTGCATCAGTGGGGCATGGCGGTGGACCTCAACGCCTGCGTCGGCTGCGGCACGTGCGTCGTCGCCTGCCAGAGCGAGAACAACATTCCCATCGTGGGCAAGGACCAGGTGCGGCGCGGACGCGAGATGCACTGGCTGCGCGTGGAGCGCTATTACACCGCCGACCCGGCAAAGGAAAAGGCGTCGGACGCCTTCCTGAAAGATGACGAGCAGCAATTTGCCGAATGGATTGACGACGTTCAGGCGGTGAACCAGCCGATGATGTGCCATCATTGCGAGGCCGCCCCGTGCGAAAACGTCTGCCCGGTCAACGCCACCATCCATGACCAGGAAGGCCTGAATGTGATGGCGTACAACCGTTGCATCGGCACAAGGTATTGCTCGAACAACTGCCCGTACAAGGTCCGCCGCTTCAATTATCTCGATTTCAACAAGCGCCCGCTGGCCGACCTCAAGGGGCCGTTTTATCCCACGCCGCTCACGCACAAGACCGACGGCAAATGGGACCTGTTGAGTTGGTGGAAGCATCCCGATGCCAGCGGCATGCGGCCGGAGGACGAATGGGATTTGATCAGGATGGTCAAGAACCCGGACGTGACGGTGCGCATGCGCGGCGTGATGGAGAAATGCACCTACTGCACCCAGCGCATCGAGCAGGCGAAGATTGCGCAGAAGGTCAAAGCCGGCGCGTCCGGCGACGTGCGGTTGACCGAAGCCGCCGGCACGGTGCCCAAGACCGCCTGCCAGCAGGCCTGCCCGGCGGGCGCGATTGTGTTCGGCGACATCAGCGACCCGGACAGCACCGTTTCCAGACTCAAGGCGCAGCAGCGAAATTATTCCGTGCTCGGCGAACTGTTGACGAAGCCCCGCACGACTTACCTGGCGCGCATCCGCAACCCGAACCCGGGCATGCCCGATTACCATGACTGGCCGTACAGCTTCGAGGAATATGAAAAGCGCGGCGGCATGTTCCAGGGCGAAAAGAAAGGAGCCGGCTGATGGCTGAAGTCACGGCCAATTTGAAAGCGCTCGTGCCGCCGGCCGAATTGCAGCGCGCCCCGGTTGTGGAAAACAACCGCGGCCTGGGCTGGCTGACGGACAAACTTTCGGCCTTCACTGAGGGCAAGACGCCGGTGTGGTGGTGGATTCTGTTCATCCCGGCTGTTCTCGGTGCGGCCGTGCTGTTGCCGTCCATGTTAATTTACCAGATTTCGACCGGCATCGGCGTCTGGGGCAACAACGCGCCCGTCGCCTGGGGCTGGGACATCATCAACTTCGTCTGGTGGGTCGGCGTCGCGCACGCCGGCACGCTGATTTCGGCCATGCTGTTTCTCACGCGCCAGCACTGGCGCACCACCATCGGCCGGGCCACCGAGGCGATGACGGTTTTCTCGGTCATGATGGCGGGGTTGTACCCGGCCATCCATGTCGGGCGCGTGTGGTTCGCGTGGTTTCTGTTCCCGGTTCCGAATGCCAACGGCCTGTGGCCGCAGTTCCGCTCGCCGCTGATGTGGGACGTGTTCGCCGTCAACACCTACCTGCTGGTGTCCACGCTCTTCTGGTACATGGGTTTGATTCCCGACCTGGCCGTGCTGCGCGACCGGGCGACGACGCGGGTGAAGAAATTCATCTACGGTTTCCTGGCCATGGGCTGGACCGGCTCGTCGGTGCACTGGCATAATTACGAGAAGGCCTACGTCGTCTTGTCCGGCCTGTGCACGCTGCTGGTATTCACCGTCAGCTCCATCGTCGGTTTGGATTTCTGCACGTCGCAGCTCGCCGGCTGGCACGCGACCATCTTCCCGCTCTATTTCGTGGTGGGCGCCGTGTACTGCGGGTTCGGCATGGTGCTGGTGCTGCTCATCCCGCTCCGCAAATGGTGCCGGCTCGAGGACATCATCACGCCGCGGCACATGGACCGCATCTGCAAGCTGACCCTGCTGAGCAGTCTGGTGATCGCTTACATCTACCTGATGGAATATTTCATCGCCTGGTACAGCGGTGACCCGTACGAGCGCTGGGTCTTCGGCCACCGATTGTTCGGCCACACCTACTGGTACGGCGGCTGGATCATGCTCGTCGTGAACGTGGGCCTGGCGCAATTGCTCTGGTTTAAAGCCGTCCGGCGGAACCTGGCGCTGGTCTTCGTCATCGGCGTGTGCATCAACATCGGCATGTGGTTTGAGCGCTTTATCATCATCGTCGGATCGTTGTACCAGGATTTCCTGCCGGCCAACTGGGGCGTGTATTATCCGACCTGGGTGGACGTCGGGACGTACCTCGGCACGCTCGGCGCTTTCTTCACGATGTACCTGCTCTTCATCAAATTCCTGCCATTGGTCGCCATTGCGGAAGTGAAAGGCGCCTCGCCGCAGGCCGATCCGCATCACCCGCTGGGCGGAGCGAAAGGAGGCCGGCCATGACGACGAAGTACTACGGCATCATGGCGGAATTCGATTCGCCGGCGGCCATCCTGGCGGCGGCGCAAAAAGTACGTGACGCAGGCTATCACCGCTGGGAGACCTTCACGCCGTTCCCGATTCATGGCCTCGACCAGGTGGCCGGCTATCGCAATTCGCTCGTGGGGTGGATCGCGCTCGTCTTCGGCGGCGGCGCGTTCGTGGGGACTATGGGCCTGATCTGGTTCTGCAACGCGTTCGATTACCCGATGATTGTCGGCGGCAAACCGATGTTCAGCCCGCCGATGGCTTTCGTGCCGTCCTACATTTTGATGGTACTCGGCGCGGCGGTGGGGGCGTTTGTGGGCATGCTGGCTTTGAATGGCTTGCCGCGTTTGCAGCATCCGCTGCTGGCCAAGACGCGCTTTGCGCAGGCCTCGCGCGACAAATTTTTCCTCGTCATCGGCGCCAACGACCGGAAATTTTCCGAAACCGAAACCCGCAAGCTGCTGGAATCCCTCGGCGGCACGCACATCGAACTGGTGGCAAGCTGATGCGCCATTTCCTCTATTTCGTTTTGATCATCCTCGTCGGCGCGGCCGTGGGGGTCGGCATCGCCGGGTTCCGGGGCCGGCTCTCGCGCCAGCCGCCCATCGAGGTGTTCCCGGACATGGACCGCCAGTTGAAACTCCGACCAGCGCAGCCTAACAATTTTTTCCCGAATGGCGTCAGTTCCCAACTGCCGCCGCCGGGAACGATTGCCCGCAGCGAGCCGCTCCTGACTGTCCACGGGCCGGTCTATCCGTTTGAAGATGCGCCGGTCAACACCGGTCGCGCCGCCGGCACGACCAATTTTATCGAGACCAACCCCCTGCCCATCACCGGCAAATTGCTCGCGCGCGGGCGCGAGCGCTTCGATATTTATTGCGCGCCCTGCCACGGCGCGCTGGGCGACGGCAACGGCATCACCAAAAAGCTGGGCGTCATGCCGACGGTGGCCAATTTGCAGGACAAGCGCATCGTGGAAATGGCCGACGGCGAAATCTTCAACACCATCACGCACGGCAAGAGCACGATGGGCGCTTACGGGCCCATCATGCCGGTGGCGGACCGCTGGGCGGTCATTGCCTATTTGCGCGCGTTGCAGTTGAGCCAGCTGGGATCCGTGGCTGACTTGCCGCCGGAACAGCAGGCCGCTTTAAAGAAATGATTGTGAATTTTGAACCAACCAGTTTTAGTCGCTCTCGCCGCGAATCCGGTAGGGCCGCGCTGCTGCTCGGCCAGGCGGCGCGGCAGCGCCGCCCTACCAGACTTGATTCAGCTGTTCAATGCGCGAATAAATCATGAGTTCATCCGATTACAATCACCCGCTGTCGCCGCCCTTGGACCTGTCCAAATGGCGGAAAGCGCCCGCCGCCTTGATGGCCGTCGGGGCCGTGCTGTCGGTCGTCAGCGCGGCGCTGAGTCCGGCCAAGTTCGGCGTTTGCTGGCTCCTGGCGTTCATGTTTTTCCTGAGCCTCGCGCTCGGCGCGTTGTTCCTGGTGATGGTCCATCATTTGAGCGACGCCGGCTGGTCGGTGGCCACCCGCCGCGTGGGCGAGGACATCGGGGCGTTGCTGTTCCCGTGGCTGGCCATCCTGTTCCTGCCGGTGGCGATTTTCGCCAGAGAGATTTATTCGTGGATGCGGGACGCCGATTCGCATGCCAACAATCTGATAAGCGCGAAATGGCCGGTATTCACGATGCCGGGATTCTACGTCACTTCAGCGGTCTTCTTTGGTGTCTGGTGGCTGCTGTCATCGCGGCTGCGGTACTGGTCGTTCAAGCAGGACGAAAGCGGCGCTGCGCAATGCACGCAGCGGCTGCGGTTTCATTCAGGGTGGGGGATTGTGGCCTTTGCGCTGACGCTGACGTTTTCCGGGGTGCTCTGGATGCAGGCCGTGCAATACCAGTGGTTCTCGGCCATCTACGGCGTTTACTTTTTCGCTAGTTGCGCCTGGTCGGCGCTGGCAATGCTTTATCTCATCACCGTGCTCCTGCAGCGGCAACGGATTCTCGACCGCGTGCTGCGCGACAACCAGTTTTATTTCCTCGGATTGCTGTTCTTCGCCTTCACGATATTCCAGGCTTACGCCGAGTTTGCGCAATATTTTGTCGTGTGGAACGCGAACATGCCCGTGGAAACGTTCTGGTACCTCATCCGCGAGAACGGCTCGTGGTGGTGGGTGAGCCTGGCGCTCATCTTCGGCCATTTCCTGCTGCCGTTCTTCGTGCTGCTGCCGGTCAAAGCCAAGACCGATTTCAAAATCATGCTGCCGGTTTGCGTGTGGGCGCTGGCGATGAATTTCCTGGATCTGTCGTTCAACATCCTGCCGACGGTCCATCCGCACGGTTATCCGTTCAAATGGGTGCTGACCCAGCTCGGCTGCCTCGCGTTCATGGGCGGCATGCTCAGCTGGGCGTTCCTGAGAAACTTCAACCGCCACGCGCCGTATCCCCAAAAGGACCCGCGCCTGCTTGAAGCCATGGGAATTCATCAACCCGTGCTGGATGAAATTCCGGCAGCGGCCCCAACCGCCGGAGGTCAGCCATGAACCGCGAACGCACTGTCTGGCCCATCGGTGCGCTTTTCCTCAGCGCGTGCTTTTTATTCGCGGTTTTTGTGGTGAAGCTGCACCGCTCGGTGCCCGCGCCGGCGATCGACGCCGAGCGCGCCGCCACCCGACTCAAGGCGTTGGCGGAAATTCGCGCGGCCGAAGCCGAGGCGCTGGATCAGCCCGGCTGGATTGACCGGAGCCGCGGCCTCGTGCGCCTGCCGATTGACCTGGCCATGCAAATCACCGAACGCGAATGGCAGGATCCTGCCGCCGCCCGGTCGAACCTGACCGCGCGTGCCGAAAAGGCCGTACCGGCGACAACGCCGGCTCCGGCTCCCGGACAACCCAGTCAATTTGAATGAATGTGAACGAACAAAACGAAGCCTTGGGTAGGGCGGCGCTGCTGCGCCGCCAGGCTGACCAGCAGGTCAGCCCTACCGGGCCAGTGGAGCAGTTCACTTCGACAGTTGACGCTTCACTACGCCTGCCGTTGCTGGCCCTGTTTGGCGGTGCGGCGCTGTGGCTCGTTCTCGGTTCGGTGCTGGCCATGATTGCCTCGATCAAGTTTCACGCGCCAGACTTCCTCGCGAGCTGCCCGGTGCTGACTTACGGCCGCGTCCAACCGGCTGCGGACGACGCCTTGCTCTATGGTTTTTGCATCCCTGCCGGGTTGGGCGTCATCCTGTGGTTGTTTGCGCACCTCGGCCGGGCGCCGTTGCGCGGCGCGGTCGTGCCGTTATTCGCCGCCTATCTCTGGCACCTGGGCGTGCTGGTCGGCATCGGCGGCATCCTGCTGGGATACAGCACCGGGTTCCCGTGGCTCGAATTTCCGCGGGGCAGTTCAGTCCTCCTGTTTTTCGCGTATCTGCTGCTGGCGCTGTGGGCGGCCATGAATTTTGCCGCGCGGCGCGACCGCGGGCTGTACCCGTCGCACTGGTTCCTGGTCGCCGCGTTGTTCTGGTTTCCGTGGATTTACTCGACAGGCAACCTGTTTCTGGTCGCGTGGCCCGTGCGGGGCGTGGTGCAGTCCATCATCGGCTGGTGGTTTGTCGATAACCTGCTGTTCGTCTGGCTGGCGCTGGTCGGCCTCGGCACGGCGTTTTATTTCCTGCCGAAATTCAGCGGCCGGCCGCTGCAAACTTATTACCTCGCGTTATGCGCGTTTGGGATGCTGATTCTGTTCGGCGCCTGGTGCGGCATTCCCCAGGGTGCGCCGGTGCCAACGTGGCTGCCAACTGTCAGCACCTTCGCCGCCCTGTTAACTCTGGTGCCGGTGCTCGCCGTCGGTCTCATCCTGGCGCGGACCCTGCGCGGCAGGGAAAAATCTGCCGTCACAGGCGGACCGTTTTGTTTCGTCCGGTTCGGGACCGTTTCGTTCCTGCTATCGTCGCTGATGTTCCTCGCCACCGCTTGTCCCCACTTCAGCCGCATCACCGAATTCACCTGGTTCGGCCCGGCGCAAAGCCAATTGCAGCTCTATGGGTTTTTTGCCATGACCATGTTCGGCGCGATTTATTTTCTGCTGCCGCGGGTGATGGGAATTGAATGGCCGTTTCCGCGGCTGGCGCGCCTGCAATTCTGGCTTTCGCTGATCGGGGTGGCGCTGTTTGTCATTCCGCTGGCAATCGGCGGCGTGGTTCAGGGGATTAAGCTGAACAACGGCGTCGCCTTTCCGGACGTCACGAAGGCGACCCTGGTTTTCTTCCGCGTCAGCACGACGGGCCTGCTGCTGCTGTTGCTGGCCAGCCTGCTGTTCGCCTTGAACATTTTGGGCATAACGTTCGTCTGGAAGATGTCGCTGCTAAAATCATTGCTCGCCGCGGTGAAAGCGCCGCTCGAAACCGGCTCCCCCTCCGCTCCATCACCAGTTGACCAGGAGGTGAAGGCATGAAAAGCGGTTTCGGGATTTTCCTCGCCGCGTTCATCGCCCTCGGCGGGTCGTGGTGCGGTTTTGTGCTCGCGCCGGTGCATCAACTCGGCGGTGCCCAGGAGACCACCGTTCTCAATTCCACGGACATCTACCCGTTGCCGCGCAGCGGCGAGGGCGGGCTCGGCCTGCAAGTTTACCGCGCCAACGGCTGCGCCGCCTGCCACACCGAACAAGTCCGGCAGACCGGCGTGGCGTGCAGCGTGGTGCTGGCCGACCCTGGGAAAAATCCGGTAGCGGTGACGAATCTGATTTCGTCCCTCGTATTGACGAATCTGACCCGGGAAGATGCCGCCAAAGTCGCGGGCAAAATCACCGCCGCTGGCGGCAAGCCGGAAATTCGCCTGGGGGCCACCGGGCCGGACATCGCGCGCGGGTGGGCGACGCGCCAGAGCGTGGCCGAGGATTATCTTTACGACCTGCCGGTGCAGTTGGGCAATTTGCGCGCCGGGCCGGATCTGGCGAACGTGGGCGTGCGCGACCCGGACCTGAACTGGCAGTTGACCCATTTGTACGCCCCCTCGGCGATCACGAAGGGCTCGGCCATGCCGCCGTTCCGTTACCTGTTCGAGTTGCACAAGATCGGGCAAGTGCCGTCGCCGGACGCGCTTCGCTTCCCAGGAGATTTCGCGTTGCCGCCCGGTTACGAGGTGGTTCCCAAAGCTGAAGCGCGACAACTGGCGGCGTATTTGTTGAGCTTGCGGGCCAGCGTGCCGTTGTACAGCGCGCCAATATCACCTTAGTCGGCGCGCGGAGATGATTCTCCTTGTAAAGGTGGGCGCGAAATGTTATCAAGAGTCTCCTCAGGTTAAGGAGCTATGTGTGAGGCCAGCTTGGTCGAAATCCGATCCCCTTACGGACCGGTGTATCCATCCTTCATCAGCCACTTCCTGGCCGGCGACCAGCGTCTTGCGCAAAGAGCTGACTCGCGAATGCGTCGATGGGTCCGGACCAAGGCCGGAGGTTTGGAGCGTATCGGGCTGGCGGTGACCGCGGCGATTGCGCTCGGGATTCCGGGTGCGCTGGCCCAGTCGAGCGTGAATCTTCACGAACCACTCGGTCCGTCCAGCCGCAAGACGCCGATTGTCATTTCGGAAATCATGTACAAACCGGCCCCGCGCGCCGATACGAACAATCTGGAGTACGTGGAAATCTACAATTCCAACCCCTGGTTTCATGACCTCAGCGGTTATCAGATTGTCGCCGACAACCTGAGCTACACCTTTCCGCCGGGGACGATACTGTCCAGCAACGCCTTCCTGGTGGTCGCCGCCTCGCCCGGCAGCATGACCCGCGTCTATGGCATCACCAATGTTCTGGGCCCTTACACGGGAAGCCTCAAGAAGTCCGGGACGATTCAGTTGCTCGACGAGGTCGGCGCCGTGCTGCTGACCGTGCCCTACGACAGCGTGTCGCCGTGGCCGATGGGAGCCGACGGCACCGGCCACTCGATTGTCCTGGGCTGGCCCAGTTATGGCGAAGGAGACCCGCGCGCCTGGGACATCAGCGATGTGGTGGGCGGCTCTCCCGGCCAGAGTGAGGGGTACGTTGCCAGCGCCCTGCGCAACGTGATGATCGACGAGTTTTTGGCTCATACGGACCTGCCCGACGTGGATTACATCAAGCTGTACAATCACAGTACGCAGGCGGTGGACGTCTCGGGCTGCATTCTGACGGATGATCCGCTGACGAACAAATTTGTCATCCCCTCCGGTACGACCATCCCGGCGCGCGGCTTTGTCTATTACACCGCGACGAGCATGAACTTCGCTCTGAACGCCGCCGGCGAATCTATTTTTTTTATAAATCCCGGTCGGACCCGGGTGCTGGATGCGGTGACTTTTGACGCCCAGGAGAACGGGGTATCCATGGGGCGCTGGCCCGACGGCGCAAGCCAATTCTACCGCCTGGCGGCCAAGCAGCCGGCAACCAAGAATGCGGCCATCCGCATCAGCCAGGTCGTGATCAACGAACTGATGTATCACCCGATCAGCGGAAATGACGACGACCAGTACGTGGAACTTTACAATCGCGGGACCAATCAGGTTGATCTGAGCGGCTGGACCCTGGCGGATGCCATCAGCTTCACCTTTCCCGGCGGCACGGTGCTGGCGACCAACGGGTATCTGGTCATTGCCCGAAACGCCGCGCGGTTGCGCGCGAACTACTCGAACCTGAACCTCACCAATTGCCTGGGTGATTTCAGCGGCAAGCTTTCCGGCAGCGGCGAACGGCTGGCTTTGACGATGCCCGATACGCTCGTGTCCACCAACGGCAGCGGAGCGCCCGTCACCAATACGATTCATATCACGGTGGATGAAATCACCTACCAAACCGGCGGCCGATGGGGGCAGTGGTCCGATGGCGGAGGCAGCAGCCTCGAGCGGACTGATCCGCACGCCAATTCGCGGCTGGCGGCCAACTGGGCTGACAGTGATGAAACGCAAAAATCGGCGTGGACCAACATCGAAGTAACCGGCGTGCTGGACAACGGAACCAATTACAGTTCGTCCATCGGATACGCCCAGCTCGGCCTGCTCGACGTGGGCGAGTGCCTGGTGGACAACGTCGAGGTGCGCTCCGGAACCAGCGGGGTCAATCTGGTGGCGAACTCCGATTTCGAAAGCGGCCTGGGCAACTGGTCGCTGCAGGGGTGTTTCATCCGGTCCAGCCAGGAAAACAGCGGTTATGGGAGCAGCCATTCGCTCCATGTCCGTGGCAGTGACAGCATTTGGACCGGGGTCAATTCCTGCCAGGCCACCTTGAACGCCAACTCGCTGGCGTCCGGCCAGACCGCCACCCTGCGATTCAAGGCGCGCTGGCTGCACGGCTGGCCCGAGGTGCTGTTGCGGCTGAATGGCAACTGGCTGGAAGCCGCCGGCACGCTGCCTGTTCCCGCCAACCTCGGCACCCCGGGCCTGCCGAACAGCCGGTACCTCACGAACAGCGGACCGGCCATCTACGAAGTCGTGCACGCGCCGACCGTTCCGGCCGCCAACCAGGCCGTGGTCGTGACCGCCCGCGCCCACGATCCGGACGGGCTGCAGAGCCTCAAGCTGAATTATCGCATCGATCCCTCGTCTACCTACACAACCGTGACCATGAATGATGCGGGCACGAACGGCGATGCGGTGGCCGGAGACGGCCTGTTCAGCGCCACCATTCCCGGGCAGGCCTCCGGCAAGATCGCGGCGTTTTACATTTCCGCCGCGGACAGCAATACGGTGACCGCCCGCTTTCCGGCGCTCGTCGCGGACAATGCGCCGGTGCACGAGTGCCTGGTGATGTTTGGCGATGGCAATCCCGGAGGCAGTTTTGGCGTGTATCATCTGTGGATTTCCAGCACCAATGTGACGATTTGGGCAAACGCCTCCGAGCTGAGCAACGAATCCCACGACGGCACCTTCGTCAACAACAGCCGCGTCATTTACAACATGCAGGGCCGGTTTGCCGGCAGTCCCTGGCACCAGCTCTTCGATTCACCCAGCGGAGCGCTGTGCCATTACAAATGGACCTTCCCGGATGACGACAAGTTCCTGGGCGCAACCTCTTTCAACAAGATTCATCAGCCTGGCGACAGCCCGGCCGATGACACCAGTCTGCAGCGGGAGCAGCTGGCGAACAGCTTTCTGCGGGCGCTGGGCGTGCCGTGGCTGAATCGCCGCTACGTCGTGGTGTACGTCAACGGCAACCGCCGGGGAACCCTCATGGAAGACACGCAGTGTCCGGACGGCGACGTGGTCAAGGAGCATTTCCCCAATGACACCGACGGTTACCTTTACAAGATGCAGCCGTGGTTTGAATTCGCCCCCGCGTATTCGGGGGGGACAATCGGATTTGTGTCGGCATCGTGGTGCGATCTCATGCCGTTCACGACCACGGGTGGGGTGAAAAAGCCGGCCCGCTACCGCTACATGTTTGAAAGCCGGCGCACGCCCGATTCGGCGAGCAATTTCACCAATGTCTTCTCGCTGGTGGATGCCGCCGGGTCGTACGGCGCTTCCGCGAACTACGTCGCCAATCTCCAGAACCTCGCCGACATGGAGAACTGGATGCGCGTGTTTGCCGCCAACCACGCAGCCGGCAACGAGGACGTCTTCGGCGCAATGAACGCCCAGAACCTGTACGGCTACATTGGCACGCTGGGCACGAAGTATTCCCTGTTGATGTGGGATTTTAATGAGGTCTTCGACCACGGCCGCTCCACGCCGGGCGGAGATCTGTTCCTGACCAACAGCGATGACCCCAACACGGCGCACCTGTACAACGAACCCACCTTCCGTCGCATGTACTGGCGGGCGCTCCAGGAATTGGTCAGCGGCCCGCTGGACCTTGCCAAAAGCGGACCGTTGCTCGATGCCAAATACAACGCCTTTGTGGCCAACGGCCTCAGCGTCGAGGACCCGGCTGCCAACATCAAACCCTGGATTTCGTCCGCGCACGACAGCATCGCCTCCCAGATTGCAGCCGAAAACACCACCAACTTCACCGTGAGCGGCACCGTGGTGGTGAGTAACGACGTGGCCTACCTGAGCGGCACGGCCCCCGTGGCCGTCAAGACCATCTGGTTCAACGGGGTCGCCTGGCCGGTCACCTGGACCAGCGTGACCAACTGGACGGCCGTCGTGGCCTTGCAGCAGGGCACCAACGTGCTTCATGTTGCCGGAATCGATATCCACGGCCAGCCCATTCCGGGATATACCAACACCGCTACCGCCGTGTACAATGGGACGTTGCCGTCGCCGGTGGGGAACGTGGTGATCAACGAGATCATGTCCCACCCGCTGGTGCCGGACTCCGAGTATGTGGAGTTGTACAATAATTCCAGCACGATCACGTTCGATCTGTCGGGCTGGCAATTCCGCGGTTTGTCGTACACGTTCCCGGCGGGATCCCTCATCGGGCCGCGGCGCTTCCTGGTGTTGGCGGCCAACCCGGCCGCGTTTGCGGCGGCCTATGGAGCGACCGTGCCGGTGTTCGACACGTTCGGCGGAACCCTTCCGACAAATGGAGAAACCCTTTCGCTGGTTACCGCCAGCAACCTGGTGGTGGCGCAGGTGCAGTACCGCAATACCGCGCCCTGGCCGACTGGCGCCGCGGGCACAGGCGCCTCCCTGCAGCTGATCGACCCGTTGCGCGACAACTGGCGGGCGGGCAATTGGGCGGCGGTTTCAACCAACGGTCCACTCCAGCCGCAATGGGTTTATGCCACCGCCACCGGCACCAATTCGAGCTCGTTGCTTTACCTCTACCTGGATGCGCCTGGCGAGGCGTACCTCGACGACCTCAAGCTCGTGAGCGGAAGCGTGCCCGAGGCTGGGGCCAATCTGGTGGCCGACGGCGACTTTGAGTCGGGGTTCCCGGGGCCCTGGACCGTCTCAGCGAACCTGTCCGGTTCGGCGCTCAGCACAGCCGTCATGCATTCGGGAAGCGACAGCCTGCACCTGGTGGCTTCCAGCGGCGGGACCAGCCAGGGCACCGCAATCTGGCAGACAATTTCTCCCGCGCTGACCATCGGCCAAACCTCCACCGTGAGTTTCTGGTACCTGCAGAACACGAATGCCAGTCCGCCCAATCTCGTCGTGCGGTTGTCGAACTCCGGGATCGTGGCCAACGTCAACCCGGCGCTCAGTTCAAGAACGGTCACGCCGGCCAATACGAATTCGGTTCTCACTTCGCTACCCGCGTTCCCGCCGTTGTGGCTCAACGAATTGCAGGCCGACAACCTGACCGGTATCACCAACAGCGCCGGCCAGCGGGTTCCTTGGATTGAACTTTACAACCCCACCACCAACGTGGTTGCCCTGTCCAACCTTTTCCTGGCCAATAACTATTCGAACCTCCTCGCCTGGCCCTTCCCGAGCAATGCCGTCATCAACCCGGGCGAGTTCAAGGTCGTCTTTGCCGATGGCCTGACCAATCTTTCCACCACCAACGAGCTTCATGCCGGGTTCACCCTCCCGAGCCAGAACGGTTCGGTGGCCTTGAGCCGGCTTTACGCCGGCCAACCACAGGTGCTCGATTTCATTGATTACGCGAACCTGGGGTTCAACCATTCCTACGGCTCCTTCCCCGACGGCCAGAGCTTCCTCCGCCAGGAGTTCTTTTATGCGACGCCGGGAGGCACCAATAACGGCACGAGCGCGCCCCTCACAGTTCGCATCAACGAGTGGATGGCCGGCAACACCCACACGATTCCGGATCCGCTGGACGGCAACAAATACGATGACTGGTTCGAACTATACAATTACGGGACCAACACTGCGGACCCGACGGGTTATTACCTGACCCACACGCTGACCAACCGGTTTGAGTATCAGATACCTTCCGGCTATGCCATTCCGCCGCACAGTTTTCTGCTGGTATGGGCGGATAAGAAGACGCCCACCGGCAGTGGCGACCTGCACACGAATTTCAAGCTGACCAAGAGCGGCACCAGCATCGGTCTGTTTGGCGCCGATGGCACGGCGGTGGATTTCGTCAGCTTTGGCCAGCAAACCAGCGACATCAGCATGGGTCTCTACCCGGACGGTGGCACGGCCGTTTATTTCATGCCGACACCCACTCCCCGCACCAATAACATTGTCAATTTCAGTCCTCCCGTGCTCCCCGGGCAAAACGACCGGACCATCGCGGAGTTGACGACACTCACCGTGACCAATACCGCAACGGATACGAACAACCCGGGAGCGTTGTTGAGCTACACGCTGACGGTGACGAACGTGTTGAACGGCAATGTGGTGACGAACGCGGCGATCAGCACCAACGGGATCATCACCTGGACGCCGACGGAGGCGCAGGGGCCGGGGACGAACCTGTTCACGACGGTGGTGAGCGACGGGGCCCTGACGGCGACGAACACGTTCACGGTGGTGGTGAACGAGGTGAACAGCGCGCCGGTGCTGCCGGGGCAGACGAATCAAACGATTGATGAACTGACGCTGTTGACGGTGACGAACACGGCGACGGACGCGGACCTGCCGCCCAACCTGCTGGTGTACGTGCTGATGGTGACGAACGTGTTGAACGGCAGTGTG
>Ga0335069_10001306_pt1 | contig 40304 bp, 32 predicted proteins | sample Lox_Sample_11_FD_206714 | JGI IMG/M metagenome (GOLD analysis project Ga0335069, IMG submission 206714) | Soil microbial communities from Loxahatchee National Wildlife Refuge, Florida, United States - Lox_Sample_1.1 | ecosystem: Environmental > Terrestrial > Soil > Wetlands | place: USA...
TGTCACACTGGAGCTTTAGTCCCAGTAGCCAGTTCCAGGCGTCGCTGAGCGCGAAGCAGCTTGAGGTAGCGAACCTGGCGAGGTTGGCCGGGTCGCCAACGCCAGTGCAGGGAACGCTGAACGCTGACGTGCAGGTGCACGGGACGCAACGCGACCCGATCGGGCAGGGGTCGATAAATCTTGGCCAGGCAAAAATCAGCGGCGAGACGATCAATTTCGCTAATGTAAAGTTCAACGGAACCGGTGACGAGTTCCATGTGAATCTCGATGTGCGCATGCCGGCTGGAATCGCTAACGGACTCGTCACCTACTATCCGAAAACCGAAGGTTATGAAGCCAACCTGAAGGCCGACGGAATTCAGCTGAGCAAACTGGAAGCGGTGAAGGCAAAAATGCCGGACCTGCAGGGCGTGCTGAACCTCAATGCCAGTGGGCGAGGAACGCTGAAGGATCCGCAACTGAATGCGACGCTCCAAATTCCAAGCCTGGTAGTGCAGAACCAGAAGATCAATGGGCTGACGCTGCAGACCAACGTTGCCAATCATGTGGCGAATATCGCGCTGAATTCGAATGCGGTGAACACGAATATTCGCGCGCGCGGTACGGTGAACCTGACGGGCGATTACGAAGCGAGCGCGACGATTGACACGCAATCAATCCCGCTGGCGCCTCTGGTGGCGGCGTATGCGCCCGACCAGGCCGGAGACATAATGGGCCAGACCGAGCTTCATGGAACAGTGCGGGGTCCGCTGAAAAACAAAGAGAAGCTGGAGGCGCATTTCACGATTCCGACGCTGGCGGTGAACTACAAGAACACGGTGCAGATCGGAGCTCCGCAGCCGATTCACTTCGACTACGCAAACGGGGTCCTCGAGTTGCAGAAGTCGGCGATCAAGGGAACGGACACCGATCTGCAGTTTCAGGGCCGAATTCCAGTGATGGATAAGAACGCGCCAGTGTCGGTGTTGCTGCTCGGAACGGTGGACCTGAAGCTGCTCCAGATGTTCGATCCGGATGTAGTGACATCGGGCCAATTGCGCTTCGACATCAATTCGTACGGCAAGCTAGCTGATCCGAACGTGCAAGGCCAGGTGCGAATCGTCAATGCAGCTTTCGCGACGGGCGACACTCCGGTGGGCTTGTCGAACGGGAACGGGGTGCTGACCTTGACTCGCGACCGGTTGAAGATTGCATCGTTCACCGGCAAGGTGGGAGGCGGGGACGTGACTGCGACGGGTGGCATCCTGTATCGCCCTAATATTCAGTTCGACATGGCGCTGCAGGGCAAGGGTATCCGAATGATGTATCCCGATGGTGTGCGATCGGGGATTGGCACCAATCTTTTCCTCACGGGCACGACCGATGCGGCGACCTTGCGCGGACAGGTGAACCTGTACCAACTGTCGTTCTCGCCCGATTTCGATCTGACAGAGATCATGGGCCAGTTCGGCGGCACCACAACACCGCCTCTGGCGCAGGGATTTTCGAACAACCTGCAGCTTGATGTAGTTGTTCGCTCAGGATCGCAGGGCATCAACCTGGTGAATCGGCAACTCAGCGTGAGCGGCTCGATGAACCTGAACGTTAAGGGTACAGCAGCGCAGCCAGTGGTGCTGGGGCGGATCAATGTTACCGGCGGAGATTTGTTGTTCAACAACGAGCGATTCGTGCTGCAGGGAGGAACGATTGATTTCATGAACCCGACGGTGACCGAGCCGGTCCTGAATTTGTCCGTTAACACCACGGTGCAGCAATACAAGGTCGCGATGCGCTTTGAAGGGCCGGTAGACCGGATGCGAACGAGCTACACGTCGGATCCAGCGCTGCCTCCAGCCGACATCATTCAACTGATCGCGTTCGGGCGCACTTCAGAGTCGGCAGCGGCAAGTCCCTCCCCGCCGGGAAGCCTGGCAGCGGAGCAGAAGATTGCTTCAGCGGTCAGCGGACAGGTGACAAGCCGCGTGGCCAAGATCGCCGGGCTGTCGCAACTGTCCATTGATCCAACGCTGGGCGGAAGCGGCAGCGGAAGCCAGAATCCGGGCGCGACGATCACGGTGCAGCAACGCGTGACCAGCAAGATCTTTGTAACGTTCTCGACCGACGTGACCTCGACCGGGAACCAGGTGGTCCAATTGGAATACAAGCGGAGCCCGCGGGTGTCGTTCAGCGGAACCAGGGATCAAAACGGGGGAGTGGCGTTCGATACGCGGATCCATAAGACCTGGTAGAACCAACCGGCGAAGGGGAGAGACGGAGTCTAAGGAAATAAGTTCTCCTGCTTCAAGACGGCATCCAATCCATCTAAAAGTGCGTTCAGATTGTGGGTACTGGGTTGGTCCAACGCCGCTGTCATCAGTACCTCCAGTTGCGGCGGGCGTTTGGGACAGAGCTGTTCGGCGAAGCGCAACAGGCGCTTCTCGCCCGGGTGCGGCTGTTCGTTAATCGCGAACAAGGTGTCGAAGTAGCTGGCTAGCAGTGCGGTCACGCGGTGATTCACGCTTATAGGATCATGTCGTTCGCGCGCGAGTTCGATCTGGTGCACATACGAGGACATGTTCGACCGGAGAATCGGATGATTCTTCGCAATAATGGCGCGCTTTAACTCCTCGGGATAGGGTTGGCCGGCGACTTCCTGGATCTTCGCGAACCAACCCGTGCGATCGAAGAGCGGCTGCGAGTTCCGCACGTTGTACCAGAAACAAGTTGAGTAGCCTACCGACGCTTCGTGGCGGCGGAGCACGCGGTCGAGCTGGTCTTCGATCCAGGGCGTGGTGCGAAACATCACGTCAACGCTGATGCCGGTATCAGCGTCAATCCATTCATCGCCGGGCTCCCAGATGTTGTTGCCGATCTCCGCGCGTTTGGCACCTGTTGCGATTTCATCACGTTTGCCGAGCGGGATCGTCTCGCTCACGTAGACGTACAGGTCGATGTCCGAGTGCTCATCGGAAAACGCGGTTGCGCGCGAGCCGGCGAGGGCGACGGCTTCGACCTCGGGAATGGCGGAGTAGCTATTGGCGACGAGGCCGGCGAGCCGGACGGATGAGTCAGTTTCCATTGGCGAAAAAGTATATGCCCTTACTGGAACTGCGGTTTTGAAAGTGATCGCGCGAATGAGGCGGAAGAATTAGGATGGTGCGCTTTGTGAAAGTTACGGGCGGGCGAGTCGCCCGCACCGACAGCCGGGCGAGTCGCCGGCGCTACGAGGTCATAACGTGCATGGACTGAATCGTCGTACTGCGGTTGTCATCGTGGTTCTGGCGTTAACTGCGGGAACGTTCGCCGAGATGGCGCCCCATTCGGTCTCCGAGTGGATCAAGTCAGCCGTGGTATACGAGCTAAACCCGAGGGCGTTTTCTGCGAACGGAAACTTTCGCGGCGTTCAAGATCGGCTCGACTACCTCAGAGATTTGGGCGTGACGATCCTATGGATTATGCCGATTAACCCTGTTGGCCAGGTCAAGAAGAAGGGAACGCTGGGGAGCCCCTACGCGGTGCGCGACTACTACGCGATCGATGCGGCGTACGGCGACAAGGATGACCTGAAACAGATGGTCGCAGCGGCCCACCAGCGCGGGCTGAAGGTGATCGTGGATGTCGTCATCAATCACACGGCTTGGGACAACGTGCTCATCAAGCAGCACCCGGAGTTCTATAAGAAGGATGCGCAGGGCAACATTATTCCGCCGGACCCGGACTGGACGGATGTGGCGGGGCTGGATTACCGCAATCCGCAGTTGCGCGCGTACATGATCGAGATGCTGAAGTACTGGCTGCGGGAATTCGATCTCGACGGGTTCCGTTGCGACGTGGCGTGGGGAATTCCTGTGGACTTCTGGGATGCAGCGCGTGCGGAATTGGAAAAGGTGAAGCCGCAAATCGTGATGATCGCCGAGGCCAACCAACCCGATCTGTTATCGAAGGCGTTCGATCTCGATTATGCGTGGCCGTTCATGCATAGGATTGACGACGTGATGGAGAACGGCTTGACGGCGCAGGGCGTCATGTTCAACTGGCAGAGCGAACACGAGAAATTCGGCAAGGCGCTGGAGATGCGAATGATCGACGATCACGACGAGCGGCGGGTGATCGGACGCTTGGGCGAACGCGGAATGCTGGCGGCCTCGGCGCTGATATTGACCTCCGACGGCGTGCCGCTGCTCTACAACGGCATGGAAGTGGGGGACACGACGGAGTCGCGTGATCCGGCGCTGTTTGAGAACCTGAAGGTGTACTGGGATGTCGCGAAAGTTCGGTCGCAATTCCTGCCGTTTTACAAACAGATGATCGCATTGCGGAAGGCACACGCGGCGCTGCAGCAGGGTGAAACCAAGTGGGTGCAGAATGGCGCGCAGGATCGCGTACTGACGTACCTGCGGCGCGGCGGCGGTGAAGAGTTCTTTGTGGCAATCAACTGCTCGAACCAGCCGTGGGCGGGAGTGGCGGAGGTCCGGGACGGAGAGTATGAGGATGTGACGCCTCGGCATAGCGCCTCGAGCGCAAACAAGTTGTCGCCGCCGGCATTGGTGCTGGGCGCGTGGGAGTTTCAGATCTTCAGGAAGGTGAAGTGAGGGAATAGCGGGCGCTTGCGCATACGCGCGCGCTTGATTAAGGTTGCGACATGAATTTCTCCCGTTCCAGCGGGGTTTTGCTTCATCCGACATCTCTTCCCGGGCCCTATGGTATTGGTGACTTCGGGCCCGAGGCCTACCGTTTTGTTGATTGGCTGCACGCCGCCGGACAGAAGCTGTGGCAAGTGCTGCCGCTCAATCCCACCGGCTATGCGGATTCGCCCTTCCAATGTTTTTCGGCGAGCGCGGGTAATCCGATGCTGATCAGCCTGGAGCGGCTGTGCGAGCAGGGGTGCCTAAGCAGGAACGACCTTCGTAGCCTGCCGATGTTTCCGCTGGAGTCGGTCGATTACGGGCAGGCGATTGACTTCAAGATGCCGTTGCTGCAGAAAGCGGCAGCGAATTTTGCGGCATCGGGATCATCGGACGTGAAACGGAAGTTCGATGATTTTTGCGAGAAAAATGGCGACTGGCTGAACGACTTCGCGATCTTCATGGCGGTGAAAGTAGCGCACGAACTGGTCGCGTGGACGTTCTGGCCGAGTGACATTGCGGCACGCCAGCCGGAGGCGGTGAAGCGGTGGAGCGAGAAGCTGGCTGCGGCAATCGAGGCACAGAAGTTTTTCCAGTTTGCGTTCTTCCAGCAGTGGCAGGAACTGCGCGAGTACGGGCGCGAGCGCGGGATCCGGATCATCGGCGACATTCCAATTTATGTCGCGCATGACAGCGCCGACGTGTGGGCGAACCGGCAATTCTTTTTGCTGGATGAAAAAGGGAATCCGCAGAAGATCGCAGGCGTGCCGCCGGATTATTTCAGCGCGACCGGGCAGCTGTGGGGAAATCCGATCTACAACTGGCCGCTCCTGAAGCAGACGGGATACAAGTGGTGGGTGGGGCGTATCGGTGCGGCTTTCCGGTTGTATGACTTCCTCAGGATCGATCACTTCCGCGGCTTCGAGGCTTACTGGGAAGTTCCCGGTGGGGAAGAGACGGCGCAAAATGGGCGCTGGGTGAAGGGTCCGGGCAGAGAGTTGTTCGCTGTGCTCAGGCAGGAGCTGGGTGATTTGCCGATCATTGCGGAGAACCTTGGGGTTATAACGCCAGAGGTAGAGGCGATCCGGCACGAGTTCGGGTTTCCGGGGATGGCGATCCTGCAGTTTGCGTTTGGGAACGACCCGCAGGCTCCGACGTTCAAGCCGCACAATTATGTGCGCGACCTCGTCGCGTATACAGGCACGCACGACAACGACACGGTGGTCGGGTGGTGGAACAGCAGCGGTGGCGGCGACAGCACGCGAACTCTCGCCGATGTCGAAAAGGAGCATGTGTTTGCGAGGGCGTACATGGGGTTCAAGGATGAACCGATTCACTGGGTGCTGATCCGCGGGATTCAACGCTCGGTGGCAAGTACGGCCATCGCGCCCATGCAGGACATCCTGGGGATGGGCAGCGACGCGCGCATGAACCTGCCGGGAACCAAGAGCGGAAACTGGAAGTGGCGCATGAAACCCGGCAGTGTGACGCAGGAACTAGCGACACGGCTGAAGGAAATGGCTAATATCTACGACCGGTAGACACCGCCAAAAATGGCGGTGCCGCACAGAGGCCATATGGACAAGCCCACAAAATCGTTCTGGCAGATCTGGAACATGAGCTTTGGGTTCCTCGGCATACAGTTTGGCTGGGGACTGCAGATGGCGAACATGAGCGCCATCTATGAATATCTCGGCGCGCGTGCGGATCAGATCCCGATCCTCTGGCTGGCGGCGCCGCTTACGGGCCTCATCGTGCAGCCTATTATCGGTCATGCCAGCGACCACACATGGGGCAGGCTGGGACGGCGGCGCCCGTACTTCTTAACCGGCGCGATACTCAGCTCATGCGCGTTGATCTTCATGCCGCGTTCGTCGGCGTTATGGATGGCCGCGGGGTTGCTGTGGATTCTCGACGCCTCGATCAACATCAGCATGGAGCCCTTCCGGGCGTTTGTCGCCGATCTGTTGCCGGAACAGCAGCGAACGCGCGGGTTCGCAATGCAGAGTTTGTTCATCGGGCTGGGGGCAGTCGTGGCGTCGGTGCTGCCTGATTTCCTGACCAAGGTGGCTCACGTCAGCGATGCGGCCGGTCAGGCCCATGTCATCCCTCTCGCCACGCGAGTGTCGTTCTACATCGGCGCGGTGGCGTTTTTTTTCGCTGTGATATGGACAATTTTGACCACGAAGGAATATCCGCCCGAGGATATGGACGCGTTCCACCGCATGAAGTCGGAAAAGCGCGGCTTGGGCACGAATGCGGCGGAGATCTTCGACGCGATCGCGAAAATGCCGAAGACGATGCGGCAACTGGCTCCGGTACAGGTTCTTACCTGGCTGGGGTTGTTCTGCATGTGGTTGTATTTTCCAGTGGCGGTCGCGCACAACGTGTTCGGCGCTGCGGACACGAAGTCGACCGTCTATGACGAAGGTGTGCGGTGGGGAGGCAACTGCTTCGCTGTGTACTCCGCCGTTTGCTTTGTATATGCGCTTGCGCTGCCGTCGATTGCGAAGGCTATCGGCCGCAAGAACACCCATAGTCTCTCCCTGCTCTGCGGCGCTCTTGGGTTAATCTCCGTGGCGTTCATTCACGACAAGTATGTTCTGCTGCTGACCATGGTGGGAGTCGGAATCGCGTGGGCGAGTACGTTGTCGATGCCCTATTCGGTGCTGGCGGGATCGCTGCCAGAAGGGAAAACGGGGATATACATGGGGATCTTCAATTTCTTCATCGTCACGCCGGAGATTATCGCATCACTGTTCTTCGGCTGGGTGATGAATCATCTCCTGAACAACAACCGGTTGACGGCGGTGGTGGCGGGCGGGTGTTTCATGTTGCTGGCCGCGATCCTGATGCAGAGGGTTCTGGATCCGGGAGAACAGAAGACCACAGTCGTGCAGCGGGAAGAGGAACTCCATCCTGTCGCGGTGAAGTAGGTAGCTTTGTTCTGAGCAGCGTCGCTTCTCTGTTTCTCCGTGCGCTCTTTGTTGATTACAGCAGGTTGCATTCAACACAGAACTCGCGGAGGAACAGAGGGGACCTCGAACTCGCCCACAACGTAGTGATGCTTCCACGGTGTGTATTTCTTAACACAGAAGCACAGCGCAGAAATCCAGCAAAATCAATGCGAATGCGTTTGGCGCACCCCGTGCACCTCCTGTAGGCGGCACTCGGAGGTGCTCTATGAAACCCGCCAACGCGAAACTCTTTTCCCCGCTGTACACAACGATCCTGCTCGCCGCCGCCGCCGTGCTCGCCGTCGCCATCGGTTGCTCGACGGCGAGCAAGGCCAAGCCTGTGGTCCTCAACAACTCGCAGCCGATTGGCCCGATGGTGAAGCCGGACGCCCCGAAGACGGTGGCTTTCACTGCTGAGCCCAAGGTCAGCAAGGTTGCTGACAAGACTGCTTTGCCGGCGAAGCCGCAATCGAAGTACATTACGTTCAAGAGCCGCGACTACGGCGTGTCGTTCGAGTATCCGTGGCAATACACGAAGCTTGGACCGAAGGCAATCGCGAACGACTACTCGTTGCAGCCCCAATCGGACGGCATGGAGAGCCAGATCAGCCTGGTTCGCGTGGATGTGCCGAAAGGTTTCTACCCCGATACCGATTTTGACAGCGGGTATTTCACGCTGAGCCTGAATCCGGAGTTGAACGCCGAGCAGTGTAAGGCGACGCTGAAGGACGCGACGGCGCGGAACATCAACGGCGTCGACTTTGCGTGGAAAGAGAGCGAGAGCGGCGGCAAAGGGTCGGCGGCGAAGATCCGCAACTATGTCGCGTACGCAAACGATACCTGCTACGAGATCGAGACAGGCGTGAAGACCACAAGCGATGGCTTGTCGCGGGAGGTTGATGCGGATCAGGTGATGAAGCGGTTGGATGGGATGGTGATGTCGGTGAAGATCGCTCCGGAGAAACCGGCGCCGGCGATGGAAGTGGTGCCGGTGGAAGTCGGAAAGTAACTTAAACGTTATCAAACGCCCGGGGCTGACCCGGGCGTTTTGATTTTCAACATAGAGTGAACAAAGAACAGAGATCAGAATCCTGACTTCCTCAAATACTCCGCACTGGCGGTCAGGGCCTCGGTTGGTGAGCCCTCGAACTCCTCCTGCTCATAGAAGTAGCGCTTCACATTCTTGGCAGCGGCGAAAATCGCGGAATAATCAACCTTGCCGCGGCCGAGGATGGTCGAATGCCATTTGCTGCCATCATTCACCATATCCTTCACGTGCAATAGCGAAATGCGATTGGGATATTTGTTTAGATATTCGGCGGGCTGATATCCACCGACCGCGACCCAGCCGCAGTCCATTTCGAACGTGACCAGCTTGGGATCGGTCGAATTCAACAGGGCGTCGTACCCGATGCCGCCTTCGTGCTTCTCGAACTCGTGGACGTGGTTGTGGTAGCCGAATTGCATCCCGGCGGCCTTGACCCTTTCGCCGAGTTTGTTGAATTGGCCGGCACACCATTTCCAGTCGTCGAGCGTGAGGTCTTTGCGCGCGGGGTCTTGCGCTCGCGGAGCCGAACAGATCAGGTACGACGATCCAAGCTCATGAACATACGAGATGAGTTCGTCGCCCTTCTGCAGCAAGTCGGCGAGGGCATGGTGCACGCTGACCAAGTGCAGTCCGGCATTCTCGACCGCCTGCTTGAACTGCGGCGCGGTGCGGTCGTAGTACCCGGCTGCTTCGACCTCGACGAACCCCGCCGAGTGGACGTCGCGCAGGGTGCCTTCAAAGTCTTTCTTCAGTTGGTCTCGGACGGTGTACAGCTGAATTCCGGGAGGGTGTTTCCCTGCTGCCGCCCAGGCAGACCGAGAGCCAAGCGCGGCTCCGCCAATCACCGCACCAGCGCTGGATTTCACGAAATCCCGTCGAGTGATGGTCATGGCTAGCTCCTGATCTTCTTCGCCGACGCATCCCAGGTGGCGATAGATTTGTCGAAGTAGGATGCGTTGGCCATGTGACAGGCGATGGCAGCGTTGTTGCCGAACTCCTCGTTTTCGACTGGAGACTTGCGCGAGCGAACAGCCTCGAAGAAACGGGCGGCGTGGTCGACTGTGTCGTTGTAGCCGTGCGGCGCCTGGAAGACCTCGGTCTCGGTGTTCACGGCCGCCTGTAACGCCGGGGTTGGAGGATGCTCCTTGTTCCACTGATCGAGGTACTGATCGCGCAGGTTTTTCGGCCAACCGTAGATGGAGTAACCCTCGGGCTCGGGACGCGTGTCCTGTGGGGTGTAAGTGACGGTGCCGCCGGAGATCACCATGGTTCCTTTCGTCCCGCGGAACATGATGTTCTCGCCTGCGTCGTTGTTCAGATTGCAGCGCGTGTATACCTGGAAGTTCGGATATTCGTAAAGCGTCTGGATCAAGTCGGGGAACTCGCGGCCATCTTTGAAGTGGTAGAGGCCTCCGGTGGAGCGCGCACTTACCGGCGGCGTGGTGAGTCCGGTGATGAACTGGATGCCGGAAAGCAGGTGGACAAAAAGATCTCCGGCGAGACCTTCGCCGTAGTCTCTAAAGCAGCGCCAGCGGAAGAAGCGCACGGGATCGAAGGGACGGGCGGGCGCATCCTGCACGAAGCTGCTCCAATCAATGGTCTTCTCGCTGGCATCGGGCGGGATCGGGTAGACCCAAGCGCCGCTCGGGCTGTTGCGGTCCCAGTAAGCATCGATGGCGTAAACCTCGCCGAGTTTGCCGGAGTTGTAGATCTCCTTCGCCTTGGCGTAATGAACGGAACTGACGCGCTGGCTGCCGATCTGCAGCATGCGCTTGTTCTTCTGCGCGGCGGCGACCATGGCGAGACCATCTTCGAGCGTGTGCGACATCGGCTTCTCGCAATAGACGTCTTTGCCGGCGGCGCAGGCGTCTTCGACGATGCGACGGTGAAGGTGGTCGGGGACGGCGACGATAACGGCATCGACGTCTTTGCGGTCGAGAACTTCCTTGTAGTGTTTCGTAACGGGCGTGTCCTGCTTGGTGACTTCGCGTCCGGCGCGCAGGCGGCCGTCATAGAGATCGCTGATGGCGACGCATTCGCCTCCGGCCAGCAAGGCCCCATGCAGAACTTCGCATCCGCGAACCCCCGTGCCGATGGAAGCAAAGCGCACCTTGTCACCCGACGTCATTTGCGCCCACAACGAAGTCGGCTCCAGAAGCGTAGATTTCAGTGCGGCGCCCGCGACTACTGCGCCAGTTCCCAGGCGAACGAAATCACGGCGAGTAAATGTCTTCTTATCCATGAAGTTCAGCTCCTCCGAAAAAGAACGAGCCATTGTAGTGCGACAAGACCTCAATGCACGTCGCCGGCGAAAAAATCCTGATGATCCTGCCGTTTCGGGAACGCGATGGAGAGACCGAACTCTGAGGTTACCGGTGAGCAGCCGATTGCTTTCTCGTGATCAGGTTCAGTTGCCAGAAGAGCACGGCGGAGATCGCGGCGCACGCCAGAGTTACGGCGATGCCCAGGCGCAGATCGCCGGACCGGTCTGATACCACGCCGACCAGCCACGGCACCAAAGCTCCGCCCAGGCCGCAAATTCCCAGGATGGCGCCGCCGGCGCCGCCGGTTCCAAACCACTCGGTAAAGACGGCAATCGCCGTAGGGAAGATCGCCGCCATGCCCAAGCCGCTGAGGAGAACTCCGGCTTCCAGTACCGCCAAGGACGGCGATAACACGGAGAGGACGATCCCAACGCAGGCGATCCCCAGTCCGGCGATGATCACGGCACGCTCGCCCACACGACGGAGCACCAGGGGCGCAGTCAACCTCCCGAGCAGAAGCGTCGCCCAGAAACTAGAGTTTACGAAAGCAGTCAGATTTCCCGAAGTGTGCTGCGAGCGGATGCTGAACGTCGGTACCCAGCCAATGAACCCGTTTTCAATGCCGACGTAGAGAAACATGAACAGGAACATCAGCAGGCCGAAGCTGAATCGGTCCGCTTGCGGCAACTTCCCGCGGCGCGTGTCGGCGGAAACAATGTTTCCCTTGGGGAACGATATTGCTTCGGTCAGGCCGATCACCAGCACGAGCACACCGAGCAGGAGGAGAAATCCGCGCAGCCCGATCGGGTGCATGAGAACTTTAATCGCGAATGGTCCCGCCAGCGCGCCCAATGTCCACGACAGGTTCAGCAGGTTGAGCGCCGACGATTGCCGTTCCGAAACCATTTCCACGATCAGCAGGTTTGTGGAGGGAAGCGCGAATCCCAAGCCGGCCCCGTAAAGGGCAATCCCGATTTGAACCATCGCGAAACTGCCAACGGCGACGGAGGATACGCCGCAGGCGATCAGCACCATCCCGATCGGCACGGTCCATGCCGCACCCCAGCGCGAGAGCACGCGGCTTGCGACCAGTGCGCCCGTCGGCGAAGCAATGAACTGGAACCAGAAGAGATGGCCGGCTTGGGCGTCGTTCAGGTGAAATTGCGAGATCAGCAGGGGAAGCATCGGGTCCAGCATCGTGGTCACAATGCCGGTGAGAGCAAACCCGAAATGAATGACGAGGATTTTGAATTTCACTAAGAAGCCGCGGTGGTTTTACCCGTTCCGACCGACGCCGTCGATTCACGCACCACCAGGTCTGGCTCTACCTGTACGAACGCAGGGCTTACATGATCGGTCTCGCAGATGCGCTTGACCAGCGTCTCGGCGGCCAGCATACCCATGCGGCGCAATGGTTGCTTGATAGTGGTGAGTGCAGGTATATGGTACGCGGCTTCGTAAATATCGTCGAACCCAACTACCGATACTTCCTCCGGCACCCGCATGCCGACTTCGCGGAAAGCGCGGATGGCGCCGATGGCACAAACATCGTTGAAGGCAAATAGGGCAGTGAAAGGCACTTTGGTGTTCAGCAGGCGCACCGCCGCTTCATAACCGACTTCCGGCGAAGCCGACTCGCCTTCCATCTGCTGCGTCAGAGCAGGGACGATGGAAATATTCAGGCGCTGCGCGACGGTACAAATCGCTTCCCACCGGACGGCAGTATCCGAACTGAAGATCTGACCCTTGATGAAGGCGATATCGTGGTGTCCAAGGTCGACCAGGTGTTGCAAGCCGAGTTCAGCCGCTTTTTCGTGATTCAGGATGATGTTGGTAACGCCGGGTATTTCGTGGTGGCCCGAAACGTTCACCACCGGAAGAGGCAAGTCCTGGTCGTAGCGCGTGTCCACGGCGATCAGCCCTTCCACGGAACGCTCGTAAAGCAGCCGCGGGTATTGGTCGATCAACTTATCTTTGTGGCGGTGGCTGGTGACCAGGTACATGTATCCGGCCTGCAGGAGGAAGTCCTCAATGCCGGTCAGCACCATCGCGGCATAGCCGTCACTGAGCTCCGGGATCAGAACGCCGACAGAGTAGGTCCGTTGCGAACGCAACGAGCGAGCGAAAAAGTTAGGCCGGTAATTGAGATCGCGAGCCGCGGCGAAAATGCGGTCTTTCGTCTCTTGCGGGATAGATTGTGCTTTTTCCGAATTGTTAAGAACCAGGGACAGCGTGGTGGTAGACAGACCAAGCGTCTTGGCCAGTTGCTTCAGGCTGACCGGCTGCCCTTGCGATTGCTCCCGGGGCGCGGAACTCCTTGCTTTCTTGTCGCGCTTGGCAGGCACGCCCGGCAGTTTCGCACAGAGTATCGGTTTTCTACAACTTTCTTTCTTGGTGACACGAGGGTCCACAACTTATTTGAAAATAACCACTTGACAGAGACTCTCACTTCGCACTACTCTGCTGCGCTCCAAGTAAATCGTTTTAGTAAAAAGTTTTAGTAAATCGATTCACGCAGTCCGTTTCGGGTTTTTACTATCTACTTCGCTGAGGAGGGTCGCCATGACGCGAGGCTCTTTCGTCGGGCGGGTCGTTGTTATCACCGTTTTTGCGCTGTGTTTCCTATCCACCGCTACCGCTCAGTACAACGCTGCCATACAGGGCACCGTAACTGATACCTCGGGGGCGGTGGTCCCCGGTGCCACCGTCACCGCCACCAACCAGCAAACGGGAATCGCTTCCAAGACCGTCAGCGGCGACGCTGGCACGTATCGCATTCCCGGACTCATACCGGGCAATTACACCGTCACGGCTGAGGCGAACAGTTTCAAGAAACTTGAGCAGAAAGACGTGATCGTGGAAGCGGAACGCGTCCGCGGTCTCGAACTGAAGCTCCAACCTGGCGCGGTTGAGCAGAATGTGACCGTCGCTGCCGATGTCGTTACTCTGCAAACCGAGAACGCCAACGTTACGGGTACGATTTCGAACCAGATGATCAAGGACCTGCCGCAGTTCGGCCGCGATCCGTACGAGACGGTACGGCTGGCTCCGGGCGTTTTCGGGGACGGCTCTCGAGCCTCGAACGGTACGTCGAACTGGCTGCCGAACGCTGCCGGTGGCGGCGGTGGAGACACCTCGGGCATCTTCAACCAGGAGAACCAGGTTCAGATCACGGCCAACGGACAGCGTCCGAGCGCAAACAACTTCACGATTGACGGAACCAGCGTCAACAGCCTGACTTGGGGCGGAGCGGCGATCATCACTCCGAACCAGGAGTCGGTGCAGGAAATCGCCGTATCGTCTGCAAGTTACTCGGCTGAAGATGGGCGAAACACTGGCGCGCAGGTGAAGGTGATCTCGAAGAACGGCACCAACCAGTTCCACGGCAGTGCTTTCTTTAAGTACAACGAACCGGGATTGAACTCCAACAACAAATGGGGTGGCCCGGATCCGGGCGAACTGCCACAGCGAGTCAATCAGAAGCTTCGTCAGTTTGGCGGCAGCATCGGCGGGCCGATCTGGAAAGACAAGCTGTTCTTCTTCTTCTCGTATGAAGGGAACCGCCAGATCAACAGACAATTTTCAACGGCGCAGTGGGTGCCCACATCGTCTTTTCTCAACTATGTTACGGCGAACCGCAGTGGGACATTCATTTCGCAAGAGTTAGGACTCGCGGGATCTGCTCCGCGCATTGTGAGCGTTCTTCCCACGACTACAGCCGATTGTCAACTTTTCCATAATCAGGGTTATACGAATTGCACCGCATTGGGTGCAGCGGGAGTTGACCTTGGCTCGCCGTTTGGCACTGCCGGTACCTATGACAACGCTTTTTCTGGGCCGGTAACCTTGAATGGCGGGGGCCTAGATGGAGCCGCTGACCTGCAGAAGGTGCAATTGCTGACGCCCGCCACCTCACACGGCAACCAATACAATGGGCGTGTTGATTATGTGCTGGGGAAGAACACGTTCGCCGTCAGCGGCTATGTCACGCCGCGAAACGATGTGGTGGCGATCACACCGAACCCCGTCGACGATTTGAACTTCCAACCGCGCAACAAGTACATCGCATTCCTGTGGAATCGCACGTTTTCGCCCACCTTGTTAAATGAATTTCGTGTGAATGCCACGCGATTCTCTGGTGATGCCCTGGCAGCAAATCCGCAGACATACTGGGGAATCCCGCGCATAGAGATCGAAACCATGCCGGCGGGATCAAATCGAATTGTCTGGGGTCCTCCGGCCAGCGACAACACTCCAGGGATATTCTCGCAAAACCAATTTGAGATTCGCGATAATGCCAGCAAGAACTGGGGCCGCCACAACCTAAAGGCCGGTCTCCAGGTCAACATCAACCAGGACAACAACAACACCATGTTCGGCAGTTCGCGCCCGACATTCGTGTATCACGGGATTTGGAACTTCGTGAATAACGCGCCCATCTACGAAGGCATCAACGCCGACCCCGTCACTGGCGCTCCCTTCGCGAACCACAAGTACTTCCGCGAGACAGACTGGGCATGGTTTGTTCAAGATGACTTCAAAGTACGGCCGAATCTAACCCTGAACATTGGCCTGCGTTGGGACTATTTTGCGCCTCTCTCCGAAAAGTACGGGCGCCTGAGCAACGCTTTCCTCGGAAGCGGTGCCAACGCCGTTACAGATGCCGTGGTCAAGACGGTTTCCCAGTTGTATGAGCCTGACCGCAACAACTTTGCACCCCGCATCGGCTTCTCTTGGAGTCCTTGGGCCAGCGAGAACAAGACTGTGGTTCGCGGCGGCTTCGGTGTGGCCTACAACCGTACTACTGATACGCTGACGGGTATTAGCCGTGTCAATCCGCCTTACGTGTATCGCTACGGCCTGTGCTGCGCATCCTCGCAAGCCGACGCGACGGCGCAAAGCTGGGTGCAGCCTCCGTTTATGAACGGACAAATCGACGTCAACCAGGTTGGCACCAATTACAAGAGCTTCTACAACTATTCGGCCAACCCGGTTCTGGCTAACAACATTGATCCGAGCACCAATCTGCCGATCAGTGCCACGGCCGGAATCGAAATCTGGGGAGCGCCGCAGAACCTGCGCACTCCTTACACCTACACCTACTCGTTTGAAGTGCAACGAGAGTTGCCGTCGAAGTTCATCGGCGTTGTGGGGTATCAGGGAAGCGCCAGTCACAAACTCATCCGCGTGGTCAACGAAAACAAGGTTTACGCCGTCGGCTCCGGCCAGCGGATCGGAGCAATGTACTTCCCGAGTTCCGACGTGAACGCTAACTACAATTCGCTAAACGTCTCCGTTACTCGTCCCTTCTCTCACGGATTGGAAATTCTGTCCAAATACCGCTGGAGCAAGAGCATCGACGAAGGCAGTGCCGAGGGGGCGGGTCAGAATCGCGATCCCTTCTTCCCGATGCACGTGCAGAGTGATCGAGGGCCGTCGGACTATGACGCGACTCACTCCATCTCCGCGACCGTCCTATACGATCTGCCGTTCTTCAAGGGAAGAAATGATTTCCTCGGCAAGGCCCTGGGCGGGTTCCACGTAGACGGAACCTATACCTTCCACAGTGGATTCCCCTGGTCGCCGGTTGGCTACGGTTCGAACTGCCCCCAGGTGCCGAACAGCGGCGGCAACGTCTGTCCGAACCTGCCGAGCGCATACTTCGGCGGCGCAGGTTCCAGCTACAGCAACGCTACTTTCATGCAGCCGGGCGGCAATTTCCCGCGCGCAGCTCAGAACAACGGGTGGCAGCAGTACTTCGCGCTCGGTGCGCAGCCGATCGTCGACGGATTCCCCGTGCCTGGAATCGGCCGGAATTCGTTCCGTGGCCCGAGGTATCGCGCCATGGATCTGAGCCTCGCGAAGAACACCAGGTTCACTGCACTGGGTCGCGAGAACATGGGGCTGGACTTCCGCGTCAACTTCTTCAACTTCCTTAACCAACTTAACCTGACGCCCTTCCAAGGCCTGTCTGCGAGCACCATCGTCAGTGATTCTGCTCATTTCGGACAGGCTCAAAGTGCGCTGGCTGGCCGCGTCATCGAGTTCCAGACGCGCTTTAGCTTCTAATTAGCACAAGGCCCCCTTTAGTGGCGGCGGATCCTCCATCCGCCGCCATTTTTTCGCAGTCACTGACTTCTGTGGAGACGGGATCGTAGGATCTCCCTGCGAGATCCGGTTTATCCGCGTCATCCGCGTGAAAAGATCCTGGCTGATATGACCACTAAAGCTCAATCCCGTCGTGAATGGCTTATTCGGGCCGCGAAAGCCGCGGCTGCTTACCCTGTACTCAACATGGGCATCACCATGGTTTCCTGCGGTGGTGGTGGCGGCGGAGGCAACTCCGGCGGTGGCGGCAGTAAAGGCGGTGGCGGTTACACCGGAACCGACGACCAGCTTATGGACGACATCCAACGCGCGGCGTTCGATTTCTTTTGGACCGAAGCATCGTCAACCACTGGGCAGATTCGCGATCGCGCTCCTGCGGTCGGTGGAGGCACGAGCACTTTCAGCAGCATCGCCTCGACCGGGTTCGGACTTACTGCGCTCTGCATTGGCGACAAGCGGGGCTATGGCGCGTCGGCGCAGATCAAGCAACGGGTCATCACCACGCTCACGTTCCTGGCCAACACCATGCCGAATGTCAACGGTTTTTACTACCACTTCGTAGATATCAATACCGGCGCGCGTTATAACACCAATGTCGAGCTTTCGGACATTGATTCGGCGTTGCTGTTCTGCGGAGTTCTCTTTGCGCGCCAGTATTACAACGATCCGACGATCGCATCGCTCGCCAACACCATTCTCCATCGCGTTGATTGGGCCTGGTTTCTCAACGGCGGCACCATGTACTCGATGCAGTGGACGCCCGAAGCGGGCTTCTCGCCGTCGCGCTGGGATCACTACTGCGAGCTAATGATGATGTACTTGTTCGGGCTCGGTTCGACTACACACGCGATCCCGGCAGCCAGTTGGGCGGCATGGTCGCGGCCGCCAATTTCATACCAGGGATACAACTTCGTTTACGGCGACTCACCGCTGTTCGTGCACCAGTTCTCGCACGCCTGGTTCGACTTCCGCAACAAAACCGACAGCCTCGGCTACAACTACTTCCAGAATTCGATCGACGCAACGCATGCCCACAAGCTCTTTTGCTTGTCGCTGAACAGCCAGTTCTCCGATTACTCTGACAATTTGTGGGGAATCACCGCTTCCGACTACAACGGTGGCTACACGGCGTGGGGCGGACCTCCCGCGAAAGGGCCCATCGACGGAACTGTGGTTCCGTGCGCCGCCGCCGGGTCGCTGCCGTTCGTCTTCACCGACTGCATTGCGGTGCTGCGCAATATTCGCAGCACGTACCCGAATGCGTGGAAGCGCTACGGTTTCGTTGATTCATTCAACCCGCTGACGAATTGGTACGACACCGATGTGATCGGCATTGACCAGGGCGTTTCCATGCTGATGTGCGAAAACCAGCGTACCGGCTTGGTGTGGCAGGTGTTCAACACAGCGCCGGAAGTGCAGGCCGGAATGCAGGCGGCAGGCTTCCACTGAGGCGTAAGCGGCATCAGAACGCCTCATGCCTGAAGAGAAGGATTCCTTCGCCAACAGGGGCGTCGTTGAGGATGACCAGAACACGCCAACCTCCATGCAAGGGCAACTTTCTCACCGGACCGACAATCCTCTGGCGAAGTCTAGCGATTCTGATTATCCCGAGCCGGGTGAAAACCCCGAGCACAGCGGTGAGCCGGAGACGGACGGCATTACCCGCGACTACAAGAAGCCGGCCTAGCCAAAGGACAAGTACGAGGGTCGAAGGACGATGTTGCAGATCGCATCCATCTCGTCCTGCGCTTCGCCGCCTTACAGCCGTTGCCTTTCTGGTTTCAGATCACTGGATGGCTAGATCACCAGATGGCAAAATGAGCTCATGAGTTCTCCGGGGCCGCTTCTCCATCCGCACGAAAAGCTGGTGAAGATTTTCATCGCGGGGAAGCAGTTCGAGGTGCCGGAGAACAACACCGTCCTGCGCTGCTTTCAGTTTTTGGCGACGGAAGGCATCTCCTACGGCCGGTTCTGCTGGAATGAGGACTGCCAATATTGCCGCATAACTTACGATACGGGCGAGGGAACTCCGCTCCGCAAGGCTCTTTCGTGCAAGTTGATCGTTCAGGACGGGATGCGAATTACGGAGATGGCGGGTGAGATCAAGTACTGCCTGCGGGATCTGAAACTCTGGACGTAAGAAATTCAGCCGCGCGGGTTCTTCCGCGCGGCGTTGCTGGCTGCTCCCAGCTTCTTCAGTCGTTCTCGTGCCTGTTGTGCCTCGATGCTCTTGGGATAGCGCGTGATCAGTGCGTTCAATTCGCGAACTCCGGCCTGGCGCTCGCCCAACTCGAGCAAAGCATAACCTTTCTTTAACTGCGCTGCTGCAGCCTTGTTTCCTTCCGGATACTGCTCGATCACGGTATCGTAGGCCTTCACGGCAGCTTCGTAGTTGCCCTGCCGGTAAGAGATGTCGCCGAGATAAAACTGCGCGTTTCCGGCCAGCTCGGTGTTCTGGTAATACTTCAAATAATCACCAAATTCCTGCGACGCCAGATCGTAGTTTCCGGCGTTGTAGTCGCGCAGCGCATTGTTGTAGAGAACATCTGCCGGGGGAACCTGGTTCTGTGCCTGCGGATTCCCCGGCTGATTTGGCTGTCCCGGTTGAGCCTGCCCAGGTCCCTGCAGTCCGGCCGGCGGCTGGTTAATATTTTGCTGTGCATTCTGAATGGCATCGAGCTGTTGCGCGATCTTATTCATGCGCGCCTTGAGCTCATCCACACTGTCGTTGAGCGCCTGGATCTGTCCGGAAAGCTGGTCGGCGCGGCCGCCGCTGTCCTGGTGGGTCTTCTGCACTTGCTGGTTCAAATCGTTGACCGCTGAGACGACCTTGTTCACGTTGTCGGTGCTCTGTTCGATCAGGTTCCGCATCACGCCCATGCGCTCGTCGAACGACTGCCGCATCTGCGTCATCTGGTCCTGCAAGGCTTGCACCTGCGTTTGCAGCTGGATGATTTCCTTGCTCACCGAAAACGCAGGAGCAGCTAAAACTATGACTGCAAAAAGCAAGAAGAACGGCTTAAGAATCTTCATTCGGTAACTCCGTGTGCCACCACTCATCATAAATCCCGCCGGAACAACCCGGGGAGTAACGCCGGAACAACCTGCAGCACTGCTGCCTATTGGATGCAAAAACAAAGAGGCCGGTAGGAACCGGCCTCCAGCTATGGAACCATGCTTACTTACCGAAGACGAAGTGGCCGCGACGGTTCTGCTGCCAGCATTGCTCGTTCGACTCGGTGCAGAACGGCTTCTCCTTGCCAAAGCTGATGGTCTTGATGCGGTCGGCGGAAACACCAGCCTGCGTCAGCGCGGTCTTTACTGCGCTGGCGCGATTGTCTCCCAGCGCGAGGTTGTACTCGGTTGAGCCGCGCTCGTCGCAGTGACCTTCGACCGTCAACGTGATTCCCGGATGCGCCTTCAGGAACTGTGCGTCGGCTGCGACCGCACTCTGCCCGTCTCCTCGCAGGTCGTAGCTGTCGTAGTCGAAGTAAACGTCCTTGATGTTCTGGTTGAACAGTTCCTGGTCCGTCGCGGTGGGTTGCGGCGGAGGCGGCGGAGGCGGCGTGGTCACCGTCACGCGCGCGGTCGCTTCCTGCGTCCCCCCGGGGCCTTTCGCCACGAGGCGGAAGGTGGTGGAATCGGTCGGGCTGAACGTCGCCGATCCGTTGCCATCAACCTTGTTCGGGCCGAGCGTGACGTCGGTGGCGTTGGTCGTCTGCCACGTCAGCGTGGTGGACTGGCCTTTTTCGATCGTGTTCGGATCGGCCGACAAAGTTGCCGTGGGAGCTGCGGGCGGCGGTGGCGGCGCCGGCGGCGGTGGTGCCGGTTTCACCTTCTTATTGCAACCTGCCAGCACCATGACGACAGCCATTAAGATCACCAGCATCGACCACTTTATCTTGCTCTGCTTCACCTCATCCTCCAGTCGCGAATGCCTCTCGCTAACTCTATGTTTATAAATTTGCGTCGAACAACTTACATCACCAGATCATGGGACCATGGGATCCCACGATCATGGCAGCAAACATTACTTGAAACTCCAGTTCGGCTGCGTATTTTCGCCGGAACTTGTCAGGGCCTGTTGCTGCGTGCCGTCGGCAAGCATGCTCCAGATCTGCCATTTTCCCCTGCGGTCGGATTGGAACACCAAATGCCGGCCGTCGGGAGACCACGACGGGAAGTCATTCCGGCCCGCGTCGTGCGTCAACTGTACAAACTGCTTGCTGGCGATGTCCATGACATAAATGTCCTGGTTGCCGGGAGCCCCGGGTCCATAGTGGCGAATCCACGAGAACGCCAGAAACTGCCCGTTCGGCGACCATGAGGGCGACACCGCATAGCCTTGGTCGGTGACACGCTGCACGTTGGCGCCATCCGAGTCCATGAGGTAAATCTGCGGCAATCCAGTGCGCCCGCTCACCCAGGCGAGTTGCGCGCCGGTTTTCGGGTTCCACGTAGGAGAAACATCTGGACCGTGGAACGCGGTCAAGCGCTTCAGGTTCTGGCCGTTCGCGTCGACTACATAAATCTCGGGATCGCCGGTTCGCGACGACGAAAACGCTAACTTCGTCCCGTCGGCCGACCACGCCGGCGACGAGTTCGTCCCGCCAAACTTGGGGAAGCTCACCAGGCGGTTGAGTTCCAGCGAGTACATCCCGATATCCACTCCGCCCTTGGCGAAGGTGGTAAATGCCAGCCGAGAGTTATCGGGCGAGATGCGCGGGGAGAGCGCGATCGACCCCAGGTGCGTCAGCGCCTTCTGGTTCTGGCCGTCGTAATCCATCGACCATACTTCCTTGTTTCCCGTGCGCGCACTGATGAAGTAGAGCTTGGTCTCCGCGATCCCGGCAATACCGCCGCCAAGTCGCATGATGATCTCGTCCGCGAACTTGTGCGCGATCAGACGAGCGTTGTCTTCCGACGCCTTTTCGCGATATTGCTTGGCCAGTACCGGTGGTGACGAGGGATTCTTCACGTCGACCAGCCAGCCCTGCACGATCAGATCGGGGGCAACGTCGTTCATCGTTAGCGTCAGGCTTCCGAAGGCCAGCATCGCGGCATTCGGTGGAGAATTCGCCCACGCATCTGCCTTGACCTCAGCGGGGCTGCCCGGAACCTGCAGCGGGTAGAAGCTCTTCGATACCATGTCGAAAATGCCGGCGTTCGAAAGGTCGCTCCACAGTGTGTCGTTGAAAACCTTGTTCAAATTTGTAGTTTGCGCATCAGGTGATTGCCCGGGAGTGGGATAGACGGGCTTGAAGTCGGCCGCGGCGAGGCGAACTCTTTCGACGCCGAGGTTGCTGCCGGTTCGGACCCAGTCCTGCGCAAAAACAAATGTCGAAAGGAACAGAAGTAGAAAGATGGAGGTGGTCTTTTTCATCATGCTTCGAAATCTTTGTTCTGACTCCCGTGCGGCAACATTTGAAAGTTTATCGTAACGCGATATAAATGGTGCTGCTGTAACGTGCATCACCGACGGATGTAATCAAACCAGTACTCTACCTGGATGTTGCTGCCGCCGTAATCGTTCGGCAACGGACCAAAGGTGTCAATACGCTGCAGGGCCCGGGTGGCCGATATATCCAGCGACGGAATGCCGCTCGACTGCTCTATCTGAACGCGACCGGGACGTCCAGAACGATCGATTTCGAACGTGATATAGACCCTGCGCGCACTGGAAATATTCGGGTCAACTTCGTACTTGTACCAGTTCTCGGTCACTTTCTGCTGGATCTGGCGCACATACCAGGCGTAGCGGGTGCCGAAGTCGCCGCCGGAACCGGTCACGCCAAATCCGCCCTTAGCGTTCGGAGTGCTGAACGATCCGTACGGCCCACTCACCGGGCCACCCTGTCCGAAAGGCACCACGTTTGGCGGCGGTTCCACTGGCTTCACCGGTTGAACCTTGCTGGGAATGGGTTTCGGTGGCTTCTTGATCTTGTCTGGAATCGGGATGGCTTCCGGCGTCGGCTGTTCTTCCGCTTTTGGCACCGATTGCGTCAGGCCCTTTGATTCGTTGGCGACGATGTTCTCCGTTTGCACCTGCGGCCTGGGCAAAGGGATGTTGCTCACGAGTTGGGCGTTCATGGCATCGCCACCATCCACATCGCCACCCCAAACTGCACCCTGGCCGCGCCCGAGGACGGCACCATAAATCAGTACCGACGCAAACAGCATTCCGTGCAACGCCACCGACAAGCCCAGCGGCGTAGAGAGCCCGTCGCGTTCGCTATAAATGTCAGTGCCTGCCATTGGAGTTCAGGGGCTGCGTCACGATGCTGACGTTGGTGATGCCCGACGCCTTCACCGCATCCATGACCGTGGCGAACGCCCCGAAGGGCACATTCTCGTCGGCGCGCACATAGATGTACTGGTTCTGCGGATCGCGAATCTTCTGGTGCAGCTTGGCAGCGATCTCGTTGATGTTCACCGGATCGTTACCGAGAAAGACGCGTTGATCCTTATCGATCGAGATCACCATCCGCTCTTCCGTGATCTCTTTCACCGTGCGCGTCTTGGGCACGTTCACTTCAATGCCCGACTGCAGCACCGGCGCCGTGATCATGAAGATGATGAGCAACACCAGCACGACGTCAACCAGCGGCGTAACGTTGATCTCCGCCAGCGACGATTCCGTATGGCCGTTGGAGTTCGTGAACGCCATTAGCGGTACTCCGGCTCGTTGACGGGCTGCGTCGCTGGACGCGATGCCGTGCTGCGCTCGATGGTGTTCATCATCTCGAGCGAAAAGTCGTCCATGCGCTTGCCGAATTCGCGGATCTGCGCCAGCAGGATGTTATAAGCGATCACCGCCGGGATGGCGGCAAACAGGCCGGCAGCGGTCGTGATCAGCGCCTCGGAAATGCCCGGTGCGACGGCGCGCAGTGTGGCCGCGCCCGCGGTCCCGAGCCCGTGGAAGGCGTCTATGATGCCCCATACGGTTCCGAAGAGGCCGACAAACGGTGTAACTGACGCGGTCGTTGCCAGCCACGGGATGCGGCGTTCGAGTCGCGTGAGCTCTTCCGACGCGGCGATTTGCATGGCGCGCTGCACGTTCGTCGCATTGCGCAACCCGCCCTGCTTCTTCAGTTCGTCGTAGCCCCCTTCAAAAACCGCGACCAGCGGTGAGGGCTTGAACTGCTCCGAGACAGCGGCCATGTCCTGCAGGCGGCTGGCCTTGCGGAAGGCGCGCATGAAACGGGCGCTTTGGGCGCGAGCCTTGTTCATCAGGCCGTACTTCTGCACGATGATGGCCCACGAGAAAACGCTGAATAAAAGAAGGATTGCGAGGACTACCTTCGCAACCGGTCCGGTCTCCCAAACCAGGTTGGAGATCTCGCCGCCCAGGAAATTGGCAAAGAGCAGGGAAGTAAGCATCACGAATCAACAGACAACCCTCGATTATAGAACACTGGAGGGCTTCGTAAGTTGTTGATTACTCGTGGAATTCGGCGGTGGACCAAGGTAATCAGCAGCGCGAAGACCTGAGTTTGGTTAAGGATGTGAATGCAGAAAATGAGGGGAAAAAGTCCTGAAGACGCTTCGAATTATGCGGTGCTGCACTTTGGTGTTACGGATTTGGGAACAGGTCCTAGATTATTGTTGGAACCTCGTTCCGCAGCGTTAAAGTATGGGGCATGATCCGCAATCTAACGTTGGCAGGCGCTCTGCTTGCTCTCTTGTTTCTCGTAGCCTGTACCAATCCTCTAAAAGCCGGGCAGATGTCAGATTCCTCGGTCGTCAACTTCCATCATCAACTTGACCAGGCCCAGTACCACGACATTTACGCCAACGCCTCGCCCGAATTCCAAAATGCCAGCTCCGAAAAGGATATGACTGAGTTGTTCACGGCCATTCATACCAAGCTCGGAAGCGTAGCCTCCGCGAACCGGACAAACGTCTTTGTCAACGCCACCACCCGCGGTAACTTCGTGCGCACCACCTACGACACCACGTTCGCCCAGGGCAAAGGCGTCGAGACGTTCACCTGGCTGCTCAACAATGATCAGCTGGCCTTGGTGGGGTATCACATCGAGTCGCGGGAATTGCTGGTGAAGTAAACAGGGAGGATCCATGCGTCTGAATGGAGTCTTCATTGTGGTCATCTCGGCTGTTGTGTCTTGTGTCGCGCAAACGCCGGCCTGCCGCGACATCGCCGATGAGCCCAATCATCAATTGCTTTACCAGAACCAGAATGTTCGAATCTTCCAGCTCGATTTGCCGCGCCTTAAGTCCACCGAACAGTTTTGTGTAGCGCATCCTTACGTCAGAATCGCCGCGACAAATGCGCGCATCGCCGATCTCATCGACGGCAGCGTGACCTTCGATCGCGACTGGACCGCGGGCGAGGCGCGCTACGTCTTCGAGCCGAAGAAGAAGGCCATCCGCAACGAACTCGGCTCCCCCTATCGTGAATACGTGTTCGAGACTCTACGGACGGTTCAATTCAACCCGCTGGACGGCAATACCGACGTGGACGTTTTGGCCGGCGACTTGGGCCCCCTGAAGCCGACTTGGACAGTCAGCGCAACCCGAGGTGCGTTCACAATAACAAAGAACCAACTGGCATCGGGCGATGCCTTGCAACTTGGTAGCCCTGACCATTTCCTGATTGCGCTGACCGACGTCGATCTCACGTTATCGGGCAGCAAGCGCCCCGGCGGGGTGGTGCTCTCAGCGGCAGAATCCGAGAGGCTCCCCGGTGGCATGGAACGCGAACTGAAGAATCACGGCCCCAGTTCGGCCCGGTTCGTAGTGGTTGAATTCTAACTGGTCACCTGCACTTGCAACTTGCCGCCGGAACCGTGACACTATTTCTGTCATGCTGCTTTCCGGAATTTTCCCGCCCATTACTACGCCGTTCTACCCCGACGGTTCCATCTACTGGAAGAAACTCGAGCATAACGTCGAGCGCTATTCGAAGACGCCGATCGCCGGCATCGTGGTGCAGGGAAGCACCGGTGAAGCCATCATGCTGTCCGATCAGGAGCGCCGTGATGTGCTGAAGGGCGCACGCGAAGCGGCAGCCCCCAACAAAGTCCTGGTCGCGGGCACGGGCATCGAATCTGCGGTCGAGACATTGAAGCTCTGTGAGTATGCTGCTCACCTCGGCTACGACGCCGCCATGGTGCGCACGCCGCACTACTACAAGATGGCGATGACACCCACGGCCATGCTGACGTTCTACCGCACCGTGGCCGACCGTTCGCCGCTGCCGCTCATCATCTATAACTTCCCGCAGGCGACGGGATACGATATCCCCGTTGAAGTCGTCGTGGAACTGGCAAATCATCCGAACATTTTGTCGATCAAGGAATCGGCGGGAAATCTCGATAAGGTTAAGAAGATCTACGAGGGAACACGTAGCGTAAAGCGCTTGGTTACGGTTACCGAGCAATTCGAAGCCGTTACCGCACGCATGTTGCACGAAGCGAAGCAAGCTGTTGTCGTCGGAGAACTCGTCCCCGTCGGTGCGCTGGGCGGAACCGCCAAACCCAGTTCCGCGGCGGTCGAGACTGTCGGTTCATTGCGTACGCGGCAGAAGGAAGTGGGTTTCCAGGTCATGGTTGGCGCCGCGCACCAGTTGCTCGAGTCGCTGGACATCGGCGCCAGCGGCGCTATCCTGGCCTTCGCTTGTGCAGCTCCGACGGCGTGCTTCGAGATTTATACCGCGTGGAAGGAGCGTGCTCGCGACATCGCTCGCGAAAAGCAGGATCGAATCGTCGTACCCGTGAAGAAGCTGGTCGGCGAGTTGAGCATCTCCGGCGTGAAGTACGCGATGGATCTCAACGGCTACTACGGCGGCAACCCACGGCTGCCACTGCTGCCGCTCACGGGGGAACAAAAGGCTGAAGTCGAAAAGTTGATGGCGAATATCAAGAACTAAAGGGAGGTCAAGGGTGAACGGTGAACCGTAAGGTTTTCGCCCTTATCGGTTCTGACCGCTGTCCGCCGACCGCCATTCACGAGAAGAAGTTTCTGCCTCGCAATTTCTCCTCCGAGTATCAAAACCGCTTCGGCTCGTGGCAGAGAACGACAAGAATTCGACCTCCAGTTGGCGATTCGCGCTGCGGGCGCTTCGCCATCGCAATTACCGCCTCTTCTTCACCGGACAATCGATCTCCCTCGTCGGCACCTGGATGACGAGGCTGGCGACTGCTTGGCTGGTCTATCGCCTCACCAAGTCCGTTTTCAAACTGGGCTTCATCGAGTTCGCCGGCCAGGTGCATGGCGAAATTTGGCAGCTTGGTCGCGGGATCGGTGGCGGCGCGCATCGGAGCTCGATGGACGGTGGTCATGTCGGGATCGGTTTGCATCGCCGGAGGGTTGATCTTCCTAACTCAGCTCTCAAAGATTCGGGCCCTCGTTAGACCGATCTACGTGCGCCTTGGAATTCTCGAAGAAATGGCGGTTGGGGTACAGCAGGCAAGCAATCTGAAGGTGGGCCTGGAACGGTGAAAAGCTCGAATTCCCATTCTGGGCGCGGCTCCTCGGTCCGCATCCTTTTCCGGTTGCGGTTGAAGTTCTCCGATGCTATGAATCAGCCATGGTCAGATTGAAACCGCTTTTATGTGTTTCGCTGGTGCTCGTTGTTTGTCCCGTGTTCGCCAAGAGCTCTTCACCATCTACTTTCACCTGGCCGCAGGAAGGCCAGGCATTGGTTCGACTCACTTTCAGCAGGTTCAGTGAGAATGAAAACGTCATCCTCAACGGCGGAAAGGTTTTCAGTGCCGAAGTGCTTGCTGAAAACCTCTGGGAAAAGCCGATTCACGTCGCCGTCTTTCGCGTGTTTTGCTTCGACAAGCACGATGTGCGCAACGGCGAAACACTGGTCACGATCAACGAACTCCCGGCAGGCGGGAAATCGAAACTGCCGATACAGGTGAATGCCACGTCAACGCCGGATCACGTGCAACTGGAGCCTCTTAACGTTCCCAGCGAATTTGCGGCGGCCAAATACTCGACCCAGGTTCCGGGCGAGGTCATAACCTGGCCCCGTGAAGGAGAGCCCCTGGCGCGATTTACGATCGGAACTTTGAGGCAAATCGGCGGATACAACGGTCAAGATAACTTCACCGCCGACGTCCTGACCGAGAATGTCTGGTCCAAGCCGATCCACCTCGCCGCTTTCCATGTTTACTTCTTCGACTCTCAGGGCGTCCGAATCGGGGAAAGCTTTCTGAGCGTCAACGATCTGGCGACTGGAGGCAAGACGAAATCCGAACTGAACCTTAGTACCCGAGGTAAGCCGACACGCTTGGAAGTAGTTCCCGTCAATGTTCCAGACGAGTTCGCGGCTCTCTTGCCGAAGAAGGAAATCGCAATTACGGTGAATTCGCTCCCGCAGGGTGCAACGCTGAGCGTGGACGGCAGAGACGAGGGAACGACGCCAAGAATCGTGAAGTTCACTCCCGGAAAACACGTTTTAAGTTTTGCGTTGTCGGGTTACACGTCCGGCACATATCCATTTGAAGTGCGACCGGAGGACGCATCGGGTGGCAGTGTGAACTTTGAGATGGGAGCCGCGATGCACGACACCGTGGAACTGCGCGACGGTTCGGTGCTGACAGGAGATATCGAAACCCTCTCCGCAACGGAAATGGAGATATCGATCGGCGGCTCCATTCAGAAGTTGAATAGGAATTCAATCAAACGCATCTTGCTGATTGAGCGAATGCCGCCGTCTCCACAGGCCAAGTAAGCATCCTACAAAACAGAAACGCCTCCTGTGGCGGCGTTCTGGTCACCCGCTTCACGGCCGCTACGCCGCCCGATTCTTGCGGTTTTTGTTCACTACTTTCGGAGAACGGTTGGTTCCCGTCTGTCCGCCGATGGCGATATCGTCCTCGGCTGGTTCCACGCTGTTGCGTCCGCGACGAGCCATCACACGGCTGGTGATTCCCGGGGCGTGAGCGGGTTGCACATCGCGGCGTCCGGCTGCCGGGCGCTCTTGTCCGGTGGCGCGTGCCGGGCGAGCCTCGCTGCGGTCGATGCGTCCACCGCGTTCATTCGGTTCCATCGCGGGCTGATCGCTGATGTTCGATTGTCCTTTGGCGCGCTTGTCGGCCCCGGCGAAGGTTGGATTGGAAAGTTCCGGTACGCTGCTTCCACGGCGCTGGTTGCGGTCGCCACGACCGGAGCTTGAGCCCTGGTCGCCACTTTCCGAAGAACTATCGCTGTTGTGCGATTCGGCTTGCGATTGCGACTGCGCTTGCGATCGACCGCGAGATTGTGGCTGATTGCGATCCATCTGCTCTTCCTTGTCGTTCGCGCCGATCTCGGTTCCCGGATCCTGCTCAGCGGTTTCGCCGGTGCTTGGGTTGACGATGAACAGCAGATCCGAGAGATCGCTGGCATGCTCTTCCTCATCTTCAAGTACGCTTTCGATCATCACCCGCGTAGTTGGATCCTTGTCGCCGAAGTACTTGATCATCTCGCGATAGACATCAATGACGACACGTTCGGCGACGAGGTCTTCGCGAATCATGTCGGCGAGTGTCTCGCCTTCGACATAGTGAGAAACGGAGCGCTCGATCAGGCTCTTGGGGTTGTAGTCGGGCTTGCCGCCGAGCTGCTGGATACGTTCGGCGATTCGGTCGGCGTGCTCGCGTTCTTCGTCGGCGTGCTCTTTGAACTCGTCGCGGGCGGCCGCGCCGTGTACTCCGGTAGCCATGAAGTAATGGTGCATATAGCGCAGGACGCACACGATCTCTGTTGCCAGCGCTTCGTTGAGAATTTCTACTGACTTGTCTTTCTCGAGACCGTAGGTGCTGGTGACTGCTCCGTCTTCTAGTTTTTGCCTGGCGCGTGCACGAATCTCTTCCACATCTTTGACGAAGTGCGGCATAAGTTTCTCCGACGATTGCCCGAAGGGGAATAGAGCCGGGCGGGCAACCCAGCGCGAGTTTAGATTCGGGGGACGAAAGCCCGGATGCCCGTTCAGGGTTGCAGGTAAACGGTGCGGAGAAAGTCGTAATTCCCCGATGGGTTCAGAGTGAGCCCCTTCACGCGCGGCGAGTGCGCGATCACGTTGTCGAAGTACCAGAGGTTGATGTAAGGCAGATCGTTGGCGAGGATCTGCTGCACTTCGGCGTAAATCGCTTTCCGCTTCTGCTGGTCGGGTTCTTTTCGTCCTTCCGCCACCAGTTCATCAACGCGCGCGTTCGAGTAGTACTCGCGGTTGCGACGCTTGGGCGGAAAACTGGTGGAAGCGAAGACGTCTTCGAAGATGTCTGGATCCTGGTTGCCGCCGATCCAGCGCAGCGAAAAGAGTTGATACGCGCCCTTCTGAAGGTCTGCGAAAAAGGTCGCAAACTCGAAGCTGCGGATGTCGAGCGCAATACCCACGTCCCGCAATTGCTGCTGCAACACGGCGGCAAACAGGCGTGTGGACTCCGTCTCGCTGGAGGTCTTCATGGTCAGATGGAAGCGCACGCCATTGGTCGCCTTGTATCCGGCAGCATCGAGAATCGCGCGCGACTTCGCGGGATCGAAACTGTAGGTTTCGACGTCTCCGTCATAGGCCCAATGTTGCGGCGGTAAGATGCTGTTCGCCGGACGAACCGTGTCACGCCAGAGATAGTGAATCAGCGGCTCGCGATTGATCGCGTACGCCAGCGCTTGCCGCACGCGAACGTCTTTCAGAATCGGATCGCGCAGGTTCATGGCCAGGTAACCGTAAATCGTGCCCGGGCCTTGCAGCAGTTGCACCCGCGGGTCCGAGCGCATCGCCACATACATGTCGGGGTTCAACGAATTAACGGCCACATCGGCGCTGCCTTTGCGCAGTTCCAGTGCGCGCGTCGTCGTATCTGGTACAACCGCGAAACGCACGCGCTTCAGCTTGGGTTTCTCGGCCCAGTAATCGTCGTTGCGAGCTAGAATCACTTCTTTGTCCTGCTCCGCGCTGACAAACCGGAACGGGCCGCTCCCGACGGGATGACGCTGGAAGGTGTTGTCGGAGCCGTACGGAACGATACCGATGGCTCCATCGGATAAGTTCCACAACAGTCCAGCAAACGGTTCTTTCAGGTGCACAACGACAGTGCTGTCATCCGGCGCGTCAATGCGCTCCACGTATTGAAAGACCGCGGTTTTGGTGCTGCGAATCTTTCCTTGAATCACCGTATCCAGCGTCCACTTCACATCGCGCGAGGTGAGCGGACGCCCATCATGAAAACGAACGCCTTGCTGCAGATGGAAGATGTAGGTCAGCGGATCGGGAACCTCCCATCGCTCCGCCAGCCACGGCACCAGGTTGAAATGCTCGTCGCGGCGAACCAGCGCATCGAAGATAAGTTCGTCAATCCGTTCCGACTGCGCGTCAATCCCGACGCGCGGGTCGAGATTGTCGGGGTTGGTCTCGATAATGACGACAATCGTGTCGGCATCGGGCTTGCGTGCACAAGAGGAAAACAGCAAGCAGAGGAGCGCGAGCAGGACCGAAAATTCGAGGAATAGGCGCGGTTGTTTTGTCATCACGAGCCGACGAAGTCGGCGAGGGATCTGCTCTTCGCGGCAGCGAAGTTGGCGATGGCGAATCACGGATACGAAATCTTACCCAACACCGCGGGATAGTCGGCGCCGGTAGCGGAAGGAATTGTCGATGGCAACCGGTGCCAGGTCTGGTACGCGAGGACTGCGAACGCCACCGCCTCCTTTGCCTCCGCGGGAATTCCGTAAGCATCGGTGGTTTTCACCTCCAACTGTGGCAATTGCTCGGCGATCATTTTTACCAGCGTGCAATTGCGGCTGCCACCGCCGGAGATGATAAGGTCGTGATAGGTTCCATCCCTCTTTGCTCCCGGCAAATGGTTGATTGCTGTCGCGATGCTTCGTGCAGTGAATGCTGTTGCCGTGGCGACCACGTCCTCTTTCCTTGCACGCCCACAGAGTCTCAGGAATTGGGTTACAAACTCCCGTCCGAACTCTTCGCGCCCGGCCGTCTTCGGAGGTTCTTTTCGGAAGAACGGCGCACCCAGCAGCTTCAACAATACCTGATCAATCGGTTTTCCTTTGGCTGCGATTTGCCCATTCTTATCGAAACGCTTGCCCGACAGCTTATCTGTAACGGCATCGATAACCATATTGCCGGGGCCTGTATCGAAGGCCACCACTCGCTCCGGCCGCGTTCCACCTCCCGATCCCGTGCCGGGGGGGATCGCCGTGAGATTCGCGATTCCGCCGATGTTCTGCAGAATGCGTCCGCGCTGCGGATGCCGGTAGAGCAAGTAGTCGAGAAACGGAACCAACGGCGCGCCCTTGCCTCCGGCCGCCATGTCCGCCTGGCGAAAATCGGAGATCACAGGAATCCCCGTCCGGGCGGCCACAATCGCGCCTTCTCCCGTCTGCCATGTGGCTGCAATCTCGTGGCCCAGAAACTTCTTCTTGTCGCCTTGGTGATAAATCGTCTGCCCGTGGCATCCGATCAGCGAAACGCCGGCTTGTGCTTTGCTTGCTGTCGCCAACGTCGCTTCTGCATATAACTCGCCCAGCAGGATATTCAACCGCGCCAGGTCCGCCACGCTTGCCGTCGCATTCATCACCGACAAAACTAGATTGCGAACCTTCTTCGGATAGGGAAACTCCTGGTGAGCCACGAGGTCGAGCTTGGTTTCGAAGTCGTGATTGAGCAGGTTGACGATGGCAACGTTAATGCCATCCGCCGAAGTGCCGCTCATGATGCCGGCGACGATCATTGGTTTTTCACCGCGTCAGCATCGAGCCGGATCTCTTCCGTGAACTCCCAAAGCGCCCGCCGCAGCTTGTCGACCACCTTCTGTGTCGGCGGTTTCGGCTTCCACCGCAGTTCCTTGGCTTTCTTCTTCATCGCAACCACGCGCCCAGCACATTCCGCCACACGCTTGGCGAACTTCTTGTCATTTTCCGCCGTGCTCAGCACGGCCTCATACGATCGCCAGACGAACTCTTCATTGTGGCAAACGAGGAATATGTCGGCACCCGCTTCCAAAGTTGTGCGTGCTGCCTCCTCGACCGGCGCCGTCTTCAACACCCCGCCCATTTCAAGGTCATCGGAGATCGCCAGACCCTTGTAGCCGATCCGCTCGCGGAGAATGCCGCCGATCCACTTCTTCGAAATTGACGCTGGTGTGTTGTCCTTCGTGACCTCCGGATACGCCGCGTGCGCCACCATCACGAACGGCATCTCCTTGCGTAGCTCGCGATAAGGCGCGAGATCTTCCTTCCAGAGCTTCTTCCATGCCTTGGCGATCGATGGCAGCTCGTGATGCGTGTCGAGATTCGCCTCGCCGAGACCGGGGAAGTGCTTGCCGCAACCGAGCACGCCGGCATCCTTCAAGCCGCGCAGCAATTCGCGTCCATAACGCACGGTCTGCCTCGGATTATCGGAAGCAGTACGGGAAGTAAGCACTTTCAGTGACGGCGGAAAACGCAGATCGAGCACCGGCGCGAAGTCGGTGTTGAACCCCAACGCACGCGACTCTTCGCCGAGTATGCGTCCGTGCTTGCGAAACAGCTTCTTCTTGCCCGTAGCTACCACATCGGCAACTGAGGGCGCGGGCGCAATCAGGTCGCGCAGTCGATCCACCGTTCCGCCTTCCATGTCCACGCACGTGAATACCGGTACCTGGATCAGCTTGCGGCATTCCTGGACGAGATCGAACGTCTGCTGCGCCGTTTCGATATTGCGGCGGAAAAGAATTACGCCGCCGGGTTGCAGGGTCGAGATCATGGTGCGCAGCTTCGGCGACATCTCGGTGCCGTCGAATCCCATGATCAGCAGTTGTCCAACTTGGGTGCGCAGGTCCTGCTTCGAGTGTTTGGCCATTTATCCGATCTGTTTCTTCAGTTCGCTCAAAAGATTCAGCGCCTCGAGTGGCGTCAGGTTGTTCACGTCAGTATCTCGCAACCGATCGACAATCTTCTGTGACAAAGGTGTAAACATCGTCAACTGGAAGCTGCGCGGCTCGGAAGGCTCATTTGCCAGATGATCGCTCGCCCGCCGTTCGGCATCTTCATGTTCGGCCAATACCTCTCTCGCGCGTTCAATGACGGCAAGCGGAAGTCCGGCGAGCTTGGCGACCTCGATGCCGTAGCTCTTGTCCGCCGGCCCAGGCTCAACTTTCCGCAGGAAGACGATGCCGCCTGCACTTTCTTTTACCGACACATGAAAGTTCTTCACCCCCGACAGCCTTTCGGCCAGTTCGGTCAGTTCGTGGTAGTGGGTGGCGAACAGCGTTTTGGCCCGTGTCCGCTGGTGGATGTACTCAATCGCCGCCCAGGCGATCGCCAGCCCGTCATAGGTCGCTGTGCCGCGCCCGATTTCGTCAAGCAGGATTAGCGACCGCGGCGTCGCGGTGTTCAGGATCGCTGCCGTCTCTGTCATCTCGACCATGAATGTCGAACGTCCCCGCGCCAGGTTATCGCTCGCTCCAATGCGGGTAAAAATGCGATCGACAACGCTAAGCCGCGCCTTTCGGGCTGGAACGAACGATCCCATCTGCGCCATGATCACCGTCAGCGCAGTCTGCCGCAGGTACGTGCTCTTACCGCCCATGTTCGGGCCAGTCAGAACCAGAATCGCGTGCGTCGTCGAGTTCAGGAATAGTTCATTCGGGACAAATCGCTCCGCGCCGGCGAGCTCCTGTACCTCAACCACCGGATGTCGGCCGTCGGCGATCTCTAAATCCCCACTCTCGTCGAATGAAGGCCGGCAGTAATTGCGCTGCACCGCCACATGCGCAAACGACCCAAGCACATCAACTTCGGCCAACGCCATCGCCGTGCGGCGAATTCTTCTCGCTTCGGCCGCCACCGCCGCACGCAACTCGGCAAATATCCGCCGCTCGATCTCGACGATCTTTTCCTGCGCATCGAGAATTTTCGCTTCGTACTCTTTCAGCTCCGGAGTGGTGAACCGCTCGGCATTCACCAGCGTCTGCTTGCGTTCGTAGTCGTTCGGCGCGTGATGCAGGTTGGCTTTCGAGATCTCGATGTAGTAGCCGAAAACCGAGTTGAACTTTACCTTCAGCGAACCGATGCCGGTCCTCTGCCGCTCTCGTTCCTCGACCTGGGCGAGGTACTGCTTGCTGTTACGGCTGAGCGTGCATAGTTCGTCCAACTCCGCGGAGACTCCCGTCTCGATCACCCCGCCATCCGCAAATGTCAACGGCGGTTCGGGAACAATTGTCCGTTCAATACGTTCGCGCAGGTCTGACAGATCATCGATGGACTCCAGTCTGGACCGCAGCAGCTCCGTTCCAAACCGCGCCAGCACCGCCCGCAACGGTGGAATCTTTGCCAGCGACGCCGCCAGTCCCAGTACATCGCGTGCGTTCGCCGTCTCCAGGGTTACGCGGCTCAACAGGCGCTCGATATCGAAGATGCCGTCCAGCACCCGTCGCAGTTCCTCGCGATTCATCAGGTTCGACGCCAGTTCCTGAACCGCGTCGAGCCGCGCCCCGATCTCCGCCCGATTGATAGACGGCCGCAGCATCCACGAGCGCAATAACCGCTTACCCATCGGTGTCAGCGTCGCATCCAGGCATCGGAACAAGGTGACCGCCTCGCCACTGTTGGCGAACAGCGGTTCCACCAACTCAAGATTGCGAACCGTCACCGCATCCAGCACCAGGCAGTTCTGCCGCTCGTAGTACCCAATGCGATCAACGTGATCCAGCGTCCCGCGCTGCGTCGATCGGACGTAATGCAAGACCGCGCCTGCGGCGACCGCCGCCGCCGACCTGCCAGCGAGCCCGAATCCTTCCAGCGACAGCACCCCAAGATGATTCTCGACCAGCGGGATCGAATAATCCGGCGCGAACACCCAATCTTCCAGCGGCGTCCGTGCCCACGCAGCGCTTCCATCATTGTTCGATCGGCCCACGTCGAACAGCGGCATCGACGACGCAAACAACACCTCTCGTGGCCGTAGCTGCTCGAGTTCATCCCAGACTCGCCGCTCCGCGTCTTCGCCGCTGAACTCCGTCGCGCGAAATTCTCCTGTGGACAAGTCCAGTGCCGCAAATCCCGCTACCGCAGACCCTTTCGCGACACCGCGGCTGATTGCCGCCAGGAAATTGTTCTCTTCCGCACCGAGCGCGTTGTCAGCCGCAGTCCCCGGCGTGACGACTCGCGTCACTTCCCGCCGCACCAGCTTCTTTGCAATCTTCGGGTCTTCCACTTGCTCGCAGATCGCAACTTTGAAACCCTTCCGAATCAGCTTCGATATGTATCCTTCCGCCGCGTGATACGGTACCCCGCACATGGGCACCGCGATTCCTTTTTCCTTGTTACGCGAGGTCAGCGTGATCTGCAGCTCTTTGGAGGCGACCACCGCATCGTCGAAGAACAGTTCGTAAAAATCACCCAGCCGGAAGAAGAGCAGGGCATTGGGATGCTGCTTCTTGATCGCCGAATACTGCCGCATCAGGGGAGTGCCCGCTGCGTCGAGCGATACCCCGTGACCTGCCGCTTCCGGCGCGGATTTTGCAGTTCCGTCGGGCTGTTCCTGCGGGGTTAATGGCGGCGTGGAAGGCTCACTCATGCGAGACAAAACTGAGGCGGATTATAACAAGGATGAGGTACGAAGGCCGAAGGGCGAAGCAAAAGCTCTCGAAATCAACGCAGAGGGTTTTACTTCGTACGCCCTTCATCCTGCGTACTTCAAACATTGACGCGCCTCCCACCCAGGTGTTTTCCTGTTTCGCATGCAACTTCGCAAAGACCCCATCACGCGTTCCTGGGTTATTACCGGGGACGATCCCAGCGCCTCCGCGAAAGACGAAGGAAGTTGTCGCTACTGCCCCGACTCCAAGGCTTCGACCCAGGTAATTTCAAGCCAGCCTCCGGTTGATGGCGGCCCCTGGTCGGCGCGTGCCGTGGTGCACCCGACGCCGATCTTTCACGTCGAAGGCGATCCTCAGCGCCGTGGCGAAGGTCTTTACGACAAGATGCAATCGGTCGGCGCCCACGAAATCCTCGTCGAGAATCCTAAGCACGACAAACAACTCTGGGACGCCTCCGACGCCAACGTCGAGCAGTTCCTGCAGCTCATCGCCAGCCGTATCATCGACCTCAAGCACGACCCGCGTTTCAAGTACATCACTGTCTACAAGAACTACGGTTCTGCCGCTGGACAAGACTTCGAGCATCCCACCTCCGAGCTCACCGCCACCACTTTCGTCCCCCGCCGCATCCTCTACGAGTTGCGCGCCGGGAAGGAATATTTCCAGCAGAAAGAGCGGTGCGTCTTCTGCGACATCATCGCCCAGGAGCAGCGCCAGGCCCTGCGCATCGTCGAAACGCGCGGCGACTACGTCGCCATGTGCCCGTACGCTCCCCGCGTTCCGTATGAAACCTGGATCATGCCGCGTAGCCACGAGGCCTCTTTCGAGCGCGGTATGACCACCCGCCAGGCATCGGTAAAGGACCTTGCTGCATTACTGCGGCGTACGCTGAAGCGTGTGCTCGGAATCACCAATGCCTTTCACATGGTCCTGCATACTTCGCCGAACACCCTGCACCGCAATGTGGTTCTCAACTACTGGACCACGATCGACGACGACTATCACTGGCACCTCGAGATCATGCCGATTCTGCCCGGCAAGGCCAAGTCCTACACCTATAAAGAGGTGTACTTCACGCCCGTCACCTCTGAAACCGCCGCGGCTCGACTTCGCGATGTGCCCGTAGGTTGAGGGCCGGAGGTCTCTCTTTCCGTCTCTGCGTGCTCTGATTGGAGCCGGCGAAGCGTCCATGACCACAAGGGTGGTGGCTTAGTGAGTGGGGGAGCGCTTGAACCTGACTCGTGGGATCCTCTGCTGCTCCCACCTAAATGATTGTCTGCTTACTTTTGCTTTGCTCCAGCGAAGTTCCCGGTAGTAAAGTAAGTAAATACTTACTTATGCGCCTGGCCGCTCCTGATCGCCGCAAACGCATCCTCGACGCCGCCATGAAGCTGTTTTCCGAGCAGGGCTTTGACGGCACCAGCACGCGCCAGATCGCCGAGGCGGCCGAGATCAACGAAGCTTTGATCTTCCGTCATTTCAAGACCAAGGAAGATCTCTACTGGTCGGTTCTGGAAGACCGCATTGAGCGCCGCGGCCGTAACCGTCGTATCCGCCAAGCGCTGGAGTCGGGCGGCGGAACGCGTGACGTTCTGGTTTCGATCGCCGAGGCCCTCCTCGACCGCACCGCCGACGATGCCGCTGTGACCCGGCTGCTCTTCTATAGCGCGCTCCGCAATCCCGAGTTGTCAGATCGCTTTTTCCAGACTTACGCGCACCAGAAATTTGAATTGCTTGCTGAATTTATCGAGCGGAAAATCTTCGACGGAGAACTGCGTGCCGTCGAACCGATGGTGGCAGCTCGTTCCTTCATGGGGATGATCATCTACCACTACCTGGTGCAGGAACTCTTTGGCGGCGGCCGCCTCAAGTCGCTGGAACCGCGGGAACTGGCCGAAGAGGTCGTCGATTTGTTCTTGGGCGGCACGGTTGCCGTGAAAGCGCGCGCCGGAAGCAATGGTCGCACCGGCCACCGCCGCAAGTTGGTCGCATTATCAAAATAAAGGCAGTCACCAATATGGCACTTCATAAAACTACGGGGCAAATGTTCTTGAAAACAGTACTAATCGTCACTTCGTTCGCACTCGCCGTTCTCACCGGATGCAACAAGCAAAATGCGCAGGCAGCCGCACCCGCGCAGCGCCCGCCGGCGCCCGTAGTCGTCTCTACCGTCGAGCAGCGGAACGTTCCCGTGCAGATCACCGCGATTGGCAACGTCGAGGCCTACCAAATGGTCCAGGTACGCTCCATGGTGAGCGGCCAGATCGAAAAAATCCTTTTTAAGGAAGGTGACGACGTTCGAAAGGGTCAGCTCCTCTACTCCCTCGACAAACGTCCCTTCCAGGCCGCCCTGGAACAGGCAGAAGGAAACCAGAAACGCGACGAAGCGCAGGCGGCTAACGCCAAAGTTCAGGCCACCCGCTACACTGATCTCGAGAAACAAGGCGTGATATCCCGCGAGCAGGCCGACCTGCAGCGCACCGCCGAGGGTGCCAACGACGCCGCCGTAATAGCCGATAAAGCCGCCGTCCAGGCAGCCAGAGTCCAGCTCCAGTACACCGATATCTACGCCCCCATCGATGCTCGCGCCGGCGCTCTGATGATCAACGTGGGCAACCTGGTGAAGGCCAACGACACTCCATTTCTCGTCCAGCTCAATCAGATCGCGCCCATCTACGTGACCTTCACCGTTCCCGAGATCAAACTAGCCGAAGTCCGTCAGTTCGTGGCTCACGGCTTAAAAGTACTCGCTTACCCCAAGGGCCAGACCGGCAACCCGGCCGAGGGACTTCTCACTTTCATTGACAACGCCGTCGATCCCCAGACCGGAACGGTGAAGCTGAAAGCCACCTTCCAGAACACCGACAAGCGCCTCTGGCCGGGTGAATTCGTCAACGTCGTTCTCAACCTCTCGATGTTGAACAATGCCATCACCGTGCCGACCAAGGCCGTTCAGTCTGGCCAGCAAGGGGATTACGTGTACGTGGTAAATAAAGACGGCACCGCCGATCCTCACCAGGTCACCACGGCCGGCACCTACCACAATCTGAGCCTCGTCAAGAGCGGATTGAACCCCGGCGACACCGTCATTGTCGACGGGCAACTGCGCGTTGCCCCCAAGGGGAAGGTCGCCGTGCAGAGCTCGCTGCCGCCCGACCAGGTCGTGGGCAGCGGTCTTAACTCCAGCGATACGGCCACCGGAACAGTCGGAGGCGGGCAGTGAGCATTCCCGAACTATTCATCAAGCGTCCGATCATGACCACCCTGGTCATGGCGGCTATCCTCATCTTTGGCGTCTTCGCGTATCGCTTCCTGCCAGTGAGCGATCTCCCGAACGTTGATTTCCCCACCATCCAGGTGAACGCCTCCTTGCCCGGCGCCAGTCCCGAGACAATGGCTTCTTCCGTCGCGACGCCGCTCGAGAAGCAGTTCTCCACCATCGCCGGCATCGATTCGATGACCTCCACCAACTCGCTCGGCCAGACCAGCATCACCATCCAGTTCAACCTCAGCCGGAGCCTCGACGGCGCCGCCCTCGACGTGCAATCCGCTATCACCACGGCGGGCGGACAGCTTCCGCCCAACATGCCGACGCCGCCTTCCTTCCGCAAGGTGAACCCGGCCGACCAGCCGATCCTCTATCTCGCCCTCAGCTCTCCGACGTTGAAGCTCTCCCAGGTAGACGAAGCCGCCGAAACCACTATCGCGCAGCGCATCTCGATGGTGAACGGCGTCGCCCAGGTGTCGGTGTTCGGTGCGCAAAAGTACGCTGT
>Ga0335069_10001307_pt1 | contig 40294 bp, 40 predicted proteins | sample Lox_Sample_11_FD_206714 | JGI IMG/M metagenome (GOLD analysis project Ga0335069, IMG submission 206714) | Soil microbial communities from Loxahatchee National Wildlife Refuge, Florida, United States - Lox_Sample_1.1 | ecosystem: Environmental > Terrestrial > Soil > Wetlands | place: USA...
CACTACCGGAACCTCACGTTGAGCAAGGGCCAGCGCAATTATCCCGCGCCCTTCAATGCGTCGACCAGGCCGCTCCCCGTCACCAAGCAGTACTGGGTTCGCCACTCGTACCTCGGTCTCCAGGCGACCGTGACGCGCTTCCTCGAGGACGCCTTCGCGGGCGGAGTCCCGAACGTCACGGGATTCGAGCCGCCGGTCCGCGATCTCGACGACGACGGGAACCCGGATGCCACGGACCCCGATCCGAACGACCCCACGGTGAAGTGACGATTGCGGTTACGATGCACCGATGGTGCGCGGTGTGTGGCGAGCCGGTGCGACCGGCGTCGTGCTCCTCGCGCTCATCGCCGCCTGCCGGCAGCTCGTCGGGATCGGGGACGAGACTCCGACTCAGGCCGACGCACCCGACGCTGGCCCCGCGTGCGGCATCAGGTATGCGGGGACCGCGTGCGAGGCGTGCCTCGAGAGCCAGTGCTGCGCACCGGCGAGAGACTGCGCGGGCAGTCAATCGTGCAAGACGCTCGAGGACTGCCTCGGCAGCTGCAACGGCGACGCGACGTGCCGTGCGAAGTGCACCTTCGACCACCTCATCGGGGCCGACCAGCTCGAAAGCAACCTTGCGTCATGCCTCGCGTCGAGCTGCGCGGGGCAGTGCAACCTCACGTGCGGCGGGCTCGCCGCACTCGAGGGACCGGACGCGGCCCGCGGCTGCGAGGCCTGCATGGTGAACAACCCGACCGTGTGCTCCGCCGCGCAGGCCTGCGCCAACGAATCGCACTGCCAGGCGCTGAAGCGCTGCTGGCAGACGAACCACACGCAGGACACGATGGAAGACTGCGAGAAGGGGCACCTTGCCGGTCAGACAGCCTCGGACGACCTGTTCAACGCGCTCCTGAGTCCCCCCTGCGAGAACGACTGCGCGGTCGGCCGCGAGTGGTTCTGCGTCGGGCACAGCTCCACGGCCGGCGGCAACGGCATCGCGACCGCGGTCACCGTGCACGTTTACGACAAGCTCAGCACCAACGGGCGGCCGATACAGGGTGTGACCGTCCAGGTATGCAACGAGGGCGACCCGACGTGCGGCGGTCCCGATGCGTCCGTCCCGACGGCCACGACCGACGCGGACGGCGGCGCCACCATCCAGGTACCCCAGAACCCGCAAGGCGGCGGCTCGCGCGGCTACCTCCAGCTCCAGGGCGGCGGCATCGCCCCGACGCTCTCGTACTGGGGCTTCCAGCTCACACAGCCCACTCTCTTCTACAACCTCGGTGTCGTCACCCCGGCGGAGGTTCAGGCCTTTGCGAGCCAGATCCCTGGCGCGGACCCGAGCGCTCCGGCCGTCGTCGTCGCGGTGAGCGACTGCTCCGTCTGGTATGCGCCCGATGTCTCTCTCTCCATCTCGCCGGACGACGGCGGCGTGAAGCTCGTCTACCTGCAGGGCCTGCAAATCGCCTCGACCGACGCAACGACGGCGACGGGCGTCGGCGTCTTCGTGAACGCGCCCGCCGGCTACGTGACGATTACCGCGACGCCGAAGGCGCTCGGGCGTCCGTCGAGCGTGGTGCAGGTCTTCACGCGCGCCGGGTGGGTCACGGAGACGAGCACCCCGCCGAATCAGTGAGCGGTAGCAGCGAAGCCAGGGCCTTTTCGGTCCGGCTAATCCCTCGGCGGGAACGGGCCCTCGTGCACGAAAGGCTCGAGAGCCTTCGCGTCTACCCGCCCGTGCGTCCGCACCGCCTCGACCACCAGCTTCACCGAGGCGACGACCAGCGGGGGCGCGTCGATCTGGATGAAGTGCCCCGAGTGGTCGGCGATCGCACGCGCCGAGTTGGTCGAAAGGTGCGCCACCATCTCCTGGCCGGCGAAGTTCTGCCGGAACGCGGCCTCCTCCTCCTCGGGCTTGAACACCGGAGGAATTGGCTCCTTTCCTCGCGCCGAGAGGACCACGAGGGGCATGTCGCCCATGGGCCGGACCGAGGCGCGAAAGTCTTCGAAGCCGGGGAGCATCGTATCGTAGTCGACGCCTTCCACGTCGTCGCGCATGAGGGCGCGCATCATCTCGGGATTGCCCATCGTCGGGTTCGCGGCCTCGGTCTCCACGTCGACGAGCACCATGCCAACCACTTGGTCCGGATGCTCCGCCTGGAACAGGCGAACGTTGATGCCGCCCATGGAGTGCGCGACGAGCACGTAGGGACCGGGAATGGCCGCCCGCTCGAGTAGCGCGTGGAGCTCGTGCGCCATCTGGCGAAACGAGTGGTGTCTCGGCGCGGGGCCCGAGCTGAACCCGATGCCGGGGCGGTCGTACACGCACGCGCGCGTGATGCGGCCGAAGTCGTCGAGGACGAGGCCCCAGCTCCCGCCGTCCGCGCCGTGCCCGTTGTCGATGACCACGGTGGGTGTTCCGTGGCCGACGCAGTGGAGGTGCAGCGACATGCCGCCGCCCATGTCCACCATGCCGTCGTCGGGGACCGTCGGGGTCGGGGTCGCGGTCGCGGTCGGGGTCGCGGTCGCGGTCGGGGTCGCGGTCGCGGTCGGGGTCGCGGTCGCGGTCGGGGTCGCGGTCGCGGTCGGGGTCGGGGTCGCGGTCGGGGTCGCGGTCGGGGTCGCGGTCGGGAGCTTGCTCAGCGGCACGCCGCTTCGCACCGCCGACACCACCTGCCACGCCGCGGTGACCACGCGATCGGGCGCGTCGTCCGGGATCCACCCGGCTTCGGGGGCCACGATGTGCGCCGAGTTCCTGGAGAGCGACGTGACGTCGTCCTCCATCGCGCGCCACGTCGCCTCGAGCTTCTCCCAGGCGTCGGCGGTTATCCCGAACAGGGGCTCGCGCGGCTTGCCGCGGGTGACGACGACCAGCGGGCGATCGCCGAGCGACAGCGGCGCCCTGCGAAGGTCGGCCATCACGCCGAACACATCGTCCGGTTCGAGGTTCTCCGGCTCCGTGCGCAGGTCGTCGCGCATTTTCGCGACCGCATCGGGCGGGAGCAGCGCGTAGTAACGCGTGTCGTAGTCCTTGGTCTGCGGGTCCACGAGGACCATGCCCGCCACCGAGCGCGGAAAGTCGCGTGCGTAGACCTGAGTGAAGAGCCCACCGAGGCCGTGGCCGACGAGGACGATGGGCTCCGACTCGGCGCGCTCTCCGAGGAGCTTGCGAAGCTCACCGACGATCTGGCGTGCGAGGTGCGGCTTCGGAGCCGGGCTGCTGTACCCGACGCCGGCGCGGTCGTATCCGCAGGCGCGGGTGAAGCGGCCGATGGCGGACTGGATCGGGCGATAGAACGGCACCTGGCAGCCCAAGCATTCGTCGAGAAGGACCATCGGCGAGCCCTCCCCGACGCAGTGCACGTGCAGCGACGCGCCGCCGCCGACGTCGATCATGCCGTCGTCGGGCAATGCGGGCGGCGCGGCGGGATGTGACGGGGTCGACGCGGGCGCGTGCGATTGGCACCCGATCGTCGCGGCAAGGCCGGTTCCGAGCCAAGCCAGCAAGACGAACGACGCGATGCTGCTCCCTTTCATGGTGACTCCTCTGGTGCCCTAACCGGAATCCGGCTCGTCTGGGGCGAACTCGATGGGGTAGACGACCGTGACCTCCCCGTCGTGCGGAGGCGCGTCGAAGCTCACGCTCATCATCGATTCGCGCACGCACGTCTGCATCTCGCGGTCGTCGATGCTGGTGCCGTCCACGAGCTTCGCCTCGTCCACGACGCCGCCCACCTTGCGGTCGCCGATGATCCGGAAGTCGACGACGAGCTTGCCCGCGAGCTTGGGATTGCGCTTCAGCGCGTCGCTATAGCAATCGAGAGCCAGCGGGAAGAGATCCTCGCGCACGCGGGCCTGGATGTACTTGGGGTCCACTCTCGGGTTACCCGCGTCGTCGAGGCCGAGCACCGGCATGGACCCGAAGGCGAACGTCGGCGCGGGCGCTGCCGCTTCGACGGGCTCGCCCGACCCACCCAGCACCCCCGCCTCTGCGAGGAGGTTGCGGATGGCTTCACGCATCCGGTCGGCCTGGGCGCGATCGAGCCTCGGCTTGCCGTGCGAGACGCCAGCGTCGAGCAACGATTCGTGAGGCGCGGGCACTGCGGCCGCTGCTCCGGCGTTGGGCTCCTCGTCCTGACTCTCGGCCATCGCAGCGGCGCCGTGACGCTGCGCCTTCGACGAGGCCCTCTCCCACCAGCGGTATGCGAGCAGGCCGGTGGCCACGACCATCAGCACGACCACCAGCCGTCGCCACGTCCGCATGAGTCGCTACAACTGTAGTGTCGTTTCGACTGATGTCAACACGGCCGCTGAACAGGCGGGCGTGGCGGCAAGCGAGCGTTCAGGACTAGGCGGGACGGCTCAGCGCTCCTAGCAGCGCTCCGAGGCTGAAGGGCTTTCTGAGCCAGGCGACGTCGGTGTCGCTGGGCTGCGGGTAGCCGCTCAGCACGACGCAATGAAGCGTGGCGTCCAGCCTTCGCGCGCGATGCACGAGCTCCGTGCCCGTGATCCCCGGCACCACCTCATCGGTGATCATCGCGTCGAAGTGGTGCCCGCGCAGGAGCTCCAGCGCCTCCTCCCCAGTGCCGCAGGCGCGCGGCTCGAGCCCTTCGCCGGACAGCACGTCTACGAGGAGGGTGCGCGTCTCGGCGTCGCCTTCCACGACGAGGACCTCGAGTGTCGTTTCACCCATGGAAGCGTCCCTCCGGCCAGTAGAGGCCCCGACAGATGGGGCAGATGACGTGAGTCACGTGCTGCGGCATCGTCTCGACCCAAGCCGGGATCCAGTGCCAAGAGGAATCGACCGGGTCGCGGATGCGGCGGCGGTTGCTGCACCCGGTGATGAGCCCGAACTCGTCGCGATAGCGAGCTTCGTCGGGCGGCTCCGTCGGACGATCTTGAGGGCGCACCTCGGTCAGGGTGTGCACCAGGAGCAGCGCCTCCCCCGACAGCGGCAGCATGCGCAGGTGAAACGTGCGGTAGACGGTTGCGGAAGAGCACTCGTAGTCCAGCTCGAAGGGAGCGCCGCCGGCGATGCAGTCGGCAACCGCGGCTTCGAAGAAAGGGCGGACGTCGCCGCACATGCCCGCGAAGTAGTTTGCGCCGACGCCAATCGCCGCGGTCGTGCCGCCGTTCTCGCGGCCGAAGCTGAACCACCCCCGGTTCGCCCACCCGATGCGTCCGTCCCGCGCGATCGCGACGATGCTCGACGGGTCGCGCTCGAGCGTCTCGATGCGAAATCGTCCGGCCACCACCGGGGACAACCACGCGACGGAGTCCATGCCGTCACGACGCCAACGTTGGAAGAAGCGTGCCCTGCTTCGCGGTCACCTGAACCGCGCCGTGAGGCGCAGCCTCATCCGGGAAGCGGCGGCGGTCTCATCGAAGGAAAGCTGGGCGCCGGTGTTGGCGAGGTCTCTCCCGATCGATCGAGCGCGAACTTGAACAGGATGGGCCCGACCATCTCGTTGATGGCGATGGTCGCCACGGCGAGAGAGCGGAAAGAGGAACCGAACGAGGGAAACTCGCGCGCGATGACGACGGCCAGCCCGAGCGTGAGGCCCGCCTGCGACACGAGGCCGGCCCAGGACCACCTTCGGAGCACGGGCGGGCCCTTGGCGAATGCGTTGGCCGTGCGCGCCGCGAGCCACGTGACCGTCGCGCGGGACCCAGTGAGGATCAGCGCCACGGGCCAGAGATGGCGAAGCAGTGGCAGGTCGAGGTGTGCACCGGCCGTCGCGAAGAAGACGACGTACACGATGCTGCCGGTCTGCTCGATGGAGGCGACGAGCTTCTTGCCTTGCTCGGACATGTTGCGCACGACGATGCCGGCGACCATGAACGTGAGCAGCGGATCGAAGTGCAGGTAGTCCATCATCTTGCTGGCGCCGAAGCCGAGCGCCACGAGGATGAGGAGCATCTGTCGCTCGACGATGCGCAGGTAGGCTGCCAGCAAGACGCCGAGCGTCGTCCCCAGGGCCACGCTCGCGAGGAGGTCGTGCCCGAGGGTCAGGAAGTCGTCGCTGGAGAAGACAGCCGAGGGGTCCACCAGCGGCCGGACGAGGCCGATGACCAGGGCGAGCAGCACGATGACGAAGACGTCGCACGTCATCACGAAAGCGAGCGTGAAGGAGGCCAGCGGCCCGTGGGCGCGCGTCTGCGAGAGCACTCCGAGCGTCGCCGAGGGGCTGCGCGGGGTAGCGAGCACTGCCCATAGGATGGCCATGCCGAGGAGCGGTCCGGTGGGCAGCCCATGCGCGAACGGGACGAGACGCCGGATGGCGAGGAACGTCGCGGCCGCTCCGAGGAGGTTGAAGAGGAACTGTGAGAGCAGCGCCCAGCTCAGGCTCCTCAGCGCCTTGCGAACCTGGGTCAGCTCAAGCTCCGCGCCACCCGCGAGCGCGATGAGCGACAGCGCCAGAGTGTTCACGGGGGAGAGGTTCTCCACGGTGTGCTCGTCGAAGAGGCGCAGCACGTAGGGCCCGGCGATCAAGCCAGCGAGCAGGTACCCCGTGATGTGCGGCAGTCCGATGACCTCGAGCAGCTCGCTCGTGAGGGTGCCGGCGATGAGCAGGAAGCCGATGGCTGCGATGAGCCACGCGTCACCGTGCGCCTCCGGGACGGCGCGCGTCACGAAGAAGACCAGCGCACCGAAGGCGGCGAGCACGACGGCCCTCGTCGCACGCACGCCCACGCTCTTACGAGGCCAGATCGTGACCATTTGCGAGAGTCACGATACCCCGCCCGACCGTTGACGCCCACCGCAGGCACGGATAACCGGGCACTCAGGAATCAGCCATGTCTACTCGATGGGAGAACGTCCTGGACCTCGCGCGCGAGCTCGACGCGGCCATCGCCTCGGGAAAGGGCGTTGACGACGCGGTCGTCGCACGCCTCGCGCGAGCCGTTCTCGAGTTTCAAAGAGAGCTCACCAGTCCCGGTTCGGCCAATACTCGACCGCCGCCGAAGTCGTAGGGCGGTCGCTCGACCTGCCTGGTGCGAAACCGCGGCATCAGCGCGCCCAGCAAATACGCGCGTAGGCAGAAGCCGAAGATGCTCGACTGACGAAGCTCGGGGTGGATGCGCGACGCGATGGCCGCGTGCAGCTCCGGCAAGCGACTCCAGTGCGCGCCCGGGTGCTCGTGATGCGCCGCGTGGTACCCGGCGTTGAACACGAGGAAGTTGCCGATGCGTGACGTGAAGTTGCGCGAGTGGTCGTGCTCCGACCACGGGTCGCAGTGAACGTGCTGGATGAAGTTGACGAACATCATTCCCCCACAGCCCGGCGGCCATCGAGACGCCGAGCGTGCCGCCCCAGACGAGAAGGCCCGTGCGCCAGCCGTGCAGCGCGACGGCGCACGACAGCAGCGACGCGTGCGCCCCCGCGAAGAACACGGTCTGCGCCACGATCTGGCGGTAGAGGCGCGGGCTCGTCACGCGCGCACGGCGAACGAAGGCGCGCGTCAGCGCGTTCTGCGCGTGCGCCGCCACGAAGAAGTAGGTGGATGCGACGAGCCACGTGTTCTCGTTGGACCTGCGCCACGTGATCGACGCGTCGCCCGGCCGATTCTGGAACTTGTGGTGGTTGAAGTTGTGCGTCGGGATCCACACGAAGATGGGGTACCCGTAGAAGAGCGAGACCCACGCGGAGAATGCGGCGTTGGCCGCGCGCCCGTGGAACGTGGGGCAGTGGTTGTGGTTGTGGGCGAACACGCCCGCGCAGAAGCCGACGTACATGGATAGGGGGAGCGTCCACGGCAAGAGGTGCGGGTTCGCCCAGGGCGCGAGCGTCACGGCGGGGAACAGCACCAGCGCCCAGAACAGGCTCCGGAAATCGGCGACGAAGCGCAGCTTCATGAGAGCGAATCATTGGAGCCAGACCCCTCTGCGTCCATTCGCGTTCGACTCTGGTTGCCCGGCGCGAGCAACCGCCGCAGTCCACCGCTCCCGGACGCAGCTCGCGGACCGGCGTCGTCCTCCATCCTTCAGGTTTTCGTCGAGGGAGCCCGCCGGCCGACGCGCGGTCCCTTCAGCACGAAGCGCTTCGCGAGCCGGTCGAGCAGCGATCCCGCGTCGGGACGTGTCATCCTCTGGCGCGACGCTGGTGAACGAGGCGACCGTACCCCCGAGTGTGCGCCGGCCCTGCCCGCCGCCTCGGAGCGATCCGCGGTGGGCGCTCGTCGTCGCCATCCTCGGGTCGAGCATGGCTTTCCTCGATGGAACGGTGGTCAACGTCGCGCTTCCCGTCATGCAGCGCGAGCTCGGGATCGCGGTCGACCGGGTTCAGTGGATCGTGGAGGCGTATTCGCTGCTCCTCGCGTCGCTCGTGCTGGTCGGGGGCGCGCTCGGCGATCGCTACGGGCGGAAGCGGGTGTTCCTCCAAGGGGTAGGGCTCTTCGCGATCGCATCGGCGGGGTGCGGCCTCGGGCCGGAGGCGACGTCGCTCATCGTCGCGCGCGCCGTGCAGGGCGTGGGCGCGGCGCTCCTCGTGCCGGGAAGCCTCGCGCTGATAAGCGGAGCATACGGCGAGGAGACACGTGGCAAGGCGATCGGAACGTGGTCGGCGTTCAGCGCGATGACCGCGGCGGTCGGACCCGTCGCGGGCGGCTGGGTCGTCGAGCATGCGTCGTGGCGCTGGCTGTTCTTCTTCAATGCGCCGGTGGCCGTGGTGGTCGTCGCCCTCGCGTGGCGTCGTGTCGGAGAGATGCGCGACGACTCGGCGCCGAAGCACCTCGACGCGATGGGAGCCACGCTCGCAACCGTGGGGCTTGGCATCGTCACGTTCGCGCTCGTCGACTCGGCGCGCGCGCCAGGGGCGACGCGAATGCTTCTGCTTCTCGCGCTGGGCGCGGCGGTGCTCGCCGCGTTCATCGTCGTCGAAGCGAGGAGCCGCGCGCCGATGGTGCCCCTGGGCCTCTTCCGATCGCGCACCTTCGCGGGCACCAACCTGCTGACGCTTGCGCTGTATGCAGCGCTGGGAGGGGGCCTCTTCTTCGTCCCCTTCGATCTCATCCAAGTTCAGGGGTACTCGCCGACCGCCGCAGGCGCCGCGTGGCTTCCGTTCATCGTGATCGTTTCGGCGATGAGCAGATGGGCCGGGGGCCTCGTCGTGCGCGTGGGCGCGCGCTCGTTGCTCGTCGGAGGACCGCTGGTCGCGGCCGCGGGCTTCGCGCTCCTCGCGGTGCCCGGGTCCGGTGGATCGTACTGGACCACGTTCTTCCCAGGGATCGTCGTTCTCGGGCTGGGGATGGGCTTCACGGTTGCTCCGCTCACCTCTTCCGTCATGGGCGCGGTCGACGCTCGACACGCGGGCCTCGCGTCCGGAATCAACAACGCGGTCTCGCGGGCCGCGGGTCTCCTCGCGATTGCCGCACTGGGCGTCTTGCTCGTGGCGCGGTTCAACGCCGTGCTGGATCGCACCCTCGCGGGCATGGATCTGCCGGCCGACGTCATCGCCACGCTGAACGCCGAGCGAACGAAGCTCGCCGCCGCCGAGGTCCCTCCCGGGCTTCACCCCGTCTTCGTGACGAGCTATCTCGCGGGCTTTCGCGCGGTGATGTTCGTGTGCTCGGCCCTCGCGGCTCTCGGCGCGTTCTTCGCGCTCGTCTTCATCGAGTCGCGGCCGAATGTGATGACTCGACCCGAGGCGTGACAGGCACCGATCGAGCTACTGCTGGTTCGAGCGATGGCGGCGCAACTCGCGCTCGATTTCGGCGAGCTTGGCGGCCAGCGCCGGTCGGGGGTCCCCCCCGATATGCGACCACGCGTCGTCGTCGATGTTCTCGTCCCGAATGCGCTGCTCGACGGCTTCCAGCTCACGCTCGACATCGCGCATGCGCTCTTCCAGCTTCGCGATGCAGTCGCGATCGCTCACGCGGTTCATCGTACCCCCACGGACACCGGTCCCTTCGGCCGGCCCTTCCGCGAGCCAAACCTCGACGACTCCAGGCATCACGCAAAGCGCCGTCGCGATCTGAGCCACTGTGATCCCGCGGTCATGCAGCAGATGGGCGCGAGCCACCGCGTGCCGCCGATCCGAGATGGACATCCTCGGCTCGTGCACGGTGGTGCTCGGCCTACGTCGCCCCACGATTTCGTCCGTCGGGGGTGCCTTCCACACGAAACTGTCCGGTGAGGCATCTTCGACGAGACGCGAGAGCCGCCCGCGTTGCAGTTGGCGAAGAGTCACACGCATCGCCCGCCCGTTCGTGAGGGGCTTCAAGTACACGTACCGGACGCCATTGATTGGCACGGTGACGCGGATCACCCTCGCCCGGCGAACGTTGCCATTGAGGCTGAACTCCCAGAGCTGTCCTCGCCGGACCTCCTTGTCGAAGCTCACGGAGTGGTGCTCGGACAAATGGCCGAACGGTTTACGTTCCATCGTTCCTGTCGCGCCCGCTTCGCTGTCTCCGGAACGACTGCATCCACCTCGCTACGAAGCAATGCGCGTACCGCTCTCGACATGCGCAACGGCACTGAGCTGCTAGCGCGAAGCGGAGGGCACCACAGGAGCCGGTCGCCTCGGACGTGAAGCGGGCGATTGGCCCGGCCCCGCATCGACTCCGAGCCGATTCGCCGCGCCGGCATCGCCGATCGCGCTGCTCGCAGGCCGGCCCGCATTCACGGACGCGCCTCCCTCGATTCGCGAGCCAATGAACAGGGCGGCCGCCGCGCCGGCGCACAAGAGCAAAGCGAGCACAATCAGACCGCCTCTTCGCTTGGGGATGCGAATGGACTCGTCCAACCCGTACGCGGGCGGGGGCTCTAGGTCTCTCGCACTGAGCTCGATGGTCGGTTCCGACGGCTTCTTCGCTGGAGGCGCCTTCTGCTCCGGAGCCGCCGTCTCCCCGGAGAGCTCTGCGATCGCCCGGCGCACGTCGTCTCGCATCGCGGCCGCGTTGGCGTACCGATCCTCGCGCCGGAACTGCAGCGCCGTGTCGATGACGCGCGCGTAGGGCGCGCTCACGTCGGGCGCGACGGAGCGAATCGGCGGTGCGGGCATGCGCGCCATCATCTGGACGATGTCCACCATGTCGTCGGCTTGGTGGATGCGCCGACCGGTGCGCAGCCGGAAGCCGGTCGCGCCGAGAGCGAACAGGTCGGTGCGTCCGTCGACCTCGTCGAGCTTGCCCGCCGCCTGCTCGGGGGACATGAAGGACGGCGTTCCGAGGGCCATGCCGTACGAAGTGATGGACTGCTGGTCGAGGAGCCGCGCCAACCCGAAGTCCAGGACCTTGACGCGGCCGCGGCCCTCGCCCTCGTTCACGAAGAAGAGGTTCTCGGGCTTCAGATCGCGGTGCACCACGCCGCACGCGTGCGCGGCGCTCAGCACGTCGAGGACTCCGTCGGCAATCTCCAGGAAATCGCGCTCGCCGATCACGACCCCGCTCTCGAGCCGCTCCTGCAGAGACTCTCCCTCCAGCAGCTCCATCACGAGGTACGCGGTGCCGGCGTCAGGCCCGCTCGCGACGACGTCGTCGTCGAGGACTTTCACGACGCCGGGGTGGTCGACCTTGTTCGCCGCATACCCCTCCCGGCGGAATCGCTCACGCACTTCCTTGTGTCGGGAGTACTCGGGGTGGAGCACCTTGACGGCCGCGCGCGCTCCGTTGCGGTGTCGCGCGGCATAGACGGCACCCATGCCGCCGATGCCGAGGAGCCGGACCAACGTCCACTTCTCGTTGAGCACCGTGCCCTGGCGGGCGAGCGCCTCTTGGTCCGTGCCAGGGCTGGTGGGCATTCGAGGTTCATCGTACGTCCAGGCTGACTCGTGCGTGCGCCCTCTTGGGTTCGTGGCGTGGCGTGCGCCGCAGCGCTTGCTTGCCGATGCACGGCAGAGCTCTAGCTTCGCGTCGCGGAGAGAATCATGAAACGGATCTTGATGACGGGATCAGGAACTGCAGGAGTTCGGAATCGAAAACCTTGCGTTTCCCCGCGCTCAGTTCAATCCAGAACCGGTTTACGCCACGTTGACCGCAGTGGCTGCAGGCGAGGTCGACACCTTTCGCAATCTCGAACTCAAGTCGATGCTCGAAGAGACCAAGCGCCTCATCGACGCTCCTTGGAACAAGAAGGTGAAAGACGGCCTCGGTACGCGACCTGCGAGCCTTCAGAAGTCCTATGAGATGAAGCCTGAGACGGCCGTTTCCGAGTAATCTCCTAAGCAGACGCCGTCGTCGGGAGGGTGAAGCGGAACGTGTTCACGCCCTCCGGAGCGCTCGCGACGCTGACGCGTCCACCGTGCGCTTGCACGAGCGCTCGCGTGATGTAGAGGCCCAGGCCCACCCCTCCGATGCCCTCGAGCCTCGCCGCATCGCCGCGCTGGAACCGTTCGAAGATGCGCTCGACTTCGTCGGGTGCCAGCGGCTGGCCGCAGCTCGTCACCGAGACGCCCACCTCGCGGCCGTCGGGCTCGATCGTGGCGACGACGGCACTGCGTGGCCTGCCGTACTTCACGGCGTTCGCCAGCAAGTTCGCGACGATCTGCGTGACACGGTCCGGATCCGCCCAGGCCAGAGGCACGTCGCCGACGACGTGCACCTCGAAGGGCCGGTCGGGCGCCGCGGCGGCGAACGGCTCGACGGCGGCGTGCACGAGCGCCGGCACGTCCACGCGCTGGAGCACGAGCTCGAGTCGCCGGGCGTCGAGCCGTGAGACGTCCATCAGGTCGTCGACCATCCTCGTGAGGCGTCGCGCGTCCGCGCGGATGCGGTCGGCGTGACCGAGGACGGTCGGGTCCTCCGACCGCCCCAGCAGGTGCGCCCGCAAGGAGATCGCGTTCACCGGCTGCCGCAGGTCGTGGGCGACGATTGAAGTCCACTCCGCCCGATGGCGCTCGAGCTCCAGCGTCGCTTCCAGCTGCTCCTGGGTCTCGCGGCGCGCGGCCTCCGAGCGTTGCCGCGCCCGGCGTTCGAGGAGGACGGACAGCTGGGAGCTGACGAGACACGCGAAGTCGATCTCGTCTTGCGTCCACACATGGCGCTTGTCGACGTGCTCGAGGCACAACGTGCCGAGGTTCTCGCCGCCGAACCGAATCGCGGCGTCGAGCATCGACGTTATCCCGTTGGGCTTCAGGTAGCGCTCGACGTAGCCCACCGTTCTTGGGTCGGTGAGCGGAAAACTCGCGTCCACGTAGAGCGCAGACCTCAGCGCCCCGAACTCGTTGCGATACTCCTCCTCCCTCAGGGCCCCCTCGGACGCGTGGTGGCCGGACGAGAGGCTGAACTCATCGACACACCTCAGCTCGGCCTGTGCATCGTCGAAGAGCCAAACTCCTGCGCGTTCCGATCCGAGGAGTTCGGCGCACGAGTTCGTGACGAACTGCGCTGCGGCTTCGAGGCTACCGCTCAAGGTCGTCGGATCACGGGAGAGCAGCTCTACAAACGCACGCTGCGCGTGGATGGTCGACCGTCTGCTCAACTCGAGGTCGCCGTGCTCGTAGGACATCGATCCCGACATGCAACAAGTAATGCCGGAAGCGCCAAAAGCATCTGAGGAGTGAGCGACACAGCCGCGCGCGTAACACTTCCGGGCGCCGCGCCGTACTTGGCGGGCATGAACGGCTCCAAGCTCGCAACCCTCCTTTTGGTCCTCCCCGCCGCGCTCGGCTGCGGCAGCTCCTCCGGCGGCGGCTCGTCCTCCGGTGGTTCGTCCGGCATGGCGCTTGACCCGGACACGGCCCCCGTCGTCGCGGTCGACCGCTTCTCTGATGCGTTCGCTCACCTCTTTGCCCGGAGCAAGAACCCGTCGCTGCCCGGGCCGAACGCTCCCATCCACTTCGACTCCGGCGCCCCCTTCATCACACACGGCCTCGGGCCCGATGGCGGCAAGGTCACCTATTACAACTTCGACGTGCTGCCGACCGCGCCGGCGCCCATCTACGTGCTCTTCGCGCAGGGCGACTCCTCGCCGGTCGCGGGGCAGCTCAACGTCATCGGCGTGATCCCGGGGGACACGGGATATAACGACTTCTGGCGCGTCATGAAGGTCACGGTGCCGAAGGACTACGTGGCCAACACCGTGACGAGCGTCGACGAGATCACGGCCGCCGGCTACCCGATGGAGACCACGTCGATGCTGGTCAACTGCCCCGTGGTCCCCGACGGGTCGACGGCGTCGCTCCGCTATACGTCCGCGGAGCCGACCGGATTGCAGCGTGGCTGGTACAAGCACCAGGTCGTCAAGTACTTCACCTTCGCGGAGCGAATGCTGGTGACGACCGCCGGTGGGAGCGTGCCACTGTCGGACATCTACGTGACGTTCAACGTGAATCCCGACCCGAACAACGCGATGAGCGGTCCGCCCTCGGGGTTCGAGACCGAGATGGGCACGATGCAGACGCACAACGTGCCCGAAACCGTGCCCGAAGACGCCGCGTACTCGCCGCTGTGGAAAGTCGACGTCTACGACCATTCGGCCTTCGCCAGCGTGATGAACCTCACGACCGCGATGGCGGCGCCGCTGCTCGTGTCGGGCGCGGCGATCGTCAACTGCCCCATCGTCGCCAAGCAGTAGACCGGCGGGCGTGAGGGCGAGCGACGACCCCGGCGACGAGCCCCTGATGGCCCGCTACCTGGCGGGGGACCATCGGGCGTTCGAGCAGCTCTTCACCCGGCTCGCGCCGCGGGTGTACGGCTTCTTCATGCGCTCCTTCGGCGAGGCGACGGTCGCCGAGGAGCTCGTGCAGGTGACCTTCCTCAACTTGCATCGCTCGCGCGCCACCTACCGCGTCGGCCTTCCGCTGAGGCCCTGGGTGTTCGCAATCGCGGCGCGCGTGCGGCGCGACGAGCTGCGCAGGCGATACCGGCTGAAGGAAGACTGCGACGAGGAAGCGCTGGTACGGGCAGAAGCGACGACGGCGATGAGGGCAGCAGGAACCGAGGGCGAGAGGCAGCGAGAGCGTTCGGCGCGTGTTCGCGAGGCCATCGACCGGCTGCCCGAGTCGCAGCGCGTCGTCGTGCAGCTGCACCGGTTCGAGGGGCTCACGTTCCCCGAGATCGCCCAGATCCTCGGGACGACCGCGCTTGCCGTGCGCGCGCGGGCGTTCCGCGCGTACGAGACACTGCGGGAGGAGCTGGCGGATCTCGTGCAGCCGGCCGCCCCGGCGAGGAGTGGCCATGAAGTCGCCTGACCACTTCGATCACGTCGCGGCTGGGGTTGCGTCTCTCGATCGGCGCGATCCGGAGCGCATGGCCGCCGAGGCGCACGCCCGCGGGTGCGCCCGATGCGGTGAGGCGCTGCGCCAGGCGGAGCACCTCATGGAGCTCATCGACGCAGCGCCCGCGCCTTCGCTCTCGCCGGCGGCGCTCGAGGGCCTGTCACGGCGGGTGACCGGCGCCGTCGCGAAGCAGTCGACGCACGCCGGCTGGCTCGCGCTCGTGGCGATCGTGGCGACGTCGGTGCTCCTCGCGCTCGCCATGGGCGACGGCGGCGGCACCCTCCTGGGCTTGCACGGAGTGCAGTGCGCGGCACTGGAGCTCGTGGCTGCCGTGGTTCCGTACGGCATCCTCTTCTACGCGGTGGCCCGCGGGGGGCGGTCGGGCAGTGCAGGGAGCTTCGCGGCAACTGCGGCTGGTGGCGCGCTCGCTGGTCAGCTCTACCTCCTCGTTCGATGTCCCGATCGGATGCACACGCCGCATCTGCTCGTGATTCACACGGGAACCGTGGTGCTCGCCGCGTTGCTCGGATGGGTCGGGTTCACGCGGCTGCTGCCGAGAGCCGGAGGGGCGCGATGAGCGCAAAGGTGACCGCGATTTTTCTCCTTGCACTGGCCGGATGCCGCTCCGGATCCGCGACCGTACCCGAGGCTCGCGCCGACGAACCCGCGAGCAGTTCGAAGGGCGTTGCGGTCGTCGAGCTGTTCACGTCGGAGGGATGCAGCAGCTGCCCACCGGCCGACGACGTGCTCGGCGACCTCGCGAGGACGTCCGAGCGCCCCGTGTACGCCCTCGCGTTCCACGTCGACTACTGGGACGACCTCGGCTGGCCGGATCGCTTCGCCTCGCACGAGAACACGATGCGCCAGCGCGCGTACGCACGCGCCTTCGGCACGGGCGGCGTGTACACGCCCCAGATGATCGTCGGCGGAACGGAACAGTTCACAGGCTCGGACCGCGATCGCGCCACCGCTGCAATCGTCCGTGCCCTCTCGCACCCCGCCGACGTAGAGCTCGCGGTCCGCCCGCACCCGAGCGGACCCGATGCGGTCACGGTCGACGTCGACGCACCGGGCGCGCCGTCCGGCGCCGTGCTGAACCTGGCCATCGTTGAGCGCTCCGCTTCCACGTCGGTTCGCGCCGGGGAGAATGCCGGCAAGACCCTCCGTCACGCCAACGTCGTCCGCGTTTTCCGTGCGGCACCGTTCCGTGCGCCGGCCGGATCGGTCGTGCTTCAGCTCCCTCCGTCCTTGCCGCGGGACGGCGCGGAGCTCATCGCGTATCTGCAGCAGTCGTCGAGCGACCACGGGGGGATGCCGATCCTCGGCGCTGCCCGCGCGCAGCTGCCTCACTGACGTGGGTTCTGCGGCTCGTTGACTCCGACGAACTGCGACGTTGCGCTCTTTGCAACGGTGCGCGTGGCGATCAGCTGTTAGACCGCGAGGCGCATTGTCCGTCCGGTACCTGAAAGCGGCCCTCGCGAGCGGCGAGGCGGAGAAGCTCATCCGCTTCGTGAGGCTGCACCTCGGAGATGGGGACGAGGGGGTCGGCCGGCGCGAGATCGACAAGGCCTGGATCCGGGCGCTCGAGCTTCTTCTCGACGTACCAGCGACCGACCGGGACTTCGTCCTCACGACCGTTCGCGAGAAGGATCCGGCGACGCTCGCGCACCTCTTCTTCCAGCTCCACTTCTTTCTCGTTCGTCACTCGGGAGAATGGATCCATGACGGCGACCTCTGACGCGCACGGCCAACTTCGCTCCGGGCTATGGCACACGATCAACGAGCGATACCCCGGCTCGATGATCACGAAGAGCGACGACGTCCCGTTGGCCAGCGTTCGCAAACCGCTACGCGAGTGCCGGCTCACGTTCGTCTCCACCGCCGGTGTCCAGCTGAAGGGGAGCGTTCCCTTCGATACGGTTCATCCCATTGGCGACTACACGTTTCGTCGCGTCCCCTCGTCCGCGAGGCCGGCGGACCTGGAGATCCACCAGATCAAGTTCCCTACCGTCGGGGCTCACCGCGATCTCAACGTCATCTTCCCGATCGAGCGCCTCCAAGAGCTCGTGGCGGAAGGCGCCCTCGGGGGCCTGACCGCCAGCTTCTTCACGTTCATCGGGTACAACATGGACCCCGATCGTGTGGAGCGCGACTTGGCCGTACGGATCGCGGACGCCGTGGTCGAGGACCAGGCAGACATCGCGCTGATGTGCCCTGCTTGACCCATCTGCCACCAATCGATCGCGCTCGTGCAGCGCGAAACTGAACGAAGAGGTATCCCCACCGTATCGCTGTCGGTGGCACGTGACGTGTCGGCTCAGGTCCGTGCGCCGCGCGTCGTGTTCGCGCCCTTCATGATGGGCCACCACTTCGGCGTTCCCTTCCACCGAGAGCTGCAGCGGCGCATGATCTTCGAGGCGCTAGACCACCTGGTTCACGCCGGGGTGAGCGGCGAGATTCGCGTCGTGCCCATCACGTGGGCCCAGGCTCGTAAGGAGGGGCGCGCAATCGAGGAGCAACTGAGGTGATCCGCTCCGTGACTTTCGAGGCGTGGGTCTGGAAGGCTGAACGGAACAAGGAGGCGGCGTCCGCAGGGCGATCCTCGGCCGTGGCGATCTCACCGAGCGCGTACAGCGCGTCAGCCAGCTCGGGGCGGCTATCGCCCTGGCGAGCGAGCGCGTGAGCTCTCTCGGCATATCCCTTGGCCGCGGCGATCCGTCGGCGCTGCAGCTGCACGCTGCAGAGCCCGAGCAGGGCGCGCATGGCGTCGACCCGCGCATCGCATCGCTCGGCTTCTCGCAGGGCGAAGCGAAAGGCTCGCTGGGCTTCGTCGTGCTCGCCCAGACTCAAGCGGATGCGGCCGAGGGAGTTGTCGAGGGCCGCGGTGAGCTTCGGATCGGCGAGCTCGGTTGCGAGCTGCAGGCCCGTGCTCACCTCGCCCAGGGCCACCGCGAGGTCGTCGCGACCGAACGCGACGCGTGCGCGCACGAGATGGACGTGAGCCTGACCCCACCGGTCACCGATCTCGTTCTTTTTCCGGTACGCCTCGTCGAGCAAAGACATCGCTCGTTCCACGTCACCCGCGATGGCGTATGCATCTCCGAGGTTGAACAGGGCGATGGACTGCTCCCAAGCGTCGCCACCGGTCTCGCACGTCGCCAGACATTTCTCGTAGGCGCCGATCGCTTCGCGCACCCTGTCCGTCTCGAGCCGCAGATTGCCTTCGGCGCGCTCCACGAGTGCCCACGCTCTCGCTCCGTCCACTCCTCCCCTGGCGCTCCTCACCGTCGCGGCCACGGCATGTCCGCGTGCTCGTTCGAGCGACTCCTTGGCTGACGCGAAGTCGCCGCGGAAGCAGCAGATCAAGGAGACCGTGGCCTCGAGGGCTGCTGCCATGGCGGGCGCGGCGCCCTCGAGCGCACGCTCGCACGCCGTCTCCGCCTCCGCGTAGCGGCCCTTTCGAGTCAGGACCCGGGCGACGGCCAGTGCGTAACGAGCCGCGTCCCTGTCGGTGGCCTTCCCTGTCTTGCGACGCGCCCGGTACGCCGACTCGTACGCGCGCTGCGCCGCCGCGTACTCGCCATGGATCAAGAGCTCGTCTCCCATCGCGAGCCAGCCCCCATCCTCCTCGCGGCCGATGGGGTCGGTCGCTTCGACGTCCTCTACCGACGTCAACCCTCGGGAATCCGGTCTGTCCGGGCGTGTGACCGCGGCGGCCAGCAGATTTCCGACCTGTTCGATGACCAGACGGACGCGCTCTTGCTGCGCCTCCGTGCCTGCGGAGGTGGCGAACAACGGGGTCGACGGGAGATCCGGAAACGGAAGCCGTCGCAGAGCGCCCTGTTGCAGGTGGGGCTCGGCTACGAAATCGGGCAGCACGGCCAGGAGATTGCCCGAGAGACAGAGGTCGAGCATGACGTGGCTCTGGTGGACGTAGAGATCCACCCGCCGTTCGACGCCGGGGAGGAAGGAGTCGTTCGGCTTTCCGTCAATGGGCGAGCAACTGACCACGAACGGATGCTGCAGCACGTCTTCGGTTCGCACGACGGCGTGGGAAAACAGGGGATGTCTTCGGCCGCAGAAGACACCGTTGGAGGTCTCGCCGAGGAACGTGGTCGTGAGATCGCTCGCCTCGACCCGCGCAGACGCGAACACGACGTCCAGCTGCCCAGCTCGGACGAGGTCGATCGCCTCGACGACGTCGTAACCGTACACGTAGGGGACGAGCTTCGCGCTCCGCTGCTGAAGCTCGCGCAGCGCGGGCACGGCGAGAACCTGCGCCATCGGCCCGCAGGCGCACGCGTACACCGGCCCTTCCAGCTCACCGGACGAGAGCGCCGCCAGGCTCGCGCTCAGCGCGGAATACGCGCTGGTCATCCCGGCCAGCAGCCTCCGGCCGTTTGCGTTGAGCGAAAGCGTGCGGCCCTTGCGGGCGAAGAGCTGGCGGCCGACGCGGTCCTCGAGCATCGTGATCGTGCGCGAGAGGGCCGAGGGGGTCAGGCGCAGTCGAGCGGACGCGGTCGGCAGGTGCTCAGCTTCCGCGACGGCCTGGAAGGCCGGAAGCCAGTTCCAGATGGTGAAGAGCAGTCGTCGTCGGTCCATGGGCGATCACGAGACTACGCGCGCGCCAGGACGGCGGTTACGGTCCGCGAAGCGATCGGTCGAACCGTCGCGCCATCCCGTCGAGCTTCTCCGTGGTCTGGACGGGCAGCTCGGGCCCCGTCGACGGGCCGGTCACGTCCACGTAGGACGACAGGATGTGCTCCGCTCCGAGCGCGACGAGAACGGTTCGAAGCGCGTAATCGATCGCCAGCGTGTGAGCTGCGCTCCCTGCCGTTCCGAGCGGCTGGACGACCTTTCCGCGAAAGGCCTGCTGTGGAAGCAGGTCGAGGAAGACCTTCAGCACGCCGCAGAAGGACGCCTTGTACACCGGGGTCGCGACGATGACCCCGTCGGCTCGCTCCGCGGCGGAGACGGCGGCGGCCACGGTAGGTTCACTCAGCCGCCCGTGGAGGAGCTCTTGCGCCGGCAGATCGCGCACGACGATTCTCGTGAGCGAGTGGCCTTGCAGCTCGAGCTGCCCAGCCAAGTAGTCGACCAGGAGCGCCGTCCGCGACGGCTCGGAGGGGCTGCCGACGATGGTGACGATGCTGGCCATGTTCACGCAGCCGAAGAAATGCCGCGCAGGGGGCGAATCACGGTCTCGGCGATTCGCTCCATCTCCTCGAGCTGGGGGCTGCACTGGACGAGCAGGAGCCCGACTCCCGACGCCTCGAGCGCGGCGATGCGATCGATGATCTGGCTCGCGGTTCCCACGAGATTCGCGCGAAGCCCGCGGTTCGAGACGGAGTAGTCCTGGAGCGACACGCGCTGCTCGAGCTGCGTGTTGGCGATCCAATCCTGGTAGTTGCCGTACCCCGGAGATCCCGGCGAGACGTCGGTGATCCGTTCGAGCTCGCGCAGAGCCTCCGCCTCCGTGTCACGGACGATGACGTAGGCCGCCATCCCGTGTTCCATCCTCGGAAGGCCCGCCTCTTCACGCCGGCGATCCATGTCGGCGATCTTCGGTGCGACGCGCTCCGCGGGATCGCCGTGCATGACGTACGCGTCGCAAGCCCGTGCGATGAGTGTCTTGGCCGCCTCGGACTCACCGCCCGCGTAGAGGCGCGGACGCGGGGTTCGAACCGGCTTCGGTTCGAGGACGAGGTCGTCGACCTTGTAATACCTTCCCTCGAAGCTGAATCGCGGCTTGCTCCACGCGCCGTCGAGCACCTCGAGCCACTCGGCGGTGCGCGCGTAGCGGTCGTCGTGCTGATCGAACCGCACCCCGTACCGACGGGCCTCGTCCGACCACCACGAGGACACGACATTCAGCGACAGTCGGCCGTTCGAGATGCGATCGATGTTCGCGGCCTGCTTCGCGAGGATGGAGGGGGAGTGAAAGGTCGGCCGGACTGCGACCATGAGCTCGAGGCGCTCGGTCACGGCGGCAAGCGCTGCCGCCGTCGACCAAGCGTCGAGAGCCGGCGCGTCGATTCCCTTGATGTCGTTCAAGAACAGCTCCGCCACGAGCGTGAGATCCCAACCGATCCTCTCGCTTCGCTGCGCGAGCAGCTTCACGTAGCCCCACGTCGCTTCCATCCGCTCGTCGTGGACGTTGCGGAGCCATCCGCCGAACACCGGCAGCCAGTACCCGAATCGCATCACTGTCTCTCCTCGGTTGCTCGTGCCAGCAGGTAGTCGACGAGGCGCTCGAACGGGTCGAACCCGACGACCCGAACCGGGTCCGCCACGAAGTTCGACAGGGCGTTGACGTCGTAGAAGTAGGGCTCGCCGTCGCGATCATCGACGAGGTATTCGATCCCTCCCACGTCGAGCCGCGCCAACTCCGCCACGCGCTCGACCTGCGCCACGATCTCCGGCGCCGGCACGAACGCCTCGACGCGCATTCCATTGCGGGGTGCGTCGAGAGCGCACGCGCCCCTCACGAGCTCCGTCCCGTCGGTGGCGCGGCAAACGTCGGCCGGGCAGAGATTGAACGAGTCCTCCGCCGGATAGACCCGGATCGCGTACAGAAACTTTCCGTCGAGGACCTCGACTCGGTTGATGTGGCCCCCGCGCAGGGGCGCGAGCTCTTGGACGAGAGCAGTACCGTCCAACCCGAGGCGGACCTCCCGTTCCTCGATGGCGTTCGTCAGCTGGTCGACGCCGTCGAAACGAGTGATGCCGGCCCCGCTGCCGCCGATGTTCGCCTTCACGAGCACCGGGAAGCGCAACTGGGCCGCCGCGTCGACAGCCAGGTGGGGGGCGTTGATCACCCGTGACCGCGGGTAACGCGCGCCGCACTTCTCGAGGAGGACGAGCTGTTTGGCCTTGGAAATCTCGAGCTCGTAGGTCTCTGCGCCGTTGACGACGGGTACGCCCAGGCGCTCGAGGTGGCGCAGCCAGTGGCAGGTGTAGAACGTCGCTCCCGCGTGGCCGCGCTTGTATGCAGACGGGCTCGCGCGGTTGAACACGACGGACCACGGAACCTCGGCCTCACGAGGGTCGAAGGAGTGCGCTGCGGCGTTCAGCCGCGCGTACGGAATGCCACGGTGGTCGAGTGCGGCGAAGAGTGGGCGGAACCAATCCGCGTGCTCGTAGTAGATGGCTATGGGCTTCATCCCGGCTCGACGACGTACCTGCCGTCCGGCCCGATGAGGGCGACTCCAACGGTGAGCTTCACGCCCGGACTTCTAGCGCCCGGCTTGCGCGCTCACCGTTGTCCGTTTCGCAATGGTTCCTCAACTTGACCGCAAGAGCTCCGACTTGCGTGTGCGGGTGGCCGCTAGGACAGGATGGCCTGCACGCGCGCACGAGCCGCCTTGCCATCCCGGACCTCGGACAGCTCGAACCTGCCGAGCACACGCTGACCGAGCGCCTCTGGCGGCGACCAGGTCCCCGGTTTGCCGCTCCAGAGCAGGGCCATGCGTCCCTCACCGAGCCGGACCACCGCCAGCCCTTTCGCCTGGGGTAGCGGCCCGCACGGAGGCGCGATCGTCAGGACGACGCCCGCGCCGCCAGGGCGCGCCGCGCGCTCCACGATGGCGTCGACGAACGGCTGGCAGTAGCCGGATTCGAAGAAGCCGTACTCGTCCAGCGGCCAGCTGTCCAGCTCCAGCCCGCGCGCGGCTCCGCGCCCCAGCAACTGCAGCACGCGCATGTCCTCGGTGTGGAATTCATGGGCAATCGTGTCCCCCAGGCAGAGCGTCCCCAGCACGGCGCCGCCCGACAGCGTCAGCGGCGTCCCCACGTAGAAACGGTACCCAGCCGCGATCTCTATGTGATGCGAGAAGTGTTCGGCCGGATGATGCTCGGGATCCGTGAGCACGAGCGTCGAGCCGGCCGTCATGACGTCGTCGCAGTAGACCGTGTCTCGGGGGTACTGCAGACCCTCGTAGAACTGCGCCGGTCCGTTGTGCACGGCTGCGATGCAAACGTCCTTGTCGCGCAAGATGTGGACGAGACAGGTGCCGAAGCCGAAGTACGCGGGCAGCCAACGTGCGATCCTCCGCAGACCCTCGCGCGAATTCAACACGCCCCTCTCGTCGAGCTGCGCGACCGCGCGGTAGGACTCCTCCAGGGCGCGCCGTCGCTCCTGCTCCGCGCTCGCCGCGTCCTGGGCCAGGACGGCCGCCGGCACCGCGTGCTCCTCGACGGCCGAGCGAAGCACGCGGACGAGCGTCTCCATCGAGAGAGGCTTGCGCAAGAACCCGACCGCGCCACGTCGCAGCGCCTCGTCCCGATATGCGTCGAAGCCCGAGTTCGCGACGACGGGCGGGCGCGACGGCTCGGACCCCACGCGCGAGAGGAATTCGAGCCCGTCCATCTCGGGCATCATCATGTCGAGCAGGACGACGTCGGGGTGAAGTTCGCGGACCAGCTGCAGGCCGCGCTGGCCATCGAGGGCACCGGCGACCTCGAAGCCCTCGTCCGCGAGAACCATCTGGAGCGTTTCCTGGAGGTCCTCGGAGTCGTCGACGATCAGCACGAGCGCCATGCGGTTGCAGCCATGCAAGGCCGATGCTGGACGCGCCGTGACAAAAGCGTCCGATGCTCAGCTAGCGGCCGCCCTTGGCGTGCGCAATAGCTTCGCCATGCTGCGATCGCGACTCGAAGAGGGGAGCCCGCCGCCGGACCTCATCGAAGGAGCACGAGAGATGCTCGCGGAGCTGACGTCGCCGGACGCCGAGCGGTACTGGCTCCCGGCGCTCGACGAGTCGCCCATCGGCACGGCCCTCGTCGGCCTCGATGGCCGCTTCGTGCGCGTGAACCGCGCGCTCTGCCAGATCGTCGGCTACCCGCGCGAGGAGCTCGTGGGACTCTCGTCCCACGCGCTCACGCATCCCGCCGACGTCGACGTCGATCACGAGGGCGAAGCGAGGCTCGTTCGCGGCGAGATTCCCTACTTCCGGCGCGACAAGCGCTACGTCAGAAAGGATGGATCGGTCGTCTTCGTCAGGTTGACCGTGTCCCTCGTGCGCGACGACCAGGGCGCGCCGATCTACTTGCTGTCGCAAGTGGAGGACATCAACGAGCGCATGGTCGCCGACGAGGCTCTGCGCCGGTCCGAGTCGGACTTTCGCAGGCTCTTCGATCAGGCGTCCGACGGCATCTTCATCATGGACCCCTCCGGCCGGTACACGGACGTGAATGCCGCGGGCTGCGAGATGCTCGGGTACTCGCGGGAGGAGCTGGTCGGCAAGACGGTCATGGACTTCGTCCCCACGGAGGACGCGCCGCGTCTGGCCCACGTCCGGCAGCTCATGCTGTGCCGGGGCTTCACCCGCGTCCGGGAGGAAGGCAGGTTGCGACGCAAGGACGGCGTGTTCATCTCGATCGAGGTGAGCAGCAAGTTCCTGCTCGACGGGAGGGAGGTGGCGTTCGTGCGCGACGTCTCGGACCGAAAGCGCGCCGAGCGCGAACGCGAAGAGTCCTTGCGCTGGACGCGCGCCGTGTTCGAGCAATCCCCCGTGGGCCTGGTTCTGTGCCATGGCCATCGCGGCCAGGATCTCGAATGCAACAGCCGCTTGCTGCAGATGGTCGGCGCCGAGGCGCCGATCGACTGCCTCGACCAGCTGCGCAAGTCGCTCCGCACGCCGGACGGAGCGCCGATGCCCGACGAGGAGTGCCCGGGCCTTCGGGCGCTTTCAGGCAAGGCGGCGCACGCCGCCGAGGCCCTCTTGTGCGACGAGAAAGGTGGCTCGACCCCCGTCATCGCGACGGCGGCCCCGATCGTGGGGCCCGACGGTGCCATGCTCGGCGCGGTGATCGCGTTCCAGGACATCGCGACGACCAAGGAGCTCGAACGGCTTCGTGCGGAATGGAACTCGGTGGTCGCCCACGATCTGCGGCAGCCGCTCGGGTCGATCTTGCTCTGCACGCAGGTGCTCGCGCGTGCGACGGGCGATGCGAACCTCCTCAAGTACGTCGAACGCGTCCGCGCCGCAGCCACACGTCTGAACCGCATGGTCGGCGACCTGATGGACCTTTCTCGGCTCGAGGCCAGTCGGCTGGAGCTCGCGCGCCAATCGGTCGACGTGACCGCGCTCGTCCACGCCGCCGCCGAGCGCGCGAGGCTCGAGGCGCCCGAACGATCCATCGAGATTCACACCACGAGGGAAGTGCCGGAGGCTTGTGTCGATCCGGACCGCATCACGCAGGTCCTGGAGAATCTGCTGACGAACGCCCTGAAGTACGGCAAGGCCGGGACCCCGATCACGGTGGGCGTCGCGCGGGAGGGCAGCGAGGTCGCCGTGTCGGTGTCCAACGAGGGCCGAACGATGACCCCCGAGGAGATCGCGAGCATCTTCCAGCGATTCCAGCGCACCAGCTCGGCGAAGCTGCAGCGCGTTCCCGGCGTCGGCCTCGGGCTCTACATCACGCGCTCGCTCGTCGAGGCGCATGGTGGGCGCATCACCGTCGATAGCTCCTCCACCGGCGAGACGACGTTCCGCTTCACGCTACCCGTGATGAACGCCTGAAGTTTCGCGAGGCGTTCGGGCCCGTTTCGATACCTCGGCCGGGCCAGTGGCACGCTCGATGCCCCACCCGGGCGCGATGTGGCCCTTCGAGCGAGGCATGTCCGTCGGACACCGGTTGAGCTTCCTCGTTGCCGCCGAGCTTCTGACGGCGCTCGCCCTCGTCGTTCTGGGGTTCGTTTCGCTGGAGAGGCTCGCCTCGAGCTCCCAGTTCCTCCACCGCTTCGTCCTCGTGCCGATTCAGGCGATCGACGGCGCGCTCGATGACGTCGGGTACCTCGGCGACCACCCGCGAGACCCAGCCGACGACCAGGTCATCGCGGGCCGACTCGAGGCGTTCGCGAGACACTACGGGCGCGACATCCAGATCGCCGGCAACTCGGGCCCGGATGCCCAGCGACAGAAGGCGCAGCTGCAAGAGGTCGGACGCCTCGACCTCATCGACGAAGAGACGCACGCAGTCGCTCTCCTGAAGCAGGACACCGATCGCGTCTGGGCGGCCACCAGCGGGGCTGGCGTCACGCCGGCCGATCTCGACGCCCTGCACGCGGACCTCCGCGAGCTGCTGCGCATCAACCTCGAGTTCGTCGACGCGGCGGAGGCGGACATCACCGCGAGCGCCGCTCGTACGCGCACCGCATTGGTGCTCGTCGGGCTCTGCGGCGTCGCCCTCGCGGGAGCGCTGGCGTGGCGCGTGCGTCGGGCGATTGCGCCGCGTGTCTCCGTGCTCGTGCAGAAGGTCAAGAAGTTCCAGGAATTCGGCGTCAACGAACGGACGCTGATGAGTGGGCGCGACGACATCGCCGTGCTCGCGAACGCGCTCGACGTCGGCTTCGCCGCGATTGCGGACCGCAATCGCGAGCGCGAGCGCTTCCTCGCCGTAGCTGCGCACGAGCTCGAGACCCCGATGGCCTCGATCCTCGGCTTCGTCCAGTCGGCCATCGAGAATCCGGCCCAGCGCGAGCGCGCGCTGCAGGTGATTCAGCGGCAGACCCGGCGTCTGGGAAGGCTCGTGGAAGAGCTTCTCTGGGCGGCCAGCGTTCGCGCCGGGGAGCTCGAGTTCCATCCGGTCCCGCTCGACCTCGCGGACGTCACCCGACGCATGGCGGAAGAAGTCGAAGAGACCATGCCGAGCCATCGAGTCTGCATGCACGCGCCTCGAAGCGCCCATATGCTGGCCGACGAGACCCTCGTGACGCACGCCCTGTGGAGCCTGCTCACGTATGCCGGCGCGGTGTCGGCGTCCGACTCGCCCATAGATCTCGCCGTGGAGCCTTCCACCGCCCGCGTCCTCGTGACGTGCCAGATTCACGGACCCTCGCTGCCCCCGGAGGATCAGATGCGCATCTTCGATCCTTTCGCGACGATCCAGTACGAGGTCGACGCGCGTCCGCGCTCGACGATGGGACTGTTCTTGTGTCGCGAGATCGCCCGCGTGCACGGCGGCAGCCTTCGGGTGAGCGACCGTGCGGGCATCGGACCGGCCTTGACGCTCGACCTGCCGGCGTGAGGTGCACATGGCCCGCAACACGGTGCTCGTGATCGACGACGACCCGGACTTTCGTGAAGCAGTCAGTCTGGTCCTCGACGACATGGGGGTGAGGGTGCTCGGGGCGCCCGACTGCGAGACAGGGCTCGCGCTGCTCGAGCGGGAGCGCGAGAAGGTCCGCCTGGTGCTGCTCGACTACTGGATGCCTGGGATGACGCCCGTCGCCTGCACGGGAGCGCTCAAGGCCTGCGCGGACGGCGACATCGACATCATCCTCGTCACCGCGGCCGCGAGCCCCGCGAAGTATGCCGCCGAGCTCGGGCTCGGCCGCTACCTGAAGAAGCCCTTCGCCATCGAGCAACTGCGCGGCGTGGTCGCGCGCTCGCTCGGCTCGGCATCGAACGAATGCTCTCGCTGAGGCGCTTACACGCTCGCGGCGAATTCGCGTCCGAACTCGAGGGGCTGAGGCCGATCTCGCGGGTCCTTCAGCGTCGCGGCGCGCAGTAGCTTGGCGATCGCCGCGGGGAAAGGCTGGAGTCGCTCGGCGTCCTCGAGAGGGTCGCGCCGCATGTGCGCGAGGATCTTGTCGCGCTGGTTCTCGATGTCGTCGAAGAACGCGCGCCCCGTCGTCACGTTATAGATGGTCGCCGCGAGCGAATACACGTCCGACCGCGGGTCGAGCTCCACCGGATCGAGCACCTGCTCGGGCGCGATGTAGCCCGCGGTCCCCGCCACGAAGCGCCCGGCCGCGTCGGCCGCAACGCGGATCGACCGGACCATCCCGAAGTCGATCACGACCGACGCGAGCGGCGGCGTGCGCGCCGGGTCGCGGTGCTTGTCAGGGTCGAACCTCTCGCCGTGGGGCAGCGGCAGACGCAGCCAGATGTTCGCCGGCTTGATGTCCCTGTGCACGAGCCCCGCCCCGTGCAGCGCGGCGAGCCCCGCGCACGATTCGAGCACCACCTGCCGCAGCTCGAAGAGCGACATCGGGCGCGCCGTCGAGTACTGCTTCAGGTCTGCGCCGATGAGGTACGCGAGCACCAGGAAGGGCACGCCGGAGGACACGCCGCGGTCGATGATGTTCGCGACGTTCGGGTGATAGAGGCCGGCCAGCGCCTTCGCTTCCTCGACGAACGACGCGAGGATCCCCTCGCGCTCCGTCTCGTTCGCCTGCGCGAGCGCCTCGGCCTTCGGGATCTTGAGCACGAAGAGTCGGTCCGCTCCCGGCTTGCGCACGAGCCACACCGAGCCGACGCCTCCCTCGCCGAGCGGCTTCACGAGCTCGTAGCCCTCGATGATCTTGGGCTCCTTCCGCTTCGGCTGCGGCGGCGGGGGCGGTGTCCGGCCGATGGCGCCCTCCACGGCCGCCTCGAGGAGCGCCGAGGCGACCGGCCCGAGCGACGCGAACCAGACGTCGAGCAGCGATGGCTCGCGTGCCCGTATGGCGCGCGCGACGAGGGCCGCCACGCGCGGCGCGTTCACGATGGCCGAGCGCGAAGCCGAATCGTCCGCGTTCGCGATCTGCTCGCTCGCCGGACGAAGCGCCTTCACCGGGTCGGCCAGCGCTCCCTGAAGGCGCTCGCCGGCGAGCACCAGATCGAGGCACATGTCCTCCAGCTTCGGGTTGGGCCCCGACGCCGTCGCGAACGCAGCGAGCGAAGACGCGAGCCCCGAGAGCGCGTGGGCCAGCTCGGTCTCGGCCGCGTGCAGCGCCGCGAGAGCATCGGCCGCCATCGCGCTCCAGTCGCCGTCGGGCATGCCGAGCGATACCGCCGTGCGCAGGGCGTCGGCCTGCGCGCAGCACTGCGCGAGGGCGCCCTCGGCCATCATCGGTAGGGCCGTCGCGAGCTGCAGGAGCATCGCTGGCTGATCGATCACCAGGCCCCACCATGCGGCGAAGGGCCCGAGCCACTCCACGTCGTCCACTTCGCCGAGCGCGGTGCCGCGCGTCGTGTCGACCAGTCGCCAGAAGAGCATGCTGAGCGCGCCCTTGAGCTCCGGCGGCAGCTCTCGCGATCCATCCGCGAGGCCCTCGAGCTTGCGGAGCCACAGACACGTCTCGTGCGCCGTCGGTCCTCGCCCCGGCCCCAGGACCGAATCCTCCCCGCAGGCGTCGAGCGCGTAGCCCCCCAGGCGGATCGCGAGCACCTCGAGGGGCACGTCGGCGTGCGGGTCGGCCCCTTCCTTCTGCCGCCGCTCCCGCACCAGGTCGAGGATCTGCGCGGGCGCGCTGGCCACGAGCTTCCACGCCTCGGAGAGGTCCGGCTCGTCGATGGGGTCTCCCGCCGGGTGAGTCGCGAGCAGCGGCCACCACAGGCGCAGCGCGAAGGTGCGCGCGCAGCCCTCGAGCGCGTTCATCGATGCGGCGCGCTGACGCAGTCTGCCCTCGCGGGTCGCGATGCGCCGTGCCTCCTCGAAGGTGGTCGCCAGCGATCCCGCGAAGCGCGCGGCGCGCGCGTCCGCTTCCTCGTCGTCGAACTGCGCCGCCATGCGCAGGAGGTTCTCGACGCCCAGCTCGATGTCGAGCGGGTCCCGCTCCGCGCCGTCGACGGGGTCGGTCACGGCCGTGACCTCGATCCACCGGCGCGCCTCGTCGATCGAGTCCGGGTGGGCGGCGCGCGCCATCTCGCGCACCGCGCGCAGCGGGCGCTCGATGTCCGGGTCCTGGTCGCCGCGCCTCCACAACGTCGCCAGACCGCGCGCCAGGGCGCGCGCTGCGATCGCGCCGCCCTCGCCGGCGAGCACGCGCCGGGCGAGCCGCCCCCAGAGCTCCCGGTGCTCGTGGAAGAGGTACGGCGTCGCGGCGGCGACCGACGCGAGGACCCACGGTGCGTCCGGTCCGCGCGAGTCGATGATGGCGACGATCTGGCTCGAGAGGAACTTGAGGCGCTCGCCGGGAAGCGACGCGAGCGCGGTGGTCGCTCGTTGCCTCAGCACGCGCGACTCTCCGAGGGCCCAGTCGAGGATCGTGCCCTCCATCTGCTCCATGACGCCCGCCAGCCGGCCCAGGGCGCGTGCGGCGTGCACCCAGACGAGGGGCTCTGGGTGCAGCAGCAGCGGCTGAAGGATCTGCAGGGTGCGACCGAAGAGCTCCTCGGCGGTCGGTGGCATCCCTCCGATGCTCACCTCGAGGCATCGCGCGGCCAGCACGCGCCCCCGGAGCGCTCCGTGCGCGGGCTCGGCGATCATCGTGTCGAAGACGGAGCGCGATCCCCACAGCCACGGCCCGAGGAACGGCACTTCGCGCGCGCTCGAGCCGGCTTCCCACACGAGGATCTCCAGCCGCGCGCGCGCCTCGGCCCAGTCGAGGAGCGAGAGGGCCGAGCCGTCACCGAGGAGGGGAGCGCACGCGAGCGCGTCGAGCATGGGGCCCTCGACCACGCGGTCGCGTGCAGCCGGCATGATGAGATCCACCAAGCCTGCCGCGGCGGCTCGACCCAGCAGCGGTGCGAGGCGCGTATCGCGCCGCCACGCGCTCGCGCGACACCATGCGAGCAGGATGCGACCCTCCGGTCGAGCCAGCAGCTCCGTGAGGTTCTTGATGCCCGCTTCCGATCTCGTCTCGGCCGGCAGCTCCGCGGCGAGGACATCGGCCGCCGCGCGCTGCTCCTGGGTGATCTCGACGGCCGGGTGGAAGTGACCTCCCTCCCGCATGCCGCCACGCCACCGGACGCCGAGGGCCTCCTCGAGGTCGGGCAACGCGTCGATCGCCGTGGTCAGCGTGGCGAGCGCATCTCGGGCCTTGTCGGAGAGCATTCCCTAGCCAGAGCGTATGACGCCACGGGCGACCAGGTCGAGCCCGAGAAAGCGCGCGTAGCGCTGCAGGGCACCCCTGAGGCCTTTCGACGTCGGGCCGTCCAGTGGTACGAGCGGCCTCACCGAGCAGACGACCTCGCGCCTCCCGGCTCGGCGTCCCCAGGTCGCGACGACCCGCCCATCACGAACGACGACCGGTTCGACGATGCCGCCGCCGCGGATCCGCTGCGCGGTGGCGCCGTCGATCGAGGCGCCTCGGTGGGTGTAGCCGACCAAGAACTCGTCGAACGCGGGGAGGATGTGCGTGCCGCGGCGCGCCTCGACCCGAGCCGAGTCATCGCTCGCCGACCAGTACCGGTCGCCGTCGAAGAGCTCCTCGCGGATCAATTCGCCCGCGAGCAGAGTCGCGTGGCGAGCGTCGGCCAGCTTCAGGCCCGACCACCACGCGAAGTCTCGTCCCAGATAGTCCTGGGCTTGCACGGCCCCCAGCCAGGCAACCGCCTCATCGGCGCGCTCGAACGTGGTGGACGAGATCCGCTGCGTCTCGAGTCGCCGAAGGACGAGCTGTCCCGCGCGCATGGTGCGGAGCGTACGCGATGCCGAACGTGCCGGGACGTGATACCGCCAGGCGCTCTGCGAGGTGGAGCACGTCGGGATGGTGGTGTCGGGACGTGCGACGGCGGCCATGCGCGACGGGCGCGTCATCGAGATGAGGCCAGGGGACGTCTTCTACATCGGGCCCGGGCACGACAGCTGGGTCGTCGGAGACGAGCCGTACGTCTCCCTGCACTTGATGGGCGCCGACGAGTACGCGCAGAAGAAATAGCTACGAGCAGCGCAGCCTCGTCCGGCGAAACCGCCGCGCGCTCACTGTCACTCCACCCGCACGATCGACAGCTCACGCGTTCGCCCGGCGACGGCGACGATGACGTCGTCGCCTGCGACCTTGCCGAGGATCGCGCGCCCGAGCGGGGAGGCGGGCGTCACCACCTGAACGCGCTCGCCCGCGAGGTGGCTCCCTCCACCGTGTGGCGCGAGCCAGAGCACGAGCTCCTCGCCGTCTTCCTCCAGCGTGACCAGCGCCCCCAGAGCGGCGCGCTCGTCTCCGCGAAACGCACGCAGCGCCATCGCCTGGACGTCGGCGAGCGCGGTGCGGAGCTGTTCGACGCGCGCCGCCTCTCCCCGCGCCAGGTACGACTGCTCGAGCGCGCGCGTGTCTTTGTCGTTCTCGGGGCGCGCATCCTCGTGCGTCGCGCCTTCCCGGGCCGCGCGATGCGCGCGCTCGCGTGTGTCGAGGTCGGCGGCGACCACGCGCGCCAGCTCGTCGCGGAGGGCATGCTTGTCGATCATCGAGGGGACCGGAGCGTAACCCACCTGATCATCGTGCCGGATCGCCGCTCATCCACCACTCGGGTCCTCAATGGTTCTGCGTCGGTGGACTCGAAGGGCCTACACGGTCGAGGTTCCGCGCGGCCTCCTGGTCTGAAATTCGTCGAGAGAAACGTGCGAACGCGTGTACGCCCCTCTCGGACGCTCCATGACAATGGGGTCCCAAGTTTCAGGTTGGCCGCGGTCTTGCTGCGAGAAGCTGGCATGAAACCAGCTCGCACCCAGCATTCTCGGATCACGATCTTTGCGGCGATGGCCATCGCCGCCAGCCTGGGGGGAGCGGCATGTGGATCGAGCGGCGGAGGCGACGATTCGACCTCGTCGCAGCAGGCCATCACGAACCCCAATGCTTCTACGACGCAGCCGACCGTGGCGCAGCTCGCGCACGGGGCGAACCTCTGGCTCAAGGCGACGTTCGGCGGAGAGCAGTTCTTCACTCTCGTCCTGCCGCAGGCGCTCGACTTGACCGTCGGATTGAACCAGGTGCTCCTCACGCCGCGCTCCGAGCGCTTCTCCGCGTGGGGTGTCGTCAACGATCCGAACTGCAAGGCCAACCCCAACGGCGGGCTGGACGTGTGCCCGCCCGACGTCGCCTCGAACGATCCGGACGCGCCGGTCGAGGGCGCGCCCACGGGCGTCGTCGGCGTCCGCCAGTACCCGAACCCGCTCTTCAACCCGAGTCAGCCCGTGAGCACGTCCAACTCGCCGATCCTCGTCGGTGTGGCGTGCGCGGGCTGTCACGCCGGTCTGAACGCGCAGAACCCGCCGGCGGACCCGAACAACCCGAGCTGGGCCAACGTCTCGCTCACGACGGGCAACCAGTACATCCAGATCGGCAAGATCTTCGGTGCGAACCTGCCGCAGACGGACCCGCGCTGGCAGGTGTTCAACACGTGGGCGCCCGGAACGGTCGACACGACGGCCATCGAGAGTGACGGCATCAACAACCCGGGCATCATCACCCAGTTCTTCGATTTCCCGGATCGCCCGTACTTCAGCGTCCACCAGAACGGCGTTCTGCTGAACTCGAACGGCGTCACGAACGGTCAGGCGCACCGCGCCGGACAAGGCGGCGAGGACGACGTCGGCTGCCAGCTCGCGGCGACCCGCGTCTACTTCAACATCGGCATGTGCGCCCAGCAGTGCATGTTGCCCCATCTCACCAACGGTCCCGGCGGGGGGCAGACGCCCATCGACCTCGCTGCTTGCGCCGCGGCCTGCCCGGATTTCGTGGCGGAGCAGAACGACGTGCCCGACATGTGCGCGTTCATCAACGATGCAGTCCTGACGCCTCCGCCCTCGCTGGTGCGTGCGCCGGGCGGGTCCAAGTACCTCAACGCCAGGGCGGCGGAGGCCGGCGAGGCCGTCTTCCAGGCCAACTGCGCCTCGTGCCACTCGAACGGGCAGTCGCTCGATTCCCCGCACCAGGTCTACTCGGACGATCAGGTTCACGTCGCGAGCGGCTTCAATGCGACCATCGGCGAGCCTGCGGGCGACGTCGGGACCAACGAGTGCCGCTCTCGCACGACCAACTGGGAGACGGGGCAGATCTGGGCCGCCTTCAGCTCGGACGAGCTCAAGGCGCGCGGTCCGGGTTACTACCGCGACGTGCCGCTCTACGGCATCTGGGCCACGGCGCCCTTCTTCCACAACAACCGCCTCGGACCGGAATCGGCCGACCCGAGCGTGGCCGGACGCGTGGCCGCGTTCGAGGCCGCGTATAACCAGCTGCTGAATCCGTCCACGCGCAACGAGGCGGGCTCGGTGCTGACGACGACCGTCGCGATCACCGTCAGCGTCGGCGGCCAGGCCGTGACGCTCCCCGCGGGTACGCCGGTCGGCGCGTTTGCCAACGTGAATCCTGCGACGGGGCAGTCGCTCTGCAGCGACTACGTGGAGAACGGCGGGCACTACTTCGGCGCCCAGCTCTCCGCGACCGACAAGGCGAACCTCGAGGCGTTCCTGCTGACGCTCTGACGCACCGGGCCGCCCTCACTGCGCCCGCGGCCTAGGCCGTGAGCATGCCGCGGCGCATGAGGATGGGCGTCAGGTACTCGGCGATCTTCGTGAACGAGTCGGACGTCGGGTCCAGCTGCTTGCCGACCCCCTCGCACGTGATGACGGCGACCAGGATGAGGGTCATCTCCGTCACCGGCCGGAGGCCGTGCCTGCGCCCGATGGCCAGCGCCTGGTTGATGAGGTCCGTGGCCTCTATCTCGGCCGCCGTCTTGCCGCGGAAGGACTTGGCGAAGTCGTCGACGTCGCGCGTGAGCTCGTCCCATTTCACGTCGTCGCGATCGCGCAGGTAGTACGTGCGAATGTGACGCACGTAGTCGTCGGTCGTGCCCATCACCAGGCACCGGTTCCAGTCGATGTACTGCACGAGCGCCTCTTCGCTCAGTCCTTTGACGAGCCCCACGTCGAAGATGGCAATCTCGCGCGCGTCGGTGACGACGAAGTTGCCCGGGTGCATGTCGGCGTGCACGAAGCCGTCCTCGAAGAGCATCTTGAGCAGGGCGTTGCGCAGTCGGTCCACGACGACGTCGTGATTGCCGGGGCCGAGCGCGTCCACCTTGCGGCCGCGCACGTACTCCATCGTGAGCACCCGCGGGCCGCTCAGGTCCTCGTACACCCGCGGGAACCGGACGCCTTCGAAGGAAGCGAAGTTCTTGCGGAAGGTGGCGTAGTTGGCGGCTTCGAGCCGCAGGTCGGTCTGATCGACGATGCCGCGGACGAAGTGCGCCAGGTGCTCGCGGGGGGCCGACGCGCGAACGCTCGGCACGAGCTCGAGCAAGCGCGCCCACCCGAGCAGGATGGCCGCATCGCGCTCGACTTCGGCGTGCACGTCGGGCCGCAGGATCTTCACCGCGACCTCGGTGCCATCGTGCAGCTGCGCGCGGTGGACCTGCGCCACGCTGCCGGCGGCGACCGGCGCGTCGAAGGTGGCGAAGCGCTTCTCGACGGGCGCGCCGAGGTCTTGCTCCACGATGCGCCGCGCGTCGTCCGTGGGGAATGGTGGCAGCCGGTCTTGCAGGGCGCGTAGCTCGTCGATCAGCTCGGGCTCGAACAAGTCTGGCCGCGTGCTCATCACCTGTCCGAGCTTGATGAACGTGGCGCCCAGGCGCTCCATGGCGTCGCGAAGGATGCGTCCGCGAAGCCGCGCCACTGCGGCGCGCCGCGCATCCTCGCCCCGGACGAAGAGTGTGCCAATGCGCCCCACGACGTAGCGAGCGGCGCAGATCCACACGACCGCCGCGATGATCAGAACGCGCCACGCGAGGCGGAGGGGACTCATGCGTGCCCGGGGGTAGCACGCCGGCGGGCAACGGCATTCCCGCGCATGGGCGACCGCAGAGCTCGAACGGGCCGAGTCTTGCTTCGAGCCCGTCCGGGGGGAAGCGGACGTGAAGGCGCAAAAGGTCAGTGGGTACGTTGCAGTGGCGCTCGCCTACGCGTACGCGTGCGGAGGGGCGCCGAACCCATTCAGTTCCCCTTCGACGACGGACGACGCTGGCGTCATGGAAAGCGGCGGTGGTGGCGACGAGGGCGACGACGGCGGCGATCTCGAACGCAAGGGAGACGCGCACGCAAGCGATGGGGGGCACGACGCGTCCAGCCGGTCAGCGGGGGGCGGCGAGGCGGGTGTGGGGGGCGACGCGCCGAACGCGGCTCCGGGCTCGAGCTCCAGCCAGTACTGCTGCGTGAGCGGCGCCTACTACGCGTGTCCGACCGACGCTGCGCTCTCGCAGTGCATGGGCTTCGACGTCCCTGGCTGCCTCGCACGCTGCGCTTCGTCGGATACGGCGTGCGTGAACGCGTGCAACCAGAAGGCAGGGACCGGGGACCCGTCGGGTTGCACGCACGATCCGACGTACGACTCGACTTGCACACCCGTCGACGGAGGCTCGAACAGCAACACCAACAGCAGCAGCAGTAGCAGCACCAGCAACGTTCAGCCTCCGACCCCGGTGAAGAACGCGTGCGGCGGCTTGTACCCGGGGACCCTCGCGTGCGAAACGGGAGGGACGTGCATCACCGGGCACTGTTCGGGGGGCGCCTGCTACCCGAACGACGTCGGCAACCCGTGCACGTACGCCAACGACTGCGGCAGCGGCAACCACTGCACGAACGGCTGCTGCGCGAGCCCCGCGAAGGGGAGCGCCTGCAGCGCGTTCTGGGACTGCAAGTCGAACACGTGCACCAACGGCATCTGCCAGTAGTCGTGGGGCCGACTAAGCTGTCCTCATGGAAGGACATGGCGCGCCCGACGTGAGAGCAGCGCAGGTCGTGCTGCCCTGCGCTGATCTCAACGCCACGCTGGCATTCTTCACCGCTCTGGGATTCCGCGTCGACGCCGTCTTCCCGGCCGACGACCCGTCCGTCGCGGTCCTCTCGGGACACGGCCTTTGCATCCGGCTGCAGCGTGGCCTCGATGCCGCCCCGGGATTGCTCCGCTTGCTGTGCACCGATCCCGCTGCCGCCGGCGGCGGGGCGACCGAGCTGACCGCGCCGAACGGCACCCGCATTCAGCTCGTGCCCGCGAATCCGCCGGTGAACCTGCCCCCCTTGCAGCCGTCGTTCGTCCTGAGCCGGATGCACGGCGACGCGCGGTGGGTCGAGGGGCGAGCGGGGATGCGCTATCGCGACCTCGTCCCCGGTCGACAGGGCGGCGGCTTCATCGCGTCGCACATCCAGATACCGGGCGGCGGCCCGGTCCCGGACTACGTGCACTTTCACCGCGTGGCCTTCCAGATGATCTACTGCGCCAAGGGCTGGGTGCGCGTCGTCTACGAGGATCAGGGCCCGCCCTTCGTCCTGTCGGCGGGCGACTGCGCGCTGCAGCCGCCGGAGATCCGCCATCGCGTCCTGGAGTGCTCGCCCGGTCTCGAGGTCATCGAGGTGGGCTCGCCCGCTGATCACGAGACGTTCGCCGACCACGATCTCGCGCTTCCGACGGCAGCGGTGAAGCCCGACCGCGAGTTCGGAGGCCAGCGCTTCGTTCGCCACGAAGCCGCGGCTGCGAGCTGGGTACCATCCCAGGTGGAAGGGTTCGAGGCTCGCGACCTCGGCATTGCATCGGCCACGAAGGGCACGGCGGGAGCGCGCGTCCTGCGTGCGGGCGATTCCCCGTCCGGGCGGGCACGCGCACACGTACACGGCGCGAAGGTCCTCTTCGCGTACGTGCTTCGAGGCCAAGCGACGCTCCGCCGCGAGGACGGGCCCCTCGAGAGGATCGGAGAAGGAGACGCCTTCGTGATGCCGCCGGGCCCGTCCTATGCGGTCGAGGACCGCTCCGAGGGGTTGGAGCTCTTGGAGGTGAGGCTCTTCTGACAGGCACGAGCGTTGCTGGATACTGGAGCATGCGTCTCCCGACGCTGGCTGTTGGGCGCGCTCGCGGTGGTCGCACCTGCGCTCGGGGGCTGTGGCCGCAATGCGAAGGCGTCGGACGCCGCGCTCGGGCTCGAGGAGATCCGCTATCTCGCGCTCGGCGACTCGTTCACCGCGGGGACCGGGACCCACCGTCGGCGGCGTTCCCGTCTCGCCTCGCCTCGCTCTGGCGAGAGCACGGACGCAAGGTGACGCTGAAGAACGTAGCGGTGAACGGCTACACCACCGAGGACGTGCTGGAGCAGGAGATCCCGCAGGCGGCGCCGTTCCGGCCGACCCTGGTGACACTCGCGGTGGGTGCCAACGACCGCGTCCACGGCTCGAGCGCCGACGTCTACCGGTCCAACGTGCGGGTGCTCTTGCGAGCGATCATCGACGCCGGTGTCGCCCCGAATCGGATCGTGGCGCTCCCGCAGCCCGACTGGTCGCTCTCTCCGGCCGCCGCTTCGTTCGGGGATCCCGCGCAGATCGGTGCAGACATCGTCGCCTTCAACGGCATCCTGCGCGACGAGGCTCGAGCCGCCGGAGCGCGTTACGTGGACCTGTACCCGCTCATGCACCAAGAGGCGGAGACGAAGATGCTCGCGAGCGACGGCCTGCACCCCTCCGCGAGCTCGCAAGAGCAGTGGGCGGCGGAGCTCTACGACCAGATAGAACCGCTTCGGCTCGGACGATGAGGCTTCGGCCGCACCGAACGCCCGCCGGCCAGAGCGAAGGCACGTGAGCCAGAAGAAAGGCGCGTCAGCGAGAACGAAGTTACGTCGGCCAGAGCGAAGGCCCGTCGGCCAGAGCGAAGGCCCGTCGGCCAGAGCGAAGGCCCGTCGGCGAGAGCGAAGGCCCGTCGGCCAGAGCGAAGGCCCGTCGGCGAGAGCGAAGGCCCGTCGGCCAGAGCGAAGGCCCGTCGGCGAGAGCGAAGGCCGGTCGGCGAGAGCGAAGGCCGGTCGGCGAGAACGAAGGCCCGTCGGCGAGAACGAAGGCCCGTCGGCGAGAACGAAGGCCCGTCGGCGAGTGCGAAGGCAAGTCGGCGAGAGCGAAGGCTCCTCGGCCCGAACGAAGACGCGCCCGGCCGATCTCACGTACAAATAGAAGTGTCGAGGAGCGTGCGTTCAGACTGGAACGCCCGCCATCTGGCCCATGCGACCGAAGGCGCTCCGGCGCGCCAAGCGGCTCCTCAGTCCAAAATCCGGAGCCATGTCTCGGGTGTTCACGGATTGACGAGGCACGTTCGTCGTGAGTCCATCTCGACATGGGGGTCCTCCTGCTCGTCTCGCTACAAGTGAAGGACTATTCGGCCTGGAAGGCGCGATACGACGCCAACCGCCCGGCGCGCGAGGCTGCCGGGATGGTCGAGCGATACGTCGGGCGCGACTTCAAGAAGGGGAACGTCGCTCACGTCGGTCTGGTGGCAGCCTCGATGGAGGTGGCCGACCACTTCCTGGCGAGTCCGCAGCTGCTCGACGCCATGGCATCGGCCGGCGTGGCCGACGTTCCGGAGATCCGTTTCGTGATCGTCGAATGATGCAGCGTCACTTCTTCATCACGTAGCCGCCCTCTGCGAGGCGCTCGCCGGTCATCGCGTAGTCTGCCGCCGGCATGTCCTGCACACCGGTGGCGTCGATCCACTTGTTGTAGAAGTTGAACAGCGCGCACACCGTGATGGCGTCGTAGATTGCCTCCTGAGTCCACCCGGCCCTCTCGAGGGCCTGGATGTCGGCCGGGCCGATGCTGGTCGATGCGGCGTTCATCTTCTCGACGAACGTGAACAGCGCCTTGCGCTTGTCGTCGATGGGCGCCGTCCGGTGGTCCTCGAGCACCGCTCGGACCAGCGCCTCGTCACCCAGGAGTTTCGCCGCGACCGCGGCGTGCGAGCCAATTCAGAATAAGCACTGATTGCGCTTGGACGTGAACGCGGCGATGAGCTCGCGCTCGCCCGGCGACAGCGGCGACGGGCCGCGCATGACACCCTGCGTGAACTCGGCCAGCGCGTCGGTGCGGTCCGTCTTGTAGGCGAAGAGGTGGAAGATCTGCGGCACCGGTACTCCCGCCGCGCGCATGCGACGAATCGCTTCGCCGCGCGGGCTGGGGCTGTCGAACGACTCGACCTCGGGCAGGTACATCGGCTTCATGTCAGACCTCGTTCTTCGTCACTTCGCGGTGCCGTCGAAGTACTTCGTCGCGAGGGCGACCGCGTCCAGGCCGACCACGTGGCCCAGCCGCCTCCCCGCGTAGTCGTCGGGCGCGATGTGGATGCTGCCGTACAGTCGCGATTGACCCGCCTCGTCGGACGCGTCGTAGTAGGACGCCCACTGCAGCCGCACGTCGGTCGTGGGGCCCTTCTCGAACGTGAGGAACGTGTCCTTGTGCGCGACGTACTCGCCAAAGCCCCCCGGGAAGTACGGGCTGCCGGTGAGCGTCGCGAGCACCTCCGCGCCGGCGCGGCTGAAGGTGCTGTGCCCCGAGATGAACGCGGGGAAGGCGGGCGTCACGAAGGTGCGCCGCTGGTACGTGATCCAGTCCACCGCGCGCACCCATCCGACGCCCGAGACCTGGTTCTTGCGATCGCCCGGCTCGCCCAGCCAGTCGCGGATGGCCACCTCGCCGACGTGG
>Ga0335069_10001308_pt1 | contig 40284 bp, 28 predicted proteins | sample Lox_Sample_11_FD_206714 | JGI IMG/M metagenome (GOLD analysis project Ga0335069, IMG submission 206714) | Soil microbial communities from Loxahatchee National Wildlife Refuge, Florida, United States - Lox_Sample_1.1 | ecosystem: Environmental > Terrestrial > Soil > Wetlands | place: USA...
CCTTGGCGTAATACTCGAACGCCTTTTTCACCGGCCCGATGTGGCCGTAGAGGTTCGCCAGGTTGTTGTACACCGCCGGGTCCTTCGAGTTCAGCGCCAGGGCCTTTTCCCACTGGGCGCGCGCGCCGTCCTCGTCCTGCAGGTCGTTGAGGAAGCTCCCGTAGGCCACGTGGGCACGGGCGTGATCGGGGTGCCGCTTGAGGAAGTCCTCGTAGGCGTTGCCGATCGGCATCAGCCGCTGCCGGATGCGGCGGCTCATCTCGTCCCCCGGGACGCCGGCCCCTTCCTTGGCGAACTTCTCGTTGTCCCGCAGCCAGCCATCAATCTCGCTCTGCGCGGCGTCATCGTCCGCCATCAGCTTCTTGTACTCCTTCTCGACCGGGTCGTTCGGGTCGGGCGTCACGCTGGCGGCATTGGTCGCCTGCACGGCGGCATTGGTGCCCGCGCGGAGTTGAGGCAGGGCCGCAGCCAGGACGAGCACAGCGATGAAAAACCTGTTCACGGCTGCAAGCTAGCACGCTCCGCCATCGGGCCAAAGGGGAAAGCTGGAAGGCGAATACAGCCCGCGCGGACTTTGGATTTGCGCCGTCCCGGGTCGTCCGCTGGAATGACGCCCTGTCCGGAGTGATCCTCCACGGCAGTGAGCCGCGCCAGCGCGGAAATCCGAAATCCGAAACCCGAAATCCGAAGCAAATCCAAAGGCTGCAAATTCAAAGGCTCAAAACCCGCGGTGCCCGGGCGTTTCGGTCATTGCTCGTTGGAGCATTTGAATTTGTTTCGGATTTCGGGCTTCGGATGTCGGACTTCAGCGCTGCTCCCAGCAGGGCAAGGCAACATCCAACATCCAACATCGAACATCCAACATCCAATGAACGAGCCCGCTGCGCCCATTGGTCCGACCGTGAGGGACCGAAACCCGAAACCCGAAATCCGAAACCCGAAACAAATCCAAAGGCTGCACACCCAAAGGCGCAAAACCCGCGCGCGCCGCCGCCTAGGCCACAACTTCGGTGCCCACGCCTTCGTGCGTGAACACTTCCAGCAGCACGGCATGGTGCACCCGGCCATCGACAAATGAAACTTTTTCTACGCCAGCCTTAATCGCCGCGACCGCGCTGTCCACCTTCGGAATCATGCCCTTGTCTATGACCCCGCTCTGCTTGAGGGTTGCCACCTCGCTGATTCTGAGCCGCGAGATCACGCTGTCGGGCTTCTTCGGGTTTTGCAGCAGGCCCGGCACGTCGCTCATGAACACCAACCGCCGGGCCTTGAGCGCGATGGCCGCCTGCGCCGCCGCCACGTCGGCGTTGCAGTTGTAAATCTTCCCGTCCTCGCCTCGCGCCGTCGGGCTGACGACCGGCGTGACCCCGCGGGCCAGGCAGTCCAGCAGCGGAGCCGTGTTCACGCTGGTGACCTCGCCCACATAGCCCAGGTCCAGCGGGCCGTCCGGGCCTTTCACCTGTGCCTTGCGGCAGCGGAAGATGTCCGTCCCGGAAAACCCCTGCGCCGCGCAGCCCAGCGCCTGGATGGCGGCAACCACCTCCGGGTTGATCTCCCGCGAGAGCACGTGGTCGGCGATGGCCGCCGTCGCTTCATCGGTCACGCGCTGCCCCTGCACGAACGCGGGCTTCAGTCCCGCCTTCTCCATCGCCCGCGTGATGGCCTTGCCCCCGCCATGCACGACCACCGGGTTGATCTCGACAGCCTCCAGGAAAACGATGTCGCGCGCGACCCCGTTGCGCACCTCGGGATCCGGCGAGTCCATAAAGCTGCCGCCGTATTTGATGACGAAGGTGGCGCCGCTGAACTTCTGGATGTAAGGCAGCGCCTCCAGCAACGTGTCGGCTTTGGCAATGAGGTCTTGCATCGAGACAACTAGCCCCCCAGGGAGCTGGGATCGTTCACGTCGCCCTTGTTGAAAGCGACGTAGTCCTCCGTGAGGTCGGCGGCATACATCAGCGCGGCGCCGCTCCCGAGGTTGAGGTTGATGTGCAAATCGAACTCCCTGGGCGCGACTGCCGCGCAGAGCGCCTTGAACGTAGCGGCGGTGGGCTGTCCGCGCTTCAGGCTCCAGAGCACCTTCCGGCTGCCGGGTGCGCTGTAGCCGATGTCCACCCGGTCTTCCACGACCGTCGCCGGGCTGTAACCGAGCGCCGCGATAATCCGACCCCAATTCGGGTCGCCCCCGTGCCAACTGGTCTTCACCAGCGCGCTGTTCGCCACCGCCCGCGCCGCCGCGTCGGCCTCGGCGAACGACCTCGCCCCGTTCACGCGCAGGGTGACGAAGCGCGACACCCCCTCGCCATCGCGCACGATCATCTTCGCCAACTCCAGGCAAACCTGGTTCAAGGCCGCCTGGAACATAGCGAAATCACGCGTCCGCAAGCCAAGCCTCCGGTTCCCGGCAAGCCCGTTAGCTAGCACCAGCACGGTGTCATTGGTGCTCATGTCGCCGTCCACAGTGATGCGATTGAAGCTGTGGGCCACGGCTTCGCGCAGCGCGGCCTGCAGCACCCTGGGCTCGACCGCGGCGTCCGTGGTGATGAAGCAAAGCATTGTCGCATGAAGAGGCGTGGCCGCAGCGCGGTTGCCTGTGGCGCTCATGCCCGGCTGAATCATGCCCGCGCCTTTGCACATCCCGCCGATGCGCACCGCCTTGCCGCCCAGCCTGAGCTCCAAGGCCACCTGCTTCGGCCGCGTGTCGCTGGTCATGATGGCTTCTTCCGCCTGGGCCGCATGCCGAACTGTGGCGCCCAGCCCGGCCGCCGCCTCGATGATCCCCGCCCGCACGTTGTCCATCGGCAGCGTGACGCCGATGCGGCCGGTGGACCCGACGAGGGCCGAGCCTTCCGGCAACGCCAGCGCCCGCTCGGTGAACCGCGCCATCTCACGTGCATCCGCCAACCCCTGCTTGCCCGTGCAGGCATTGGCATTGCCCGAGTTCACCACCACCGCGCACGCCCGTCCGCCCTTCACCCTCTCGATGCACACCTTGACCGGTGCGGCGCACGCCTGGCAGGTGGTGAACATGCCCGCAACGCTCGCCGGCGCCTCCGAGACGATCAACGCCAGGTCCCGCTTGCGGCCCTTATCCGACCCTTTGCCGGTGCCCAGGCGCTTGATATCGCAAAAGACTCCCGCGGCCTTGAACCCCCTGGGGGCGACCACTGACCCGGCAATGGGCTTGAGTTTAGCTTTCATGCAGCACGTCAACGCGACACCGGCTCCCCGGGTAACCAATGAGAATGGGCCAGCCAGGTCCGGCAAATTGGTCCGCAATTTATGGCCCGCCCGAAGCGTGTGGCAAGAGGTTTTCCATCGAGCGGGGACGGGCGCGCTCCGGGTGAGAGGCCCAAATCCGAAATCCGAAATCCGAAATCCGAAACAAATCCAAAGGCTGCAAATCCCAAGGCTCAAAACCCGCGCTGGCCGCCCGTTTCGGTCATTGCTCGTTGGAGCATTTGAACTTGTTTCGGATTTCGTGCTTCGGATTTCGGATTTCAGCGCTGCTTCCAGCAGGGCAAGGTAACATCCAACATCCAACATCGAACAGCCAACATCCAATGAGTCAGCCCGCTGCGCCCATTGGTTGGCCGAGGCCCGAAATCCGAAATCCGAAATCCGAAACAAATCCAAAGGCTGCAAATCCCAAGGCCCAAAACCTGCGCTGGCCACGCGTTTCGGTCATTGCTCGTTGGAGCATTTGAATTTGTTTCGGACTTCGGGCTTCGGATTTCGGATTTCAGCGCTGCTTCCAGCAGGGCAAGGCAACATCCAACATCCAACATCCAACATCGAACATCCCACATCCAATGAGTCAGCCCGCTGCGCCCATTGGTTGGCCGAGGCCCGAAATCCGAAATCCGAAATCCGAAACAAATCCAAAGGCTGCAAACCCAAAGACTCAAAACCTGGGCTGGCCACGCGTTTCGGTCATTGCTCGTTGGAGCATTTGAACTTGTTTCGGATTTCGTGCTTGGGATTTCGGATTTGGGCGACCAGCGGCCAGCGGTAGTTTCGAGCCGCGCCCTCCCTCCCCTCCCTACCCAACCTCCTCTTGGCAGCCCCCGCTCCGTCCCTTAGGCTGAAGCGCGTGATGGGCTTCACACATAATGCGTTGGAGATGGCCTGAGTGAGCGAGCCAACCCTGAATATCCTTGCCGTCATCGGCAGCCTGCAGCGCGACTCGGTCACCCGCGTGGTGGTGCGTCACCTCGCCCGTCAGCTTCAGGACACGGGCTGCGCGGTGGATATCCTCGATCTCCAGGAAGAGCCGCTCGCCCTCTACAACCCCGATGTCGCCCACGACCTCCCCGGCTACGCCGAGCTGCAAGCCCGCGTCCACCGGGCCGACGCCTTCATCCTCGGCTCGCCCGATTACCACGGTTGCATCAGCGGTGCCATGAAGAACTTCCTGGACCACTTCTGGCGCGAGTTCGCCGGCAAGCTCTTCGCTACCATCATCGCCTCGCACGAGAAGGGCCTTACCGCTACCGACCAGCTCCGCACCGTCGCCCGCCAATGCTATGCCTGGACGCTGCCCTACGGCGTGTCACTGGTGGAGGATGTGGACGTCAAAGACGGCCAAATCGTCAGCGATACCCTGAAGCAGCGGCTGGACATGCTCATCCGCGACGTGCGCGTCTATGGCGCGTTGCTGGCCCGGCAGCGGCGCGCCGACCTGGCCGGAGCCGAGCCGGGCTTCCTCGCGCGGCACCGGATGTGAAACGTGAAACGTGGTGCGTGAAGCGTGCAGCGTGAAGCCGTGTCTATGCAGAAGAAAACCACAGATGGACACAGATAAACACAGATGCACTGCATTGAACCTGGCCCGGCTGCCGTCGAACCAGAGCCGCTGCCCGGTGGCGTTAACGCCGCCCCCCGAAACTGCACCTGCGGCCCTTCAAATCTGTGTCTATCTGTGTCCATCTGTGGTTTGAACTGAAGCGTTACGGGTGAAGCCTGAGATGTAATGCCGCGAGCGACCCAAACTGAGCCGAACCCTCCCTTCGAGCCCTACGTCCCGCCCGGGGCGAAAATGCGCGAGTGCACCCTCCGCGCTATCATTCTCGGTGCGGTGCTCGGCATGGTCTTCGGCGCCTCTTCGCTCTACCTCGTCCTCAAGGTCGGCCTGACCGTCAGCGCCTCCATCCCGGTTGCTGTGATTTCCCTGGCCCTGTTCCGGCTCTGGTCCAAGGCCGGCGGGCAGGACGCCACCATTCTCGAAAACAACATTGTCCAAACCGCCGGCTCAGCCGGTGAGTCCATCGCCTTCGGCCTCGGCGTGACCATGCCGGCCATCATGATCCTCGGCTTCGACCTCGAAATCGGGCGCGTCATGCTGGTCGGGCTGCTCGGCAGCCTGCTGGGCATCCTGATGATGATACCGCTGCGGCGTGCCCTGATCGTCGCCCAGCATGGCCAGCTCAAATACCCGGAAGGCACCGCCTGCGCCCAGGTGCTCAAGGCCGGGGCGGCGCAGCCTGCCGATGGATGTTCCCCCCGGCCCGAGATCAGGGAAAACATCCAACATCCAACATCCAACATCCAACATCCAATAGACCCCAACACGCAGGGAGTCGCGCGCCCTGCCGCCGCTGGCATCAGCGCCTCCACCATCTTTACCGGCTTCGGCATCGGCCTGGCTTACAAGACTCTCATGGCGGCCTTCAAGCTGTGGAAAGACACGCCGGAGAAGGTATTCGGCGCGCCGCTGAGAGGCGGCTCCATCTCCGCCGAAATCTCGCCCGAGCTGCTGGGCGTGGGCTATATCATCGGGCCGCGCATTGGCTCGATCATGATGGCTGGCGGCGTGCTCAGCGCGCTGGTGCTGACGCCCCTCATCATGTTCTTCGGCCAGGGCCTGAACATCGTCCTGCCCCCAGGCAGCAAGCCCATCTCGGAAATGACCCCGGGCGACATTCGCAGCGCCTATATCCTGTATATCGGCGCCGGGGCCGTGGCCGCGGGGGGCGTCATCAGCCTGCTGCGGTCGCTGCCCATTATCCTGCACGGCATCCGCTCCGGTGTGTCCGACTTCCGGGCGGCGGCGGCGCTGCACGGCACGGTCCTGCGCACGGAGCGTGACTTGTCCATGAAGCTCGTCGCCGGGGGCGTCGTGGCGCTGGTGCTGGCCATCTTCGCCGCGCCTTCCCTGCACATGAGCATCGTGGGCGCCCTGCTCATCGTGGCCTTCGGTTTCCTGTTCGTGACCGTCTCGTCCCGCCTCACGGGCGAAATCGGCTCTTCCTCAAACCCCATCTCCGGCATGACGGTCGCCACGCTGCTGCTCACCTGCTTGATCTTCCTGATCGTCGGCCACACGGGCGCGACCTATTACGTGACCGCGCTCTCGGTCGGCGGGATCGTGTGCGTGGCGGCCTCGAACGCCGGCGCCACCTCCCAGGACCTCAAGACCGGCTTCCTGATCGGCGCCACGCCGAAATACCAGCAGATTGCCATCCTCATCGGCGCGACCCTCAGCGCACTCGTGCTCGGCCCGATCCTGCTCGGCCTGAACCAAACCGCCACCGTCTACGTGCCCGCCGCGCAGGTTGCCCCCGGCCTGCATGCGCCGGCTAACGCCCTGCTCGGCCCGCCGGAGACGTTGCATGGCCCCCAGGCCCAGTCCGACACCAGGGCCTACCGCGTCTGGCAAAAGACCGACACCGCCGGCGGCCCGGCGGGCCGTTACCTCGTCGACGCCTCCGGCGCGGTCGTCTGGCTGGTGGACCCCGGCATCAATGGCGCCTTCAAGACCCGCCCGGACGGCACCGAAGTGCGGAAGTTCGACGCCCCCAAGGCGACCCTGATGAGCTACATCATCAAAGGCATGCTGGACCGCAAGCTTCCCTGGGGGTTGGTCCTCTTCGGCATTATGATAGCCATCGTGCTGGAGCTCTGTGGCGTATCGTCCCTGGCCTTTGCCGTCGGCGCGTACCTTCCGATCTCCTCCTCGGCCCCCATCTTCGTTGGCGGCCTGGTGCGCTGGGTCGTGGACTGGCACATGAGGCGTTCCCTGCGCGAGCACAAGCTGGACGAGGAGGCCCTGGTTGCCGAAAGCGATAAGAGCCCTGGCGTGCTGTTGGCCAGCGGCTACATCGCCGGCGGCGCAATTGCCGGGATCGTCATTGCCTTCGTCCAGGGCGTCACCACGGACCTCGACGCCCGCCTCACCCACTGGGCCGAAACCTCCAACCCCTTCTTCGGCGGCGCCAACGCTGACGCCTTGGCCCTTCTCCCGTTCCTGCTGCTGACCGTCTTCCTCTACCTCACCGGCCGGCAATCCAGCCATTCGCGCGCATAGGCGCCCGAATCCAGTCCCTTCGGCAGCTCAGCGCCCCAATCCCGCCGTTACCCCTCCGTCACCTCGCCGTTACCTCACCGGAGAACCTCAAACTTGTAGTTAGAGGTTCTCCGGGGAGGTAACGGCGAGGTGACGGAGGGGTACCGGGGAAGCCGGCTGGATGATAGGGCGCTGAGAGTGGTGGGCTGTCCAGAAATGAGACGCTTGGCCTCTTTCGCCAGGCTCTGGGCGAAATTGACTGCTTTTGGCTGCGCCCTTAGCTTAGAGGTGATGACCGAATCATCTGCTATCGCCATTCCGGGCGTGGACCGGTTCCCGGTTCGCCGGGCTTTGCCGCGCGCGGAACTGGACGCGCTCGCGCGCGAGATCATGGTGCTCAAGAAGCAGCTTAATGCGGTGATCCTGGCCCACAACTACCAGGTGCCGGAAATCCAGGACGTGGCGGACTACGTGGGCGACTCGCTGGGGCTTTCGCAGCAGGCTGCCCAGACTACCGCCGACGTGATCGTGTTCAGCGGGGTGCATTTCATGGCCGAGACGGCCAAGATACTCAGCCCGGAGAAGACCGTCGTCCTGCCGGACAAAGGCGCGGGCTGCTCGCTGGAGGAGGCCTGCCCGGCGGACAAGCTGGCGTCGTTTCAGAAGACCAATCCCAACTTCTACACGATTGCCTACGTGAATTGCAGCGCCGCGGTGAAGGCGCTCAGCGACGTCATCTGCACGAGCGGCAACGCGGTCCAGATCGTCAATGCCTGCCCCAAAGACAAGGACCTGCTGTTCGTGCCCGACGAGAACCTGGGGGAGTGGGTGATCGAGCAGACGGGCCGCCCGATGACGCTGTGGCGGGGCAATTGTTACGCGCACGTGGAGTTCCGGCGCGAGAGCCTGCTGCGCGCCAAGGCCGCCTATCCCGAGGCCAAGGTGGTCGTGCATCCCGAGAGCCTGCACGAGGTGCGCGAATTGGCCGACGCGGTGTGCTCGACCGAGAAGATGGTGACGTATTGCCGCACCAGCCCGGCGAAGCAGTTCATCGTAGTCACCGAATCCGGCATTCTGCACCGGCTGCAGAAGGAGTGCCCCGGAAAGGATTTCATCTGCGCGCCGACGTTTGACGCGCTGCGCGCCCCGACGGACCCGTGCCGCTGCAGCGAGTGCAAATACATGAAGATGAACACGCTCGAGAAGGTGCGCGACTGCATGAAGAAGCTCTCGCCGCGAATCGAGCTACCGGCCGATATCCTCCGGCGCGCGCAAGTGCCGATCCAGCGGATGCTGGAGATCTCAGCAAAGCGGTAGCGCAGGGTAGGGACGCCTCGCCGAGGCGTCCGCCGCCGCCGGAACTCGGACGCCTCGGCGAGGCATCCCTACCTGTCTGGGCTCTCCACCTTATTGCCGAGCCATTGACGTTGCCCCGGCGATGAGGTACGCTGGAATCGTCCAGCGGACAAGGAGAACAAGCCTGGAAATGGAGTGTAGCCACCTGGAACAGACGGGGCATAGTGCCGCGGCGTCGCAGATACGGCAGTCGGGGTGGGGCGACTGGCTGAGCCGCCGTTTTTGGTTCCTGGAAGGCCCTGGGCTTTGCGACGAAGCCAGGCGGCGCACAGGGCTGATGGACTTCGGCGAGCCGGGAGTAGAGCCGGCGTTATCCATCCTTACAGACAGCCTGGAGGCGGAGGCGAACCTGCATCCGCTGGGACGCTACCTGATGCGCGTCCATCTGCGCGAGTTGCTTGAGACGCGGCTTCGCCTGGCGGAACATTGGCGTGGGCAGGCGGACGCCTTGGGTGAACAACCCATCGAGCGCCCGGTCTTCATCACCGGCATGCCCCGGAGCGGCTCGACGTTCCTGCATGAATTGCTTTCCGAAGACCCGGAGCACCGGGCGCCGCGCGTTTACGAGGTGATGTTCCCGGTGCCGAGTCCGGCCCTGGCACCGGGGGGGCGCGATCCGCGCATCCGTCGGGCGGCGGCCTGCCTGTGGTGGTTCCGCAGGCTGGCGCCAGAGGCCGACGCGGTGTTCCCGATGCGCGCGCTCACACCGCACGAGTGCGTGGCGATTCATAGCTACACGTTCCTGTCGCAGGAATTCATTTCGACCTGCCGGATTCCCCGATACGAAGCCTTCCTGCGCGCGGCGGACCTCCGGCCCGCCTACGCGTGGCAGCGGCGGTTTCTGCAGCACCTGCAGCTTGGCCGGCCCGTGCGGCGCTGGGTGTTGAAGTCGCCAGATCACGTGTATGGCCTGGCCGAACTCTTTGACGTCTTTCCGGATGCCGTGGTGATCCAGACGCATCGCAACCCGATAGACGTGCTGAACTCCTCCTACCATCTCACCGAGGTGCTGCACGGGCTCTTTACGCGGCCTGGCAGTGCCGAGGCGCTCGGCGCACGCGAGGCGCGCATTCTCGCCGAGGGGGTTGAGCTCTTCATTCGGTTCCGCGATGCGCATCCCGAGCTGGCTGAGCGGTTCATTGATGTGAGTTACACTGAGCTGGTCGGCAATCCGCTGGCCACGGTGCGCCGGATCTACCGCCAGCTCGGAGCCCCGCTCAGCGCGCGGGCGGAGGAACGGATGCGACGGCTGATTCCCGCCCGGACGCGATACCGGCGCAGCCACGCGAGGCGGGCGGCGACGGACCTGGTGGGGTTTGTTCGTGGTGAGGCGCCGCGCTTCGCGCAGTATTGCGCGCGTTTCAGCATTCCGACGCAGCCGACGGGAACGGGATGAGAAGGGCTCCTGGACGTTTTCAGTGGCATCCGGCAGCCAAGCCCGAAGGCCAAAATCCGAAGGCCGAAAGAAGGCCGAAGCCCGAAACCCGAAGCGGTTTGGCGCACAAGAGTGGACTACCTCAACGCAGAGACGCAGAGCGCGCAGAGGTACGCAGAGAAGCTGGAAGCAGAGAGTTTGTCTTCTCTGCGTACCTCTGCGCTCTCGGCGTCTCTGCGTTAAAAGAGGTACTAGCCGGCCGCTTCGGACATCGGATTTCGGCCTTCTTTCGGCCTTCGGGCTTCGGGTTTCGGACTTCCGCCCCCACGCCCCGGTTCACTGGTAACATGGGGGAAGCATGAGAAAGCTTCACGCGGTGCTGCTGGCGGTGGGGGTGGGCTGCTTCGCGTACGTGCTCGCCAGAATGGGCCTGCGCGAGCTGTGGCGCGAGCTGGGCCTGCTCGGCTGGTGGCTGATCCCGCTCATCCTTGGCGAAGGAGTCGCCGAAATGATCCATGTGCTGGGGTGGCGCCACTGCCTGAGCGAGCCGCACCGCTCGTTGCCGTGGCGGACGCTGTTCGGCATTCGCATGGCGGGGTACGCGATAAACTATCTCACGCCGACGGCGGCGCTGGGGGGCGAGCTCAGCAAGGGCGTGCTGCTCGCGGCGGATAACCACCGGGCGGAAGCAGCCAGCGGGGTGCTGATTGGCAAGGTGTGCTTTTCGCTGGCGCACGTGCTGTTTGTGGCGCTGGGGGCGGCGCTGGTGCTGTGGCGAGTCCGTCTGCCGCCGGGCCTTTGGCTGGGGATGCTGGGCAGCGGGGTCCTGGTCGCGGCGGGCATGCTGGTGCTGCTCTGGCTGCAGGTCCGGGGGAAGCTGGGCGCCGCGGCCCGATGGCTGGCGGCGCGCAAGCTTGGAGGCCGCCAACTGGAGAACGTGGCCCGGCGAATGAGCGCGGTGGACGAGGCCCTGAAGCGGTTCTACCGCGAACGGCCCCGGGACCTGGCCCTGGCTATTGGCTGGCACCTGGTCGGGTATTCGATCGGCATTGCCCAAACCGGGCTGTTCCTGCACCTGGTAGCCCCGGGGCACGCGGCGTTGGTGATCGCCGCGACCGCCTGGTTTCTGGGCATGTGGTTCGACCTGCTCACCTTCGTCGTGCCCCTGAACCTGGGCACGCTGGAGGCAACGCGCATCGTGGCGTTCCGGGCCCTCGGCTTGACGGCGTTGGCCGGGCTGACTTATGGAATCGCCACACGCCTGGCACAGATGTTCTGGGCCGGGTTCGGCCTCATCACGTATGCGGCCTTGTCCGCGCGCATCCGCAGTGCTGAGCGGTTGATCGGCCCTGGAGTCTCCGAAGACCGGCACGAGAACGCACTCTCCGGGAGAAGTCAGTTGGCCAATGGGGCCAACGGAGATCCCCCGAATGGTCGCAATCGAAGCCCGGCTAGGGACCTGTGTGCCCGGGAGCGCGTTTCCTGATCTCGTCCAGTGCCAAAGTGAAGCCTCGTTGAGCCAGGGCGGAAAGCGCTTCGCCGACGCCCATTTCGGTCACCGGGATGGTCAGCAGCCAGGCTTCGGGCGCGTGGCCGTACACATCGCGGGCCAGCGCCAGCAGCGTTGCGGGACCGGGAGTGTGGGCCACGACCTGTGAGCTGGCGGCAGGCTCGAGCTTGCGGCACCGCACTTCCAGCGGGGTGTCCACTGCGGCGTCCACGAACACCACGCTACCGGCGCGCGCGATGGGCTCGGCCAGCTCCGGCGTCAGGAGGGGACACGAGAGGGTGCGAACGCCCGGCAAGCCGAGCGCCTCGACTGCGTCCGCCACTTTCGGGCCCACGCCGTCATCGCCGCGCAGCGTATTGCCGTAGCCGATGACCAGCAGACCCGCCGCTGCGTTCTTTTTCGGTGCTCTCATTTTATACCCAGGCCTTTCGAATCAGCCACGTCTTCACGACCTGCGTCAGCCCCACGTAGCAGACCAGGGTCAGCAGCAGGATAGGCCAATAAAGCGGCGGCAGGGGCACAAAGCCCAGACCCGAGGCGAGCGGCGAATACGGCAGGTAGGCGCCGATGCCCATGATGAGCAGCGTGGTCATGGTCAGTTGCCAGCTTGCCCGGGATTGGATGACAGGAATCAGATTGGTGCGGATGACATGGATGATGAGCGTCTGCGTCATGAGGGACTCGACAAACCAGCCTGTGTGAAACAACTGCGCGGCGTAGGTGTTGTGCACCGCATCCTGCCCGAAGCGCGTCGCCAGCTCGGGCGTGATGACCACGTTGCTGCACTTGAAGATGAACCACATGACGGCGTAGGTGGTGTAGTCAAAGATCGAGCTGATCGGGCCGATGAAGACGATGAACTTGGCAATTTCTCCCATGTTCCACGGGCGGGGCTTGGTGATTTGCTGCGGGCCGACGTTGTCGGTGGGGATGGGCACCTGGGAGAAATCGTAGAGCAGGTTGTTGGTGAGGATCTGGATGGGGGCCATCGGCACGAAGGGGAAGAGGGCGCTGGCCCCGACGAAGCTGAACATGTTGCCGAAGTTGGAGCTGGCGCCCATGCGGATGTACTTGAGGATGTTGACGAACACCTTGCGCCCCTCCAGCACGCCTTCCTCCAGCACCATCAGGCTTTTCTCCAGCAGGATCACGTCCGCAGATTCCTTGGCAATGTCCACGGCGTTGTCTACTGAGATGCCGACATCGGCGGCGCGGAGCGCAGGTGCGTCGTTAATGCCGTCGCCCATGAACCCGACGACGTGGCCCTTGCGCTGCATGGCTTGGACGAGCCGCTTTTTGTGCGCCGGAGAGAGCCGGGCAAAGACGTCCGTGGTTTCCACGGCCTCCGCCAACTGCGCGTCGTTCATGGCTTCGACCTGCCCACCCAGCACGATCTTGTCCGCCCGGATGCCCACCTCGGTGCATACCTTGCGCGTGACGAGGTCGTTGTCGCCGGTGAGCACCTTGACCGTGATGCCATGCTGGCGCAGCACGGTGATGGCTTTCGCCGAGGTGTCCTTGGGTGGATCGAGGAAGGCAAGATAGCCGGTCAGCACCAGGTCGCACTCGTCGGCTTTGGAATAGGCGGCCTGCTTCTGCACCTTCTTCGTCGCCACGGCCAGCACGCGGAAACCGTCCTCGCTCAGATCATTGACCTGCTCGATGAGGTTGCCGACGAGAATGGGCTCCATGGGAAAGGTTTCGCCCTCGCTCTCGAACTGGGTGCACTTGGCGAAGACCGCCTCCGGGGCACCCTTGGTCAGTAACTGCACCTGCCCGTCGGGCCCTTCAACGGCGACCGACATCATGCGGCGGGAGAAGTCGAAGGGTATCTCGTCCACCTTGCTGTACTGGTCCAGCGAGAGTTCCTTATGCAGGTCCTGGTGCTGGAGCACAGCGCGGTCGAGCACGTTCTTGAGGCCGGTCTGAAAGTGGCTGATGAGATAAGCGTCCCGCAGCACCTCCAGGTTCTCCTTCTTGAACACGTCGCAGTAGATCTCGAGAATGACCTTGTCAATCGTGAGCGTGCCGGTCTTGTCGGTGCAGAGCACGTTCATGGCGCCGAAGTTCTGGATGGAGTTGATGCGCTTGACGATGACTTTCTTGCGGGACATGGCCAGCGCGCCCTTGGACAGGCACACCGAGACGATCATGGGCAGCATCTCGGGGGTCATACCCACGGCCACTGCCAACGAGAAGAAGAAGGACTGGCGCCAGTTGTGCTTGGTGACGCCGTTGATCACGAAGACCAGCGGCACCAGCACCAGCATGAACTGGATCATGAGCCAGGTGAACCTTTTGACGCCCCGATCGAACGCCGTCTCGATGGGCTGGCCGACGAGGCTGCGCGCCATCTTGCCAAAGTAGGTCTGCGCCCCTGTCGCCACGATGACGGCGGTGGCCGAGCCGCTCTCGACGCTGGTGCCCAGGAAGCAGGCGTTGGTGCGCTCGATGGCCGAGACGCTGCCGCGCAGGTCGCGCGCATCGGTCTTCTCGACGGGCATGGATTCGCCGGTCAGCGTGGCCTGGATGACGAACAGGTCCTTGGCGGAGAGGAGCCGCACATCCCCCGGCACCATGTCCCCGGCCGAGAGCTTGACGATGTCGCCGCGCACAAGGTCACGCAGGGGAATCTCGTGGGGCTGGCCATCACGAATAACCGTGGCCGTGACGCTGATCATCTCCTTGAGCTTGGCGGCGGCGGCGTCGGCTCTCGTTTCCTGCACGAAGCGCAGGGAGACCCCCAGGACGACCATCGCCAGCATGATGAAGCCGGTGACGGCGTCGCCTTCCGGCGCGGCGAAGGAGATGATGGCGAGGATGGTCAGCAGGATGACCAGCGGGTTCCGGCCGGCGATGTACAGCCGGTGGAGCCAGCTCTCGCGCTTCTCGTGGGCGACCTCGTTGGGGCCATATTGCTCCAGCCGCGCGGCGGCCTCGGCATCTGTCAAGCCGCTGAGGGACGTGCCCAACGAGGCCAGGACATCGGCGACTTCTTTGGACGCCGCGTCCTGCACCAGTTCGGCCGCCCTCTGGGCGCTGGAGCTTGCTACAGTTGTTGCCGTTGGCATATCGCTAAGGGCACCCGCCTCTCAAAGATTGTCAGTCCGCGCGCGTGCGTCCACTGGAAACTTGGCGAACAATGCGTTGTAGTAGCGCAAGCCTCCGGCTTGCGACCGTCCCGGCAAGCTTCCAGCTTGCCGCACGCATGCTGGCGCGGCGCCAACCTGGAAGGTTGGCGGAACGGTCGCAAGCCCGAGGCTTGCGCTTCTACTCGGTGGCGGCGCCTGGCGTTGGCGCGGGACCGCTTGCGCCGGGGTGCCTGCCGTGGAAGACTATCCCACTAAAGTTGACAGACAATTGGATTAATGCGGACTATGCTTCAACCAATGGATAAGCCGGCCAGGAAAGAAACTGAAGCGCACGTGGCGCAATTCGAGCGCTTCGAGCGGGAAGCCGGCGGGCCGGCGTGGGTCGCGCCGCTGCGGCGGGCCGGCATCGAGCGGTTCGCACAGATCGGGTTCCCCACGCTGCGGGACGAGGACTGGCGGTTTACGAACGTGTCGCCCATTTCCAGGCTGCCCTTCCAGCCGGTCCTCCAGCGGACACGGGCTGATCTGACTGCGCAAGCGGTCGCGGGGTTCACCTTTGGACACCTGCCCGCAATCCGCCTGGTGTTCCTGAATGGCCATTATGCGCCGGAACTGTCGTCGGTGGAGGCGAAGACCCCAGGCGTGGTTGTGAAGAACGTGTCGGCGGCGTTGGCCGGGGAGGCGAACGGCCTTCAGGCTCAACTGGCGCACCGCTCACCCGCGGAGGAGGACGCCTTCGCGGCCCTCAATACCGCCTTCTTCCAGGACGGCGCGTTCATCGAGGTTGCCGCCGGACAGAAGGTAGCAACGCCCATCCATTTGTTGTTCATTGCGACCACCGAAGAGAATGGCGCTACCTGGCACCCTCGCAACGTGTTCGTGGCGGGCGAGGGCAGCCGCGTCACTATCCTCGAAAGCTATGTCAGCACCGTGGACGCGCCCTACTTCACCAACGCCGTGACGGACCTGGTGTTGGGCAACGGGGCGGTCGTCGAGCATTGCAAATTCCAGGACGAGAGCCCCGCGGCCTACCACATCGCCGGCGTGCACGCCTACCTGGGCCGGGGGTGCAATTTCATCTCGCATTCCATTGCCACGGGCGGGCGGCTCTCGCGGAATAACATCCGCACTCACCTGGCCGGCGAAGGCGTGGAGTGCATTCTCAACGGGCTTTACCTCACACGCGGGGACCAGTTGGCCGACCATCACATGGTGGTCGAGCACGCGCAGCCGCATTGCAACAGCCACGAGTACTACAACGGCATCCTCGATGGCCGCTCCAGGGGCGTGTTCCACGGCCGCATCCTCGTCCGCCCCGCCGCCCAGAAGACGGATGCCAAGCAGACGAACAAGAACCTGCTCCTGTCGGAGGACGCCACGGTGGACACGAAGCCGCAGTTGGAAATCTACGCGGACGACGTGAAGTGCACGCACGGCGCGACGGTGGGCCAGTTGAATGAGGAATCCATTTTCTACCTGCGGGCCCGGGGCCTGGGCGCGGAAACTGCGCGGCGCATGTTGATCCACGCCTTCGCCGGCGAGATCATCGAGCGCGTGCGCCTGGAGCCGGCGCGCGAAGAGCTCGACAAGCTGGTGTGGGATCGGCTGGAAGCCAACCCGCACCTGGGCGACGGGAACTGAGTATGTTCGACGACCTCGGGGACCTTTACCAGCAGGTCATTCTCGATCACTGCAAGCGCCCCCGCAACTTTCGTGAACTGAGCAGTGCCACGTGCTCGGCGCAAGGCCATAACCCGCTCTGCGGCGACCAGTTGAAGCTCTACCTTCTCGTGGAGGGGGACGTTGTAAAGGACATCAGCTTTGTCGGCAACGGTTGCTGCATCTCGAAGGCCTCCGCGTCGCTGCTGACCGAAGCGGTGCGCGGCAAGACGCGGCAGCAGGCGCAGCAGATGTTCGAGCAGGTGCACGAGATGGTGACCACCGGCCGCGTCGTGGGCGACGTGGGCAAGCTGGCGGTCTTTGCCGGCGTGCACAAGTTCCCGGCGCGCGTGAAATGCGCCATTCTCGCGTGGCACGCCGTCGTGGCCGCGCTCAAGGGCGACGGCCAGCCCGTGACCACGGAGAACGAGGAAACGTAACTATCTCAGCTAGTAGCGTGAGCCTCCGGCTTGCGCCCGTCCCGGCAACCCTCTGGGTTGCCGCACGCAAAGCGCCGCGCGAACAATCCAGAGGATTGTTGCGACTATCGCCAGCCGGAGGCTTACGCTACCCCGTGCCGCTTTCGCCGGAAGCGACAGCGCGCCCGATATCGTCTATAGTCTTTTTAGCAGTTATGAACAGCAGCGACCCAGTAACTCTGACCCGCGACGTCGAGGCGGCCATCATCCCCATCGGCAACCGGGTCACCTTGCAGAAGGGCGAACAGGCCTACATCACGCAAACGCTCGGCGGCACTTACACGGTGATCGTGAACGGCAACATGTTCCGGATTGAAGGTCAGGACGCCGACGCGCTGGGCATTACGCCCGCCGCCCAGCCCGCCAGCTCGGGCGCGCCCGTCTCGCAGGAGCAGCTCGAAAAGGAGGTCTGGAACCAACTGCGCTCCTGCTATGACCCCGAGATCCCTGTCAACATTGTTGACCTGGGCCTGATCTATGATTGCCATATAACTCCCCTCGGCCCGAGCGCCCATAAGGTGGAGGTCAAGATGACCCTGACGGCCCCCGGCTGCGGCATGGGGCCGATGCTCGCGCAGGATGTGCAGAACCGCGTGCTCTCGCTCGAGGGCGTGGACGACGTGGCCGTCGAGCTGGTCTGGGACCCGCCCTGGAACCAGAGCATGATGACCGAGGCCGCCAAGCTTCAACTGGGCCTTCTCTGAATCCCATGCTTGTCGCTACCCCCTCGCACCGAGCCAAAGCCGTGGACTGGACCGCCTTGCGCGCCGACTTCCCGATCCTCGACCAGGAGGTCCATGGCCAGCGCCTCATCTACTTTGATAACGCCGCCACCACGCAAAAACCGCGCGCCGTCCTGGACGCCCTGCGCTCCTACTACGAGCGCGACAATGCGAACGTCCACCGCGGCATCCACGAGCTGAGCAACCGAGCCACGGCAGCTTTCGAGGCCGCGCGCTCGCGGGCTGCCCAGTTCATCAACGCCCGTAGCGCGGACGAGATCATCTTCACACGCGGCACCACCGAGGGCATCAACCTGGTGGCGCAGACCTGGGGCGCCAAGAACCTGAAGGCCGGGGACACCATCCTGCTCACCGAGATGGAGCACCACAGCAACATCGTGCCCTGGCAGCTCCTGGCCGAGCGCACCGGGGCAAAACTTGCCTACCTGCCCATCAGCGGCGACATCGGCCTGCTCGACCTGGCCCACCTCGACGCATATCTCACCAAAGACGTGAAGCTGCTGGCCATGGTGCACATCTCGAACTCCCTCGGCACCATTAACCCGGTGGACGACTTTTGCGAGCACGCCCGCAAGCGAGGGATTACCACGCTGGTGGACGCCGCGCAAAGCGCCGGCCACCGGCCCATCAGCGTGCAGGAGATCGGGTGCGACTTTCTGGTCTTCTCCGGCCACAAGATGTGCGGGCCGACCGGCATCGGCATCCTCTACGGGCGCCAGGAGAAGCTGGAAACCATGCCGCCGTACCAGGGCGGCGGAGAAATGATCCTGAGCGTGGATTTCCAGAAGAGCACATGGAAGCACGCGCCGCATAAGTTCGAGGCCGGCACGCCCGACATCTCGGGCGCCGTGGGCCTGCACGCGGCGATGGATTACCTGGACCGCGTGGGCCGGCAGAACATCGCCCAGCACGACCAGGAGTTGGGCGCCTATGCCTACGCCACGCTTTCCCGGCTGAGCGGCATCCGCCTGTTTGGCCCACACATTGGTCGCGCCGGGCTGGTGAGCTTCCTCTTAAAGGACATCCACGCGCATGACGTGGTCACTGTGGCGGACCAGCGCGGCGTGGCGCTGCGGGGCGGGCATCACTGCAATCAGCCTCTAATGCGCAAGCTCGGCGTCGAGTCCACCGCCCGCGCGAGCTTCTACTTCTACAACACGACGGCGGAGATTGACCGCTTCGTCGAGGTGCTCGGCGAGATACAGAAGTTCTTCGGGGCCTCGTAGGCGGGCATTGCCCGGTCGCGTCAACCCTTCACCGGTCGTCCGTAAACCTCTATCTCCGTGTACTCGTTCAGCGCGCTCTCGGTGCTTCCCTTCGAGTAGAAACGCAGATAGCGCGCCTGCACGCCCTTTGCGTCAACGAGCTTGCCTTCGCGGCTTTCGAAATACTCCCGGTCCGTGCCGACGCCCAGGCCGCAGGCGTTGTCGTGGTCGTTGTTAAAGAGCGTGCGCACGTTGGTAGTGAAGTCGGCATCATCGGCGGCCTGCACCACGACGTCGTGGTAAACCTTGAGCGAGTTGTGGGCGTGCCAGAACACAATGGCGAAGATTTCCGCCGGGCTGCCGAGGTCCAGTTGCACCCACTGTTTGCCCTTGGTCAGGAGCAGGATGCTCGAATCGCTGCCCTCCTTGTCGCCGTCGGTCAGCTTGCGCAGGTCCTCGGTCGGAACATTCTTGTCGCTGGAGGTCACCATGCTGCCGGGGGCGAGGTTCTTCAGGCCGGCAGGCACCATCATCGGTGGGCGCGGCTTGCTCGGATCGTAGGGCTCGGTGTAGGCATTGGTGGCGATGTCCTTGGGAGTCCCCGGGAAAGCCGGCGCGGGCAGCTTCAGCACCAGCGGCACAAGCCCGGCGCCCACGGCAGAAGACTGCGCGTGCGCGTTGCATAAAGGCCCCGGAAAGGCCACCAGGTCCGAGCGTGTCTTGCCGTTCTCCGTGATGCGGGGCAGCGTGTAAACCATGCCGTCCTTGCCCACAGCGATGGCGTTCACGTATAGCGGCCGCTGGCCGTTCTCGTAGAAGACTGCCCCGTTATCCGTGTACTTGCCGGTCTCGATGTCGTAGGTTACCAGGTGCAGGTCTTCCAGGCCCTTCGCCTCGCCCATCGCCGTCTTCGCCTTACCCGCGAGCCGCTTGCCGTCAATGTAGATCGGGCCGCCGGTCAGGTAATGAATCGTCTTCCCATCCGGCCCGAGGGCAAATCCCAGATAGCCGTAGCTGAACTGGTCGAACATCCCGCATCGCTTCGACGGCTCCGAGGTGATGCGGTCCAGCACTTCGATGCGCGGCACCGTGGGGTCAAACCGGAACAGGTAACCCGAGTTCCCATGCACGCCGTAAATCATCCTGTCGCTCGGCCTCCAGAACGTCTGCCGCCAGTTATACCCCATGTGGCCCGGGCTGGTGGGGTCGTAGAGCCCGAAGTAGTCCTTCCTCATGTCCTCACCGGCTACGGGTGCCACGGTATCGGTCGCCGGGTCATACCGATAGATGGTGCCCTCGGATGTAGTGAAATACGCAGAGCCGTCATCCTGGTTCACCGCAATGGAGCGGCACACAGTGCGATATTCGGCGCCCACCCCGTCCTCGCCCTTGGCGCACATCTTCCCGAACTCCTTCTGGTCCTTCGTCGCGAGGTTATACCGGAAGAAGATGCCACTGGGCCACGTCATGGCGAAAAGCCTCCCCCGCTTCTTGTCCATGTTGAACGTCAGCACCCCTTCCCGGCCCGGCGCGATGCCGTAATCCTCGAACTTGCCCGTCTGCATGTCATACGACAGCAGGTGCCCGCCCGGGTAAGGTTTATAGCCTGCCGGCGGGATGCCCATGGTTTCCTTGCCCTCCACGATGCTGTACACGCCGACGTGCGTGGCGAAGTAGAGCTTGCCACCGGCCTCGACAAAGTTGACATGGCTTTTGCCCTGTGGGATGGCCTTGCTGCCCTTCTCGCCGCAGGCCTCGGTCAGGTCACCCAGCTCCTTGATCTGCTGCGTCCTGGGATCCAGGCAGAACATCCGGGCGCCTTGGTCAATGTTATCCGAGCTGAGCACGTAATAGATCCTGCCGTCGCTGCCGGTGCCCATGGCGTTGTAGCTGTCGTGCCCGAGGGCGAAGCCGGAGTTATACACCTTGGCAATGATCTTCTTGCCGGTGTAGGCATTGCCATCGGGCACTACGAGTTTGGACGCCGCTTCTTCAGCGCCGCAGGCCAGCGCGGCGGAAAGGAGGAGGACCAGGCCGGAGAATGCGGACGCGACAGCAGGTGTCTGGGAGGACGTATGCGGTTTCATAATTCAACTCATGGCGTGCTTCGAAGGGCCCGCGCCCATCAGCGACAAGGCCACTACGGGCGCCGATATAAGCACAACCCCGCGACGGCGTCGAGAACCGCGCGCTTGCTCGAGGTAGTCATCGGAGCGCGAGCCGTCCCCGGCTCGCAGCAGCCTCGGTGCAATAACGGCCCCGGGGTTACCCCGCCGCCGCCTTCGCCGCCGCGGCCGCCTTGGCCTTCGCCTCCGCCTTGGCTTTCTCCGCGTCCAATCGCCCATCCACCTCCGCCGCCTCTGCGGGATGGATCTTGTGGAAATACTGGTTCGGCTTGGCCAACTGGGCCTTGCGCTGCAGCAACCCATCGAACCGGTTCCCGGTGCTCAACTCGTACTCCACGTCCATCTTGATGGCATCGAACGGGCACACCTCGACGCAGATCTGGCAGCTCATGCACACGGAGGTATCAATGTCGAACACCTTGGGCTGAAACTGCAGCTTGCCCAGGTAGTCCGGCTTCCGCGCGGTATCCTTTACGATGTAAATGCACTGCGGTGGGCATTCCTTCTCGCAGATGCAGCACGCCACGCAGCGCAGCCCTTTCTCCCAGTCCTCGCCGTCGTACACCAGGAACGGGAAATTGCGCGCCGCCTCTTTCTGTGGCACCCGCTCCTCGGGATACTGCACGGTGGTCAGCCGGTCCTTCTCGACGTAGCTGCCGACAAAATTCCTGGCGGTCTCGACCAGCCCCTTGATGATCCCCTGCCCGAGCAACGGCGCGCTCACCGGTCCACCTCCCCCATGACGATATCCACACTGCCCAGGATAATAACCACGTCCGCCACGTGACGGCCCCGGCACATGTCCTCAAGCACCGTCAGGTTGATAAAGCTCGGCGGGCGCACGCGGTAACGGTAGGGCTGCGGCGAGCCGTCGCTGATGAGATAGAACCCCAGCTCGCCCTTCGGCGCCTCGATCCGCCCATAAACCTCGCCCGCCTTGGGGCGGAAGCCGCGCAGCTTGGCCTTGGGATCCACGATGGGCCCCTCGGGAATGTCCCGCAGGGCTGCCTCCAGGATCTTCAACGACTCCCGCATCTCCAGCACGCGGATCATGTAGCGGTCATACACATCACCGTGGTCGCCCATCGGAACGCGGAAGGCAAACCGGTCGTAGATGCCGTATTGGTCCACCTTCCGGATATCGTAGTTCACGCCGCTGGCGCGGAGCATCGGGCCGGTGATGCCGGCGCTGACGGCCAGTTCGCGCGGCAGCACCCCGACGCCTTGCGTGCGCGAAAGGAGAATCTCATTCTCGCTCAGCAGCGCCTCCAACTCATCCAGGAAGCGCGGGAACCCGTCCACCACTTCCTTTGCCTGCTCCAGCCAACCCGGCGGCAGGTCACAGCGGCAGCCGCCGAAGCGCATGTAATTGCACATCATCCGCGCGCCAGTCAGCGACTCGAACAGATCGAGCACCTTCTCCCGCTCGCGGAAGGCATACATCAACGGCGTGCCCATCGCCCCCATATCCTGCAGGAGAAAGCCCACCAGCGAGGCGTGGTTCTGTAGCCGGGTCAGCTCCGCCGTGATAATGCGAATGTATTCGGCCCTCGGCGGCGGCTGCAGGCCCGCCAGCTTCTCGACCGTCAGCGCGTAAGCCCAGTTGTTCGTCAGCGAGCAAAAGTAATCCAGCCGGTCGGTGTAGGGCATCGAGCCCAGGTACGTGGTGTTCTCTCCGATCTTCTCGTGGTTGCGATGCAGGTAGCCGAACACCGGCTTCAGCCCCACCACGCGCTCGCCGTCCAGCGCCACGTCCATGCGGAAGACCCCGTGCGTCGAAGGATGCTGCGGCCCAATGGAAAGCTCCAGCAGCGACCCGTGGCCATTGCGCGTAAGGGCGAAACCCGGCGCGCCCGCCCCTTCCGGCGCAGGCGCCGGTAGGGACGCCTCGCCGAGGCGTCCGCCGCTGCCGCAACCCGGACGCCTCGGCGAGGCGTCCCTACCTTGAAGCACCTCGTTCATACGCCGTGCTGCGCCGGGTAATGCCCCTTCGCCTTCTCCATGACTTCGTCATGCGGCGTGGGCTCATATTCGTAGTCGTCCGGCTCGACGTAGTCCTTGCGCATGGGGTAGTCCTTGAATCCCTCCCACATCAGGATACGCCGCAGGTCCGGGTGCCCGTCGAACACGACACCGTAAAGGTCATACACCTCGCGCTCCTGGAACTCGGCCCCGCGCCATACCGGGGTCAGCGACGGCACGCTCACCTGGTCTGTGCGGTTGCCGGTGCGCAGCCGGAGCACGAGCGGCCCGTGCTTCAGCTCCATCGAGTAGAGATGATACACCACCTCCAGGTAGCCCGGGCGCTTGACCTCCGTCGTCTCCTCGATCTCGCGTTCCACTCCCTCAACCACCTGCTTTACCTTGTGCTTCTCCTGCAGCACCGTGTCCAGCCAGTCCACGCCGGTCACGTTCGAGGCATAGTCCAGCCGCAAGGCCGGATCATCCCGCAGGAAGCGTGCGACCTCCAGGGCATGGGCATTATCCACCAGCAGGGACGGTTGCCCACCGGGAATCGGGTTCGGCACAATCTGCAAGGCCGCGCCCGGCACGGCGGCTTCGACCCGGGGCTTCAACTCGTCCAACTTCAAGGCCATGCTTCTCTATTCGCCCCTCACCAGCGCCGGTGCGTGCCAGACCGCCGGGTTGCTGGGCGGCTCAAGGTCGTGAGCCCCAAACTCCGGCACCGGGTATTCGCTTGGCGCTTCGGCATCCAGGTGCCGCGGGCGGTGTGCCCCGGTCAGCGCCTGCTCATCAATCTGGCGCTGCAAGGTCATGAACGCGTGCAGCAGGGCCTCCGGCCTGGGCGGGCAGCCGGGGATGTGCACGTCCACGGGGATATAGCGGTCAATGCCCTTGAGCACATTGTACCCTTGCTTGAAAGGCCCGCCGGAGATGGCGCAGGCGCCCATGGCGATCACATATTTGGGTTCGGGCATCTGGTTATAAAGCCGCACCACCTGCGGCGCCATCTTCTTGGTCACCGTGCCGGCCACGATCATGAGGTCCGCCTGCCGCGGCGAGGGCCGGAAGACCTCCGCCCCAAAGCGCGCCAGGTCCCAGCGCGCCATGCTCGTGGCGATCATCTCGATCGCGCAGCACGCCAGCCCGAAACCCAGCGGCCAGATGGAGTTCTTTCGACCCCAGTTATACAGCTCTTCAAGGCTCGTCGTGAAAATGCCCTGCTTGCTCAGTTCGCTTCGCAGTCCTTCGTCCATTCGCAATGCAGATAATAGCGGCCGCGTGGTCCTAACCCGAATGCCCCACCCTGGCAGGGATGCCTCGCTGGGCCGCGTTGCGTGCCCCGTGTCCCGCGTTGCGTGTTGCCTGGACAGGGACACGCAACACGCAGCACGCAATACGCCACTCTATTTCCATGTTAGCACACCTTTCTGCCAAGCCCACGCCAGACCCTCAGCCAGCAGGAGCAGAAAGACCAGCATCGCGACGAACGCCCCGGCGGTCAGCCCCTTGAAGGCCACCGCGAACGGCAGCAGGAAAATCGTCTCCACGTCGAAGATCAGGAAGATGATCGCATACAGGTAATACTCGGCCTTGAACTGCACCCAGGGGTCGCCTTTGGACTGCAATCCGCATTCGTAAATCGCGTTCTTGTCCGGGCCCGGCTTGCGCGGTGAGAACTTCTTCGCCCAGGCCCAGGCCAGCCCAAGCGGAACCAGGCAGAAGGCGACCGCCGCCACCAGCAGGACTACAATAAAAAGGTAGGGGCTGTACTCAACCGGCATAGCTTGAAAACGCTGCTCTCTGCATCGGCAACCGTAGTCTTGCCCTTTTCCGCAGTCAAGAAAGGGCAGCCCGGCGGGCGGAGGGAGGGTGCAGCTCGACTAGACCCCTGTGTCCCGCGCACCCAACTCCGAAATCCGAAGCCCGAAATCCGAAACAAATCCCAATGCTCCAACCTCAAATGCTCAAAACGTGCGCTGGCCGCAGGTTTCGATCATTCCCCGTTCCAGCCTTTGAATTTGTTTCGGGTTTCGGGCTTCGGATTCCGGATTTCCTCAAGGGAGGACCTCAGTACGGTTGAGATGATGGTCATATCCACCTCCACAACCCACTCTGCCTACGGCACTTGCGCCCGAAGAGCCTGCCAGCAGCGCTCCATGTTCTCTCCGGCACCTCGCCATATCCCCCAGTAAACCCCCTGTATTCCCCTCCTATCCCCCTCGTATACCCCTCGTATTCCCCTCGTATACCCCTCGTATTTCAAATACGAGGGGTATACGAGGGGAATACGAGGGGTATAGGAGGGGATTCAGCGAGGGTATGGCGCGGGCAGGACGCGCTGGTGAAGTGCACCCGAGGGGCTGGACGGGGATTTGAACCTACTCCGGCTTTTGGCGACGCAGGCCTACCGAATGGGCAATATCGTCGAACTCCTCGGTGCTTACCTCGTGGAGTTGCTTGCCCCGGGCGGCGAGCTTCTCGTTGATCTTGATGGCCTTCTCGGTCATGTCCTCGTGCGTTTCCTGCGAACCGCCGGCCAGGATGAAGTTAGGGCCGGTGGTGAGCCGCTTGTGGCCGTCGGAGTCGAGGCCGACCCCGAGCATCAGGGCCTTGCGCCGCGGTGTCTTCTTCTTCGCACTCGCCATGCGCCTATGCTACGGGCGGAGGCGAGGCGGGTCAATGTGCTTCGATGGCCGGCCAACTCCAGGCGGGCAACGCGGCGCCGCGGAAGCGGTTAGTGATGGTCTGCAGTTCCTGAGGCGTGAACTTCGCGCCTTTGGTCAGTTCCGTGCCCTGACGGGATTCCGGGTCGAACTCCGGCAGCGACCGGTTCGACTCGAAGGGATCGTCCGTCAGCGCCGCCAGCACGCGCTGCTGCAAGGCGGCAAAGTCCGGCGGCGCTTTTGCGCACCCTTTGGGACGATCAATGAGGTCGGTCAACTGCCGCTCGACTTCCTCAGTCACGCGGATGACGCGGGGCGGCTTCTTGATGCCCGGGCCGCTGACGATCGAGGCGTGCTTGAGCTTCATATCGCGCTTGGCCTGGCGCAACTGCTCGCGCAGGTTCCACGCCTTCTGCCAGGTGACCGCATCCGCGAAGGTCCCGGCGTCCATGATGTGGACCAGCGTCTCCTTGCCCACGGGAAGGGGCCGGGTAAGCCTGATCGTCAGCACGCGCTGCCGCGAGTCCCACGAACAGCCGGGGCTATCCTGGCCGGCCTCGATCGCCGGCACCATGCCGCCGTTCACAACAACGGTGGACGGCGGAAGCAGGCCGTGAATGCGCACTTCATAGCGCCGCTTCTCCAACTGCCCCTGGTAGGTGCCTTGGGCCGGGCCGATGCGCAGTGCGTAGTTGCCGGGCTTCCAGGAGTCGAAACGCAGGGGCGTCCACGCGTAAGCGCCTTTCCGGTAGTCGAGCGAAACGCCATCGTCCTCATACAGGTTGAATTCGGCGGCGCCCTCGCCGGCATAGACGTCGAGGGTCAGCGGGTCCAGCCGCTTCTGGTCACTCCACGCCATCGGCGGTGCGGACGGCAGGATGGAGCCGGCGCGCACGAAGAGCGGCATGCGGTCCAGCGGGCACTGGTGGGTGATCGCTTTGCCGCCGGAGTAAAGGTCCCCGGTGAAGTAGTCATACCAGTCCTGTCCGCCGGGCAGATACACGTCCTTCTTAACGGGCTTGCCATTGCCGGGCTCGGTTATGGGCGCGACGAGCAGGTCTTTGCCGAAGAGGTATTGCTGCTGGAAAGCATAGGCGCCTTCCTGGTCCGGGTATTCCAGGTAAGTGCCGCGGACCAGCGGCAGGCCGGTGTCGTGCGCCTCGCGCGAACACGTGTAGATGTAAGGCAGCAGGTGATAACGCAGGCCCGCGAACTTGCTATACGTCTCCACCCCTTCGCTGCCGTATTCCCACGGCAGGCGAAGCCCCCAGAGCCCGTGGAACCACAGCACCGGGCTGAAGGCGCCGAACTGCACCCAGCGCTGATACAGCTCGGGAGGCAGGTCCACTACGAAGACGCCGCCGCAGAGGTTGTTCATGTACGGCGTGAGCTGGTTGCCGCCGCGCACGGTGGCGGGGATAAGCACCGGCAGCGATTCCCAGACGCCATGCAGGTCGCCCGTAAAGAAGATGCCGTAACGGTGCGAGCCCCAGCACGTGCCCAGGCGGCAGAACGCGGTGGTGCGCCGTCCCGTGATGCGCTCGCTGCCCTCGTATTCGATGTGGCGGGTCCAGAGATAGGGGTCGAGGCCAGGCAGGTTTGCCCCGGCCGCACCGTCCTGCCACCAGAAGGCCAGGCCGCGGTCGAGGTCCGGCTTGTGCAAGAGGTTCATGAACATCCCCGCATACTTCTTGTTGGCCAGGTCGTGTGGGATCTCCTTGGTGTCGGCGGGCAAGCCCATGGCCTGCCGGATCATTTCGAAGTGGCTGTCGCTGTCGCGGGTCAACGCGCCGTAGTGCTCGTTGACGGTGACCTTGATGCCGTGCTGGTGCATCCAGGTGAAGAAGGCCGCGGGATCGGGCATCTGCTCCAGGTCCCAGTCATAGCCGGTCCAGACCATCTTGGTCTTGGAGTCGGAATCAATCACGACCATGTCCAGCGGGAGCTGCTCGTCCCGGAACTGCTTCACGATCATTTCCCACTCCTGGCCCGAGTAGCCCGCGCGCGAGCCGAACCAGGAACCGAACACATACCGAGGCAGCATCGGCGGCGGCCCCACCAGCTTCGCCAATTGGGCCAGGGCGGATTTGTAGTCGGTCCCGTAGGCCAGGAAATACCAATCCTGGGCGTCCGGCGCCGGCCGCGCCTTGACCCAACCCGAGGCCGCGTCGAACAGGGCGGTCTTGCTGTCGTCGAGCAGGTAGCAGCCCTTGCGGCTGAGCGGGCCGAGGTCGGTGACGGTCTTCGTGCTGCGGTTGTCGAGGCTGGCGGGCACGCCGCCGAGGTTCTGGCTATCGGCGTCGCCTGGCTTCCACTCATGCGTGCCGGCGCTGTCGTGCCAAGTCAGTTGGAGGTTGTTCGTCGTGAACGGCCCGGAGCCGAGCTTGTAGCGCAAGCTCAGCTTGTCCGTGCTAAGCGTGAACCAGCCGTCTTTATCGCCGGTCTGGGCTGCCGCGCCGGGCCAGTTGGTCCGGTTGATTACCGCGACGCTGGACGCGTCCACGAAACTGCCGGATGGCGAATACTCCAGGCGCACCAGCGCAGGCGCCAGCACCTGGAAGCGCGCCTGCCCGCGCACGAACGTAGGCTCGGGAGGCATGTAACCAACGCTTGTGGCGTTGGCGGTGGCCCCGGCGGCAAGCCATCCACCCGCCAGCATCGCAAGAATGGTCTTCATAAGAGCGTCGTGACGATTCAGGTAGTAGCGTAAGCCTCCGGCTTGCGAGCGTCCCGACAATCCTCTGGATTGTTCGGGTGCCGCGTTGTGTGCGGCAACCCGGCGGGTTGCCGGGACGGGCGCAAGCCGGAGGCTTACGCTACTTGAGGCGTCCCTACTAGCTTGCGTAAACTGCCTATGCCTATTTTGCGTCAACGCGCGTAAAATCGAGCTCTGGCCGCACTTGATCGAGGATGGGCTGCTCCAAGCCGGACAGTTCGGGCTTCTCCGGCCCGAGAAGGTCAAGGACGAGCACCTCGTTCCTGCCCCGGTGGAGCCACGGTCCGGGCACGTAGGCGGTCTGCGTCGGGCCGATGTTCCAGAACCGGCAGAGGCAATGGCCATTAATCCAAACCACGCCTTTGCCCCACGAGCGCAGGTCGAGGAAGGTGTCGCCGGGCCTCGCGATGCGGAATTCGCCGCGCCAAAAGGCAGGCCCAGCCGAAGCCGCCGGGCCAAAGCGGAGCCGGCGCAGCATCTTCGCGTCCAGCGGCAGATTGAACACCTGCCAGCCGGTCAACTCTGTTGCCAAGCCCAGAGGTCCTGAGCCGCTTGCCTGAACCGCAACGGACCCGGGAACTGGCGTGCGCCCCCTCACCCCTTCCCTCTCCCCCTCCGAGGGGGAGAGGGCGCCCTTCAGGGCGGGTGAGGGGGTCTGCATGGGCTCGGATGCGGTCGAAGCATCAGGATGTCTGGGGCTGTCGGCGGCCGTGAAGTTCAACGGCCCGACAATGCCTTTATGGTCGCCCAGGTGCGGCCCAAAATTCAATCGGCCCATCGGCTCGACGAGCACGTCGAGTGTCGCTGCCTTCATCCGCGCCGGCACCTGGACGCAGTTGGTGCTGCGCCGGTCGGCAATGCCAATGCGTTGCCCGTCGAGGAACACGTAGCCGAAGTCATGAATCGCCGCTGGGTCGAGCCGCCCCGCCGGGCCGGAGGGCAAAGTCGTGCGGTAAAGGATGCATCCATAGCCCTGGTTGTAGATTTCCACGGGGCGAGGGCGCTCGTCCGTGATGGGTTTGGGAAGATTCGCCAGGACCGGCGCGCATTCCTTCAGCTCGAAGCGCGGAATGGCGATGACCGGGTTTCTGGCGGGCAGCTCAGGGAGTGTCTCCCCGGGCGAGAGGTGCTGCGTGAAGAGCGCCAGTGTGCTGAAGAACTTCCCCGTCGCCCACCCCGCCTCGCTGATCGGCGCGTCGTAGTCGTAGCTGGATACATCGGGCTTGAAGGGCCGGTCGCAGCCTGCCCAGAGGCCGAAGGTCGTGCCCCCATGGGCCATGTAGATGCTGAAGGAGGCGTTGTTGGTGAGCATGTATTCGAGGTCGCGCAAGTAGGCGTCCGTCTTGCCGGTGTGATGGGGCGCGCCCCAGGTGTCGAACCAGCCCGGGTAGAACTCGCCGCACATGAGCGGGCCTTGCGGCAGGATGCCGCGCAACGACTTGAAGGCACCAGCCGGGTCGGAGCCAAAGTTCACGACCGGGAACAGGTCGGGCCGGTAACCGTTCTCGAGGTCCTTGGGCGGGTCGCAAGCAAAGAGGGGCACGGTGAACCCGGCATCGAGCAGCGCCTGTCTCACGGCGCCCATGTATTCCGCGTCTTTGCCAAAGGAGCCATACTCATTTTCGGCCTGCACCATCAGGATGGGGCCGCCCCGGGTGACCTGCAGCGGCCCGAGCACGCGCCCGACCTCGCGCAAATAGCGCCGCGCCGGGTCGAGGTAGCGCGGGTCACGCGTGCGGACTCGGATGTCCGGCTGTTTGAGCAGCCACCACGGCAGGCCGCCCATTTCCCACTCGGCGCAGGAATAGGGACCGGGGCGCAGGATCACCCAAAGGCCCTCCTGCTGGGCCAGGCGGCAGAAGGCGGCGGCGTCGGCCTGCCCCGACCAGTCGAAATGGCCCGGGGAGGGCTCGTGCACGTTCCAAAACAGGTAGGCGCAGACGGCGTTGAGGCCCATGGCCCGGGCCATCTGGAGCCGGTGCCGCCAATACTCCCGCGGCACGCGCGCGGCGTGCATCTCCCCGCAGCGGATCTGGAAGGGCTTGCCGTCGAGAAGGAAGTCGTTTGTGCCGATGGCGAAGCTATGCGCGGGCGAGGAGGGGCCTGCAGCGCAGCTTGCGCCGGTGCAGAGGACAGCGATCAGCGTTGGAATGATGGACCGCGTATTCATGTGGAGTCAGGGCTTAATAGGCTTGGCGGGGATGATGGGACGCTTGCGGCGCAGAGGCAAGTGGAAGGAGCGGGGTGTAGCGGAATCCCGCGGACTACCGGCGCGCTTTGCCTTGCGCGCCAGGTTCAGCTCTTCGATGTCCCAGCCAGATCGGCGGGCTGTTTGGGAAGGGAGAAGTAGACGGTCGTGCCCTGGTCCGGCGCGCTTTCCGCCCAGGCGCGGCCCCCGTGGCGGGCGATGATGCGGCGGACACTGGCCAGCCCTACGCCGGTGCCTTCGAAGTCGCTATGGTCATGCAGCCTCTGGAAGGCGCCAAAGAGCTTGTCCGCAAAGCGTTGGTCGAAGCCCACGCCGTTATCGCGCACAAACAGGACATGTTCGGCGGGTTCGGAGCGGGCACCGACACCGATGCGCGCACAGGAACGGGGCCGGGTAAACTTCAAGGCATTGTCGAGCAGGTTGGCCCAGACCTGCCGGAGCATAGCCGGATCGCCACGCACCTCCGGTAGCGGTTCAATGTGCCATTCGATCTGGCGCGCTTCGTTGCCGGCCTTGAGCGTCAGGATCGCCTCGTCCAGCAACGGGCGCAGCTTGACAGGCGCGTGCTTCATCTCGGCCTTGCTCACACGCGAGAAGGCCAGCATGTCTTCGATCAAGCGTCCCATCCGGGTCATCGAAGCCTCGATCAGGCCGATGTACTCGTTGGCCTCAACCTCGCGGTGTTCCTCGAGCGCGGTGGTGAGCATACGGACCAGGCTGGTGGCGTGGCGCAAGGGCGCGCGGAGATCGTGGCTGACCGAATAGCTGAAAGCCTCCAGTTCAGCATTAGCGGCGCCCAGCTCGCTGACGCGCAGCGCCAACTGGTCGTTGAGGTCGCGGATTCGCTGTTCGCCGGCCCGGCGCACTTCAATTTCGCTCTCCAGCGCGTGGGTTTTCCGGAACAGGTCCACAAACACGCCCACCTTGGAGCGGAGGATGGCCGGGTTCACGGGCTTGCTCAGGTAGTCCACGGCGCCGGCGCCGTAGCCTTGCATGACGTGATCGTCTTCCTGGTAATAAGCCGTGAGGAAGATGATCGGCAGGTGCTGGGTCTTCTTGCGCTGCTTGATAAGCTGGGCCAGCTCCAGTCCGCTCATGTCCGGCATACGCACGTCCAGCACCAGCACGGCAAAGGTGTCGGAGACCAGCGCTCGCAGCGCCTCGTCGGCGTTCTGGGCCCGGACCAACCGGTAGTCGGGCGAGTTCAGGATGGACTCGAGGGCGTCGAGGTTGCGGGCTTCGTCATCTACGAGCAGGATGTTGACGGCCGTATTGTCCATGGCAGGTCAGGCGTGGCGCCGCCCCTCCGACGGAGCGCGCCCGTCCTCGGGCGCAGCAATGGCAGAGTAGCCGGGCGGGCTGCCCGCATTGGACGTGGTTGCGCCCGAGGGCGGGCGCGCTCGGCCTCCAGCAGGACTGCGGAAGGCGGACAGGTTCTTGTCCAGGATGGCGCCCAGAAAGATCAGGAACGCCAGCAGGCGCACCAGGTAGGGCAGCACGGCAGTCTCATGGTCCTCGTGTGCGAACACGAGCAGTGTGCGAGTCAGGGCGAGCACAAAGAACGCGAGGGCGAACCACGCGAATAGCCGGTCGCGGCTCTCCCGCCAGTACCGCAGGAAGAACAAGGCCGCAATGGCGAAGCCCATGGCGATGGCGCCCCTGAGGAAATCACCGCTCATGTCTTCGCCCTCCATATCATGCCGAACAACAGCACGCCCACGGCGGCCAGGCCGGTGGGCAGGCGGTAAACGGCGAGGTCCACTTCCGGCAGCAGGATGCGGTCGGCGAACAGGAACAGGTTGTCCAGGGTGAGCAGGCCAAAGCAAAGGCTGCTCCAGAACAGCAGCCGTTGGCGGGATTGCCGGTAGCCGCGCCAGAGCAGGGCGGCGCAGACCAGGGCGGCGGCGGCGCAGAGCAGATAGACCAGGGCAGCCATATCAGGTTCCTTCCTCCTTCCTGAGCTTGAAGGCGTCGGCGAAGGCCTGGATGTCCTTGGGCCGGGCGTAGATCATGTTGATGAGGGTGACAGGCTGCGTGCGGTCCATCTCCGCCAGCTTGTCCACCAGCCCGGCCATCTCGGGCGTGCGGGGCTGATAGCGGTAGCGTGGCGGCTGGCCGGAAACCACCGCCAGGCCGCCCGCCTCGAGTTCGGCGAGCACGGCCGTGGCCGACGGCGGCGGCAGATAGAGCTTGGCGGCCACGTCCAGCACATCCCATTCCGTCCGGGGCGTGCCCATGAGGTGCAGGAGCACACGCAGATGGTCCACGGTTCCCAGGTGGGCTAGAATGAACTGGTTCAGCGTCATTCATCAGCGGTAGAGCCACACCCGGAGCAGTGAAAGCAGTTGCTCGGTGTTCACCGGCTTGGCGATGTAGTCGGAAGCGCCCGCTTCGAGGCACTTCTCGCGGTCGCCCTTCATGGCCTTGGCCGTCAGCGCCACGATGGGCAGGGCCCGGAAGCGCGGGTCTTTGCGGATTTCACGCATCGTTTGATAACCATCCATCTCGGGCATCATAATGTCCATCAGCACCATGTTCAGACCCGCGGTGCCCTGGATGAGGTCGATGGCCTGGCGGCCATTGGTGGCGGTGAGGACTTCCATCTCATGGTTTTCGAGCAGTGTGGCCAGGGCAAAGATGTTGCGGGCGTCGTCGTCCACGACCAGCACCTTGCGGCTGCGCAAGGCCTCGTTCGAGTTGTGCAGGCGTTCGAGCAACTGCTGCTTGGCCTGGGGCAGATCGGCCACCACGCGGTGCAGGAACAGGGCCGTCTCGTCGAAGAGCCGCTCCGGCGACTGCACGTCCTTGAGCACCACGCTCTTGGCCACAGACTTGAGCTGGGACTCCTCGTCGGGTGTGAGTTCCTTCCCCGTGAAGACGACAATGGGCACCTCGCGCAAGGCCGGCTCGCTTTGGATCTTCTCCAGCAGCTCGAAACCGGTCATGTCGGGCAGGCGCAGGTCGAGCACGCAGCAGTCGAAAGGCCGGTCCAGCAGCGCGGTCAACGCCTCCTGGCCGGTGCCGACCGCCGTGATCTCGATGTCGGTGTGCGCAAGCAATTCGACGACTCCGTCGCGCTCGACGGCGTTGTCCTCGACCACGAGCAGGCGTTTGGTATGAGGCGCGGCAAAGGCTTTGATCCTGTCGAAGCACTGCTCGATGGCCTCCGTGGTGACGGGTTTGACGAGGTAGCTGAACGCGCCGTGGGCCAGGCCGTGCCTGCGCTCGCCTTCGAGCGAGATGATCTGCACCGGGATATGCCGCGTGAGCGGGTCCAGCTTGAGATTGTTGAGCACGGTCCAGCCGAGCATGTCCGGCAGGAAGATATCCAGCGTGATGGCGGTCGGCTGGAATTCGCGCGCCAGGCTGAGCGCCTGCGCGCCCCGCATCGCCACGATGGCCTTGAAGCCCTTGTCGCGGGCGAGTCCCAGCAACACCCGCGCGTAGTGCGGATCGTCTTCGACAATGAGCAGGGTCGTGTCCTCCTTGGTAATGGAGTCTCGGTCATCGGGGATGGTCTCCTCGCGGGCCACCGGCAGCACGGGGAGCACGGGCGCCGACGGGGCCGGGATCGTGGTGCTGACATGGCCGAGCGTGGCCGACGCGGGGCCGGTGTAGGTCAGAGGCAGGTACAGGGTGAAGGTGCTGCCCTGGCCAGGGGCGCTGCTCAGGCGGATTTCCCCGCCCAGCAGGGAGGCCAGCTCGCGGCTGATAGCCAGCCCCAGGCCCGTGCCGCCATACTTGCGGGCCGTGCCGGCGTCGGCCTGCTGAAAGGCTTCGAAGATGATCCTCTGTTTCTCGGGCGCGATGCCGATGCCCGTATCGCGAACGGCGAGCGTGAGCACTTTGTCCGTCCGCCCCAGGACGGGGTGGTCGGGGCTCCAGCCGGAAGTGACGACGCGGGCGTGAACGGTCACCTGGCCGTGCGAGGTGAACTTGAAGGCATTGGAGAGCAGGTTCTTGAGGATCTGCTGCAGGCGCTTGGGGTCCGTCGTTAAGTGCCGCGGCAGGGCCGGGTCGAAATCAATGAGGAAGGCCAGGTTCTTGGAGTCCCCGATATGCCGGAAGCTGCGCTCCAGCGATTCGCGCAACGCGGCGAAGGGCACCTCCTCAATTTCCACGGTCACCGTGCCCGACTCGATCTTCGACAGGTCGAGAATGTCGTTGATGAGCGTGAGCAGGTCGGACCCGGCGGAGTGAATGTTCTTGGCGAACTCGACCTGTTTGGGCGTGAGATTGCCGCCGGTATTGTCGGCCAACTGCTGGCCCAGGATGAGAATCGAGTTGAGCGGGGTGCGCAACTCGTGGGACATGTTGGCCAGGAACTCGGATTTGTACTTGGACGTCAGTGCCAGCTCGGCGGCCTTTTCCTCCAGGGCGCCGCGGGCCAGCTCGACCTCCTTGTTCTTGCGCTCGACCTCGACGTTTTGCTCGGCGAGCTGGAGGGCCTTGGTGGCCAGCTCTTCGTTGGTCTGCTGCAGCTCCTTTTGCTGGGTCTGCAGCTCGACGGTGAGCTGCTGCGACTGCTTGAGCAGGCCCTCCGTGCGCATGGTGGCCTCGATGGTATTGAGCACGACGCCGATGGACTGCGTGAGCTGCTCCAGGAAGGCCAGGTGGTTGGGCGCGAAGGCACGCAGCGAGGCCAGCTCGATCACGGCCTTGGTCTGGCCCTCGAAGAGGGCGGGAAAGACCACGATATTGCGCGGGTTGGCCTTGCCCAGGCTGGAATGGATGCGCGTGTAATCGGCCGGCACATCGGTCAGCAGGATGCGTTGCTTGGTGACGGCGCATTGGCCCACGAGCCCCTCGGCTACGGCGATGCGTTCGGGCGGGTCGCGCCGTTGGGCGTAGCCCGCCAGCAGGCGCAGCGAGGGTGTGGCTTCCCCGGCTTCCATCTGGTAAATAGCGCCTTGCTGGGCGTTGAGCAGCGGCGCCAGTTCCGAGAGCAGCAACTGGCCCACGGTGCCCAGGTCGCGCTGGCCCTGCAACATCCCGGCGAACTTGGCCAGGTTGGTCTTGAGCCAGTCCTGCTCCTGGTTGCGCTCGGTCGTGGCGCGCAGGTTGCCGATCATCGTATTGACGTTGTCCTTGAGCATGGCCACTTCGCCGCGCGCCTCGACGCGGATCGAGCGCGTCAGGTCGCCCTTGGTCACCGCCGTCGCTACGTCGGCAATGGCGCGCACCTGCGCCGTGAGGTTCGAGGCCATGGAGTTGACGTTATCGGTGAGGTCCTTCCACGTGCCGGCCACGCCGGGCACGTTGGCCTGACCGCCGAGGCGGCCCTCGACGCCTACCTCGCGCGCGACGTTGGTGACCTGCTCGGCGAAGGTCGCCAGCGTGTCGGTCATGTTGTTGATGGTTTCGGCCAGCGCCGCCACTTCGCCCTTGGCTTCGACCGTCAGCTTCTGGCGGAGGTTGCCGTTGGCGATGGCGGTCACCACCTTCACGATGCCGCGCACCTGGTCGGTCAGGTTGGCCGCCATGAAGTTCACGGAGTCGGTCAGGTCCTTCCAGGTGCCGGCGACGTCCGCCACGGTGGCCTGGCCGCCGAGCTTGCCGTCCGTGCCCACCTCGCGGGCGACGCGGGTGACTTCGGCGGCGAACGAGCGGAGCTGGTCCACCATGGTGTTAATCGTGTTCTTCAGCTCGAGGATCTCGCCCTTGGCATCGGCGGTGATCTTGCGCGAAAGGTCGCCGCGGGCGACGGCCGTGGTCACTTCCGCGATGTTGCGCACCTGGGCCGTGAGGTTCGAGCCCATGGCGTTCACCGAGTCCGTGAGGTCTTTCCAGGTGCCGGCGACGCCGGGCACGACCGCCTGCACGCCCAGCCGGCCATCGGTGCCGACTTCGCGCGCGACGCGGGTGACCTCCGAGGCGAAGGAGCGAAGCTGCTCGACCATGGTGTTGATGGTTTCTTTGAGCTGCAACAGCTCGCCGCGCGCGTCCACGGTGATCTTGCGCGAGAGATCGCCGTTGGCCACGGCGATGGTGACTTCCGCAATGTTGCGCACCTGCGCGGTGAGATTGCCGGCCATCGAGTTCACGTTGTCCGTCAGGTCCTTCCAGGTGCCGGCGACGCCCGGCACGGCCGCCTGGCCGCCGAGCTTGCCTTCGGTGCCGACCTCGCGCGCCACGCGGCTGACCTCGGACGCGAAGCCGTTGAGCTGGTCCACCATGATGTTGATGGTGTTCTTCAGCTCCAGGATCTCACCCTTGGCGTCCGCTGAGATTTTGCGGGACAGGTCGCCGCGGGCGACGGCGGTGGTGACCTCGGCGATGTTGCGGACCTGGGAGGTGAGGTTGCCGGCCATGAAGTTGACGTTGTCGGTGAGGTCCCTCCAGGTGCCGGCTGCGCCGGATACCTGGGCCTGACCGCCGAGCTTGCCGTCGGTGCCGACCTCGCGCGCGACGCGGGTGACCTCGGCCGCGAAGGCATTGAGCTGGTCCACCATCGTGTTGATGGTGTTCTTCAATTCCAGGATTTCACCCTTCGCATCGGCGGTGATTTTGCGGGAGAGATCGCCGTTGGCGACGGCGGTGGTCACCTCGGCAATATTCCGCACCTGGGCCGTGAGGTTCGAGGCCATCGAATTGACCGAGTCGGTCAGGTCCTTCCAGGTGCCGGCTACGCCGGGGACTTCGGCCTGGCCGCCGAGCTTGCCGTCGGTGCCCACCTCGCGGGCAACGCGCGTGACTTCGGCGGCGAAGGCGTTGAGCTGGTCCACCATCGTGTTGATAGTGTTCTTGAGTTCGAGAATCTCGCCCTTGGCGTCGGCGGTGATCTTGCGCGAGAGGTCGCCCTTGGCCACCGCCGTGGTCACCTCGGCGATATTCCGCACCTGGGCCGTGAGGTTGGAGGCCATGGAGTTCACCGAGTCGGTCAGGTCTTTCCACGTGCCGGCCACGCCGGGCACTTCGCCCTGTCCGCCCAGGCGGCCATCGGTGCCTACCTCGCGCGCGACGCGGGTGACTTCGGCGGCAAAGCCATTGAGCTGGTCCACCATCGTATTGATGGTGTTCTTGAGCTCCAGGATTTCGCCCTTGGCATCGGCCGTTATTTTGCGGGAGAGGTCGCCCTTGGCGACGGCGGTGGTTACCTCGGCGATGTTGCGCACCTGGGCCGTGAGATTCGAGGCCATGGAGTTGACCGAGTCGGTGAGGTCCTTCCACGTGCCGGCTACGCCGGGAACGGCCGCCTGGCCGCCCAGCTTGCCGTCCGTGCCGACCTCGCGGGCGACGCGGGTGACCTCGGAGGCAAAGCCGCGGAGTTGCTCGACCATCGTGTTAATGGTTTCCTTGAGCTGCAACAGCTCGCCGCGGGCCTCGGCCGTGATCTTGCGCGAGAGGTCGCCGCTGGCCACAGCGATAGTGACTTCCGCAATGTTGCGCACCTGGGCGGTGAGGTTGCCCGCCATCGAGTTCACGTTGTCGGTAAGGTCCTTCCACGTGCCGGCCACCCCGGGCACGGCCGCCTGGCCGCCCAGCTTGCCCTCGGTGCCCACTTCCCGCGCGACGCGGCTGACTTCGGAGGCGAAGGCGTTAAGCTGGTCCACCATCGTATTGATGGTGTTCTTGAGCTCCAGGATCTCGCCCTTGGCATTGGCGGAGATCTTGCGCGAGAGGTCGCCGCGGGCGACGGCAGTGGTCACCTCGGCGATATTGCGCACCTGGGCGGTGAGGTTGCCGGCCATCCAGTTGACATTGTCCGTGAGGTCTTTCCAGGTGCCGGCGGCCCCGGGCACAGTGGCCTGGCCGCCGAGCTTGCCGTCGGTGCCCACCTCGCGCGCCACGCGGGTGACCTCGGAAGAAAAGCCATTGAGCTGATCCACCATCGTGTTGATGGTGTTCTTGAGCTCGAGGATTTCACCTCTCGCGTCCGCTGTGATCTTGCGGGAGAGGTCTCCCTTGGCCACAGCGGTGGTGACTTCGGCGATGTTCCGGACCTGCGAGGTCAGGTTGGAGGCCATCGAATTGACGTTATCGGTTAAGTCCTTCCACGTGCCGGCCACGCCCGAGACCTGCGCCTGGCCGCCGAGCTTGCCGTCGGTGCCGACTTCGCGGGCCACGCGGGTGACCTCGGAGGAGAAGGCATTGAGCTGGTCCACCATGATGTTGATGGTGTCCTTGAGCTCGAGGATCTCGCCTTTGGCGTCCGCGGTGATCTTGCGGGAAAGGTCGCCGCTCGCCACGGCGGTGGTCACCTCGGCGATGTTGCGGACCTGCGAAGTGAGGTTCGAAGCCATCGAGTTGACCGAGTCCGTCAGGTCTTTCCAAGTGCCGGCTACGCCGGGCACCGCGGCCTGGCCGCCGAGCTTGCCGTCGGTGCCCACTTCGCGCGCCACGCGGGTGACCTCGGAAGAGAAGCCATTGAGCTGGTCCACCATCGTGTTGATGGTGTTCTTGAGTTCGAGGATTTCGCCCTGCACATCCACCGTGATCTTGCGCGAGAGGTCGCCGCGCGCCACCGCCGTAGTGACTTCCGCGATGCCGCGCACTTGCGTCGTCAGGTTGGCCGCCATGGAGTTCACTGAGTCGGTCAGGTCTTTCCACGTGCCGGCCACGCCTGGGACAATCGCCTGGCCGCCCAGCTTGCCTTCCGTCCCCACTTCGCGCGCCACGCGGGTAACTTCCGACGCGAACGAGCGAAGCTGGTCCACCATCATGTTCATGGCCTCCTTGAGCTGGAGGATCTCGCCGCGTGAATCCACGGTGATCTTCTTGGACAAGTCGCCGTTGGCCACGGCGATGGTCACGTCGGCTATATTCCGCACCTGGTCGGTCAGGTTGGAAGCCATGGAATTGACCGAGTCCGTCAGCTCGCGCCAGACGCCGCTGACGCCCTTGACCTGGGCCTGGCCGCCGAGCTTGCCTGAAGTGCCGACCTCGCGCGCCACGCGCGTGACTTCCGACGTGAAGACGGAAAGCTGCTCGATCATCTTGTTGACCAGCTTGGCCGAGCGCAGGAACTCCCCTTCCAGCGGGCGTCCGTCCACTTCCAGCAGCATGGATTGGCTCAGGTCCCCCTTGGCCACGGCGCCGATGGTGCGCGTGACCTCGGTCGTCGGCCACGCCAGGTCCGTGATCAACGTGTTAATGGATTGGATTTCATCGGCCCAGTCGCCCACGGCGCTCGGCACGGCCATGCGCTGCTGGAGCCGGCCTTCCTTGCCCACCATGCGGCAGACCCGGCGGGCTTCGCGGGAACGGCGCTCGCTGATGCGCAGCACATCGTTGAAGGCGTCGGCGATCTTGCCGTGGATGCCGGTCCACTCCGAAGGCAGGCGCTGGGAAAAGTCCCCATTGCGAAAGGCCAGCATGCCCAGCAGAATTTGCTGCAGGGGATCGTTATGAGGAGCGACCGAATCACCGTTGTGCGAGCGTTTTCTTCGCCGCCCGGTCTGGGCCGGCCTCACCGGCTCGGCGGCGGCAGGGATAGCAGTGGACACGCCAGCGGGCGTCGGCGTCGCAGCATCGAACGAACTCATAGGTAAGGAATCTCCGGCAAAATCAAGGCAGTAGCAGGGGTCGCTCAGAAGCGGCACCGGGCGTCTGCTGGTAACTACAATCTGTTAAGTACGCTAGTACGTATTACTTTCCAGGTATGGTAGGTCCCTGACCTTACATAAGCGCACGTTCAGCCTTCGTGCAAATTAAAACTCCGCACAAAGTGTCCGATTAAGTGCGCGATAAAGTGTGCAGGGGCGGGTTCGCCGAACGTTTACTATCGGCACCAAACCGTAGCTGCTCCGGCGTCTCCCTGGCGATACCGCGGCCATACCCCGGTGTGTCTCCCATGTGGGTCGACCCCACGGCTGTCCGGTTGTTGTGAGGGTCGGACGCAGTTTCATGCAGTAATGATGGGCCTGAACTGCCCCTTAGGGGGTGTGAGCGATTTGAACTG
>Ga0335069_10001309_pt1 | contig 40282 bp, 38 predicted proteins | sample Lox_Sample_11_FD_206714 | JGI IMG/M metagenome (GOLD analysis project Ga0335069, IMG submission 206714) | Soil microbial communities from Loxahatchee National Wildlife Refuge, Florida, United States - Lox_Sample_1.1 | ecosystem: Environmental > Terrestrial > Soil > Wetlands | place: USA...
GCACGTAGATTCTGGTCTCCGCCCCCAGTGCAAATGATCCTGCCGTGACTTCCAAGTGCGCGGGCCGGGGGATAATCGCCGGTTCCGGGCGCGATTGGGCATGCAGGGCGGGCGCAGCAACAAGCAAGAGGAGGGCGGCGAGAATTGACGACGGCCGGCGTGAGGTAATCTGCACAAGGCCTCCTTGGGTTCTGCGCGATGCGGATGGCTGCCCAGCAATCGGGGTGAAGTCACCGCGCTTGGGTCTTGATTTTTATACAACAGGAGTATAATGAGCTTTAGAAGTGACCCCCAAAACAGACCCTCGCAAGGTTGGAGGACTCACCCATGGCACGTGTATTCACCACCCAGCAACTCGCGGACTTCCTTTTTGACCGCATCATCGTGAACTGCCCCAAGTGTCTTGAGACCGGTTGCCTTAAGATCGCCTGCCAGTTGACAGCGGAAGAACTCTTGGAAGAAGCCGACATTGCCCATAAGCTCGAACCGGTGTCAGACGGCGGGGCGTAACCGGAAACCGTGGGTGTTAGTTCCCCAACCTGTCTTTCTAGAGAGAGTCTGAACCTCGTTGACACCTTCTCGCCGTTCACTGGCGATTACAAAATAGGGTGACGCGCTTTTCCGTAGCGCGGCCGTCCCGGCCGCTGTCGCTGGGGCGTCCCGCCGCAGCGTAGCAAGAATTACTGTAGCGGCGCTCTACGAGCGCCGTTCGGTGGTCATAGACCGCCGCTACAGCGCCAGGCGCGGGCAGAGCCTGTGTTGAGCGGATGCCCCCACCACGGCGGGCGAGACGCCCGCGCTATCAAGGCCAGTGTCACGATGGTCTGCAATGCTCATTAGGTGGCTCTCTTCTGTATCAGCCAGCGGCCCAATCCCACCAAGACCACGGCATCAATCGCCCAGTGCGCGAGCATCGATGGGTAGAGGCTTCCAAGCTGAATGACCGGGTAGGCAAGCAGCGCCCCGAGCAGCCCGGCGCGGATCATGCCACTCCAGCCCTGATAGCAATGCGCTAGGCCAAAGGCCGCCGAGCATGCGATCCACGCCCATCCCATCGAGTGCAGCCAGCACGCCAGTTCCGTTAGTAGAAACCCGCGGAAAAGGAACTCTTCGCACACAGCCGCAGTGGGCGCCACGATCAGCACCGACCAGATCTTCTCCTGAGTGGTTTGGGGAATCAGCAGGACAACCAAATCGGATTCCGGAGGCAGCCATCCCCTTTGCTCCAGAAAGATAACCAGCCCCAGTGCCAGAAGCGCCAGGCCTGCCACGCCGCCGGCATACACCAGGGCCGCTAGCGGAGGCACCGGCCGAAAACTCCTCCCGAGGACTGCCCGCGCCGCAAAGAGTACGACGCCCACTCCGATTGCGGCCAGAAGCCATTGTGAAACGACCGCGGAAGCGTACAGGGCCACGCGCGGCAGTTCGCGGACTTGACTGCCACGTGTCGTGGAGTGAGAAAGCGCTGGCACGCCAGCTACCAAGAAGAGCGCGAACAGTACCGCGAGGAGTGTCGTGAACATGACCGGATCCTGGCCACGGAGATTGGGTAGACTACCTTCAACGCGCCCCCGGATTCGGGAGCGCCTTTACCGCAACAAATATGCTCCAAGGACCCTGCGGCAGCGGTCCCGGTAGATTTCGATGGGCGTGTCTGCCGGCCCCATCAACCATTGCAGGCAATAACCATCCACCAAGGCGCGCATCGTTGCCGCCGCAGCGCGGGGATTGACGCGCCGGAACTGCTCGTCCCGCAACCCTTGTTCGATAATCCGGATGTCTCGCCGCTGGCAGTCCTCAAAGAAGGCGGCGAACAGCGACCGGAACCGCTCCAGGCGCGATCCCCAGCTGACAAAATCAAAAAGCACCAGATAGAGTTTGCGGTTCACATCCGCACTGTGAAAGAGGACCTCTAGCTCCGCCACGAGCTTTCCGCGCGCGGAATCCTCGGCTTCAACGACCCCGTCGAGAGATTGGTGCAGCTCTCGAAAGAGCCACTCTAAGATGGCATACAGCAGGTCGTCCTTCGTCGGGAAGTAATAGAGGGCCCCGCCTTTGCTGGACTTAGCGCGCGCTACGACGGAATCGAGCGTCGTGCCGCTGATCCCTTTCTCGAGGATTTCAGCATAGCCCGCCTTGATCAAAGCTTCCCGGCGGCGGGCAGCAAGTTGCGGATTGGCACGGCGAGGACTCATGCAAACCTTCCCTTTTACAGTACGGCTGGACGGATTATTTATTATTGGCGAATCTTGTCAAGAGGTTTTCTTGTAACAGCCAATTACACTGTAGAGTAGAAAGGACGGCATCGCAGGGGCGCACGGCCGCGCACAGCTGTCCGAGTTGGCGGTAGGGGCACGCCATGGCGTGCCCTCACGATGTTCAAAACGGCAGGCAGAGTGTTACCATGTGAGAAAACGGGCATGAAATGGCGTCTCTGAAACAAGACGGCAATCTTCTGGGCCTCGCCCGGGAAGAGTTGGAAGAACTCGCGGTCGCCTGCGGCCAGCCGAGGTACCGTGGCCGTCAGCTCTACCACGGGATCTACGCCCGTGGCCTGCGGGATTTCGAGAGTTTCACGGACCTCGGCCGCGAATTCCGGGCCGCCCTTGCTACTCGGTACCGCCTGGCGTATCCGGAAATTGCCGGCGCGTTCAGCTCCTGCGACGGCGCGGTCCGCTATCTCGTGCGCCTCGCCGACGGCAACTCCATCGAGACCGTCTACATGCCGGAAGAAGATCGCACGACCCTCTGCCTTTCGAGCCAGGCGGGGTGCGCAGCCGACTGCCGTTTTTGTTTCACGGCACTGCTCGGCCTGCGGCGAAACCTCACGGCAGGCGAAATCATCGGCGAAGTGATGGCGGTGGCCGCGGCGCAGAATATCAGCCGCAAGCAGCGTCTCAATCTCGTCTTCATGGGGATGGGCGAGCCGTTGCTGAACATGCCGCACGTCCTCGCTGCTATCCGCATCCTGGCCGATCCCGCGGGGCTGGCCGTGCCGCTCCGGCGCATAACGTTATCGACGGTCGGCATCACACCGCGCATCGAGGCGCTGGCACAGGAACCAGTGAGGCCGAAGCTGGCGATATCACTGAACGCTTCGCATGACGAGCAGCGCACTGCCCTGATGCCCATCAACCGGAAGTATCCGCTCCGCGAATTGCTGGAGGTTTGCCGCGCTTATCCCTTGCGCTCGTGGGAGCGTCTGACCTTTGAATACGTGCTCCTGGAAGGGTGCAACGATTCGGACGCCGACGCCCGCCGCGTGGCCGGCATGCTGGGAAGCCTGCGAGCCAAGGTCAATCTGATTCCCTACAATTCCGGCACAGAATTGCCCTACCGCCCGCCGGCGTTCGAGCGCGTGCTGGCGTTCCAGCGGATTCTCATCGAGCACGGCGTTCCCACTTTCATCCGCGTCTCTCGCGGCCAGGACATTCGCGCCGCCTGCGGGCAACTCGCCCTCGCGGGCGCGGGACCCAGCGAATCCAGGCCTTCCGCACTGTGAGCCTTGCCGGGTTCGCTTCACGCTATAGAAAACGGCGTGAGTGTTTGCGCATCCGGCCGTAGCGGCGGTCCATGACCGCTGAACCGCGCTCATCGAGCGCCGCTACAACTTTGGCAACATCAAGAACGCTACGTTTGGCAGCCAACCGGCATCAATCAGACTGCTGGGGCCGGATGCCGATGGCCGCGACTTGGCGCCCCGTGCGCACGCCCTCCTTACGGTGCGAGAAGAAGAGGTCCGTGTGGCAGGCAGTGCAGTAGTCCGCGACCAGGATGTTGGAGGGGTTGACCCCGGCGCTCGCTAGCTGATCCTGGGCGACGGCGGTCAAGTCAAGCCGCGCGGCGGGTACGCGCTCCGGTGCGTGGCCGGGCGGATAGGCCTTCAGGAAGAGAAACTCATAGCGGTCGGCCGCCGCTTGGGAGGTCTGGGGCAGCGCCTGGAAGAACTGGTCAGCGCGGGGAAATCGCCCGCGGAAAGCCTCGACAACCTCCTCGCCCACGTCGTAACAGCAGGGCCGAATCGAGGGCCCCACAAGGGCGACGATCTGCCCCGAATCAGACCCGAACACCACTCGCATGTCTCCCACAGCCTTTTCCACCACGAGATCGAGCGCACCACGCCAGCCGGCATGCACGGCCGCCACTGCCGGCCTTGCGGGGTCAATAAGCAGCACCGGCAAGCAGTCCGCGATGCGTATCGTTAACAGGATGCCTGGCTCGGCCGTCATCAGAGCATCGCCGGCAGGAGACTTCGTTGAAGCATCTTCATCGCCCGTGGCGCACGGCAAACGGTAGGCGGCATCTCCCGTGCGCGCCCGCGACGTTACGAAACCGTGGGAGGAATGAACTTGGTGAACGGACGCAATCGCAAAATCCGCGACGCCCAGCGCCGACCAGAAGTGCCGGCGATTCGCCTCCACCGTCTCGCGCTTGTCCCACTGGGTAAATCCCAGGTTCAGCCCCGCGCAGGGAGCCTGGCTGGCGCCTCCGCACCGTGTGCTGAATGCGTGCACAAGCCAGGGCCACCGCGCGCCAGCCACGGCCTCAAGCCACGCCAATCCGTCTCGTGAAACAGTTCTGAACGTCTGTTGCCCCATTTGCCGAATATAGCATATCGCGTACGAAGGTCTTGTGTTGGGTGCTATCCTGACTTGCCCCTAGCCGCGCCCTCTAGGAGTCTGTGTGGCAATCGCAACGTTGCCGGGCGGGCGAGTGAAGTGCGCCCAGCGTTGTTTTCCCACAGCCGCTGAAGTCCGGCCCGGCGCCTCGCTCGCCACGGTTGCCGCGTTGGGCTACTATTCCTGTTAGTAGGTTAATGGACCGGGAGGGATCGCGTATGACTTCTTCCTTCAGGCCAATTCTGGTTCTCGCGCTGTTCGCCTCAATCGCCACACCTGCACGAGCGGCCGGCCCACTGCGTGTGCTCTCGACGAATCCCCGCTACTTCACGGACGGCAGCGGCAAAGCTGTTTACCTGACCGGGTCGCACACGTGGGATAACTTGGCCGAGATTGTGCGTTCGCCGTCGGTTCCCAATCCGGTTGTAGACTACAACGCCTATCTGGCCTTCCTCGCAGCCCACCATCACAACTTCTTCCGCTTGTGGACGTGGGAGTCCGCCGCGGAAATGGACGATGCCGGCGCGATCAAATACCGGTACTCGCCCTTGCCCTACCAGCGGCCGGGGCAGGGAACCGCCTTGGATGGCCTGCCGAAATTCGATCTCACCTTGTTCAACGCGGCCTACTTTGAGCGGATGCGCCAGCGCGTGATGGCCGCACGCGACTACGGGATGTACGTCTCCGTCATGCTTTTCCAGGGGTTCAGCCTCAATCCCAAAGGCCACGATAATCCTTGGAAGGGACATCCTTTCAACGCTGAGAACAACATCAACGGGATTGATGGAGACCCCACTCACACGGGGGCAGGGCTTGCCACGCATTCGCTTTCGATTCCGTCCATCACGGCGCTTCAAGAGGCTTACGTCCGGCGCGTGATCGACGAGGTCAACGATCTCGACAATGTGCTGTACGAAATCACGAACGAGGACGAGGGCAGCCCCCAAAACACGGCCTGGCAAGTCCACATGATCCGGTACATCAAGGCCTACGAGCGCGGCAAACCGCAGCAGCATCCGGTGGGTATGACCGTGCAGTGGCCGAAGGGGTCCAATGCCGCACTCTTCACAAGCGGCGCCGACTGGATATCCCCCAACGACGCTGACGGCTATCAGACGGACCCGCCCGCCGCCGATGGCCGCAAGGTGATCATCAACGATACCGATCATTCCTTCTACTACACAGCCTTACAGCAAGCCGGTCCGGCAGCGCAGCGCGCCTGGGCGTGGAAGAACCTGGCGCGCGGCAACCAGACGCTGTTCATGGATCCTTACCTTGACCCCACGCCCTGGTACGTGACCACGCGCAATCATCCCGCCGGCAGCGCACCCGATCCCTATTGGGAAACGCTCCGCAGTGCCATGGGCGACACGCGCGTCTACGCGGACCGAATGAACCTGGCCGCCATGATTCCGCACAACGCCCTGTCATCGACCGCTTACTGCCTGGCTGATCCCGGGCACGAATACCTGGTGTATCAACCTGCCGAGGGAGCCTTCACCGTGAACCTCCCGGCCGGCATCTACAGCTACGAGTGGTTCAATCCGGCCATTCACACGGTGGCCTCGTCCGGGACGTTCACGGCCGCAACGGGCGACCGTTCCTTTACGCCGCCTTTCCAGGGTGACGCGGTGCTCTACCTGACAATGACCGAGACCAAAGTCGAGAGGAGTGACGACCATGGCAAACGATAAAGTTCTGCGACAGCATTTGCTGGATCTGCTCAAGGGCGGGAACGCTCACGCGGATTTCGACGGAGCCATCAAGGACCTGCCGGTGGCCCCGCGTGGGAAGCGGCCCCAGGGTGCGGAGCATTCGCCCTGGGAAGTGCTCGAACATATGCGCATCGCGCAGTGGGATATTCTGGAGTTCTCGCGCGACCCGCAACACCAGTCGCCCGACTTCCCCTCCGGCTATTGGCCCACGGCCCAGGCGCCTCCGGACGAAAAGGCATGGAACGAGAGCGTACACTCCTTTCGCAAGGACCTTGAGGCGATGTGCGATCTCGTGGCCGCTGACTCCACCGATCTCTACGCCAGGATTCCGCACGGCGACGGCCAGACGATCCTGCGAGAAGCCTTGCTGGTTGCTGACCACAACGCCTACCACTTGGGAGAGATGATCCTGCTCCGCCGTCTTTTGGGCGCGTGGCACTGAGACTGTGGCGGCCGCACGGTGCACGGCGCGCTTGCCATTTACCGGGAGCGCCGCGGGGCCAGATTAGCCGAGTCCGCCAAAGTCGACCGCGAATCCGTTGCCGGTTGACGCCGCCGTTTTCTTGGTCATACCATCAGCCGGTGAGGGCCAGGTGAAATCCCATCCTCTATACCTCGGCCTGCTTTTGGTGCCCGCGCTGCTCATGCCCGCCCGGCTGCGCGCCGACGAGTTCAGCAAGACCTTCCATTATTCCGTGCGCATGTTCTCCTTTGGAACGCTCGCGATTGAGACGCGCATGGGCAACCTCCAGGTGGACGGGTGGGACGAGCCGCGCCTGGAGATCGAAGCCGAGAAAGTGGTGGAAGCCGGAAGCAAGGAAAAAGCCGAGTCCCTTTACGACCAGCTCAAGATCGTCCTCGAAGGACAGGACAAGCAGGTCCGCCTGCGTACCCTCTATCCCGCGCGGCGTCTCTGGCGGCCCTTCCGAAGCGAGTCGAAGCTCTCCGTCAATTTCCGCATCCACATGCCGTTTGACGCCAACCTGGCCCTGAAGTGCGTGGACGGCGACGTGCGCGTTGGGGGCCTTACGGGTAAGCAGGAAATCCGCGTCAACTATGGCGATGTGGAAGTGAATGTGCCTTCGGTGTATCGCCTGCGGTCGCTGGATGCAAAGTCTCTGCTTGGTTACGTCGAAAGCGACCTGCACGGCGAGCAGAGCGCGGGGTTTGGACGGAAGGTGTTCTTCTGGAACGCCGACGGCAATCAGGACATCACAGTGCGAGTTCGCTTCGGCGGCGTGTACGTCTACAGCAGCGTCTACTGAAAAGCCGCAGGGCTGAACCGCGGGCCCTGCGCTACAGGTTCCAAAAGGACATGCCTCGGCGGCTGACGAAGCCTCCCACATCGCGCCGCCAGGGGGGTGACACTGGAAGAACCAAGCGGCTCGCGTCTCGGCATCTGAGCAACTTCGCGCCTTGGCGTGAAACTGCTTGCTTTCAGCAGAATTCCGCCCCGCGCTCGGCCAGCACTTTCTTGAGCACGGAACGGTGGCACCGCTCCTCATTCTCGCAATAACAACCCAACGAAAAGTTGGTCTGGAGCGAAAGCGCGGCTACGAGGTCCAGCCACCTGGCCGTGTCGGGTTTGTTCAGCTCGGCGCGATATTTCCGGGCGAACGCCTGCCATGCCCCGTCGCTCTGCACCCGATGCGCGACCGCCACCAGCGCCGGACTGGGAGAAAGGCCGGGCAGCCAGACATCGTAGAAATCACGCTTCGCGAATTCTGATTTCGGCACGCCACGTGGCGGCCTGCGCACCGTGCCCAGCCTCAGGCCCTCCCCGGGCAGCCTCGGAGACCCCAGCCTCACGACACGAATCGGCATATTTCTATCCTCCTTTCACATCCGCCTGTCGCTTATTCGATGGCTATTGGGGATGGGAAGATGCAGCGCACCCTTAGCGCCCTTGTGGTCAGCGGCCCCACCGTTTGGGATCGTAGCTAAAGTCGACGAGTCCGTCGCGGTAGTCAATCTTGATGTCGAGCATGTGGAGCGTGGCAAAACCCAGAATGCCCGACACCTCCGTGCCGGTGCTGTCGCTCAGATGTTTCAGGTCAAAGGCCACCAAACCCTGATTTTCCTGAAGCAGATGACCGAACTGCATTACGGTTTTATCGGCCATGTACACACTCTTCACCGAACCGCTGAGCCCTTGCACGAGCGAGTGCAGGTCCGTGTGCACCTTGGTGACTTCTTCCGCCGCACCGGTCGAAATGATGTTGCTGGTGCTTCCGGTGTCGAGCAAAAACAACTTCCGTGGCGCCTCGCCCACCGAGGTCGGAACCAGCAACGCATTCCCAAAGCGGTAAACCGGCGTATAGGAAGCCATTTCCGGGGCGATGTAGCGGTCGTGGAGATCGGGCCGATGTGGGGGCGCAGTCGCTGCCGGCGTCGTTTGGTCGGCGCTTTTTCCATGTTCCCCCTCGTAGGCGCTGGCGTCATCTCTTTCGGTGTGCAAAGACAACGTCTTCCGGTTTTCGCCGGGCCGTGCGGGTAGTTCGCCAAGCCGGAGCTTCTCGTTGGGGAAGTCCATGTCCACCAGGAATGCTGCGAAGACGTCAGCTCCAATCAGTCCATCCTCACCCGTCACGGTGCGTTGATCGAGTACGTGCACGGCGCAATTCTGAAACTCCAGTTCGCCAATCTTCAAAGAATCTACCAGCCCCCGGTAGCCGCTCTTGGCACCCCTGTCTCCCACGCCCCGGATGTCGGCATCTGCCAGCCGGACGACGTGGGCTTTCTCCGCCAGGTTGCGATTGATCAAGAAGCCGTGCCCGCCGGTGTCGAGCAGGAGGTTTGATTTCTTACCGTTGACCATCACCGAGAGGCCGAATCCGCGGATGTAACGCGGGGCCGAGAGGAGGCGGACCAACGGTGTTTCTGTCGTAACGACGTCGTTCACCAGATGGCATCCACCCCGCGGATCCTGGGCACGTGCCTTCAGGTAGTCAAGGTATTGCCGCATGCTGGTGCGGGTTTCGTCGTCATCATTCGTCTCGCCCGCCAGGTACTCCTCCAGGAAGTTGATCCGCTCGGCCTGGCTCAGCGTTTCCGCCCAGCGCAGGCGAATCTCGGGGTCCGAAGGGTCCAACTGATGGGCTTTCACGAGCATATTCCGGGAACTTTGGTACATGGACGCCGCACGGCGCACGCGCGACAGTCCGAAATAGGCACGGGCGTCCGGGGAGCCCGAGTTGACCACACGGATCCATTCGTCTTCTGCTTCTGGAATTTTCCCTTGTCGAAAGTAGAGTTCCCCCAGTGCCACCCGCACCGCAGGGGAATCAGCCAGGCGCACTCCTTTGCGTATGGTGGCCTCGGCCTGTGGTATGTCCTTCTTCTTCAGGTACACCCGGGTCAGGCCGGCATAGGCCTCCGGTGTGTTGGGCGACGCTTGAAGCACACGCTCATAGTCCTGGACGGCGTGATCGAAATCACCCGCGCGGTAGAACTTCTCGGCTTCCGCCAGCAGCAGGTCCTCACTAGCGGGGCGGCCGCCCCGCTCCGCAAGGACCGGCCCGGCTTGCGAGGAGTTTGCGGTTGCGGCCGCCGCTGGCGCCGCAGCTTGGTCAGCGAGATCCCCTGCGAGAGCCGTAGCACGCGGCGGCCAGATGCACCAGAGAATGCCGCCGAACCCAACCATGAGCGTGAGATATAAGTGCCGTCGCATTTCTACCTTTCGGGCAGTCAACCGCCGATAATTCACGTAACGTCTGCCGCCGATGCCGGCATTGGCCTCTCGTGGCGGCGATCCTGGGCGAAGGGGCTTGGTCCGTCAGCCGTGTCGGCGCAGGCAAACACACGTATATGAGCCGGCGTGTGCACCACTCGCTACCCGAAGATCTACTCTTTTGCCAGTGTGGCTTTGAGATTCACCTGCGAGTCCGGCAGCACCGAGATTTCCCGGGACCATTCCTTGAATCCCTGATGGCTTACGGAAACGACGTGCTTACCGGGTGAGAGTTTCAGAGTGGCAGGCGCATTCCCGACGAAGCTTCCGTCAACGGATATGTCAGCGCCCTCGGGATCAGCGGATACAGCTACCGCGCCAGTGGCGTTGTTTGGGGCTGTCGTAGGTCGAGCCTCAGGCGGCGCTTCCACGTGAGGCGCTTCAGGTTTGGCAGCCGTCTTCTGCTGCGACTGCCGGGCCAGCTCTTCCTCGACCTGCTGGAAGAACTTGTTGGCCATACGATCGCCCGCTCCAAACGAGAGGCCCGCGTCCTTTCCAGCATTCTTCTTCTGCACATTGATGATCAGCTTGCTCTTGCCGTCGGCCATCTGTTCTACAGTGGCATTGGCATTGAAACCGTACGAAAGGGCCGAAGTTCCGGTTTCAAATGTCAGCATCAAGTTCTTCTCGTCAACGTATGTCACGACATGCCGCTCACGCGCTGTTCGGAGCGCCGCTTGAAACACTTCCTGCGGCGTGTTGTTGTACACCTTCTCTTTTGGTTTGGCGAACAGGCCGGTGCAGGAAACTGTGCCAACTACAATTACAATTGCTGCGCGGTGTGATAGCGTTCGCATTGGGCTCATCTCTACCTCCATTTGAAGGCACGCTTGGTCAGTGCCGTGTTGTTGTCACGCGGGCGGCGCCGACTTGTCTCTTGATGCCAGTGACTTGGTCTTATTCGACCCCCCCCAGGAGCTCGGGCAGGAATCACGTTAAGCTGGCACACAAATGTGAATCGATACGTGCCACACCTGGGCGCCCATGCCCACTGTAGCGCAGGGCTCGCTCTCCAGCCCTGCGGCTTTTCCAGCGCACCGTGCACTTAACGGCGCGACCAAGGGAGACTAAATCGTTCCGTTTGTCTCCCGACCCACGAGAATTCGGATGATCTTGTGTGCGGCGCACCAAGACCGTGCGCCGCTCGAAGAACCGCAGGGCCGGACCACGGGCCCGGCGCTACGGTTTCTACTGCCCCTCCCAGATCGCATCCATTCCGGCAAATACTGGGGCCTACATCCCAGCCGTTTTGCCGGGACGTGAGTGATTCCGGAGCGGATTTTGTAGGGGCACCCCTCGGGGTGCCCTCGGGCAGGGCGAGCCCTGCCCCTACAAATCGACGCCCGCGACGGTGTGCCGCAGGCAGTAAGTCGCGTTTTTTCAGCAACATCGTAGGGTGCGGCGCGTAAGTTGCTTATTTTTCATCAACATCGTAGCTATTGCCAACATGTCGATTTTTAAGTCTATTCTTTTCATCAACATCGTAGGAGTTACCGAATGTTTTTTTCGCGGGAACGAGGGCCGCCGCAAAATATCCCTTGTACTTTCAACAGCTTAGCACTCAGCAATCTTGCCCGAAATGGTTGTAAGTGCCCGCGTTTCATAAAGATCGTAGGGTAGCGGCAAACGGGGTGTAAGCGACTTGCCCGCCGCACTCCGGCGAAACGCTCCCAGCGTATATCATTATGGTAAATATGTCAAGACTAATAACATGTACCTTCGAGGCACGACCCCAGCGCCCCGTCCCTCGCCTAGGGATTCTGCCTCGCGTCGTGATTTAAACCCGGACCCGCGTCCTCCAGAGGCGCTCGCTTAGGTATGTGCAAAGTGGAAGGCGGTTTCCCGTGCTCCCGCGCCCAAGGCAGGAGCCAGAAGTCAGGAGACGGGACAACCGATGGGCAGGTCAACCGTCTCCTCGCGGGCGCAAAACCGCGGACATTGCAACGCATGACCGCGCTACTTCGGCGAATACCGCCATGGCCGACGTGCCGACGCTACCCGCCAGATTAGGACACTACCGGCTCGGGGGGCCCGGTTCGTGGGGCCCGTTGACGCCCGGCGGGCGCCAGCTTACAATTCCCCTCTGCCGTTTTTGGGGCTTGGAACACAACCAGGAGGCCGGAGATGCAACGCAGGTGGATTATCGCCCTGACGGCGGGATTGACTATTCTCCTTTGGGTGGGCTCCAACTCTCTCGACGCGGGTGGTTCGTCTCCGCAAACGGTCCAAACCGCGAATGAACAACTTCCTTTCGGCAACCTGCTGGCCTCCGACGAATTCGGCAAAACCTTCGGGGCACATCAGTTCACACCCTTTGGCGACAGCAAATTCAGCTTTGCGATTTCCATTCCCAACGGATGGGAATCCCACCTGAGCGAAGTCGATCCCGATCAGATTGCGCATGACACGGACGCGCCGGTCCCCATCGCGGAGTTCGCTCCGGGCGGCGCAGACGATGTGGGAATCAATGTGCAATACATCCGGGCGGCGGACGAGATTCCGCTGGCGAAGGTGCTCGATAAGTACGCGAAGAACAGCAACGGCACGCTGGCCGCGCGGCAACACTTGGACTCGAAAGGCGGCGCGCTGGAAGACGCGCTTATGAAGAGCGCGGCGGATGACTTGGGGCCCATGCTGACGCGCGTTGCAGTGCTTCGCCGGGGGCCCATCGTGTTCATCTATACGGGCTGGTGCGTGGAGGAAAAGTACGAGAAATATAAGCGCCTCTTCGGTGCGGCGCTGGAATCCTTTGCGCCCGCTAGAAACTGACAGAATGCGGGAAAGGGGCATCTGCCATACTGAATTCGCGCGCTGTGATGCTGAGCGCTTATATGCCGGGCTCCCACGGAAGAGAACGGGCGTTCGGCGTGTGCAACATTGTAGGGCGCACGGCCGTGCGCCCCTACACTGTAATTTCGAGATCGCAGCGAAGGGGCCCAGGATGACGTGACTGGAGGGTGTTCAGCATCCTGCTGAAATCAAACCGGGAAGGAGATACAGAGATGGCATGCGAGAAACAGAATCGCCGTGAGTTCCTGGAAAAGGTCACTCTGGGCGTTGCCGCCGGTGCGGCCATTTCGAGCAGCGCTCTTGCCGCGAGCACTACTGCTGCGAGCACAGGTGAGATGCCCTATCGCACGCTGGGGCGCAGCGGCGAGCGGGTGTCGTTGCTGGGTTTGGGCGGCTATCACATTGGCCTCCAGCCGGACGAGCAGGAGAGCATTCGCATCATCCGGACGGCGCTCGACAGTGGGGTGAACTTCCTCGACAACTGTTGGGACTACAACGGCGGCCAGAGCGAAATCCGCATGGGCAAAGCTCTCGGCGACGGCTACCGGAAGAAAGCCTTCCTGATGACCAAGATCGACGGCCAGGTGAAGGATATCGCCGCGCGGCAGATTGACGAATCCCTGCGCCGTTTGCAGGTTGAGACCATCGACCTTGTCCAGTTCCACGAGGTGATTCGCCCCGGTGACCCGGACCGCATTCTCGGCCCCGGCGGAGCGCTCGAAGCCGCTCTGACCGCCAAGAAAGCCGGGAAGCTTCGCTACATCGGGTTCACGGGCCACAAAGATCCCGACATCCACCTGAGGATGCTCACCAGCGCGTTCAAGCAAGGCTTCACCTTCGACGCCGTGCAGATGCCGCTTAATGTTATGGATGCGCACTACAAGAGCTTCGCGAAGAAAGTGGTGCCCGTCTTGGTCGAGCACGGAATCGGCGTGCTGGGAATGAAACCGATGGCCAACGGCATCATTCTGAAAAGCAAGACAGTGACGCCGATCGAGTGCCTGCACTACGCGATGAATCTGCCGACGTCGGTGGTGATCAACGGGTGCGACTCACTGGAGCGCCTCGATCAGGGCCTCGAAGCCGCGCGCACTTTCAAGCCCTTGAGCCAGCAACAGGTGGCAGCGTTGTTGGCCAAGACCGCGGCAGCCGGAGCCCAGGGCGCGTACGAGCCTTTCAAGACCAGCTTCGATTTCGACGGCACGCATTTCAATCCCCAATGGCTGGGGTAAGAGAGCCCGGTTCGACTGTGCAACCTGTATGAAAGCATGCCCACACGGTCTGTAGCGGCGGTCTATGACCGCCGGTCGGCGCTCATAGAGCGCCGCTACAATTCGCGGCCTTCGCACGAGCTTACTGAGGCGTCCCTTGCCTAGAATCACGGCGATCTTCTGCGATCTGGGCGGCGTGCCGCTCACCACCGCATTGAGACATTCCGGTTGCGGGAGTACTTCCCGGTCTTCTTCAGCGCGTGCTTCCTGGGCGTGCAAAAGCCGCACACCCGGATCTATTGTCTGGCGCTCGACCTTTCGCAGCGCGCTCTGGAAGAAGGTCTCTTCATTGACGATCGGGCGCTCAATCCGGAAAGCGCCCGGAGTCTGGGTTTGCACACGATTCAATTCGCCGGGGCAGCGCAGAGGGAGGCGGATTGGCGGTCGCTCGGCGTGGAACTTTAGAGGTTTTGTGCCACGCGCGTTTCAGAATATGACACGACAATCTCGTTATTTGAAATAGCCCTTGACTTGTTCTTTAACCAGCAATAGATTGCACAGTATGCCGAAATCGATCCGAACGGTAGTGGAGTTGGAGGATCTTCTTTCTACACCGAGTCCAGAAGATATTGCAACCTTTCCGAATCTGAAAGGTGACCTTGTCATCATCGGCGTCGCCGGGAAGATCGGCCCGAGCCTGGCGCTGCGAGCTGGACGGGCCGCGCAAGCGGCAGGTGTCAAGATACGCATTACCGGTACGTCCAGAAGTTGCGGCAAGCTCGCTGCTCCCCTCAAAGCCGTGGGAGTGGACGTGTTGGAGATTGACCTGCTTGACCCGGCTTCCTTTGCCAAGCTGCCCGATGCGGCCAACGTGATTTTCCTGGCCGGAAGAAAGTTCGGTTCGACCGGGGCGGAAAGCCTGACGTGGGCAATGAACGCTTACGTGCCGGCGCTGGTGGCGGAGCGCTACCGCCATTCGCGCATCGTTGCGTTTTCCAGCGGCAACGTCTATCCTTTCGTGCCGGTAGGTTCAGGTGGCGCTACGGAAGAGACGACGCTCGAACCCGTCGGAGAATACGCTCAATCGGTGCTCGCGCGCGAGCGGATGTTTGAGTACTTCTCTTCGCGCCACGCCACGCCTGTTGCCCTTCTGCGGCTGAATTACGCCGTCGATCTCCGTTATGGCGTACTGACGGACATTGCAAGCAAGGTGTACGAGGGCCGAAGCGTGGACGTCACGATGTGCGCTGCCAATGTCATCTGGCAGGGCGACGTTAACTCCGTCACGCTGCGGAGCCTTGATTATTGCCAGTCGCCACCCTTTATCCTGAATTTGACCGGCCCCGAAACATTCTCGCTTCGCGCCGTCGCGAAACGCTTTGGGGCCATCTTCGGGAAGGAGCCGATCTTGGAAGGTGAGGAAGCTCCGACAGCCCTCCTGAACAATGCCGGGCGGTGCCACCGCCTGTTCGGTTACCCCTCGGTGTCGTTGGACCAGATGATCGATTGGACGGCGGATTGGATCAAGAGCGGCGGCCCGACTCTTAACAAGCCCACCCATTACGATACCCGGAACGGAAAATACTAGTGACCCTCCCCAAGGACATCTCCGTCGGTTTCGTGGGCCTCAGCCACCTGCACCCCGCAAGCTACATGACTCTGTTCCAGACCCTGCCCGGAGTGAAAGTAGTGGCAGCGGCCGATGCGGATGCGGGTGTACTTCAGGATTTCACCGGCAAGTTCTGCGTACACGGTTACGCCGACTGGCGGGAACTGCTGGAGCGCGAACGGCTGGACCTGGCGGTCATTTTTCTTCCGCATGCGGATTGTCCTGACGCGGCCGTGGCCGCGGCCGAACGCGGCGTGCACGTGCTGGTCGAAAAGCCGATGGCGGCAAGTGCGGAGGGCGTGCGCCGCGCCATTGCCGCCGCGGAGAAGGCTGGCGTGATCCTCTCGACGCCTTATGTGTGGCGCTGCCATCCCGTCGTGCGGCAGATGAAGAAGCTGGTTGAGGAAGGGATCACCGGGCGCGTGGTCGGTTGCGAAGGCCGCTGCGCCGCGGGCCGCCTTTCCCGCTACATCGACGGCCACGCGGGTTGGATGCTGCAAAAGAGCCGCAGCGGCGGCGGGCCGATGTTCAACCTGGGCGTCCACTGGATCGACGTCTATCGCTGGCTGCTGGCGGACGAAGTGGTGGAAGTGCTCGGGAAGAACGTGCACATCAACCAGCAGTACGACATTGAGGACAATTCCTTTGCGCTTTTGACCTTCTCGCGCGGCGCCGTCCTCTCACTGGACATCAGCTACACCGTGCCGGACTCGTTTCCCTTTGGGCGTGATCTTTACCTCGCCCTGCGCGGGACCACCGGCGTGCTTTCCTGGAGCCCCTCTTTTGAAGGCGTGAAGGAACGCCTATTTGTGTGCAGTGACGCGGGCGAGTATTCCGGCGCCGCTCATCAGCACGTGGACTTTGAACTTCCCGCGCAACCCGGTTACGGGGGCGTGATGGGCCTGAACTTTCTCGCGGAATTGCTCGACTCAATCCGCACAGGCAAACCCCCGGCGATAACAGGGCAGGACGGTCTTAAAGCCCTGGAAGTCGTCGAGGCCATTTATCAGTCGGCAGAAAGTGGCCGGAGCATAAAACTATGAGCGCAGTGAAAGTTGTCGTGACCGACTATATCGAGCCCGATCTGGACTGGGAAACAAAGGAGATGGCTCGCCGCGGCGTTGAGTTCCAGACCCACCAGCTTAAGTTTGCACCCGTCGCGGACGTGGTCGCCGCCACGCGCGCGGCAGATCTGGTGGTCGTCAACATGGTGCCCATCACCAGCGAGATTATCTCCCAATGGGAAAAGTGCCGCCTGGTGATTCGCCACGGCGTGGGCTACGACAATGTGGATTTGAAGGCTCTGGGGACGGCGGGCATCCCGCTCTGCTACATTCCGGATTATTGCGCGGAAGAGGTGGCGGAGCAGGCGATCGCATTGCTGATGGGATGCGGGCGCAGGCTGGTCAAGAGCCGCCGCGTGCTGGAAGATTCTTCGGCCCGGGGGTCGTGGGATTTTGCCGACGTCGTCCCCGTATTCCGCATGGCCGGCCAGACGCTGGGCATCATCGGTTGCGGCCGCATCGGATCGCTCGTTTACAAAAAGTTGCAGTCGTTTGGGTTCAAGTTCCTGATTTGCGACCCCTACATGTCGGAAAAGCGCCGGCACGAATTGGGAGTTGAACTGGTAGACCATGAGACCGTCTTCCGCAACTCGGATTTCATCACCATCCACACGCCGCTGAATCCGGAAACGCGTCATCTGGTGAATGCCCGCACGCTCGCGATGATGAAACCCACGGCTTATCTCGTGAATACGGCGCGCGGGCCGATGGTGGATGCGCAGGCCCTTGCGGATGCTGTGAAGAACGGCGTGATTGCCGGCGCCGGAATCGATGTCTTCGATGTCGAGCCGCCCCGGCCGGATTTCCCTCTCTTTGGCCTGCCCAATGTGATTTTGACGCCACACCTGGCGTGGTATTCCGAGAATGCCGGGCGGCGAATCCGCGAATTGATCGTATTGGAAATTGACCGCTTCCTGGCGGGCCAATCCCCTCGCTACATCGCCAAGCCGGCGGCCTGAAAGGAACAAGATGAACAAGGTAACTTCTGTTAAGGGGCCCCTGCCGGGGCCTCGTTCGAAAGAAATTTTCACGCGCTGGGAGCGTTGCGAAGCGCAATGCACAGGGTATCAAGCCAGAATCGCGTGGGACCATGCCTCGGGCGTGGTGGTGACCGATGTCGATGGCAACAAGTTCATCGATTGGACTTCCGGGGTTCTCGTAACCAATGTGGGGCATTGCCACCCGGACCTGGTCAAAGCCGTGCAAACGGTCGCGGCCAAGCTGCTGAATAACTACGAGTGCCTGCACCCCTGGCGGGCGGAAGCTGCGGAGAAGCTGGTCTCTGTCCTGCCACCGCACCTCGACAAGTGCTTCTTCCTGACAACTGGAAGCGAAGTGGTGGAAGGCGCCATCCGCATCATGAAGCGGAAGAGCGGCAAATTCGAAATCATTAGCTTCTACGGCGGTTTCCATGGACGCACCTCGGCTTCGGCAAGCGCGGGCGGACTGCCCGGGCCGAAGAAAGGCTACGGCCCGACGGTGCCGGGCGCGATTCGCGTGCCTTACCCAAATTGCTACCGCTGCCCGTTTCGTGCTGATCCCAAGACGTGCGGCATGCTCTGCCTTGAATTTATCGACGACGCCGTGCGCGCCAACAGCACGGGAAGCCTCGCGGGCCTGGTAGTCGAGGCCTATCAAGGAACGGCCGGTTTCATCTTCCCGCCGGACGGCTGGCTGCCGCGCCTGGAAAAGTGGGTGCGTGATCACGGGCTGCTGTACACACTCGACGAAGTCCAGTCCTCCTACGGCCGCACGGGCAAATTCTGGGCGATGGAGTGGGAAAACCTCACCCCGGACCTCGTGACGATCGGTAAGGGTATCGGCAGCGGCGTCCCCGCATCCGCAATTGGCGCGCGTGGGGACCTGATCAGCGCCCTCGGCCGGGGTGAAATGAGCAGCACCATGGGCGGGAATCCTCTCGCCTGTGCAGCCGTTGCCACCGTCATCGACATCATGAAGCGCGAGCACCTGCCCGAGAACGCCCTGCGCATCGGCAAGCTCATGAAAGCCCGCTTGCTCGAGATGAAGGAGAAGTCTCCTTACGTGGGCGATGTGCGCGGCCGGGGACTGGTGATGGGTGTCGAACTGGTCAAAGATAAGAAGACCAAGGAACCGGCGCCGGACCTCACTCATAAGCTGATTGACCTCGCGGCTGAAAACGGGCTGCTGTTTGGGTCCGTGGGCCCGTTCGGTAACGTGATCCGGGTGGCGCCGCCCCTGGTGATCAGCGAAGCAGAAGCGCATGAGAGCCTGGACATTTTTGAGAAGGCGCTCTCGTTGCTGTAATCATGACCGTGTTCCTGTAGGGGCGCACCGCCGTGCGCCCCTGCGGCGCTGAAAACCGGGAAATCTGCATTTTCTGCGGGCGTTCGGAAAAACAAACTTATGACCACACTTTCGGTATCGGACATTCGTCGTGCCGTCGAGGCCGTGGCGCCGGAGACGTGCCGACTTCTGTGCAACCTGATTCAGTGCCCGTCGGTCTCCGGCCAGGAGCAGGCGGCGGTCGACTGCGCTTTCGCGCGCTTCCAGCAAGTGGCGGACGTGGAGCGCGTACCGCTCTCCAACTCGCTGCGCGAGGACGAAGACTATTCTGACCCGGTCGAGGGAATCGAGTACGAGGACCGGTCGAATTTGTGCGTGCATTTGCCGGGCACGGGGGGCGGGCGTTCCCTGCTCTTCAATACGCACCTTGACGTCGTCCCGGCGTCGCAAGGCCAAGAGCATGCTTTTGAGCCCCGGGTCGAGGACGGACGTGTGTACGGACGCGGCGCCTGCGACGCCAAGGGGCAGGCGGTGACGATCTATGCGGCGCTCGCCGCGGCCAAACGGCTGGGTTTGAAACTGCGCGGCGACGTCCGGGCACACCTGGTGGTGGAAGAGGAAGTGGGCGGCAACGGTACGCTCGCGATGATCCGCCGCGGCGTACGCGCGGATGGTTGCATCGTGATGGAACCCACCGAGCAGCGGATTCTCTCTTCCGTGCGCGGCGCCGTGTGGTTCCGCCTGACCTGTGCGGGCCGTCCCGGGCACAGCGGGCGCGCCGGCGACACGGTGAGCGCCCTGAAGATGGCCATCCACTCTATCGAGATTCTCGAACAGTATCACGATCAACTGCTCGCGGCGTCGCGCGGGTTCCCGCTTTTCGATCCTTATCCCAATCCCATGCCTATCACCTTCGGGAAACTGGCGGCGGGGGATTGGCCGGCCACGGCGCCTTCGCGAGCGGTCGTCGAGGGCGTACTGGGATTGTTGCCCAATAAGACTCGCCACGATGTAATGCGCGAGATGCGGCAGGCTCTGATCGACGGGGGAGACCCTTGGCTGCGCGACCATTTTGTGCTCGAGTTCATGTACCGGCACGACGCCCATGTACTCGATCCCTGTCATCCGCTGGTGCAGCGGCTGGCCGCCTGCTGCCGCGACCTCGGCGCGCCCGGCGACATTAGCGCCATGACGGCTTCCTGCGATTCCTGGTTCTATAACAACCAGCTCCAGATCCCCTCCGCCGTGTTCGGCCCCGGCAGCTTGCGATTCGCACACACCAATGAGGAGCAAATCAGCTTGGCGGAAATCAACGAGGCTGCGGCGATCCTGGTGCGCTTCCTCGTCGACTGGTGCGATAGTCCCCCGGAGCGCGGGTGAACGATTGGGCCGCTTTTCTTGCCGTGTTTCGATGCGAAGGGGGAGGGCGGAGTTTTGACCTCGCCGAGATGGCGGTTTTGCTTCTTGCCTCGGGAAAAGGCAGTGCAAGCCTGCAACGGCGGAACTGTAACGGCGGTCTACGACCGCCGAACGGCACTCATAGAGCGCCCCTACAATTGATGTCACCTTGTATAGTGACTATGACAATGGTCCACGAATTCTCTTAAGGACGTACCCATGATGCGCGCATTAGTGAAGACTCAAAAAGGAAACGGATTCCTCGAACTCCGCGATGTTCCGGAGCCCAAGCCCGGTCCGGGCGAAGTGCTGATCGAAGTCAAAGCCTCTGGCATCTGCGGCACGGACATCCACATTTGGCACGACGAGTTCCCCTATTGGCCACCGGTGATCCTGGGACATGAGTTCTCGGGTGAAGTGGTCGAGTTGGGACCCGAAACCGGACTCTACAAGGTGGGCGAACGTGTGGTGGGCGAGCCGCACACGCGCGCCTGTGGCCACTGCTATTTGTGCCGCACGGGAAACATCCAGATTTGTTCCCAAAAGCGCTCGCCGGGCTGGGGCATTGATGGCGCCTTCACCAAGTACCTGAAGATGCCCGAGCGACTCTTGCACCGGATTCCCGACTCCCTGAGCTACGAGGCGGCTGCCGTGGTGGAGCCCGCGGCCAACGCGGTTACCGACGTGGTGGAACGAGCCCAGATTACCGCCGGCGACTTCGTGGTGGTTCTGGGCCCGGGACCGATTGGCTTGCTGGCGGGTCTTGTGGCCCGCGCCGCCGGCGCACGCCACGTAGCGATTTTGGGCACTCCGGCGGATGAAGCCTTGCGCTTGAAGAAAGCCCGCGAACTGGGCTTCGAGACCGTGATCAACGTGGCTCAGCAGAACCCTGTCGACGCGGTGTACAAGCTGACGGGCGGCGTTGGTGCGGATCTCGTCGTCGAGTGCAGTGGCGCCGCCGCCGCTATTGTTTCCACGGTGGACCTGATCCGCAAGAAGGGCCGAATCTGCGCCATCGGACTGCCCGGCAAAGACACCATCCCCTTTCCCTGGGGCAAGGCGGCCGCCAAGGTGTGCGATGTCATCTTCAACATGTCCACGAGCTATACCAGTTGGGATCGCACCATCCAACTGATCGCGACCGGGAAACTGCCGGCCGTGGAAGTTATTTCCAACCGCGTGCCCTTGAGCAATTGGAAAACTGCCTTTGAGCGCATCGAAGCGCAGCAGGAACTGAAGGTGTTGTTGATTCCGGAGTGAGGAACCATGACCACTGAAACGCAAACAGGATTTGCACTTCTGGGTGCAGGATTGATCGCGCCCTTTCACGCCAAGGCCATTCAGGCCTCGCCAATGGCGCGTCTGGTGGGCGTCGCTGACCTCGACCGGGAACGCCTCGCCAAGCTGACCAAGGAATTCAATTGCCAGGCCTACTCGAACCTCGACGAGGTGCTGGCCGACCCTGCCGTCGAGGTCGTCAACATCCTCACGCCCAACCATCTGCACACCGACGCCGTGCTGGCGGCGGCGCGCGCGGGCAAGCACATCCTGGTTGAGAAGCCGCCGGCCATGTCGCTTGCCGAAGTGGATAAGATGCTGGCCGCCACGGACGCCGCCGGCGTGAAGATCGGCGTGGTCCTGCAGTGCCGCACGCGGCCTTCGATCCAGGCCATTCGCAAGGCTATCGAGCAGGGCCGCTTCGGAAAGATCTACCAGGCCGACACCATCATGAAGTGGTTTCGCGCCGCGGACTATTACCGCATGGACGCGTGGCGCTCGTCGCGGCGCTCCGGAGCGGGTGTAACTATTCAACAGGCGTTCCACTACATCGACCTGCTGCAATACCTGGTGGGACCGGTCCAGCGCGTCGAGGCCCGCATGACCAACCTTGCCCATCCGGGGTTTGCGCTGGAAGATACAGCGGTGGCGTTTGTGACTTACGCGAACGGCGCCGAAGGCGTGGTGCAGGCTTCCACAGCCCTGTGGCCGGGAACCGACGTGCGCATTGAGGTGAACGGCGAGAACGGAACGGCCATCGTAGCCGGGGAGCGCATGGAGACCTGGAAGTTCCGGGAAGAACTTCCCGAAGATGCGGAGATTCGCCGCCTGGGCAGCTCCGCTGCCGCCACCGGAGCTCGGGGCGCCGCCGACCTGGGATTTGTCGATCACCAAGCTGTCGTTGAAGACATGGTCAGGGCGATTCACGAGGGGCGCAAGCCGATGATCACGCTCGAAAGCGTGCGGCCGACGCTCGAGTGGGCGCTGGCCATGTACCAGTCCGCGAAGCAAGGCACCGCCGTCGAGTTGCCGATCACGGACGAACAGGCGGTGTGGTAAATCCTCGCGGATATCGTCCCGCGCCTGAAATACTGCCGCGGTGTTCAGTCCCTTACCGAGAGGGCGCACGGCCGTGCGCCCCTACAGCGCACATCAAAGTGAGTGCAGCAGGCAGAACACGCTTGAGAACGCGGCGTAGGAAGGTTAATTGGTCGGAGACGATAGGTCTCCGCTAGGCTGTATCAGCAATAAGGCGCTGGGAGATTTCTCGGGCGGTTTCCTTGACTGTGTTGCCTAAAGAGGCAGTCTTCTGTGTAGTGATTCTGCTGCCGGGACCTGAAATGCTGATGGCTGCCACCGCAATGCCTTTCCGATCCAGGACCGGTGCGGCGATGCAGCGCAACCCCAACACGCTTTCCTCGTTGTCCACCGCATAGCCGTTCCTGTGAATCGTGTTCAGTTCCCGGTTGAACTGTTCTAACGAGGTAATCGTGTGGGGCGTGAACGGCTGGAAGCGCAGCGATCTCACAATCAAATCACGCTGCTCGGGCGGCTGAAATGCCACTAGAGCTTTTCCGAGGGCGGTGCGGTAGAGAAGCGCTCGCATTCCTGCGTTGCTGACGAGGCGAAAATCGTGAGGGCTTTCCAGGCAGTCGATGTAAACGACCTCCAGCCCATCCAGAACCGCCAGGTTCACCGTTTCCTGGGTGACGCGCCACAATTCCCAGAGGGATTCCCGCGCGCGCTCGCGCAAGGGAGCCTGGCCACCATAATTGCTCCCCAGGCGCAGAAGCTTTTGGCCTAAACAATACCCTCCTTTGTCGTCCCTCCCCAGATAGCTTTCGCCTTCCAAGTGGGCCAGCAAACGGCAGGCCGTGCTCTTGTTGATGCCTGCCTGGCTCGCTATTTCCTGGAGCGAGAGAGAGGAGTGGGAATCATGCAGCAGGTCAATGATGCGCAGCGTCTTGGTCAGCACGCCAACCGGTTTGGATTTCCTCGGCCCGCGAATAAGTCACCCCCAAAATTTCAAATGCCATTTTACACCTTAAAATCCCGGCCACAAAGCCAAACTTGCGGCGCGCCTGTTGAGGGTCGGAGTCGCCGCGCGTGACGCCAGGCGGCGCGCTCCAGAAGACGATTGTCCTGACCACTACATCAGCGATTGCATGACTTGATCCAGGACTTCCTTGGGGGGACGCACCTTGGCTTCCGGCAGCGTGGCCAGGGGTTCATCCATGACGTTGAGCAGATCTACGAAACTCGGGCGCTGCGTATCCACGAAAAATAGGCCGGTCATGATCTCACCCTTTTCATGGGATTCGGTGAGAACGCGCAGCGACTCCGCCTTGCGTGTCGGATCGTAGTCGGCCGCAAGCTTGCGCAGCAGAATGTGCGAGCCGTCGTGCAGGGTGATATCCGTGGTCGTTCCCGGGTCGTAGTCCACAGAAATCTCTTGAAAGAACGGCACGAAACTCACATCCGAAACCGGCGCATCGTGGTCTTTAACGTAGCTGTACGACTTCGTGGAGCCCTCATGATCGTTGAAGGTGACGCAAGGTGAGATGACGTCGAGCATGGAAGTGCCGTGATGCGCCAGAGCGCCCTTGAGGAGAGCCAGCAACTGGCGCTTGTCACCGGAGAACGACCGGGCCACGTAGGTAGCGCCCAGCTGGATCGCCAGGGCGCAAGTGTCGATGGGCGGCAAATCGTTCACGACGCCGGTCTTGAGTTTTGAGCCGATATCGGCCGTGGCGGAAAACTGTCCTTTGGTGAGGCCGTAGCAGCCGTTGTCCTCAATGATGTAAACCAGCGGAAGGTTGCGCCGCATCAAGTGCACGAACTGGCCGACGCCGATGGACGCCGTGTCGCCGTCACCGCTCACCCCCAACGCGATGAGGTGGCGGTTGGCCAGCAGGGCCCCCGTCGCCACAGACGGCATGCGTCCGTGGACCGAGTTCACGCCGTAAGCGGTATTGAGGAAATAGGCCGGACTCTTCGACGAACAGCCGATCCCCGACATCTTGGCGACGCGGTGCGGCTCGACGCCCATTTCGAAGCACGCTTCGATGATTCGCTCGGAAATCGCATTGTGCCCGCAACCTGCGCACAGCGTACTTTTGTTGCCCTTGTAGCGGGCGACTTCGAGGCCAATGTGGTTGGTCTTGGCGGTCGGCGAAGCAGGAACCGGAGTGGTGGCCATATTACTTCAAAGCCTCCTGCGATGAAATCTCGTCGGTGACGGTGCGCGCGTCGAGCGGCAAGCCGTTGTAATGGCGAACGCTGCGGAGTTTCGCAATTTCGTCCGCGTCGCATTCGAGGCGCAGCAAGCCCAGCATCTGCGCGTCGCGATTCTGGTCGACAACATAGACGCGCTGGTAGCGGCGGATGAAGGCGTGCACCTCGGGCGGAAAGGGGAAGGCCCGCAGGCGGCAATAGCCGGCGTCAATATCCCGCTCACGCCGAAGTTGTTCGAGGCTTTCCTCGACGGCCCAGTGGCTGGTGCCGTATGCGATGATGCCCACGTCGTGCCGCGCGGACTCCACGATGACGGGTCCCGGCACTTTCTGCCGCGCCGTCTCGAACTTGTGTGCCAGGCGATCGACGTTCTGGGTATAAACCTCGGGGCGCTCGCTGTAGATAGCTTTTTCATTGTGGCCGCTGCCGCGTGCGAACCAACCCGCCAGCGGTTCCGGTGTGCCGGGCAACGTGCGATAGCCGACACCGTCACCATCCACGTCCTTGTACCGTTCGAATCCGCCCTGCTGGCGCACCTCGCCGGCGCTCAGCACCTTGCCGCGCGCGAGCGGCTTGGCGGGATACGGGAAGGGGTCAGACATCCAGGTGTTCATCCCCAGGTCAAGGTCGCACATCACAAAGACCGGCGTTTGCAGTTCCTCGGCAAGGTCGAAGGCATCCACGGCCATCGTGAAACACTCGCCCACCGAATTGGGCAGCAGCAGCGGGTGCTTGGTGTCGCCGTGGGAAAGAATCGCGGTCGAAAGGATGTCGCCTTGCGCCGTTCGCGTGGGAAGGCCCGTTGATGGTCCCACGCGCTGGATATCGAAAATCACGGCGGGAATCTCCGCGTAGTAGCCAAAGCCCGTGAATTCCGCCATGAGGGAAATTCCGGGACCCGAGGTCGCCGTCATGGAGCGGGCTCCGGCCCACCCCGCGCCCAGCGCCATGCCCAGCGCCGCCAGCTCATCTTCCGCCTGCACGATGGCAAACGTGGCCTTGCCCGTTTCCTTGTCGATGCGATACCGCTTCATGTACTCGATCAGGTTTTCGCAGACGGAAGAGGACGGTGTGATGGGGTACCACGTCACCACCGTGACCCCGGCGAACATTGCGCCCAGCGCCACGGCGGCGTTGCCTTCGATCAGAATCTTGCCCTGCGTCGCGTCCATGCGTTCGAGAAAATATTGGTCGGCCTTCACCAGATTCTTCTCAGCGTATTCAAACCCCGCACGCGCGGCGTTCCAATTGAGTTCCGCCGCCTTGGCCTTCTTCCGGAATTGCTTCTGTAGAGCTTTGTGAATCTCCTCCATCTCAATGCCCAGCAATTTGGCCAGGATGCCGTCGTAAATCATATTGCGGACCAGCTTGCGGAGCCGAACGTCGGGACAAACCGGAGCCACCAGCTGATCGAAGGGCACGGGATAGAACATCACGTCGTCGCGCAGGCGCTTCAGGTTCAGCCGCTCGTCGTAAACGCAGGCGGCACCGGGCTTGAGCGTCAGCACGTCCTCCTCGGCGGTCTCCGGGTTCATCGCCACCAGGTATTCGCTGTCGCGGCGGCGCGCAATGTAGCCATGCTTGGAGGCCCGGATTGTGAACCAGGTCGGCAGGCCCGCGATGTTCGACGGAAAGAGGTTCTTTCCCGAAACCGGGATGCCCATTTGAAAGATCGCCCGCAGCAACACCAGGTTGGCCGTCTGGCTGCCGGAGCCGTTCACCGTCGCCACCTGGATGCTGAGGTTGTTTACACTGCGGGCTTGGCCCGCAGGCGCGAGAATTTCTTTCGGCTCAACATGCGTCGTTGCCATCGGATCCCTCGACACTCATCTTGTTAAACGGGGCCGGAGCGTCCGCGCCGACCTCAGAGACGCGCGGCAGTTCGTGAATCGCCCGCATACAGCCCGCGTCCCACGCACCTGAGGACACGCCCAGGTTCCACCCAAGCCGCACGACTCCGCCTCTCCGCTCTGGCGTGAATGGTGCGGAGGACTTCGAACCAAGGCGAGGATGCACGTACCGCGGGTGAACCGTGGTGGAATGTTTGCAAGGCGGACTGGACGGGCCCTGAAATCTCGTGCCCCCAACGAAACTTTGGGATCTTTGTTGCCCCAATAGTCCCCACGCCGACAGCCGACCCTGCGGTAGCGGGGTCGCCCCGGTTCTCAACATATTCGAATAGAAGGACTGCCCTCCCTCAACATCCCCATTATACCAAGAGATGAGGAATTTGGACGCAAGACACAATGACATTGTGGCGGCCAGTTTACCACGCTATGTCCCGGCTCAAAGGCGCCGCGGGATTAAATCGCCGGCTTGAAGGTAGGCGGAACGGGCGCACGGCCGTGCGCCCCTACAATTCGGAAGGCTCTATATGGAAGGGGGAGCAGATCACTTGCGCGGAGCGGGTTCGCTCGTCTTGGCGCTTGCGCCTCTGGCTTGTGCGGAAAAGATCTCACGGACACGCGTGCGCAGGGCTTCTTCGGCGGAGCGGATGAGCTGCGCGCCGCGCGAGCCCATTTGCTCGGTGAGGTCGGCGCGCAGGGCAACGAGCGCCGCCGCCGACTCGTCGTAGGACTGTTGAAAGCCTTCCCGCAAACGCCCTTCGGCGTCCTTAAGAAGAACTTCCACCTGGGCGCGGAACTCCTCGAGGCTACTGCGAGTCAAGTCCTCGGCCTGAGTTCGCAGAATGTCGAGAGTGGATTCCACAAGCTGTTGCGAACGCCGCTCAAGGTCCAACAGCCGCTGATCGACCGAGGGAACTGCCGGCGCCGTAACCCTCAGCGGCATGGCAGGTGCTGCGGCGGGCGGTGGCGAAGCCACTCCCCGCGAGGGATGTTCGATTTGGGCCGTGCGCCCTTGCACGAGGTTCTTGGCGACGGCTTCCCAATCCGCGGGAGGATTCGGTACGCCCCAGAGGTTTTGAGGCTTAATCAGTTGGACGGCGATTTCTTGTCCCGCCACGCCTTCCGTGGGATCCCACACCTTCACGCACACAGCCTTGCCCAACGTGCCGGCACGGGGACATTCGAGCGTGACCAGCATCCCCACAATCACCCGATACGACGTGCGGAGGCGGCAACCGTGCAGGTTCACCAGAGAGGTCTGCGTCAACTCGCGAAAAGGCTGCCCGCCCGCGTCCCGGCCGGAAAGGAACACCGGAGTGACAAACTCGATCCGGCTGCTGCGCCTAGGTGGCGCAACACTCTCCTGCGTCTTTACTGTCGGAGAAAAGGGGTTATTTTCCATATACGACCGGCCGTTCGACAGGCGGTCGCTGCGGCCGCTCATGCCCGAGCGCAACGAGCTTGGAAATCAAGGCCCGCCCAGACCATTGCATCCCCGAGCCTTTTTCCTGCCGCTATTCTACTGGTTGTTGTTTCCTAGAGCAAATGTTCCCTGAATCCCATACTGTCCCAATTTGGCTCTAGCGCCGCCCTTCAGGGCCTGTCCCGAACGTAGCGGGTAGCGCAAACGTCCTGACTGCCCTTTGTCAGGAGGTATGCGACGTGTTCCGCCACTATGCGCGCGTGAGAACTCAGAGCGAGTAGCGTGGACCACCGTTTTTGTGGTCCGCGTCTCTTCTGTGGCGATCAACCTCATCAAGGTGTATGGTTTCGCTGTGTCGAGAGGAAAGGACGCGGTCCGCAACCGCCGCGGGTTGTGTGAGGGTGTCAGCCGGGTCGCACACATCCCGGCAAGACCCGCCGGGATGTATGCGCCACCCGCGTACTCGGGGCGCCCCTGGGGAGCCGCAGAGTTCGTGCAGGCCCTCGAACATCAGACGCAGCGCCGCCTGACTCCGGGTAAGGGTGGCCGTCCCCGCAAATCGCGGGTGCCGGAAAGCCGCAAAACCGCGAAGGTCGCAACGTGATCCAAGCGCCCCAAGCGCCCGGACAAAAACTTCGAAACCTCTCGTCTGTCCCCGGTTTCCCCGCAAGGGCGGCGGGTGGGAAAGCAGCAGGGTGACACCATCGAGGATTACGTTTACGATCCCCAGGGGAACATAACCTCGGTCCACGACGGCGGGGCCAATCTGCTGCGGGCAGAGCTTTATGCTCCGCAGGGCCGCCACGTGGCCACCTGGAACAGCAGCTTAGTGAATAACCCCGGCCTCTACTGGAACCATGCCGACTGGCTGGGGACGGAGCGCGTGCGCACGAACTCCAGTCACCAGATCGCGCAGACGTGCACGGACACACCCTACGGGATGAACTCAACCTGCACCAACCCACAGACGGATGTCAGCGCTATGCACTTCACGGGGTTGCAGTACGACTACGCGGGTGGCGCATACGTCCTGACGGGTTTTGTCAGGATGTATGCGAGCGTTAGCGGTGGAACAACGACCGCATTGCGGCCTGGGGATTTGAAAAGCCGCAAACCTTGAAAGCAGGTTCGCGCTGCTTGCTACTTGCCTTCCGCAGCCGCGGGACTGGTAAACGGCCACTCGCGTTTTCGGCGCGCCAGAATAAAGTAGGCGATAAGGCCCAGGATAATTGTCCCGAAAGCATAGAGTGCGAACTTCCATCCATTCACGGGGTCGGAAATGCCGCTGCCGAAAACGTACACCCATCCCACCAGGGCCAGAACCGCCGGAATCGGGTAAAGCCACATCTTGAAGGGGCGCGGCACTTCGCGATGGTACTTTCGCAGGATGAACAGGCCGATGATCTGTCCGCAGAAGACCACCAGCACGCGCGCCAGGATCAGCGCGGTAATGAGGTCCTGAAGCGTAAAGAAACTGGCCATGATACAAAGGACGCCAATCAGCACGAGGGAGCGATGGGGAAACTCGCCCTTCGGATGGAGCACTCCAAACCAGCGGAAGAAAGCGCCGTCGAGCGCCGCGGCGTAAGGCACCCGCGAATATCCCAGCATGAGGGCGAACACGGAGGCAAAGGCGGTAAACAGGATCATCACGGAGATGGTGATGGCGCCCCAGGGCCCGTAGATTTTCTGCATGAAGACCGAAGCCACGGCATTGAAGGCAAGCGATCCCGGCTTAATCATATCCCGCCACGGCACCACGGAAACGAAACTGAAGGAGAGCAGGAAGTCAATCGCCGTGACCGCCAGAATGGAGAGGATGACCGCGTAGGGAATCGTCCGCTCGGGTCTTTTTACTTCGCCTCCCAGGTAGCACACCTGGTTGTAACCGAGGTAGTTGTAGATGACCTGGATGGTGCCGTTGCCAAGGCCGATCAGAAACGCCCAACTCAGGCTGAAGGCGCCCGGGGGGAAATCGAAGGCCATGTGCGGGTTCATTTTCGCCAGCCCCGAGACGATCACCCAGCCCGTCGTGATCAGCGTGGTGATCCAGAGGATCATCATCAGCTTGGCAATGTCCTGGATCTTGCGGTAGAGCGAGAACATCACCAGCGACGAAATCCCCGCGGCCATGAACTTGATTCCCCAGGGATGCACCGCGAGGCCCTTCCAGAGGAAACTGAGGTACTGCACCATGCCGATGCTGCCGGAAGCGATTTCGAGCGTCCCGGAAAAGAGGAATTGCCAGATGAACATCCAGGCCATCAGCTTGCCCCAGCGCTCGCGCCCGAAGCTGTCGCGCAGGAAGACGTAAGATCCGCCCGAACCCGGCAGGGAGGAGCCCAACTCGGAAACCACCAGCCCGTCGGCAATGGCGATGATCGCCCCGACAAACCAGGCCAGAAGAGCTTGCGGCCCCCCCAGCGTCGATAGAATCAGTGGCACCGTAATGAAAGGCCCGATGCCGATCATGTTCGACATGTTGATGGAGGTGGCGTTCAGAATCCCCAGCTTGCGCTGCAACTGCGGCTGGCTGGCGCCCGTGCTCTCAGGTTGGTTTGGCGTAGTTCCCATTTTTCTCCTCTGCGCTTACAGGACCCCGCAGCATACTTGAGGATGGGCGCCATGGCAAGCCGGGCGTGCGGGGAAGCAGGGTCCCGTGAAAGTCCATGCCGCATGTCAGCGCCCCCTCACCAGCCCTCCTTCGTCGGGCACCCTACTCCGCAAGGGGGGAGGGTCAGGCCAAAAATGGACAACAGCCTTCTCCCCTCGCGAGAGAAAGGAGCGAGCCGGGTGAGGGGGCCTTCGAAACAAATCAAATCTCACGCAGCCCTGTGCAGGGAAGTGCCTGCCCTTCGTGTATAACCACCCTTTAAGGGCATGGGAGTATCAGTCCGATCTCGGCGCGCCGCTGCATTGAATTGATCGGGAATTGACCATATGGCAACAAGTCATCGGCTGGCTAAGAGGCCTGTGGCAACGAGAAATGCGACAAAGGACGACGGGCATGGCCGTCATGTTATTGAAAAAAATGAGATATCACTAGTGCACGAGTAGGCTTTCCACCTTTTCCACCAGTACGCTGGGGTCATAGATGGGCTTTTCCAGGTAGGCGTTGGCGCCCGAGGCTGCCATGAGGCGCTCGCGGTCGCCCTCCATGGCGTGAGCGGTCGCAAGCAGGATCGGCAGTGATTTACCGGCGGTTGTCTGACGAATCAGCTGCGCAAGTTCCAGTCCGTCCACCGCGCGCCCTTGGTACCGGCAGTTGCGAAGCGAGACATCGAGGATCAGCAGGTCAAACAAAGAAGCGCCGATTCCCTCCAAGATCACCTCGACGTCTTCGCTGCAAGTCACCTGGTAACCGCCGGCGCGCTCCAGCGCCAGTCGGTAGAACTTCGCGACCAGAGGATTGTCTTCCACCACCAGGATTCTAGGCATGACGTGTCTTATGAGCCCAACGGCAAGAACAACTTTCCACATCACAAGGGCCCGAGGCCCGGAAAGATCGTCTCAAGCTTCCTCACGCGGCCGATGGGTGCCGGAACCCGCCACAGGCACGCCCTTGATGCCGCGCAAGACTTCTTCCAAACGCGCCAGAAGCTTCTCTCCGTCCACCGGTTTCTGCCAGATTTCCGGCGTCACATGCAGAGGCGAAAGGCGTGCGCTAACCTCGCTGGGATCATAGCCCGTCACCAGGAAACAATAGGTCTCGCGCGCCAGGGCTCCATCCTGAAGGTGGGCGATCAGGTCCCCGCCGTCGCGCAGCTCTGCCCCGGGACGTTGGGGCAACGCCAAGTCGACGACCAGCAGATGGGGACGGAAGCGGCGCGCGGCATCCAGGGCATCGTCGGCAGTTGCGGCGCTCAGAACATAATACCCGTGCTTGCTGAGGAGCATTTTGAGGTAGCTGCGGAACTCTGCGTCGTTATCGACCACGAGGACGCGTCTGCCCCCCTCGGCCCCGGCGGCAGCCAAAGCCGCATTACCCTTCACGTGCACGGGATCTTCCACCCCCCGCCTTATCGGCAGCGAGAAAGTGACCGTGGTCCCGCACCCCACACCTGCGCTCCAAAGGCGGGTGCGCCCCCCCATCATTTCCACGAGGCTGCGGCAGATGGAAAGTCCCAGGCCACTGCCCCCCTGCTGCCGAGTGAAGGAGCTGTCAACCTGCCGGAACTTCTCGAACAGTTGCGGCTGCTTCGTGGGAGGAATGCCGATCCCGGTGTCCTGCACTTCCACGTCCACATAGCCACGCTCTGGAAACGCGTGGCCCCGCAGCGTGATCCAGCCCCGGTCGGTGAATTTCACGGCATTGCTCAGCAAATTCAGAAGAACCTGCTTGGTGCGGGCGCGGTCGGCAGTCACCAGCGGAAGCCCCGAAGATTCCGTCTCGTCGATGATCATGAGGCCCTTGGCCTCGGCCTGCACCTTGACCCCAGCCAAGGCTTCCTGAATCACGCCCTTCAGGTCGACCGCGCCGGGTGAAAGGCGCAGCTTGCGCGCTTCGATCTTGGCCACATCCAACAGGTCGTTGACGATGGAAAGCAGGTGCTGCGAACTGGAAAGTACGTCACGCAACAGTTCCCGCTCCTCGTCGCGGTTTTCACAGAGCCCGTCCAGAATCAAGCGCGTGAAGCCCAGAATCGAATTGAGCGGCGTACGAAGCTCGTGCGACGTCGTGGCCAGGAATTCCGTTTTGACCTGGCTCATCTCCGCCAATTCGAAGTTCGCCTGCTCGAGCTTCCGATTCAGTTCCCGCAGATGGCGAATACTCTCCTGGAAATAGGATTCGCACATCATGTTCAAGTCGATGTTCAGAAGCTTGTCGAGGGCTAGGCGGGTAGCCTCCAGACGGCCGGGATCGGCCCGCAGGACCTTTCCCAGGCTCTCCTGCAGGTGGGTGCGCACGACGCCCATGGCACTGATCATGTACCGCTGCGGCAAGCCGATCAGTACGTGCCGAACCCCGATCTTGTACCGCTCCGCGGCGTAATCCTCATCGAAAGGCCCACGGAAGAGACGCCGTGCCCAAACCTGCAAAGTGCGCTTAAGTCGGTCAATTTGTTCCTGACCGCCCGTGAAGACCTTGCTGGCGTCAGGATGGTGGGTAATCTGGTCGTAAAACCGCTCCGACATGGCGGCCAAATAGGGATCCAAGCTGGCGCCGACCGCCCGAAGCAGACGAGCATCTTCCTCGCTGAAGCCGACATATCGCTTCATCTCGTCGAAGAATGTTTCGGGCTTTCTGGCCACAGTTCTTGCCTTTATGATAAAATTGCCCGTTGGGTGTCGCTGAGAAGGAAATATCATAACATTGGACTGGGCACGGCTAAAACGTCTTTTGCGGTTTCCACCCACCTTCCGTCAAAACCTGGTGGTGTTGGTGACCTCATTAGCCGGGATCATCTTGGTGGGTGTATTCGAGACCTATCAACATGGTCTAACGGCAACGGCGGGTTTGACGTTGGCCTTGTTGGCCGCACTCTCCGCGGCGACCGGGGCTCTGATCTACCAGGAGAGACGGTCTTGGGCCACGCTACGGGATCTGAGGGAGACGCTCAGCAAGATCGCTCCCGCTTATCCTTCTCTCGTCCAAATTGCGCCTCCTGCCAACAGCACCGTGGCGCTGGAAACAGAGGTTCGCGCGCTGACCGAGCATTGGCGCGAGTTCTGTGAACACTGCCAGCGCGTGCACGATACGGAAATGCTGCAAGCCGAGCACTTGGCTACCATGGGGGAACTTGCGGCCGGCGTCGCGCACGAGATTCGCAACCCGCTGGCCGGCATTGCGGGCGCTATCGAAATCATCAGCAAGGATTTCCCCAAGGACCATCCCGACCGCGAGATTCTGGACGACCTTCGCCAGGAAGTGCGGCGCATCGAGAAGGTCCTGAACGACCTGCTGGCCTACGCGCGGCCCAAAGCCCCCCAGTTTGGCATGTCGGACCTGAAAGACACCGTGGCGCGCACCCTGCAGTTTGCCCGCCAGCAGATTGGCAGTAAGAATGTGGAATTCTCGATTCAGATTCCTCCACAGCTCCCGCGCTTCCGCATGGACCCGGAGCAGTTGCAGCAGGTATTGCTGAACCTGGTGCTCAACGGCATCCAGGCGATAGCCGAAGAGGGAAAGGTCTCGATCCAGGCCCGCGTTTTGGGAGGGCCGGGAATGCCGGGCCGGCCGGATTACGTCGAAATCGGCGTGAGCGACACGGGCGCCGGTATTTCACGGGAGCAGATGGAAAAGATATTCCGCCCCTTCTACACTACAAAACGCGGCGGCACCGGCCTCGGATTATCACTCTGCCGCCGCATTATCAGCCAGCACGGTGGCACACTAGCCGCCGAAAGCGAGATCGGCAAAGGAAGCCGCTTCGTCATCCGCCTGCCCATGCGAGAGGCGGCGGAAGAAAAGGAAATGCAAGTACTAGGGGCTAGGGAATAGATGACAGGGAATAGGGAACAGGGGACAGGGCGCGGACTCAAAGTGAGCGCGTGCCTGCGCCCCCTCTTCCCTGTTCCCTATTCCCTATTTCCTGCCTTTTGGTTTGACCATGGCCAATGAAAAAGTGCTGATTGTCGATGACGAGAAACTGATTCGGTGGTCCGTTCGCCGCCAGTTAGAGGAGTGGGGCTATACGGCCATCGAGGCGGAAAGCGGTACGGGCGGTCTTGCGCAGATTCGCAGCGAATCTCCGGACCTCATCCTGCTCGACGTGCGCCTGCCGGATTTGAGTGGCATCGAGGTCCTGCGCGAAATCAAACAGAACAACCTTTCTATTCCCGTCATCATGATCACGGGTGACCCCCAACTGGATGATATCAAGACGGCAATCAAGCTGGGGGCGCTCGACTTCATCAAGAAGCCGCTGGATTTTGACGAACTCCAAATCACCCTTGCCAACGCCATTGACCGTTCGCAGCTTCGGTCGGAGCGCGACAACCTGCGCGACGAAATCCGCAAGCGCTCGGGTTACCACGAAGTGATCGGCAAATCGCCGCGCATGGTGGACCTGATGAACTTTGTGCGCAAGGTGGCAGTGAGCGAAACCTCCACCGTGCTCATTCAGGGCGAGAGCGGCACGGGCAAGGACCTGATTGCCAAGGCGATTCATTACGACAGCACCCGCGCGGAAAAGCCCTTTGTCGCTATCAATTGCTCGGCTATTCCCGAGACTTTGATGGAGGCCGAGCTTTTCGGGCACGAGCGCGGCGCCTTCACCGACGCCAAGGCGCAGAAAAAGGGGCTGTTTGAGGTCGCCGATGGCGGCACGCTCTTCCTGGACGAGATCGGGGAGCTGTCCACTTACCTCCAGGCGAAACTGCTGCGCGCGCTCGAGGACCAGACCATCCGCCGCATCGGCGGCGTCAAGGATATCGGCGTGGATATCCGGGTCATCGCCGCTTCGAATCGCGATCTGGAGCAAGGCGTGCGGGACGGCACCTTTCGCCAGGATCTTTTCTACCGGCTCAGCATCATCCCCATTTTCATTCCGCCCCTCCGGCACCGGAAGGAAGACATCCTCCCGCTAGTCGAGTTCTTTATCGAGCGCTACAACTTCCGTTTCCGCAAAACGATCAAGGGGATCACGCAGGAGACCCGCGACCTGCTGCTGCAATACGATTGGCCGGGGAACGTGCGCGAGCTGAAGAACGCCGTCGAGCGCGCCATGATTCTGGAGGAATCCGACTACATTCGTCCCACCTACCTGCCGATTCAGGTCACGGGGCAAGTGGAGAGGTACGAAACGCCCCCGCTGCCACCTTCCCCGGAAGGAGAGCCCGCAGGGACACCTTTGATGGTCAGCACCACCGCCGCCTCCTGGCAGCCATTGCCTTCCGGCCGCATGATCCCGGTACTCGACTTACCCAAACAGGGCACCTCGCTCGAAGAGGTCGAGCGCGAGTTGGTCGGCCTCGCTCTCAAACAGACCGTCGGCAACCAGACCCATGCCGCCAAGCTCCTTGATATCTCGCGCGACGCGCTCCGCTACAAAATGAAGAAGTTTGGATTCGACGCGGACGCGGAAAAATAGGAACCTCGCTGCTTTCCCTAACATCTCAATAAACAGGCGGCCTCGGCGGACGGTTGCACCATCGCCTTGTCGGCCGTAGTTCTGCAGGGAGAACCTCATGGGCTTACTTCGTGATTCGGATGTTGAGGAAATCCGCACCAGGCTGGCGGAGATGGTGAGTCCCGTGAAGCTTGTGCATTTCACCCAGGAGTTGAACCTGGAACACGGCCGCCAAACCCAGGAGTTGCTCGAAGAACTCTCCGCAATCTCTGACAAGCTCTCGCTGGAGAAGTACAACTACCTTCTCGACCAGGAAAAGGCAGCGGAATACGGCGTTGATAAGGTGCCCGCCACGGTCATCCGCAATGGCAAGGACTACGGCATTCGGTTCTTCGGGCTGCCGGCAGGCTACGAATTCTCGGCGATCCTCGATGCGATTCTGGCAGTCTCCAAAGAGGATTCGGGATTGCAGCCGGAAAGCCGCGCCAAACTGGCTGAGCTGAAGGAGCCTGTCCACCTGGAAGTCTTCTCCACTCCGACCTGACCGCACTGCCCGCAGGCCGTGCGCCTGGCCTATCAGTTCGCCCTGGAAAGTGATCTCGTCCGCGCCGATGGCCTCGAGGCTACGGAATTCCCAGACCTGACCAGCAAATACCGCGTTTACGCGGTCCCCAAGACCATCATCAACGAAGGCCCCTACGTCGAAGGTGCGTTGCCTGAGAACTTCTTTCTGGACGAAATCTTGAGGACGGTCACGCCCCGCGAAGACCAGCGGTAGCTACGGCACGGGGTGTGTACCGTGGGTTCTCCTCACATGAATTTGATTCGCTTATTTGCGGCGGATTCGGCGATCAGCTGGCGCAAGCGGCGAAGCTGGGTCTCTGCTTTCTTCGCGCTTGCGACCCAGCCGATCGTCATCCGCTGGTAGGAAGGCGGGAAACGCTGAAAGTTGTCCCAAGCGGCTTGCTGTTTCCGGAATCCGTCGGCCAGCGAGCCGGGGAGTCGGGTAGGCAGCGAGGGTGTTTGGTTGCGCGGGTTAAAGACCTTGAGCCCCGCGGCGGTCATTCTTCCTTCGCAGATCATCTTCTGAGCCCGCGCGATATTGGTGGATGACCACTTGCTGTTGGCGTTACGCGGCGTGAAGAGTTGAGCGAAGCGGGCTGCATCGAGCTTCTTGATCTTGCCATCGATCCACCCGAAGCAGATCGCTTCTTCCACTGCGTCGTCGTACGCGATCCGGGGCTGCCCCGAACCTTTCTTGTAGTAGATCAGCCAGGTCTCTTTCTCGCGCTCAGAATTTGCCTGGAGCCATGCCCGCCACTTGTGCCGGTCTTCGACGTACAAGGTTTTCATGCTGACGAGAGACTATTACGGTCTCAAGGGAACTGCAACAACGCCTTGTCAGCGCACACCCGCCGGTTACATGGAGGCCTGCTTCTCCATGTGACCGCCAAATTCGAAGCGCATGGCAGAGAGTAGCCTGTCCGCGAAGTCCTCCTCGCCGCGGGAGGCAAACCGCTGGTAGAGGGCCGTGCTCAACACCGGCGCTGGCGCGCCTTCTTCGATGGCCGCCATAATCGTCCAGCGGCCCTCCCCGGAATCAGAAACACGCCCGGCGAACTTGGCAAGGCCCGGCTGCTTAAACAGTGCGCTTGCCGTTAAGTCCAGCAGCCAGGAGGCGATCACACTTCCGCGCCGCCAGACCTCGGCAATGTCGGGGAGGTTGAAGTCAAACTGATAGCACTCGGGATTCCTGAGGGGTGTTGTCTCGGCGTCGGTGGTGCTGGTCTGTTTTCCGGCGTTGGCATGCTTCAGTATATTCAGTCCCTCCGCGTAGGCGGCCATCACACCATACTCAATTCCATTGTGGACCATCTTCACAAAATGGCCCGCGCCGGAGGGCCCACAGTGCAGGTAGCCTTCTTCCGCAGTGCTCGCCACCTTCTCCCGGCCTTGTGTGCGAGGGATCTCGCCGCGGCCTGGCGCCAGGGCTTTGAAGATGGGATCCAGATACCGGACGGGCTCCACCTCGCCGCCAATCATCAGGCAGTAGCCACGCTCCACGCCCCACACGCCGCCGCTTGTGCCGACGTCGAGATAGTGAAGGCCCTGGAGCGCCAGGTCCTGGGCGCGGCGCATGTCGTCGATGTAATACGAATTGCCCCCGTCGATCAGCATGTCACCCTTTTGAAGGTGAGGGACCAGTTGCTTGAGAGTTGCGTCCACGACTCCGGCGGGAACCATCAGCCAGATGGCGCGCGGTGCTTTCAGCTTGGCGACAAGGTCAGCGAGAGAATTGGCGCCCGTTGCTCCTTCCTTGCTCATCGCCTGTACACTTTGCGGATTCACATCATAGACGACGCATTGGTGGCCGTGGCGCATGATACGCCGGACCATGTTGGCCCCCATCCTGCCCAGGCCGATCATTCCTAGTTCCATCTCTACACCTCCGCGCGTGTGTCCAAGTGTTGTTGGCGTGGCGGGACCGCAAACCCTCGTGCCCGAATGAGAGTAGCGGCAACCGGCTCAAGGCGCCGCTTGCGCCGCAGCAGGCTCCTTGCGAACTGTGGGCTGATACGTACCGGCCGGCGCGCGCAAGCTGATGGCCAGGCGATTCCAGGCGTTGATGGCGGCCACCGCCGTGGTGAGATCAACAAGTTCCTTCTCCGTGAAGTGCCTGCGAGCGAGGTCGTAGACTTCGTCTGGCACATGACCTTGGTGAACCAGCGTCACGGCTTCCGTCCACGCCAGCGCGGCGCGCTCGCGGTCACTGTAGTAAGGCGCTTCGCGCCAGGCGTCGAGACCGTAAAGCCGCTGCTCCGTCTCGCCCGCAGCACGGGCGTCTTTGGAATGCATGTCAAGGCAGTAGGCACACCCATTGATCTGCGAAGCCCGCATGCGAATAAGCTCCAGCAGCGACGCTTCGAGCCCACTCCGCCGCACGTAGTTCTCCAAGTGCACCAAAGCCCGATACCCGTCGGGCGACACCTTCGCAGCGTTGATTCGTTCCTGCATAGATACTTCTCCCCCTTCCTCAAATGACAAGATAAGTCGTCGATTGGCCCATGAGGTTAGATGCCCAGTAATGCCTGCGGGTTCAAATTGGCACGCGGGACGGAAAGGCAAGGAATAGGCTGAATAGAAGAGTTGGCCCAGAAACAGGGAAAGAGAAAAAGGCCGCGATGACTTACGGTCTATGTTTAGGCTTGACCGACTTGGTGCATTAGCCGCTTGCTGCCCTCGACTTTCTGTTTACCCGCGGCGTGACGCCGGGGGCTTGCGGAGTTTACCCAGGGTTGCAGTGATTTTCTCGGAAAGCTGCCCAGAGACTGTCGACTCCCTACCCACAGGCACAAGGCGACATTCCTTCGGTCGAAGTGGGCACGCATGTGAGAAGTGCAAAGGTCAAGAGGGTGCTTGTCACAGCGGATTTCAGCGGATGACCGTGGCTCTGCACACAAATCACACACGATGCGGGTTTCAGTTTTCTTCATGAAACTCCCCGAGTTCCGACGCACGATTCCACCGACCCCGTGATAGCCCTTTTCACGCACCGTGCGGCACGCTTCCGCAATGCCACGTTGCACAAGGTGGAACCAACGGGAAAAACAGAAAGGCCGCCATTGCTCGCGGCCTCATTTTAGCTCTTCACCTTTTCAAGTCTTGAACTACTGCCGACCTGAAGGTCGGCGCTACAAAGGCAGACGTTACAAAACAAAAACGCCGGTCACAAGACCGGCGTTTTTGAATCTCTTTGACCTCTGAGTTGAGCAGCCACGCCATCTGAGATTTCAAATCTGAGATTTGAGATTCCAGAGCGCCGAGCATCCGTTCTGGACCTGTCCAGCCGAAGCTGAACTCCAGAACCGGTTCTCTCTTAGAAAGGAGGTGATCCAGCCACAGGTTCTCCTACAGCTACCTTGTTACGACTTCACCCCAATCATGGTTCATACCTTGGGCGCTACCTTCCTTGCGGTTAGGATCGCGACTTCTAGTACAAACCACTTTCGTGATGTGACGGGCGGTGTGTACAAGGCCCGGGAACGTATTCACCACGTCGTTCTGATACGTGATTACTAGCGATTCC
>Ga0335069_10001310_pt1 | contig 40259 bp, 37 predicted proteins | sample Lox_Sample_11_FD_206714 | JGI IMG/M metagenome (GOLD analysis project Ga0335069, IMG submission 206714) | Soil microbial communities from Loxahatchee National Wildlife Refuge, Florida, United States - Lox_Sample_1.1 | ecosystem: Environmental > Terrestrial > Soil > Wetlands | place: USA...
CAACCCTGGCGGATATTGCCGACTCTATCCACAAAACTCTTCGTGCTTCATATCAACAAGCAGACGATCAGAGCCTTTTGATGGTTAGATTCCGATAGCTGTTGGAAAATCCGCTTCCCACTCTCTATTTCTAAGAATCCGTGCCAGTTTGGCCTGTCCTGTAGAATGGTGAGCGTTCATCGGAGCAAAAAATGCAAGGAACAGTGAAATGGTTCAACGATGCAAAAGGTTTTGGTTTCATTACACCTGATGGTGGGGGCAAAGACCTCTTCGTTCATCAAACAGCGATTTCTGGAGAGGGGTTTCGGTCATTGGCGGAAGGCGACAGAGTTGAATTCGAAAGCGAACAGGGCCCGAAGGGGCCGCAAGCAAAGAATGTTCGAAAGGTCTAGTCATACCCGTGGCCTTGGGATTTGGAAAACTGGGAAACAAACCACTAGAAACACTCTGGAGGACTTAATGTCCCGACGAAATGGTGATCGGTCTCGTTTCAATCGCTTGCGCAAGGCCAAGATAGCGCGACGCGCACGCAATAAAAGTGTCCGGACAGCCGCATCCAACGCAAACAGCTCCAAATAGATAGCGATAAATCCCCATACCACTCCGTATCTCAGCGTGAGACGGTCACCGACAACCTCTCACTCCTCAACCTGCTCCCACATTCATCACCAAGAAGCGATTACCACAAGCAATAAACGAAACCGATTGCCAACCACCGAGAACTTCCCATTTCGGAACTATCCACCACCCACTCCTCACCACCCACTGCATTATGTCAATCGTTACCAAAGTCCAATTTCCCTCCTAACTCACTCGTTATGAAGCAAATAGAGTTCCACCTGATTTGGCACTGAATTAGCTCTAATTTGCTATTCTGGAATTAAGCTAGAAAAACCAAGGTGGTCCGGCGTTTGCCGCGGCCACCTTTTTCTTTTACCGGAGAAAATTTATGAGCCAGTTTGCGATTGTTCCCATCTGTGAGCACATCAAGGACGACGGCATTCGTTGCGGCACGCCCGCCCTTCGCGGACGCCACTTCTGTTACCACCACGATCGTGTCCATCGCGGCCACCAGATCGCGGCCAAACATTCCTGCCGCGTCATTCCCCCGCTCAGAAACGCCCGTAACATCCGTGTCGCCGCCCTCAACATTATTCGCGACCTCCGCGACGGACGCATCGACCTCCCCACCGCGCGCGTTATGGCCTACGCGCTTCAGGTCGCCAACACCACGCTGAAGCTCTCCGCCGAAATCCCCGATCTGCACCAAGAGCTAAAGAATACAGGAACTTACGCGTAACTCCTTTGTTCGCAGATTGTTGGCAAGAAATCCGTGCGTAAGTCGTTGATTTTGCTATTCCGTCTGAGTGCCTACCCCCACCAATGCAATGGAGGCCGGTCGCCCTCGACCGGCTAGACGACGACGGACGACGGCGGTCCGCCGTGGCACTGAAATTACGCGGGGTTCACGGGTGCGCTATGCGAACGCGTGCTTGAATCCCTCCACCACCTGCACGTCGAATCGCTTCTGGGTCGCGATCTTCTCGATCACCTGCGACGGCGCCAATCGCGTTCCCTGCGATCCGGAATCGTACAGGCTCGCGAGCAGCAGCACCTGGATTTCCACCGGCAACGGATTGCCGATCGGGCCCGTTTTCGCCTGTTCGTAGGCCATCAGGATCGGAATCGCGCGCTGTAGGGTACTGCCCTTCACGGCTTTGCCTTTTACGACCTGCTGCTGCAGATCTTCCGCCTGGCTGGAATCCAACCGGGCCGCTTTCAGGAACAGGTCCAGGCTGATGCCGGACTTCTCCATGTCGTCGAGCAGGGCGGCGGCGCGGATATCTTCGATGCTGTCGAAAGGCAGCCCCATCGACTCGGCAATCTTCACGGCGCAAAGCGCCAGGCGATTGTTCTGCGCCAGTTTGCTGTTGGAGACTAATTGTTGCAGCAAGGCCATCATGCCGTCGTAGCTGTCGCGTAAGTCGTCGACGTTCCTTTTAACGCGTTCGTACAGCGAACCCATGGTGTAGCCGGTGATCACCAGAACACCTCCCCACGCCGCCAGGTCAAACCAGCGCTCGGAAGGAAGCCTGACAATGCTGCTGAAACGCGGGATGGGGTGAAAGTAAGTCACCACCACAACCAGCACGATGCTAGCCAGAGAGGTCATCACGGCATGCCGGCGGCCGTAGAAATATGCCGAGAACAATGTCGGCAGCATGTAAAGACCGAGCACTACCTGCTCGGAAGCGATGACGTTGTTGACCAGGGCTGCCAGGACAAAGATCGAGAGTAGAAGCCACAGCTCTTTGTTCACGGCACTGAAGCCGCGGCGGGAGGCTATGTTCTTGGGCTGCATGTTTACTCCTGCGCGTGTCGGGGCAACGCACGATCTGACAAGGCCAGTGTGTGCCTTCGGTTGGAAGTCAACAAGTGCTGGTAACCGCAGGGTGATAACGTCGGTAATTGCCAAATTTCGTCACTTTGCCCGGGGATGGGTTTCGTCGTACACCTTGACCACGTGCTTCATCGAGAGCTGCGTATAGCGTTGGGTCGTAGAAAGTCGCTCGTGGCCTAGTAATTCCTGGATGGCGCGCAGGTCGGCGCCCTCTTCCAGCAGGTGCGTGCCGAAGGCATGGCGGAGGGTGTGAGGGTGGATGTCAGCCGGCAACCCGCGCGAGATGGCGATCTGCTTGACGATCCGACCGACGCTGCGGGTCGTGAGGCGGGTGCCGCGCAGGTTGAGCAGCAAAGCAGGGTTCGACTTCTTCTTTTCCGCGAGCAGCTTTTGGCGTGCGGGTATGTATTCGCGAATTCCGAGCGCCGCCGTTTCCCCCAGCGGGACCAGGCGTTGTTTGCTGCCTTTGCCGTGGATCAGAATCGTCCCATCTGTCATTCCGCCGCCCGACCAATGAATATGATCGAGGTTGATGCCCACGAGCTCTGAATTGCGTAGCCCGCTGCCATAGAGCAATTCCATGATGACGCGGTCGCGCTCGGGGAAGGCGGCGGTTTCCGGCATATCGGTGTCGAGCACGGAGTTGATCTCTTCCATGGTGGGAACGCGTGGCAGATTCTTTGGCAACTTTGGCGTTGAAACCAAAGCTGCTGGATTCTGCTTCAGCATTCCTTCTCGCGCGAGCCAGCGGTAAAGCGAACGGATCGCCGCGAGGTGCCGCGCAACGGACGTTTTGCCGAGCCCGCGATCGTAGAGTTCCGAGAGGTATCCGCGAATGCGTACGTGGTCGATCTGGCTCGGCTTGGCGTTGCCGATGTAGGCGCAGAAATCAGTGAGGTCTTTGGTGTAAGCAACGATGGTGTTCGCCGCCGCGTTGCGCTGGTGCAGCGCGCGCAGGAACTGCTGAATAGCTTTGCCAAGCGGACCGGAAAGCACCGTGGATTGGTGCCCCACATCTGCCCTCTTTTGGCAGATGTGGGACATCGAAAGTGTTGCCGGCCTAGTTTTCATTCTTTTCTCCCCCCGCAACTCTCGGCCTCAGCTTCGCCCTGGGATGATGCTGCGCGTGTACCGCCTTTAGCCGATCCATCGCCAGATGCGTATAAATCTGGGTTGTCGAAATGTCTGCGTGACCGAGAATGGTCTGCACGGTTCGCAGATCAGCTCCGGCTTCGACCATGTGCGTCGCTGCCGAGTGTCGCAGCATATGCGGACTGGCAGGGCGACCGGTTGCTCTCGCTGCGGCCTGCACCAGTTGCCAGATTCGTTGACGAGTCAGCGGGCGAGCATTCCGTCCAATGAAGACGTTGGGTGAACGTTTGTTATTCGCGAGCGCACCCCGTGCCTGCGCCAGGTATTCGGTGACGGCAGCAATTGCCGGAGCTCCCAGCGGCACGATGCGATCTTTGTCACCCTTGCCGTGGACGAGCGCATAACCCAAGTCGAGCTTTACGTCCTCTAACTTCAGGTTTACCAGTTCACTGACACGCAGGCCGCCGGCGTAGAGGATCTCCATCATGGCTCTGTCGCGAGCCCACATGGCCTGCGCCAGCCTCGAATCCGGCAGCGGGCGATCTGCCTTCATCACCTGCGTCGCTTCCTCGCGCGACAAAGCTTTCGGTAACACCTTCCATTGCTTCGGAGTCTCGATGTTCAGCGTGGGATCTTCGTCGATCATCCGATCGAGCAGCAGGTACTTGTAGAAGTGGCGTAGCGCCGAAAGTTTGCGTGCGACCGAACGGCCATCGACTTCGTTCGAGAGCAGGCGATCGAGAAACTCGCGAACATCCTGCCGCCGCGCCTTGAGCAGCGGCTTGGTCAAGGTTTCCGCAAATTGCAGCAGGTCAGTGCGGTAGGCATTGACGGAGAGGCGGGCGAGCCCTTTTTCGACCTTCAGGTAATCGAAGAACGCAGCGAGAACGCGCTCGTTCGCCGCTGAATTGGAAGAAGAAGGCACAACGCATTATCGGACGTTGGTAAAGAGCGGTGAATTGCATCCAAGGTTCGTTGGGCCACGAAGTGTGGCTACTCTTCTGGGTTGCTTTGGCGAACCATCCGCGCCAGGAATGAGGTCAGCACCGACAACGCCATATAGCTGAAGCCGAGATAAGTGGCGAGATAAACCGCGCTCATCGCTGAGTTATAAGCGCTTTCCGTGATTTCGCTCGTCCGATTGAGTATCGCCTGCATATCGCAACCCTGTGCGGTCCGGTCCCATCGGACGACGCTTCTTTTCTACGTATCTGGATGATTGAACCCGTTCTCTGGATGTGGGTTTCGGAAAGGAGGCATGCGAATCTGCCCGATTACAAATCTTTACCCGTGCGGCCAGGAAGTCGACTATCGGTCCGGTGATTCGCCGCTGACGTTCTGTCTCGTGAGCATCGGCGCCGCTACGGACGCTGCCACAGACCCAGCAAAGACCTTGGTTGAGATATCCGATCCCACGAGCAAAATGTCCTGAGCTGCCGCTCCACAGAGCACCGCAGCGGTCTTGCCGGCAGGCACGGTCTTGGATTTCCTTTGGCTCTTCACCAACAGATCGCCCTCTTCGGCAGCGACGTAGACGGTCTTTTGTTGCAACTGGACGGTGTAACGCGTTTTGGCGCTGTTTACGGGAGCCACCGTTGCGCAAGCGCAATGCACCGGGAATTGGCTTGATGTGCTTAGCGCGACGCCGCCTTCCACCAGGTTTGCCAATGCACCGTCGAATTCCAGGCTAGCGTTGCCCAGCACGCGAAGCGTGCTGCCGTGGGTCAACAGCTCACTGAAGTGTCCGGCCGGTGTGTGCACGTGCTGTCCGATGGAAATCCGCATGCCCTCGAGAGCGGTGGTGCCATCCACGGTGGTCCCGGAGACGTAATGCAAGACGCCTTCCGGTGCTGCGCATACCGCAGGCACTACGAGCAAAATCGCCGACACGAAGATCAGCCGTAACCGCCACAGAGGGAGCACCCGTCCATGCTATTGAGCCGAGCCCGAAAACGCGGTGATTCCCGCGCCAGTGGCGGAAATTTCTTTGTCCCAATATGGAATCGACTGCACTTCGAATGCCATTTCGAAGCATTCTCTTTGCGGTACCGAATGCCTACGGTAGTATGAGGTCAATGGCTTCTCCTGCGCGCCGAAAAAAGAGCTCGGACAGCACTCGTCACCGGCCCGGCACCGAACTCGTGGTCATCACCGGCATGAGCGGCTCGGGTAAAGGCTCGGTGCTCAAGGTATTCGAGGACCTGGGCTACTACTGCGTGGACAATTTGCCCGTCGATCTCGTCCCCAGCTTTGCCGAACTGGTGCAGCAGTCGCAAGAGATCCATAAAGCGGCGCTCGTGCTCGATGTCCGCGAAGGCGCACGGCTGGAGAAACTGCCGGCGATTCTCAAGGCCGTGAAGAAGCACGTACCAACCCGTGTGCTGTTTCTCGAAGCGAGCGACGAAGTGTTACAGCGGCGGTTCAGCGAGACCCGGCGGCCGCATCCGATGGGAAATCGCGCACCGGTTAAAGCGTCGATCGCCGCCGAGCGTAAGCGCATCAATCCGATCGCGCCGCTCGCCGACGAGATCATCGATACCTCGAAGTTCAACGTGCATGAACTGCGGGCCCACATCGAGAAGCGGTTTCACCGCGAAGAAGCAACTCGGCACATCCTGATTTCGACCGTGAGTTTCGGCTTTCGCAATGGCGTGCCGGAAGACGCTGATCTCGTCTTCGACGTGCGCTTTCTGCCGAACCCGCACTTCATACCGGAATTCCGTCCACTGACGGGCAAAGATCGCAAGGTGGCGAAGTACATCCGCTCCTTTCCGCAGACGCAGCAGTTTATTGATCGTGTCGGAGGGCTATTGAAGTTCCTGCTGCCCCATTACATCCATGAAGGGAAGAGTTATCTCACGATCGCCATCGGATGCACCGGCGGCCAGCACCGCTCGGTGATGATCGCCGAAGAACTCGCCAAGTTGATGAAGAAGGCCGGCTACGATGTGAAGACGATCCATCGGGATTGCCCGAGGTAACCGCTGCGTCTATCCGGTCGCGCGCTTCTTGGGACGGCCACCCAAACGTCCATTTACCCGTGAGGCTACTCGCTTGGCTACGCTCGTCGAACTGCCGCCCGCCGCGCCCAGGCGCGAAGCCATCCAGCTTCGCGATCCCAGAAAACCTTGCAATAGAGAAGGAAGGTAGAGGTCGGCATCCAGCTTAGGAAAGTGGAGGCCAAGTCCCGAGGGAGAAATCTGAATGTCTTTGAGTTGTTCGGGGGCAGCGTTCTCCAAACCCTCGGCATCTTTCGGCGAGAAACTCACGGAGAGCTTTGACGAGAGATCGACAATGATCCGTCCTGTCTTAGGGTCGTACCAAGCCTTAACAGCGCGGGGCTGTGCGGATAGCATTCTGCGACCTCGCTGATTGGCCGCTTTTAATTCCTTATCGGAACCCATGAATTCTCTCCCACTCCTGACAAAGTGCAGCCAGGGCTTCAGTCAGAATCCGTCGAATGTGATTTATCTCCGAACCGGAAAAACCGTAGTTTTCGCGAAGCTCAACTGGGCCGCTCGGGCAGTTCAGATTGAACACCGCCTCGTGGTCGGAACCAATCACGTGGACGTGAGCCGGACGGTGATCGTTAGGGTAGATGGTTACCCGCAGGCCATTGAACCTGAAGACCGTCGGCACGAAGACATTGTATCATAATCCCAAGCGCTTAGGTTTTTCTCGTTTGCCGCTGGGATTCATTCAGATACTCTTGAGTGGAACATAAGATTTCATGCCAGCATTCGCCGACATAGCTCTGCCCGTGCCTCTCGATGCGGTGTTTACTTACCGAATTGGCGAATACGCACCTGTCGTCGGCGGACGCGTGCTGGTTCCCTTTCGCGAAAAGCGATTGGTGGGCATCGTCACGGAACTGCACGACCGCGAGCAAACAATCGAGATCAAGCCCATCTTGCAGGTTCTCGATCAGCAGCCCGTTCTCGAATGCCAACTCATGCAATTGGGTCAGTGGATTGCTTCCTATTACGTCGCGCCGCTCGGCGAAGTTTTGCGGACGATGCTTCCGCTGGCAGCCGAAGTGCGCGTTGCGCGTGAATATCGAATCACCGAACAGGGCCTGACGGCGCTGTATGAGTCGGCGACGAAGGGCTCCTCGCTCCGTTCGCGCGTCTCACAGGAAGAACAGATGGAAGAGTACGCCGTGCTCGACTATCTTTCGCAGCGGGACGGCATCCGCGAGCAAACGCTGCGGACGGCGATCAAGTGCAGCCGGCGCACCCTCGATCGCATGGTCGCCAAGAAGTGGATCAAGCGGGAAGACGTGTCGGCCACGCGCGATGCCAGTCGGACGATCTCCGTCGCTGTGCTGCACAAGCCTGCGATCAGTGCCGCTGGCAAGCAGCGCAAGCTGAACCGGAACCAGATCGCAGCGCTGGAAGCACTTGCCAACAATGAAGGCCGGTTGCCGGTAGAGCACCTGCGAGCGCTGGGCATTCCGCGATCCACGATTGAGTCCCTGAAGACGCGTGGGCTGATCGCGGTTGTCGAGGAGCAACTCGACTTTCACGTTTCCGGACTGAAGCCGCGTCCTGCGGTGCTTAACACCAGCTTTACGGATCGGCAGCGCGAAGCGTTCGACAAGATCCGTGACGCGGCGTTGGCCGGGAAGTTTTCGGTTTCGTTGCTGCATGGCGTCACGGGATCGGGCAAAACAGCGGTCTACCTCGCCGCGATGCGGGAGGTGCTCGACAGTGGAAAGTCGGCGATCATGCTGGTTCCCGAGATCGGGTTGACCCCCGCCGCAGCTGCGCAACTTCATGACACGTTCGGCGACGAGGTGGCGATTCTGCATTCCGGATTGACCGACGATGAGCGCGCGGAACAATGGCATCGCATTCGTCGTGGCGAAGCGCGTATTGTCGTTGGCACTCGTTCCGCTGTCTTCGCTCCGGTCAGCGATATTGCGTTGATCGTGGTCGATGAAGAGCACGATCACTCCTACAAGCAGGAAGAAACGCCGCGCTATCACGGTCGCGACGTGGCGATCATGCGCGCGAAGATGTCGAATGCCGCGGTGGTTCTCGGTTCCGCGACGCCGTCGCTTGAGTCTTACTACAACGCACAATCGAAGTATCAGCTCATCGAGATGCCGGAGCGGGTGGAGGCGCGTCCGCTGCCGGAAGTCGAGCTGATCGACATGCGTGATGAATTTCAGGAGACGGGGCGAGAACTGATCATCTCGCGACGCCTCACAGAAGCGATTCGCGATCGCCTCGACCGGCGCGAGCAGGTGATGGTGCTGTTGAACCGGCGCGGCTATTCGCCGATCGTGCTCTGCCGGACCTGTGGTAACACCGTACAGTGCCGCAACTGCGACATCCCGATGACGCACCACAAGAGTTCGCGGCGGCTGGAATGCCACTACTGCGGCTACACCGAGCGAATTCCCGATCGCTGCCCCAAGTGCAACAGCGAGTACGTTTATTTCCTCGGGACGGGATCGGAGAAACTCGAAGAACATCTGCATGGCATGTTTCCCGAAGCCCGCATTGCCCGCCTAGATCGCGACACGGTTCGCGGGCGCCGCGACATGGAGCGGGCGCTGGCGTCCCTCCAGGCCGGTGAAATCGATCTTCTAGTCGGTACACAGATGATCGCCAAGGGGCACGACTTTCCCGGAGTGACTCTGGTCGGCGTGGTTGGGGCAGATGGCGCGCTGAAATTTCCCGATTTTCGGTCCGCCGAGAAGACATTTCAGCTCCTCACGCAGGTTGCCGGACGCGCAGGCCGCGGGGAGATCGCTGGCAAGGTTATCCTGCAAACGTATTTCCCCGACCACTACGCGATCCAGTTCGCGGCCAAGCACGACTATCGCGGCTTCTACGAAAAGGAAATCAAGTTTCGCGGCTGGATGAAATATCCGCCATTCTCGGCGCTGGCGAACGTGCTCATTCGCAGCGACGAACTCGACGACGCGTTGAAGTTCTCGGGCTGGATCGGGCATTGGTTCCGCGATCACGAAGTGCCCGGCGTGAAGGTGCTCGGCCCGGCTCCCGCACCGGTCGTGCGTTTGAAGCGTGAGTTCCGCTATCACTTCATTCTGAAGTCCGCCAGCCGCGAGAAGCTGAACGGAGCCATTCGCGCCATGCTGGCATACGCGGCAGAGAAGAAGATTCCGCGAACCACAATCGTCGTCGACATCGATCCGCAGAACCTCACTTAGATCCTGTGCTTAGCGAACCCGCGGTAGATTCGGAATGAACGTCAACAACAACATCAAGAGTGCGACGCAGGCCAGCAGTCGGCGGTTAGGCGGCAGGTCTGGCCAGGCGGGCACCGGTGGGTGGCGAAATCCGCTGATCGCGATCAGGCCGGCCCAGAGTATCCAACTGGGTGAGAGCCATGCCATCGGGATCAGGATTCCGATCGTCAGCACTGTGATGTACCTGTGCGCGCGTGGAAAAACTGCGTATACGATATGTCCGCCATCGAGTTGGCCACCCGGAAGCAGATTCAACGCGGTCGCGAACATGCCTACCCACGCAGCGATCGCCATCGGATGGAGCAGCATATGATCCAGCGGCATCGCATTGCCCCAGAGAAACCAGTGGAAAAGGTGAAACATCAACGGATAGCCAAACACGATGTCGCCTTCGAAGAGCGACACCCTCGACATCGGCAGCGAAAACAACAGGACTATCGTCGCGACCAAAAATCCGGCGATCGGGCCGGCGATTCCGACGTCAAATAACGCCGTACGATTCCGGATCGGCGACTTGATCCGGATGAACGCCCCCATGGTCCCGATTAATGTCGGCGCCGGAATGAAGTAGGGCAGCGTGGCGTAGATGCCATAACGCAGACAATAAACGTAGTGCCCCATCTCATGGCTGAGCAGAATGGCCATCAGGCTCAGCGAAAAGGGCAGCCCCAGCAGGATCAGCCGCGGCTCATGCCAAACCGTGTGAATCGGAAACAGTGGAATTAGATCTTCACCGAACGAAAAGATCGGCTTGCCCTGTAGGAAATTCAGTTCCAGACGCGTGCCGACCAGCATGGTGGTCCCGAAGGTCAGCAACAGCAGCAGCAGATGCAGCCAGTACCGATGTCGGTGAGCGGGCCGCGCAAGAAAAACCTCGACCGGCGCTAGCTCGGTTTCGATGCGGGGAACGGGGGGAATAATCTCGGACATTCGCTTCGAAATCTATGTGCTCAGGATAACAGAGGTACCTACCTCCTCTGCTTCCCAGAGCAGAGACGAAGCGGATGCCCGGTTAGATGCATCGTCGATTAATCGATGGATTGCAGTTCCTTGCCCGGTTTGAAGCGCACAGCCTTTCCGGGAGGAATGCTGACTTCGGCGCCGGTGCGCGGATTGCGTCCGATGCCGGTCTTACGGGGGCGCACGTTGAACACTCCGAAGCCGCGCAACTCGATGCGATCACCCTGCGAGAGCGCTTTCTTCATGCTCTCAAAAACCGTCTCCACGGCCATTTCTGCCTTGGTCTTGGTGATGCCGGTTTTGCTGACCACTTCGTTGATGATGTCCAACTTAATCACGGCGGCGGCTCCTGATTTTGCCCCAAATCTGGCGCAGTTCTCGTAACTTGCTGATATTAAAGGGCTGAACAGGCATTGTCAACAAAGGCTATTGCCCCGTAAGATGCTGTCACTTCCGGGTAAACAGTAGCCGAAAGGGTTTGGGTGCCCCATTCTGAGCCTTCCCTTGGCTGCGGTGGGACAACTGCCATTCCGCGGAAATTAGCCTAACTGATTCTGGAGCAAAGACTTAGATGTCAATCAAGAGCGATCGCTGGATCCGCCGCATGGCGCTGGAACACGACATGATCAATCCTTTTTCGGAGAAACTGGTCCGGCAGGGAGTGGTCTCATTTGGTTTGTCTTCATACGGTTACGACCTGCGCGTCGCCGACGAATTCAAGATTTTCACCAACGTGAACTCCACCATCGTCGATCCCAAGAAGTTCGACGAGCGCTCCTTCGTGACGGTCACCTCCGATTGCTGCATCGTCCCCCCGAACTCTTTCGCCCTGGCGCGTTCGGTCGAGTACTTCAAGATTCCGCGGAGCGTGCTCACCCTTTGCGTCGGTAAATCGACCTACGCCCGCTGCGGCATCATCGTGAACGTCACCCCCTTCGAGCCGGAGTGGGAAGGATTCGTCACCTTGGAAATCTCGAACACCACGCCGCTTCCGGCGAAGATATACGCCAACGAAGGACTCTGCCAAATCCTGTTCTTCGAGTCTGATGAGATTTGCGAGACCAGCTACAAAGACCGCAGCGGCAAGTACCAGTCCCAGACGGGAATCGTATTGCCGAAAGTGTAGAGACAGTGGGCTCAATATCCTCCAGATAAATTGTGGCTCCGGTGCTTTCGGCGCTACAATCCCGTGCTCATGAGAACCGCCTTCTGCGTTTTTGCGCTCGTCTTGTCGGCTATCGCGGGTTCGGCCCAGGACAAGCCTGTCGCCATCACCGATGAGGCACATCATCACCTTGTGTTGGACAACGAATACACCCGCGTCTTCCACGTCGAGGTTCCCTCGAAGCAATCGACGCTGATGCATCAGCACGACCTCGATTATGTCTTCGTCCAGATCGGATCCACTGAGTTCACCAACGACCGTCTCGGCGCTGCTCCTGCCGAAGTAAAGCTCGCCGATGGCACGGTGAAGTTCGCCAAGGGTGGATTCGCGCACAAGATTACGATCGTCAGCGATGCGCCTTTCGAAAACCTGACCATCGAGGTGAAGAAGCCGAGTACGAAATCGATATGCGGCGCGGTGTGGGCAGGGATGCAGCCGGAGAAGCCGGACGCATGCAGCTTCGAGAGAATCACCGGCGCGGTCGGAGACACGACCAACGTCCTAACCGATACGATAGAGGCCCACACCTATTTCGCCGCGAACGCCCCTCTCGGTTTTACAGTTCACGATGCCGACACTCCCCGTCTGCTGGTCGCCCTCACGCCATTGCATTGCTCCTGCGGAGGCCCAAAATCCCTCGACATGAAACCCGGAGACATAGCTTGGCTGCCCAAGGGGACTCTCGCCGAGGTCTCGAAAACGAGCGACCCTGTCCCAAGTTTTGTATCGCTATCTTTTAAGTAGGTATGGCCGATCCGCAGAAGTTCGCCGATACTCCCGAATGGAAGTCCGACCTCCGTCGCCTACGTGCGTTCTGGTTCGGCTCCCGCGGATTCCGCCCCAAACTCATGCGCGGACAACCCATCCTCGGCTGGCCCGAAAGCCCGAAGAAAGGTCCTGCACGCAAGAGCCTGAAGAAGTCAGATCGTATGGCCTCGAGGTACTGAGCAGATTTCGTAATCGGCCAATTTCGAAATTGCAAAATTGAAAATCACTGGACCGTGAGTTTTCAAATTACCCGATTACGAAATTACGCAATTACCAAATCCAATTTACCCATTTACTAATTTCGGCGAAGCCGTCTCCACCTTCACCTTCGCCACTCGCAGCCCATCCATCTCTTCCACCGTAAACTTTCGTCCGTCGAACTCCACGGTGTCGCCTTTCTGCGGCAGCCGCTGCAGCTTCGCAATCACGAATCCCGCCAGCGTTTCGAAGCCTTCGTCTTTCGGCAGTTTCAGCTCGTACATCTGCTCCAGGTCGCGGACCGTCACCGAACCATCCAGCAGCATCACCGCGCCGGCGGTCAGCGGCTGTGGCGTGATGTCGAATTCGTCTTCGATCTCGCCCACCACTTGCTCAATCACGTCCTCCACCGTCACCACGCCTGCCGTCGATCCGAACTCATCCACCACCACAGCAAGGTGCCGCCGCGAATGTTTGAACTCCTCCAGCAGATCGGTGATCGGCTTTGTCTCCGGCACCACCAGCACGTCACGCATGATGTCGCGGATCTTCATCCGGTCGAGCCGGTCCGACCACTCGTTGCTTCCATAGGTCAGCAGCAGCCGCGCCCATCGGCTCATGTCTTTCGAATACAGCAGCCCGATGATGTACTCCGGGCCGCGGATCGGATCGTAAACGGGGATGCGCGAGTGCTGCTCTTCTACCACTGGCGTTAGCGCATCGCGCAGACTCAAATCCGCGGGGAGGGAAAAAATCCTCGTTCGCGGCGTCATCACCTCTCGAACCAAAACGTTAGACAGATCCAGCGCCCGGATCACCATGTCTTCCTGCGCCTCGTCCATCAACCCCAGCCGGTGCGCGCCGGTGACGATGTACTTCATCTCCTCCGGCGAATGCGGCTTACCCTCGGCCACCTGCTTGATGCCGAACGCCCGCAGCACGAACGCCGCCGACACTCGTATCGCCCTCAGGAACGGCCGGAACAGGTTGATGAAGAAGTCCATCGGACCGGCCACCGCCAGCGCCACGCGTTCGGCACGCTGCAGTGACACTGTCTTCGGGACGATCTCGCCCAGCACCACATCGAAATACGTAATCAGCACGAACGCCAGTGCGATCGCCAACGCATGCGAGGCGAAATGTCCCAGCGGGGCTCGTCCCAGCCAGTTTTCGAAGATGTAGCCAATCGCGGGCTCGCCGATCCAGCCCAGCGTCAGCGCCACCAGCGTGATGCCGAACTGCACCGCCGCCAGCACGCTGTCGAGATTTTGATGGAGTTTAAGGACGGTTCGCGCGCCGGTTCGCCCGGCCTCGACCAGTTGCTGGATGCGCGACATCCGCAAGCTGACCAGCGCAAACTCCGCCGCCGTAAAGAACGCGTTTACCGCCACCAGCAAAGCGACGGCAAAAACCCGTAGCAGCAGCGACCCAAGCATGTAGTCGGAATTCTAACAAGGATCACTGGCGGCCGGCACCGATCTAGGCCAGCATGTGATGCCGCAGCGCGTACTCGATCAGCTCCGCATTCGACGAGATGCCGAGCGACGCCATGATCCGGTACTTGTGAAATGCCACCGTTCCCGGCTTCAGGTGCAGGATGTAGGCGATCTCCTTCATCGATTTGCCTTCGGCCAGTAACTGCAACACTTCCGCCTGACGATCGGAAATCTGCTTATGCTCCGAATACACGGCTCCGCTGCGCAGCAGGTATTCGACCGTATCCTTCGTGATCAACGGGGAAAGGAACGATTCTCCCCGCAGCACACGCCGCACTGCGCCGAGCAGTTCGTCGGCCGTGCATTGCTTCACTACGTATCCCGATGCGCCGCGCCGAAACGCCTCGGCGGCCACATCCGGACTGATGTTCATCGTCACGAAGATAAGTTTGACGTTTCGATTGCGCTGCTTTACCTGCTGGCCGGCATCGAGGCCGTTCAACTGCGGCATGGCAACATCGACAATCACCACGTCTGGGGCAAGTCGTTGTGCCATTTCCACCAGGGCGCGACCGTCGGTCGCAATGCCTACCACCTCGTACTCGGGTTCCAGAAGACCCCTACAGGCTTCTGCCACCAACATGTGATCATCGGCAATGAGGATTCGCGAGCGTTGACGAGCGGGCATGGCACGACTCCTTGGGCTGATCTGCCGATGGCTGGTCGGCCTGATAGCCAGGTTTTGAAACGGGCTTGCTTAGCATTTTGGGCCCGAAGCACTTCTCAAGCAGAGAAGCTGCTCATTCTCGAGGGTGTTGGAGCAGCATTCTCGCACCGCAGGCGTTAATGTCAAGTGAATTTACGGACAATTAAGGCGAACTTTCAGCACAAACACATCGGGACCTGCTGTTATCTGTCCAGTTACCACTGGTTCATATGGCCCTCATTTTTCGATGACCATCTTGTCGCATGCGTATAACTTCAATCCGTGGCCAGCGCTTCCACCCCCACCCGCCAATCTTCTGGGGATCCCTGGTATTCCCGTCCTGCAGTTCTACTTCGCCTGCTGCTCGTTCTCACCTTCGCTATCTATCTTCGGGCTGTCACCTTCGACTTCGTCTACGACGATCACTACCAGATCGCGTTGAATCCCTGGCTGGAGTCGTGGCGTCAGGTCCCTTCTTTTTTTACCCATCAGCTCTGGGCGTTTACCGATTCCCACTCTCCCGCCAAGTATTACCGGCCGCTGTTCATGCTCTGGCTGGCCGCGATCAGCCATCTCACCGGAGGCGCTCCCGGCTGGTACCATCTTCTCACCATAGCGTTACATATCGTCGTGACCATCGAGGCATTCCTGCTCGCACGGCTGCTAACGAAAGATCAATGGACCGCCCTTCTCGCCGCCGCCTTCTTCGCGCTCGACCCGGCGAAAGTCGAGTCCGTGGCCTGGATCTCCGGTGGAAGCGAGCCTCTCTTCGCCGTCTTCTTTTTCGCCACGTTCATCTTCTATCTGCGCGCACGCTCCCGCGAAGCGCGGCGAATTGTGACCCCTGCTGCCCTCATCTTCTTTATCCTGGCGCTGTTCTCGAAAGAGCAGGCTGTTGTCATACCAGTCCTTATCTTTATTTATGAGTTCTGCGGCCGCGATCAAAGTCACCGCTTTCGGCGTTCTCTCAGCGCGGTCTTGCCCTTCGCCATCACCGTCGGGATTTTTTGGACGTGGCGCTGGCACATCATGCATGGCCTTTCGGAAGCCACCGCTAACATCTCCTGGCAGAAGACCCTGTTCACGCAGCCGCGAGCCTGGCTCTGGTATGTTGAGCACTCTTTATTCCCGTTCCGCGTCGCCCTGTTTCACTCTCTTCTGATCGAGCGCCACTTCTCCGTCGCAAGGTTCCTGGTTCCCCTCGTGGCTTTGCTGCTGATCTTTGGCGTTCTCGCATACTTCACGCGCCGGCATGCCCCCGCTGCTTTTCTGCTGGCGTGGGTTGTCCTTACCGCCGCGCCTCCCATCGTATTTATCTTGCTGCTGCAACCGCACGATCGCTATCTCTACCTGCCGTCGTTTCCCGCAGCGGTGGCGCTCGCCTGGTGTCTCCGCAAGCTGATCCCGAACCCGAAATGGCAAATGGGAGTAGCCGCCGCATGGTGCGCACTGCTGGCAGTTTCGACAGCATACGAAGTAGGTTTCTGGGACAATGACGTCTCCGTGATGGAGCACGCCGTTTCCCGCTCGCCCGAGAATGCCTATGCCAGGGTGATGTTAGGCAAGACATACTCCATCGATGGAGACAAGGTTCGCGCCGCCGCCGAGTTTCGCGACGCGCTCCAGACCGATCCCAACAACTTCGACGCCTGGGACTCCCTCGCCATGGAAGCCTACAATCGTGGCGACTACGCCGAAGCCTCCGCCGACTGGCAACACGCGCTCGACCTTGCCACTCCCGATAGTCGGAGCGGAATACTCTTTAATCTGGGCCTGACCAACTTCCGGTCAACCCGGCTCCTCGAAGCCGAGCGCTGGACCCGTCTTGCTATTGCTGCTGATCCGAACTCGGTCTCCTATCACCTCAATCTGGCCAACATTCTCGCCGCTGAAAACCGGACTGCCGAAGCCCAGGCAGAGCGCGCGCTGGCCCACCACATCCGCAAGTGACTCGAATCAACGTCCCTGAATTCAACAACATACCAAGGTGGCTCTTGCGCCTCCCACATCACTGACGTTAACCGACGTTTCCTGAGATACTAAGTATGGCTCGGTCGTCATCTCTGTCTTGGTGCTCCCAATCCCCGAATCCGGAAGGATTCCTTCCCGGGCTGCAAGAAAATGATTTATCTGCTTTCTTTTTTGGGATCCTCGGGTCTAAGCACCCAGGACAATTTCGAGGTATTCCTGATTTTTCTATTGTCCGACACGGAACAAACTCAATCGCTTCGGCGTACATAGCAGCAGAGACACTTGGAGTCGGGCAGCACCCAGCAGGAGGAGCTTGTGGCGAACGGTAACGGCAAGAAAAAGAAGAAGCGCATTTTTTGGATCATCGGTGTCATCCTCGTTGTTTTGATCGGCGCAGGCGTCCTCATCGCCGCCAAGAGCGGAGGCACCAAGATCGATCCCTCCAAGCTCGCCAAGGTTGAGAAGGGCGACTTGGCCAAAAGCGTCGTTGCCACCGGCAAAGTCACTCCGATCGTGCAGGTCGAGATAAAGTCCAAGGCCAGCGGCATCGTCAAGAAGCTCTATGTCGACTACGGCGAAAGAGTGAAGGAAGGCCAGATCCTCTGCGATCTCGATCGGGTCGAAATCGAAGCCCAGGTGCGTTCGCAGAAAGCTAATGTCGAAGCTGCTGAAGCCAACGCGATCTCCACCAAGGCCGATTACACCCGTGCCAAGGTCGATGCGGAAGGCGTCGATATCCCCATGCTGCTTCGCGCTTACCAGCGTGCGCAGAAGATGGCCAAAGACGGCGTCGTTTCGCAGTCGAATCTCGACGACGCGCAGAAAGCCTACGAGCTCGCGGTCAACAAGCAGCAGGTGGCGCAGGCACAACTTGGCGTGATGAAAGCCAAGATTGCCCAGGCCGACGCCCAGGTGTTGAGCGCGCACGCCCAGCTTAAGCAGCTCGAAGAGCAGCTCAGCTACACCACCATTTACGCTCCCATCGATGGCATCGTGCTGTCGCGTGACGTCGAAGTCGGCGACGCCGTCAGCTCCATTCTCGTAATGGGTTCGGCCGCCACCCAGATCATGACCATCGGCGACACCAGCGAGGTGTACGTGAAGGGCAAGGTCGACGAAAGCGACATCGGCAAGGTTTACCTTGGCCAGCCGGCCCGCATCAAGGTTGAGTCCTTCAAGGACAAAACGTTTAACGGTAAAGTTACGAAGATCTCCCCCATGGGAGTGGAAAAAGATAACGTCACCACCTTCGAAGTCCGCGTGTCCATCAACAACCCCGGCGGCGAGCTGAAGGCTGCCATGACCGCCAACGCCGAGATCATCCTCGACGAGCACAAGAACGTGCTCCAGGTGCCGGAAGGCGCGATCATCTACGACAAGGACAAGAAAGCCTCCGTTGAGATTCCCGACCCGAATGGCAAGGACGGCAAGAAGAAGATCGCCGTCAATCTCGGCATCTCGAACGGTGCCAAGGCGGAAGTCCTCAGCGGGCTGAAGGAAGGCGACCAGGTCGTGTTGCAGTAAGCATGCTAAGAGCAGCACCGGGGTGTTCAGGGCCCTCCAGCCTGGGCACCCCTCGTCATTTAAACTCATACGTCTCATTCGGTGCTGAGCTTTAGACTGGAAACTGGATACTGGATACAGGGAACTGACCATGCCCAATCGCGACAAAGTACTTATCACTATCGTAGCCCTCATCACCCTCGCTATTCTCATCGGCGGCCATGACGGCGTCTGGGCCAAGGACGCTTCCGGCTCCTTCGATCGTAACCTTACCGTTGCGGGGCCCGTAGAGCTCCGCGTCGACAACGGTTCCGGATCGGTCAACGTCCGCCGCGGTGGCTCCAGCTCGGTCAGCGTCCACGCCGAGATCCGCACCAACCACTGGGGACTTGGTGGCGGCGCTTCTGACTCCGACATCCACGAGATCGAGCAGAACCCTCCCATCAAGCAGGATGGCAACAACATCCGCATCTACAAGCTCGACGGCGATCTCGGCCGACACATCTCGATCAATTACGAAATCACGGTTCCGGAAGCCACCACCGTCGAAGCCCATACCGGCTCCGGCTCCCAAACCGTCGAGATGATCCAGGGACCCGTGACTCTCTCCACTGGTTCGGGCTCACTACGTGTGCATGACGTCAACTCCGCCACCGAGCTTCAGACCGGATCGGGTAGCATCGAGATCAACGACATTCACGGTGCCGTCCAAGCCAAGACCGGCAGCGGCTCCATCAACGGGGATGCCATCGCTGGCGCCTTCAAGGGCGAAACCGGCAGCGGACACCTCGAAGTCCGCCTCACCGCGCCCGGCGATGTTACTGCCAGCTCCGGCTCCGGACACGTCACCGTCAACGGCGTCGATGGCGGACTCTACGCCGAGAGCGGCAGTGGTCACATCGAGGTCTCCGGCACGCCGCGCTCGGACTGGAAACTCCACACCGGCTCCGGCGGAGTCGACGTGCGCATTCCCAACAACGTCGGATTCAACGTCGACGCGCACGCCGGATCAGGCTCGGTCGATGTAGCCGGCCCCATCACCATGGAGTCGGGTTCCATCAATCGTCACGAAGTTCGCGGCCAGGTTCGTGGCGGAGGCCCCGAAGTCCACATTACCACTGGCTCGGGCTCCATCTCCATCGACTAAGAACTGAAACCACGGAACTAAAAACACGGAGGACGGAGATCACTGAGCCCACTGAGGAATTCAGGTAAAAGAATCATTCTGCCTGGCGTGTTCTTCTCGGACCACCTATGAAATTTCCCCTCTAGTTCTTTTCCCCCAAATTCTTCTCCGTGCTCTCCGTGCACTCCGTCCTCCGTGTTTTCCTTTGTTTTCCCTGTCCCCCTCAGTAACTAGACAATCCTCAATCGACAATAGACAATTCCAAGTCAGAAATTACAAGCCGGGGGACCCGTGCAAGAGCGCATCATCACCTTCACCACCGATTTCGGACTGACCGAACACTACGTCGGCACCATGAAGGGCGTCATTCTCAACATCAATCCCAGCGTCCACATGGTCGACATCACCAACTCCGTTCAGTCCTACGATGTGCTCGATGGCGCGCTCGCCATCTCGCAGGCTTACCGCTTCTTTCCCTCGAATAGCATTCATCTCGTCATCGTCGATCCCGGCGTTGGCAGTTCGCGCCGTCCCCTGCTCGTCCGCAGCGAACGTCATTTCTTCCTTGCTCCCGATAACGGCGTGCTGTCGCTGGTTTTCGAACAGGAACAGGAACGCCTCGAAGTCCGCCACATCACCTCCGAGCACTATTTCCTCCAGCCGGTTTCGAACACCTTCCACGGACGCGACGTCTTCGCCGCCATCGCCGGATGGCTCAGCAAGGGAATAGAATCTTCTTCGTTCGGCGACGTCATCACCGACTACGTCCGCTTCGCCGCGCCCAAGCCAAAAGTCATGGCGCCCAACACGATCAAAGGTGTGGTGCTGAAAGTGGACAAGTTCGGCAACATGATCACCAACATCCGCCCGCAAGACCTGCCGCAGCTCTTCGAACCCGAAGCGCAGTTCCGCATCATCATCGGGAAGGCAGAAATAACGAAGATGAAGGCCGCTTATGCCCAGGGAACTCCCGGCGAAACCTTCGCCATCCTCGGCAGCCTCGGCTATCTCGAGATCGCGACGAACCGCGGCATGGCCGCGCGCATGGTCGGCGCCGACAAAGGAAGCGATGTTGGCGTTGTGCTCGAAGGCGCAGCCACAACAGGAGCATAAGCTGTCGCCTCCAGTCATCCTGAGGAGGACGTTAGTCCGACGAAGGATATATGCTTTGCAAAGCAGGATTGAACTCGTACTATCGCGCCCGATACTACGATTCGGAAATTGGCAGATTTATTTCCGAGGATCCAGTAGGTTTTGACGGCGGGGTAAACGCATACTCATACGTGGCCAACGATCCCCTCGATTTCGGTGATCCCCTCGGACAAAAGAGATTGCACCCCAAAAAGAAGGGCTGCTGTGACGCGCACCTTCCGTCTGATCCGATCGCCAACATTGTGTCTCGCTTAATATTCGCCGAAGCTACAGAGACAAACGACATTTCCGATGGAGACAGCTGGGAGGAGATGTTGGCATTAGCCTTCGAGCCTATCAATCGTGCCGATTATGTGGCGAGTAATCCAAAGGATCACGGAGTGTTCGGAAAAGGAACGAGTCCACGCATTCCAGGAACTATCGTCTCTCAACAATTCGGCAGCCTCTCTCAGCCCAAGTTCAAGAATCCGCTTTACGTTGTCAACGATCCGCGGCTCGGAACAAAGGGGCAACATGCGATGTGTGATTTTCTAAAGCGAGCGATTCAAGCTGCGAACTTTGCACTGCAGAATCCGGCAGCTGATCCGTTTAACTCTCTGGGTGGTGTATTCGGCAACCGACTTAGAGGACACGGCTCGCCGGGAAGTCCTCGGTTTTACCCGCTCCCGGATATTCCGGGCTCTAACAATACATTTTGGGGATTATCACGATGAGAGTGCACATTCATTGTTGCTTAAGTGTATTTCTGTTCTTAGTGGTGATTGCCTCGCCCATTAGCGCTCAAGAAGAACAGTCAGTTATTATCAAAAAGATCGAGTCGGGGAACAGCAAGGCACTACAGGAGTGGGTTCAGCTCTCGTGTGTGGGGTCATATCGGGCTGTAGCGCATTCAGCTATCCTCGGCCGTGGAGAAGAGCATCTCGTTATAACCGTCGATAGTCCCAATTGTGATCACTTTGCCATTGTCTTGTTCCGCCGGTCGAGTACCTCCCTGGATGAGTGGACTTATGTGGACACCATTAAGCTGCCATCTGGAACTAACTCGGTTCCGAGGGTCCAGTTTGCGGATTTCGCTCAAAAGGGCATCAATGAAATCTACGTCTCAGGGATGCTTACCGATTCAGGATCGGGTATAACGCAGCGAGGCTGCATCATTCTCAAGCTCATCAATGGTCGATTGATGACAGTTTTTAACGGCACCGAATTTGTTAGCCTCGACGGGCAGGACGTCCGCGTCCTGCAGAAGAGCTATTTCACCATTCACGATTCTGAGACGGCTGGGATAAGTGGCTTCAAGTTTCTCCGGGAAGAACGCACTGTTGAGGTGAATAATCACCGAGTTCGACGAATACAGAATTGCTTTTGGGATCAGGACATCCATCACTTCACCTGCGTTGAAGGCACAACTGTTGCCGCAGCTAGAGCGAGTACAACTCACTGACAGCTATAGTTCCATGCCGTACTATCGAGCCTGGCGTGCTCGACTGGCATCGATTCGAAACAGTCGCGCAGGCTCCTGAACCGTACGGAATTGGCAAGCAGTACTATCGCGCCCAATACTACGACTCGGTTCGTGTTGCTCTCCCGAACATCTCCGGCAAAGAAAGGTTCCCATTTTGTCATGTCGAGGCGCCGGAGGCGCCGAGATATCCCTACCTCACCTCGAGTTTTGGCTGCTTCAGAAACACCCGTAATTCAAAATCCTTCGGCAAATCACGCCACATAGGATTCATGCTCTCAATCAGTGCGACCTTCCTCGCCCTGCGCCATTTCTTCACTTCTGTTTCCCGTGCAATCGCATTTCGGATGTATCTGTGCTCTTCGTAATAAACAAGTCGGTCAATCTTGTACTTTCGGCAGAATGCCGAACCACTTCCCAGCTTATGTTGCCCCGAACGAGCATAGACGTTATTCGACACTCCGACGTACAAAGTCCCGCTGGAACTTGCCATGATGTAAACGAAGAATAGGTACACGCGCCGCATATTTCGAAACTAGCGGGCGAGCGAAGTTTCCGATGTGATCGGGCGCACGCCCTAACGGTAGAGACATCTCGACTTCGCCGTGCGAAGTCTCGACAAATCGAAACCATTGCTGGGCTGAATGGCGTCGGAATCCAGCAATTGGCCCCATTTTGTCATGTCGAGGCGCCGGAGGCGCCGAGATATCCCTACGGGCAAAATATCCTGCAAGTCTCATCTTCTACAACGTTCCGAGTACCGTTGTGGGAGAATTTTCTGAATCGGAGTCGCTATGAAAAGAGCAGCGATCATGACGGCGTGCTTGTGCCTTGTGGTGTTGATGGCAGCGTTCGCCTCGGCGCAGTCGTCGGACGAACAGCAGGTCCGCGCGGCTGAGCAGTCTCTTGCCCAGGCCGAAAGTCGAAATGACTCCGCCCCGGTAAAAGCCATGCTGGCGACTGACTGGGTGACAGTCACCCCAGACGGCCGCGTGCTGCAGAAGGACGAGATCGTCAACAGTATCGCCGAGCACGAGGGCCAAATGAAACCGTACGTTGTCGAACTCGCGGATCTCAAGGTTGTTGTTGCAGGGCAAAACGCGTTCTGCACGTTCATTCGCGAATATCACGGCACGATGGGCGAAGCTAAGGACAAAGTGGCGCGGCAATCGGTCGTCCATGTGTTCGCCAAATCCACGGGAACATGGAAACTTCACTACGAAAGGGCCCAGCCAATCCCGGATAAGGGAAATCCCTAACTCTCTCGAATTCCTTTCATTCTTCTCCGTGATCTCCGTGAAACTCCGCCCTCCCATGTTTTCCTTTGGTTGTTCGCTTGCTAACGTTTCCGTTTCGGGAATCCCCCCCCACGAAAATCCGCGACCAATCACGAATTTCCTTGACCTCACTTCACACTGCCCTAAGATAGAAGCAGAACACAGCGTTGTTCCAGGCCGCCCGCCTTCAAGCCGGCGGCCTTCTCGTTCTTTGACAATTTGGGCGGAGGCGTTAACTGAAAAGTTACCGCGCGACAAACGGGTGAATATCGTAAATTTGCGATTTCCTGCTCCTAACGCGCTGATTCGCGGGTATTTACCCCTGGCGCGTTGATTCTGCAGTTTTTACGCGACGAATCGTTGTAAGTCGATGATTCTACAAAGGGGGCATAGGGGTAGTACCCCCAACTGATGAGTAAAACCTAACTGCGCTTGACGGATTTTACTGAATACCGGGTACTGGCTACTGGCTACTGAATGCGGTGGACCGTTCCCGAAATGGAACGAACCTCAGCGTTACCGGCAAAATCGCGCCTGTAACTCCTTTGTCATCAAACATCGAGCTCTAAGTGGTGCGCAGGCAAACATTTGGCGAGAAATGTTCCGTAACTCCTGTGTTATCAAACACGAGACCGGAGGGGGTACACCTTAGACAGCCGTTCCGTTTCGGGAATTAGAAACCCGAACTCGCCAACGACCGTGTTCGCCGCTCCACTTTTCGCTCCTATGGCGGCTTGTAGCCCACGTTCTGGTATACGTGACGTCGGCAATTGCGTGCGATCCTGTCTACTGGCCTACGAAATTACAACTCTCTACCTCGCACTCAAGTAGAATTCCTCATCTCTTGCGTTACAAGCACGCTGTACTCGAGGACTGCTTGATGACCATCGCCAATCCGCATCGCCGCTCCGTATCCGCCGCGGCCATTCTCCTGCTCGTGTTGATGGGCCTGCTCGCCGGCGGCGCTATGCGCCACGAATCCGTCGCCTTCGATGAAGTTGCCCATATCGGCGCTGGCGTCAGCTATCTGCAGAAATTCGATCTGCGCATGAACGAGGAACATCCTCCTCTGCCCAAGCTGATCGCGGCTCTTCCTCTGGTTCTGCATGGCGTGCACGCCGACTACTCCCACATTTCCTGGACCGACAGCCAGAAATTTCTGCCCGACGGATACGTCGGCCAGTGGGTCTTCGGACACTGGCTGATCACGCGCTGGAACGATCCGTTCGCCGTTCTCCTCTGGACGCGCATCCCCATGCTGCTCCTGACCCTCGTCCTGGGCTGGCTTATCTTTGTCTTCGGACGTGAACTCGGCGGAGATTGGGGCGGCCTGCTCTCACTTGCCATTTTCGTTAGCAGCCCGCTATTTCTGACCTTCGGACCGCTCGTCATCACCGACGCGTCGATTGCTCTGTTCTCGCTCGGCACGCTCTGGTCTTTCGCGCGAATGTGGCAAGAGCCAAGTCGCAAGCACATCGTCTACTTCGGACTCTGGCTCGGTTGCGCGCTACTCTCGAAGTTTTCCGCCGGTGCGCTGTTCTTTGTGTTCGTCGCGTTTTCGTTGAGCACGCGCTGGCGCCCGGTCGCGGGTCAGCCTTCGTCGAAGCCGGAAATCAAAGCCTGGCGACGCATGCGCTCTCGCGCCACCTGGAAAGGAATCGCGCTCGCCGCCGCGCTCGTCTACGTCGTTTACTTTGTGTTTTCCTGGAACCAATCTCACGAGGCTCTTTCTGCCTTGGGCAGATCGCCGCTCATGACGCCGCTCAAGCGCCTGCTGATGCCGCCCTGGCTTTACGTGCGCGGAATGGCCGTCATCGCCTTCAGCTTTGTTCGCCCGATGTACATCCTCGGCAAGGGTTATCCGCACGGAAAGTGGTTTTACTTTCCAGTACTCCTCGCGCTGAAGCTGACTCTCGGATCGCTTGTCATCGCCGCGACGGCACTTGTGCTTGGTGTCGTGCGTCGCTGGAACCCGAAGGTCGAGTCCGCCATACCCGCCGATCGGACCCTGCATTGGCGCGTCCTCTGGATCGGTCTGGTGGTCTTTCTCGCCATCCACATGTTCTCGATGTTCGATGTCAGCCTGCGGCATCTCAGCGTTCCGCATTTGCTTTTCTTCCTGCTGCTGGCGCCATTGCCCCGCATGATCGCCCAACTGCGGCCCCAAAAGCGCTGGATTGCTCTGGCGGCTACCGCCGTCATTACAGTCGCGGCCGCATCTTCGCTCTACACCGCCGTACACACCTATCCGTATTACATGCCCTATTTCAACTCGCTTGCGTTCGGGCGTCCCACGTACTACCTGGCAAGTGACTCGAACGTCGATTGGAACCAGGCGCTGCCTGACGTGAAGGCGTTCCTTGACTCGCAGGGACAGCACCGCGTCAGCATCGACACCTACGCGTTCAGCGATCCGGCGGCTTTCGTCCCCGACGCCGAAATGTGGGATTGTCAAAAACCGACCGCCCTCGATGCTGGCCAGTGGGTCGTGGTGTCGTCGGATATGATTCTCGACGTTCACAACTGCGAATATCTTCTGCAGTATCCGCACGTTGCCATCGCCGCGGGCAGCATGTACGCTTTCCACTTGCCCACGACGATTCCGAATCCTGGCGCGCCTGGCGGGCCTCCCGTCGAATCCGAGCAGCGGCAATGGTTCCGAGTGCCTGTGGACGTGCGTGTCTACGCGCTCAACCTTATTCGGCATCCCGAGACGATGCCCGCTGCGATGGCTGAAATGACCAAACAAATGAGTTCGGGCAATTTCGCACCTAAGCAGCAGGGGCGTTAGCTAACGAGATCGTCAATTTCTGGTTGGGAAGAGGATGCCGGAAACGGATTCGCGCTTCACTTCTCAGCTAGCCCGCGCCTTCAACGACGATCATCTCCGTCTTGGCCGACTTCTGTCGCAGTGCTTTGGCCGGCGCGTACTCGGGAGAGTTCCACCAGCGCTTCGCCTGCTCGATGGAGTGAAACTCCAGGATCACAAAGCGCGATGGCTTCCACGTGCCTTCTAGCGTTTGCGGGTTGCCGCCGCGGACCACGAAGCGCCCGCCATGAGCGTCGAGCGTCGGCTGCACCAGTTTGCGATACTCGTCGTAGGTCGCGTGATCCTGTACTTCCACCTGCACCACGATGTAAGCGCTCAAGTTCTTTCCTCGACGTAAACTTAGAGCTACACGATCTTCTTGCCGAATGCTGAGAGCGACAACTCCACCGCCAGGTCTGCTGTGCGGTTATGTTCGTCGATGACAGGATTCACTTCCACGATTTCGAAGCTGAGCATGCGGCCGTGGTCGGCGATGATCTCCATGGCGAGGTGCGCTTCGCGATAGGTAGCGCCACCGCGAACCGGAGTGCCAACGCCCGGCGCGTCTTCGGGGTCGATCCAGTCCATGTCGAGCGAGACGTGATAGCCGGCGGTGCCGCGTCCGGCCATGCGCAGGGCTTCTTCCATCACGGTTCGCATGCCGCGCTCGTCGATGTCGCGCATGGTGAAAAACTCGATGCCAGCGCGCCGGATGTTCTCACGCTCCCGCGCGTCGACGTCGCGAATGCCGATCAGCACGCAGTTTTCCGGCTGCACTTTAGGGCAGAAACCGAACAGGTTCGCCAACTCGCCCGGGCCGAGGCCCATGATGGCACCAAGCGGCATACCGTGAACGTTACCGCTCGGGGAAGTGTCGGGCGTGTTGATGTCGCTGTGGGCGTCAATCCAGATGAGGCCGATGCGCTCGTTCTTGCGGCGAAAGAATTCGGAGACGCCGGAAACAGTACCCGCCGCGACCGAATGGTCACCACCGATGACAAACGGAATCTCACCGGCCTCCAGCGCCTTGATCACCAGTTCGGCTTCTTTCTGGCAAGTGGAGGTGATCTCCTTCAGATATTTCGCGTGCGGATCGCCAGACTTCTTCGTCTCGGCTATCGCGACAGCGATATTGCCGCCATCCTCGACGTGGTGGCCGATGGCTTCAAGGCGCGCTTCCAGCCCAGCGACGCGAACCGCCGACGGCCCCATGTCGACGCCGCGGCGGGTCTGTCCGAGGTCGAGCGGCACACCGATGACGCGAATCTTCTTGGAGGAGATTCCGGAGGGCACTTTCACGCTCTCCGGATGTCCGGGCTTAGGGGTTTCGATGGTTTCTGCCATAACTTTCTTTTAACTATATCGATACAACGAGCAGCTAGGGGTAAAGTCGGTGCAACATGCGCGCAAACGGAATGGTTTCCCGCACATGCTCAAGACCGCAGATCCATGACACCGCGCGCTCGACGCCCATGCCGAATCCGGCGTGCGGCACGCTGCCGTATTTGCGAAGATCCAGGTACCACTTGAATGCCTCTTCCGGCAGATTGTGCTCGTGAATGCGCTGGATCAACAGATCGTAAGACGACATGCGCTGTGATCCGCCGATGATCTCGCCATAACCCTCCGGTGCGAGAACGTCGCAACAAAGCGCCACTTCGGGACGGTTTGGATCGGGCTCCATGTAGAACGCCTTCACCACCGCAGGATACCGATGGATCATTACGGGCCGATCAAACTTCGACGAAATGTAAGTCTCGTCGGGCGAGCCGAAATCGCCGCCCCACTCGAACTTGTTCTCCAGTTCGCCCTTGGCGTGACCCTCGTTCAAAATCTGCACGGCTTCGTCGTAGGTGATGCGCGGGAACGGCGTCTTGATGTTCTCCAGCTTCGCGACGTCGCGCTCCAGCGTCTGCAGTTCTGGACGCCGCCGCTCCAACACGCGTTGCACGATGAAGCTGATGAAATCCTCGGCCAGCGCCATGATTTCGTCGATGCCGGCGAAGGCGACTTCAGGTTCGACCATCCAGAACTCGGTCAGGTGGCGGCGGGTTTTCGACTTCTCGGCACGGAAGGTCGGCCCGAACGAATACACCTTGCCGAGCGCGAGCGCCGTGGCCTCGATGTAGAGCTGGCCTGACTGCGTGAGGTACGCCTGCTCGTCGAAGTAATCGACGGGAAAGAGCGTGGTAGTGCCTTCGCACGCCGCTGGCGTGAGGATTGGCGGATCGGTACGAATGAAGCCGCGGTCCTCGAAAAAGTCGTGCATGGCTTTTTCGATTTCCGAGCGGACGCGCAAAATCGCCGCCTGGCGCGGCGAGCGCAGCCAGAGGTGGCGATGTTCCATCAGAAAGTCGACGCCGTGTTCCTTGGGCGTGATCGGATAGGGATCGTCTTCCTTCACCTTCTGCAGGACGCGAACGTTACTGACATCGAGTTCATATCCACCAGGCGCGCGTTTATCGGCACGGACCTTGCCTTCGACGATCAGGCTCGATTCCTGCGTCAGCCCCTTGAATGCGTCGAAGACTTCGGGCGCAACGGCGTTCTTGGGGACGACGCCCTGCACCAGCCCGCTGCCGTCGCGGATGATGGGGAAGAGCAGCTTGCCGCTTTCCCGCTGGTTGTAGAGCCAGCCCTGGATGGTGACGGTCTGGCCTTCGTGCTTGGAGAGTTCGGAGATGCGCGCAACTGGCGCCGTAACGGATGTGTTAGTAGTGCTGGTAGCCATAAGTTCGTATTGTTCCTGCGCGGACGAGGGCGTCCGCGCTACATCGTCTTATTTCGCGACGGCGCTCTCGGCCTCCGCCATCTTCTGATAAGCCGCGACCATCCCTTCGGGAATGTTGGTCTTGTCGTCGCCGTCGACTTCCATCAGCAGCGGCGGGACGTGCGGCGCGGTGCGCAGCAACTGCATGGCCTCGGCCCAGTCAATGTTGCCTTCGCCCGGCCAGAGATGCGCGTCGCGATCTTTCTTATTGTCGTGCAGGTGCGTGGAGCGAATGTTCTTCTGCATCAGGTTGAAGGCCTGTCTCACGCCGTCCATCATGTGAGCGTGCCCAATGTCGAAACAAAAGCCGACGTCCTCGAAGTGCGCCAGGCGGATGAATTCCACCAGCCGTTCCGGAGTGGAAAGCTCGTTGGGAATGTTCTCTAACAAGACGGTTACACCTAGCGGTTTGGCGAAAGCCTTCAAATGCTCGACGGAGGTCATCGCCGCATCGAGCTTCTTCTCGTCGAACTCTTCACCGCCATTTCCGATATGCTGAATCAGGAAGCGAAACGGGATGTGCTCGGCGATTTCGATGGCCCGCTTGATTTCGTCCATGGCATCGATGCGGTGGCTGCGGTCCGGAGAGGCAATATTCAGCGGCGGATTGCCCGTCTTGCCCCACTCGTAGTCGCTGAACAACGGAGCGTGAACGGAGTTCAACGTTTTGCCGGTGGACTTGAACCAGTTGGCGATCTCAAGCACGTGCTGGCGGCGGTTGGCGTAGTCGAAGTGGCCGCGGGCGGCAAAGATCTCGATCGATTCGGCGCCGCCGCGCACCAGCGCATCGAGCAGCCCGGGATGCAGGCGCTCGCGCACGAAAACATAAGTGGACATCGCCTTTAACATCGGTGTTCGTCTCCCTGAAAAGCAGATCCCTCGGCGCCAAGCGCCTCGTGACGACAAACCCTAAAATCCTATCGCCTTACCATTATTACGCGGATCACTGGCGCCCATGCGCTCGCCAGTCAACGGATTGATGGCAATGCACTCGGCGTCGCCCCAGTGGTCGCGCTGCTCGATCTTGTGCCCCATCTTCTCGAGGGCCGCGACTTGCCGCTCGGAGAAATCCTTTTCCAGCATCACGTGATCAGGCTCCCACTGATGATGATACCGGGGAGCGTCCACCGACTGCTGAATATTCATGCCGTAGTCCACGTAGCCCATGAGCGCGTTCGCCACCGTGGTAATAATGGTTGGGCCGCCGGGCGATCCCAGAACGAGGGCAAGCTTACCGCCTTTCGTAACGATGGTGGGAGTCATGGCCGAGAGCGGGCGCTTGCCCGGGCCGACGGCGTTCGCGGGGCCCTGGATCAGGCCATACAGGTTCGGCACGCCGGGCGCGGACGCGAAGTCGTCCATCTCATCGTTCATCAGGAAGTCGAGGCCCTCGGCGGTCACACGCGATCCGAAGCTGTCGTTTAACGTCGTCGTTACGGCTACGGCGTTGCCTGTGGGATCGACGACCGAGTAGTGCGTCGTGTTCTCCGGCTCTTTGGCAGCAACGACCAGCGGATGAGTCTCGGCATAGCGCTCGAGCTGGTTGAACTCGGCAGGCCGCTTCAGGTCCTGGCTGAGGGTCGCCTTCTCGGGATTCACGCCGTCACGCCACGCTGCGGCATATTTCTTGTCGATCAATTGTGCGACCGGAACCTCGGAAAAGTCAGGATCACCGAGGAATTCGGCCCGATCGTAAAAGGCACGGCGGAAAGCTTCGATGGTCAGGTGCTCGGCTTCGGGTGTTCGTCCCATCTTGCCGAGGTCGTAGCCCTCAAGAATGTTGAGCGCTTCCATCAGCACGATCCCGCCCGACGAAGGTGGAGGCGCACTGTAGATGTCGTATCCGCGATAGGTGCCGTGAATCGGCTGCCGTTCCTTAACCTCGTAGTCGGCGAGGTCCTTCTCGGTGATCAGACCGCCGCCTTTTTGCATGTCCGCGGCGAGTTGCTTGGCCAGCGCTCCGTGATAGAAGTCGTCAGGATTCTTGGCGATGCGCTCGAGCGTGCGTGCGAGTTCGGGCTGCTTCAGAATTTCGCCAGGTTTGTAGTAGTTGCCGTCGCGCTGAAAGATGTGGCGGGAGGCCGGGAACTTGGCGAGGTCGGGGTCTTTCAACTCTTCGGCATCGGCGGCGGAAATGGGAAAGCCGTCACGAGCGAGCTTGATTGCCGGAGCTATCACTTTGGCCAGCGACAGTTTGCCCCAGTGTTTCTGGGCGTAAGCGAGGCCGGCGACCGATCCGGGAACGCCGATCGACTTGTAACCAATGGTGCTGAGGTCCGGAACGACCTTGCCGTTCGCGTCGAGGTACATCTTCGCCGTCGCGGCTGCGGGGGCTTTTTCGCGGAAGTCGAGGAAGTGCACCGCGCCGGAGTTGGTGCGAAAGAGCAGGAACCCGCCACCGCCAAGATTGCCGGCCTCGGGATGCACGACGGCTAGCGCAAATCCGACGGCTACGGCAGCATCAACGGCATTGCCACCGGCTTTCATGATGTCCACGCCAGCCTGCGAGGCAAGCGGCTGAACCGTGGCCACCATGGCGTGGGGAGCCCGAACCGGCTGAGGCTGCGCGGCCTGGGCACGAATCGACGCGGCTGTGAGACAACAGCTCAGGAGAAGTGCTGCCAAGGATTTGCGGACCGATCTCATGCCGCTGGATTTCCCCGTTGCCGCTTGTGGCCGAAAACGCAAGAATCGAGGCTAAACGGCCATTGCCGGGGGAGTCAAATCACCGGGGGTTCTCAGTAGCCAGGAACCGCTGCGGAGGGGTTTGGGTGAGACGGGACGGTTTGGGACCTTGTCTGGTGTTCCGCGGCAAGTACATCGGGTGAGGGTGCGGCTAACTGGAAAACGTCAAGGCGGCGATTGATCTGATCGCTTACGTATAGCTTGCCGACACCGATCCAGATCGATTTGGGAGTGCTGAAATGGGTGCTCTCGGTTGGCAAGGCCCCGATGAAGTCGCCCGACGGACTGTATACGCGAATCGAGGCGTTCACCAGATTGCTAACGCAGATGTTACCGCCGGGGTCGAAGGCGAGGCCGAGATCGTCGAATATGCCGTGACGGAACACGGGAGCGATCCGGAACTGCTTCTGCAGGTTGCCGTCCAAATCGAGCAGGTTGATGCGAGATCCTCCGGCGTCAAGGATCGCGAGCTGCTCGCCCTGAGCGACGATCGCGCAGGGATAATCGAGATCGACGATCACGTCGCTGCCCTGGTAGCGGCCAATGCGGCGCAGAACGTGTCCTTGCAGGTCCAGAATGAAGAGCGCATGACGTTCGGAATCGAGGACGTAAAGGCGTTCGCCGTTGATCGCGATCCCGGTGGGATAGTGGAACAGGCTCTCGTCACCGAGTTTGCCGAGATAGCGCAGGAAGCGACCGGCGGGATCGTACACTGCGACCAGACCGCGCTCGGAATCAGCAATATAGATGTTGTCGACGGAATCGACGGCAATTCCCGCAGGCTTGACGAGGCGGCGATTGGGCCCCGTCAGTAAGCGGAACGAGTTAACGCCATCGAGGATGTGTACCGACGAAGCGGCCGGATCGGAAACGATGACGCGTCCACGGGAATCCACCGCGAGCTGCTGCGGCGAAACCAGAAGCTTCTCGTGCCCATAGGCAAATGTGATCAGATTGTCGCGGATGTTGGACCACGCGGACTGACCCTTCGCCGGTTTTCGCGCCCGGACCGGTGGCTGGTAGTTCTCAATTGATTCCTCGCGGGGATGAAGATCAACGAACGCGGGAACCTCATCCGGCCGCGTGCCAGTGTATTCGCTCTCCATCATCGCCTGATGCCAGCGATTCATCTGCGCTGCCGAGAGATAACGGCCGTCGGGTGTGTAAGTGCCGAGGAAGGTGATCTGGATCGGCGCGACGATTTGCGCCCAGAGCGTCGATGCGAATAGCGTGATGAACAGCGGGCCGAGGGGGAAGCGGCCAACCGAAAAGGCTCTCATGTTCCTTCCGACTGGCAACTGAGGCCCGCAAATCCGATGGGACCCGAGTCAACCAGAACCAGAGTCGTACAGCGGGGAAAGCGGCGTCAATGAACAATGGGGTACAGCTTCCGGATTTGGGAAAACGAAAGTAATAGAACGAGAGCGTTAGGCGGGAAACGCAGAATCGGCCAGCTTCGCGCTGGCCGACTGATGAACTAGTAGAACAGGTACTTCCTCCACTTGTCGTCGGAGTGGCCCAGCAGCCGCATGATGTGGCGGCTGGTGTGGAGATTGAACGGGCGCGGCTCTTTCATCAGCTTCATGCCGGCTTCCGTGGGAGTGCGATTACCCTTCTGGCGATTGCATTCGTGACAACAGGCGACCAGGTTTTCCCACGTTGAGCTGCCGCCGCGCGACCGCGGCATCACGTGATCGAGCGTGAGTTCGCTGGCGGGCAGCACGGTTCCGCAGTACTGGCAACTGTTGCGGTCGCGCAGCAGGATGTTCTTCCGCGACAGTGCGCGCGTCTGATGCGGGATGCGCCGGTATTCCATCAGCCGGATCACCGAGGGAATCCGCATGGCGAGGCGAGCGGCGTGCATGGTGTTGCCGTTCGACTCTTCGGCCATAGCTACGCCCTTCAGCACCAGAACGATCGCTCGGCGAGCCGCGCAGACGTTGATCGGCTCGTAAGAGGCATTCAGCACCAGCACCGGCTGGTTCATCATGCCGCGACCGTTCCCTCCGTGCGTGAAGGGCTGGAAGTGTTCCGTGCTCGCCTGGGTTCGCACCGTGTTGTGCCCTTTGCCGTGCATAATCCTCTCGACTAATGACGAAGCGCAGTTTCGCGCTCCAGTCTTCATAAATCATTCGGGCCCTCGGAACGCGCCGTTGTTGCGCGTTCTGGGCTTCTAAGCTCGTGCCGCCATTGTCAACGGCCGCGTTTCCGCCTCGATGCGCGCGAACGTTGCTTCCAATTTCAGCGTTCGTGCAACCGTGGCAACCCAAACCCTTTCCGCGCCGGCGCGGCGTAACACACGCGTACATTCGGCGACCGTGGTTCCGGTGGTGAATACGTCATCCACCAGTAAGATGTCTCTGCCTTTAACCGCGCCTTGGGCGGCGAAAGCTCCGCGCAAGTTGGCAATGCGTTGCTGGCGCGTGTATCCAACCTGCGATTCGGTAGCGCGCTTGCGAATGAGCAATTCGGGCGCGAGTTCCAGCTCGATTCCAAGCGGCTTCTGTTTCGTCATGGCCTTCGCGATCAGCTCTGCCTGATTAAACCCGCGCGACCGCAGCTTGGTTGCGTGCAGCGGAACGGGAACAACAACCGGCAGCTGAGGGCCGAAGTCCGGGACCAGGTCGATGACGGCTTCGGCGAGCATGCGTCCGAGAACATCGGCTGCCGGGCAAACCTGCTCGTACTTCAGCAGGTGAATCAGTTCCCGCAAACCATCGGAATACGATCCGTAAGCTGCCGCTTTCTCGAATGGCGGCCGTTCGGCCATGCACTCGCCACAGAGCGACTGGGCCAATCCGCTGAACAGCCGCTCACCGCAGAGCACGCAGCGTCCTTCGGCCAGCGGTTCTATGGAATCGAGGCAGGCGGAACAGACGGGCAGGCGGGAGCTTGAAACCAGGGGCAAACCGCAGAGGCGGCAATCGGAGGGAAAGACTACGGTTACAACACTCTCAAACGCACCGCGTAGGGCGTTCGCGACCATGCCTCGTCGTCGAAACAAAGCTCGGCGGAACGAGACAGGATCTCGAGTTAGGTCACCGGTACTGCTGAAGACGACCCTCCTCGCAAGCGTCCAGACGGCTCCGGAAGCTTGCACCACGCTCAGTATAGACCTGTGTTGATGCCGAAAGCAACGCGGGTCACCGAAGATTCATGATGCAGTACTTTCGATCAGCAACTCTGGTGAGGAAGGCCATCGCCGCTGGGTGAGAAGATGCCTTCCTAAGGCGAAATATTTCACTCTGTCGTTAATTGACGCAGCCAACCGGGTGACCCTGAACCTGTCATCTGAGTTAGGAATCTCGCGGGGCTGTGCGAACTCTTAACTCCGATGCTACTGGGAGACCTCAGAACGTTCCGTCGTCTTTGCCCGGCTTTCAAGCTGGGGCATTCCGTCTTCTGCTGGGAGTGCAGCCTGTGTCACAAGCTGTTTCTGCACGTTCCTCACGACCGGGAACCTTCGCAACAGCAGATGCAGGAGATCGTCTCGGAGTTCGACCATCACGACTGCGCGATCCAGTTTGCGGTGTCGCGCGAGCGCCTGAAAAAAAGCTTGTCGGGAGAATAAGCGCTAGCGCTGCTTGCCGCTGGCTTCGGGAAGTTCGTGTTGTTCGCAGATGCGGGAGACCAGTTTTTTCAGGGCTTCGGCTCGATCGCGGCACTGCGCGATTTGCTCGGTGGCGGCCAGAGCAGCGCCGCCGCTGATCAGCGACGTCTTCATTCTTTCAATGAACTCGGCGGTCTCGAGCCATGCCTGGCGCTCGCGGTCGAACATCTTGGCGACCGTTTCCGGGTCGAGCCTTTCGTCATGCCAGAGAAGTGCCATCCTTGACTCGATTATATCGCTGGAGTTAGACGGCTACCAGCGAAAACTCAGCGCCAATAGAATGCCAGCGGAGGGCCGCTGGCATTGGGAATCCAAGGTTCGGCAGACGACTTAGGCGGCAGCCTTCTGCTCCGCGTGACGGCCGGCAAATGCTGAAACCAAGGCCGGCAGGCCGAAGAACAGGGCGGCAAACAAGACGTCGCTCACCAGTTCGCGCCGGAAGAACGGCAGCCCCATGGTGTAGCACTCGATCAGGCCAGCCATGGTCTTGGGGTACATGTCCCAGGCAACCCAGACGGCGAAGTTGCTCAACAGAAAGAACGAGAACGCCGCGGCCAGCGATGCGCCGAAGACCTGAAGCGGTCCGGCATTGCGGCGCAGCAGCGCGCCCAAGCCGAGAATGGCCGCGTACCACACCCAGGTGATGTAGTGATCGGCGCTGAACTTGAAATGATATTGGAAGAGCGTGAGGTAAACGTCGGTGGCAGCGAACAAGGTCAGCGGCACCCAGACCAGCTTGCGAGGGCCGAGGGCCCCGAAATAGAGAAGTGCAGCGCCGACCGGCGTGAACGCAAGCATGTGGTGCGGGTCGAGCCTGACTGCTATCGCCAACAACACAAACACAAATGCCAACATGAGAACCTCACCTTTCCGAGTAATTGATTCTGCGGTCTGGGGGCGTGAGTCGTCAAGGGTGAAGGAGTGAAGGAGTGGGCTGTGGACGGTGGACAGTGAACTAGAACCAGTGGGTAGTGGCTAGCAGGTAGTGGATAGAAAAAACCAAACCCACTGCACCTTCCGTCTGAGACCCGGTTTCTATCCGCTATGCTGGCCGAGGAAGGGGGTGGGCACCCAGACGGAATAGCAAAATCAACGACTTACGCACGGGTTTCTTGCCAACAATCTGGGAACAAAGGAGTTACGCGTAAGTTCCTGGATTCTTTAGCTCTTGGTGCAAATCGGGGATTTCGGCGGAGAGCTTCAGCGTGGTGTTGGCGACCTGAAGCGCGTAGGCCATAACGCGCGCGGTGGGGAGATCGACGCGTCCGTCGCGGAGGTCGCGAATGATGTTGAGGGCGGCGGTGCGGATGTTACGGGCGCTGGTGAGCGGAGGCACGACGCGGCAGGAATGTTTGGCCGCGATCTGGTGGCCGCGATGGACACGATCGTGGTGGTAACAGAAGTGGCGTCCGCGAAGGGCGGGCGTGCCGCAACGAATGCCGTCGTTCTTGATGTGCTCACAAATGGGGACAATTGCAAGATTGCTCATAACAGTTTCTCCGGTAAAAGAAAAAGGTGGCCGCGGCAAACTGCCGGACCACCTTGGTATTTTCTAGCTTATTTCCAGAATAACAAATTACGCCTAATTCAGTGCCAAATCAGGTGGAACTCTATTTCCTTTATAACGAGTGAGTTAGGAGGGAAATTGGACTTTGGTAACGATTGACATAATGCAGTGGGTAGTGAGGAGTGGGTGGTGGATAGTTCCGAAATGGGAAGTTCTCGGTTGTCAGTGGTCGGTTTCGTTTATTACTTGTCGTAATCGCTTTTGGGATGGCAGCAGGTTGAATGAGGAATGCTTGGTGAGCAGTCTCGCGCTGAGATGGTGAGCGGGAACCCGATTTATCGCAGCTATTCGTCAGCACTCAGTGACAAGATACGATCTTATGTCGCCGTCGAAGGGCTCCCTGATACAGGCGAAAATCTCATCTGAGAACTCGTCCAACAAAGCCTTGCCATCCGCATCGAAGTTGTTTTCCGCTTGAAGAACTAATCGAGAGCCATCGTACTCGCAGCGCACATTCTGATGCCACGCTCTTTGTGTGAACGACTCCGTAATGTCCCGCGCTCCGGTTTCTCCGACCTCTTCTGGGACGCCTTCACAAGCAAGCACGATGCGATACATGCTTTCTCCAGAGGTAACGCTGCAAAAGTTGCTGCCTCAGCGGATTACTAGTGGTATGCGGATTTACCAACAGCTATCGAGAGTCCCAGCGGGGAGGCGGATTACCTATTCAGGCATACGGTCCTGGCTGTTACACCAGACCATGTTCTCGGTCAGGCCTCTCCGCATGGGTTTTCCCGGGCTGCCGTTTACCACGACGGCAGAACTCGTCGTAATCAATCTGATCGCGCAGCATGATCCAGAGCCGCACGCCCGATTCCCATCCTTCTATCGTATGGCTGTTAACGCAGGAGTTGACTGTGGGTACCCCATTCAAGCCCTCGATTGGCTTGAATGGGGTAGTTGCGGCATCCAGGCGGATGGCCGAACTTTCAGGTTACACCGACGGGGTGCCTGGTCCTTTTCCTTCTGTTGGAAAAAGCCGGAATGTGCTGTTCCCACTCTAAACAGATTCCTTGAAAGTTAGTTCTGCGCCGGCGGAATTTGGGTTGAAGTAAGCATGGCCTTGTGATCTGCAGACTGCATTCTCTTGCACACTTGCTGTCCCGCTTTGGGAACGGGTCCTGCGCGAAATGGTGTGTTTTTCTTGAATAGTCAAGCCTCGATAGGTAACGTTTGTCTGCTCCCCCCTGATGTGGCGATCCTTTCCATTTGTGCACTTTTAGGCCAGAAGGAGGTCACCATCAATGAATTTAATGATTCGGAAGCTGGTTGTCTTCTTCACCGCGTTCCTCGCGGTATTCCTAGGCGCCGGAGCGCTTTATGCCCAAAGCGCGGCTTGCCCAGCAGGCTCGCAGCTCTACGTGTACACAGGTAAGCCGCTAACCCAATTGTGGTACGACTACAACGGCGGCCCGGATCCGAACGGTAAAAACCCATTCAAGACTATCAACGGTTACATCTGTGTACCGGTTGGGCGCTGCCGGCAATTTCTCACCGACGTTACGCAGTTGGTCACCGATTTCTCGTTTTCGAGCGGGGGATACACGGTCTCAAAGAGCTCACCGGATCTTACAGTTGCGCAAACGAGTTTCTACCTGCGTTGCGATGCCGATGGAAATGTCAGTGGATGGAGTCTCCAAGCGGCCCGGGGGTTCCCTGGTACTTGCAATGGAGTCTTCGGTTTCGGAACTATGACAATGGGAGGAGACTGCCGCGGTGCGCCATCTGGACATTGCAATTTTCCCTATCCGAACGACAGTGCGGAGGCTTCCAAATGCGACCCAGATGGCAAAGACACATTTATTGGAGGGGCGTCACCCCCACTTGGGGACCCGGGGGACTGGAGAACAAACGTTGAGTGCGCCGACTTTCTCAATGGTTTCATCAGTCTGAATGTGACTGGACCAACGATCACGGCTGTCTTCACACCGCCCGGCGACTTGCATGTTGCCGCCAACGTGTGCGGCGTCGATCACTTTAATTGGCAACAGACCATTAACTACCTGCCGGCCCCAAACTCGTCCATCACCCTGCCAAATCCTCCAGGTCTTATGCTCACTGCGCCCCCCAGGATTTTCGATCCTGCTCCCAAAGGCGTGATCGACTACAGCCAGCATTATGTGCAATGTAGGGGCAAGGAGTGGGCGGTCACCTCGCCGGCGGTGGACCTAAGCTACCCGTTCTATTACTCCGATGCCGAACTCTCACATATGGCCACGGCAGACCAGTTAACCTTTCAGGATAGCCCTAGCGACCCTTGCATGAGCGGCAATGATCCGAGCGGCAATCCCGGAATAGCGCACACAGAGTTCACCACCTGGTTGGTTGGAGTCGATCAATTCGGACTCCCGGTGTCTCTTCCCGTGTTGAACAGTTGGGATTGGTTGAGCACCTGGAATGGATCCTCGGGAGGTGCGTATGGCATCAAGAATCTCAATTTGCCGGATCCCGGAAGCGGCACTGGCGGTACTACTGTCCTTAGCATAAATGGCGTGCCCACTCGCGGAACATGCGCCAGCAACACCACCGCGAGCGTGACCGTCAAGCGCGGTGGTTATGTTTACAGCATAGGAACCGGGCGATTCACCCAAACTGTCACCCTCACCAACACTTCCGCAGGGACCCTCAACGGACCGGTTTCGCTCGTGTTGGACAAGCTCACCAACGGCGTATCGCTGTACAACGCCGGCGGTGTCACCTATTGCACAGAACCAGTGGGGAGTGCCTATTTAAGTGAGCCGGGAGATCTGAAATCGGGGCAGAGCGTTAACTTCACTCTGCAGTTCACCGACCCAACTAAGACTGGGATCTCTTATACGCCGCGCGTTTTATCCGGTCTGGGGCCGCAGTAAAAGCGACGGGCAGTTTTGAACAGAGGTACTTTACGTTGGGCCAAATAGCGGTATCAAGGAAGCGAGTTACGTATGCACACGATCAACGAACACGCCGGTGCGATAACACGGATACTGGTTCTTCTCCTCTTGGCGGGCGCAATCTCCCGGGCCGACGTTCTTTACAACGTAACCCTGAACACCGGCGCGCTGCCCGCCGGGAACTACTCTCTGTTCTTCCAACTCACTGATGGCAGCGGCACCAACGATGCGAACAATACTGTGATGCTCAGTAATTTCGGCTTCGCTGGCGGCAGCGCGCTTGCTCCGCCGCAGCTTTATGGTGGAGCGGCGGGGGACCTGAGTAGTTCCGTGACTCTGATCGATAATTCGTTCTTCAATGCGATCGTGCAGGGCTTCACCCCAGGTTCGCAATTCACTTATCGCTTGGATCTAAGCACCAACGTGGATGCCGGCGGAACGCCCGACGTGTTTGCCATGTCCGTACTAGATGCCAACGGCGTTGAAATTCCAACGCTTGACTCCTCCGGCG
>Ga0335069_10001311_pt1 | contig 40244 bp, 41 predicted proteins | sample Lox_Sample_11_FD_206714 | JGI IMG/M metagenome (GOLD analysis project Ga0335069, IMG submission 206714) | Soil microbial communities from Loxahatchee National Wildlife Refuge, Florida, United States - Lox_Sample_1.1 | ecosystem: Environmental > Terrestrial > Soil > Wetlands | place: USA...
AGCCGATTGACTTAAGCTTAAGGAACGGCTCTTCATATCGTGACATCACACCTTTCGGAAACCGTGGGCTTCCAACGTCTCTTCGTCGATGCCCGAAGAATAGAGCGGACAGGAATCGATGAAATCGAGATTCTCCAGGTCACGAGCCTCTTCAGGAGAAACCAAACGGAGATTCTTGAGCAGAGCGATCATCATCGTACGATTCTCGAAGCTCCGGACCCGCATTGACCCGCTCGCCCATTTTCCCCAAATGAGAACATTGAAACCTTCCTCAAAAGGGAAGATGATCATCTTTGCCTGCATCAACTCCCTCCTCCAAATTGCGTTGATCCGGGTTAATGATTCGTCTGCAGCGCCCAGAATAGTCAATGAGCCATTGCCCTGTCATTCACATTCTTGAGCTGATCTCCAGAGCCACTGTGCTCCAACACCGGTGGGATCAGGCCCGCAAGTATTATAAGCGGCGCGTAATATACTTGCGGTGCCACATTGAGGAGTGGCCCCTTCTGCCAAGCAAGACCGAAGACTCGACCCGTCCGCGGCGTTCGGACAACTGCTGCGAAAGCATCGTCTGCGGCAGAAGATGAGCCAGGAGGCATTGGCGGCCAAATCGGGCTACGAACGCGCGTTCATCAGCCTCATTGAGTTGGGCAAGACGAATCCCTCCCTGCGGAGCATCTTCGACATCTGCAGCTCGCTGGATGTTAAGCCTTCAGTCTTTATTCGCCAGGTCGAACAGTTGGCCGGCTTTGAATTGCCGTCAGGGACGAAATAAAGGAATAACTGGGTTCTGGCTATAGGCAGGGTCGGATTTGCTGGGGCCAGGCAATACGGCGACGAGGCTGCTTATCTCGCAGAGAACGTATACGCCATCTTGAAGGTACGGGTGTGTGAGTTAGCCCGTTCGCGCAAGCATCTCCTACTTTATGGCGTTCCCTTCATATTGTGGGGCTCTGTCATCCTGTTGGGATGATGGTTCATGGAGATCATGCGCCGATTAGATGAGTGGGCCGCCTAATGGCCATGGAGTTGACATATTTTGGGGACAAAGCTCCGAACGAATCAGCTGACAACCGGAGTGCATTGCCAACTCCGAATACGAGCAGCGTGGCCAAAGCTCGACTGACGACTTCAGGGTTAACCACGTTTCGAGGACTGCAAAGCTGGAAACGCGCGTTTGGCGAATTCTGCATTCACCGACCTATTGCATGAACAAAAATCTACCGGCTGCGCGGAGTTAAGTCACGGCTACAGCGGCACTCTCGGCGGGTCAGTGATTGCGGTTTGCATCTGACTCAGAGGCCCGTGCCAATGCTTGTGTATCGACATACTCCCGAACGCACGTCAATTTGGCATTTCGAACTGTGATGTCGAAGACCCAGTGATCCTCGAACGTTTTGTTCGTGGCTTTGATTTTTCCAATAGCGAAGCCTACGACCAGGACCCGGTCTGCCTGCGCTATGAACTCGGGAGGCTGAGGGAATGAAGTCTCCACCGTCTCGTTAGCTTTCTGAAGTAGCCCCTCCAACCCCGCTTGCCCGCGGTACGTGCCGGCCAGTGGCCAGTCCTCGCCCGGAATGATCCACTCGATATCTTCGGCAACCAACGCCAGCAGAGCTTGCTTATCGCGGCGGCCGAGTGCCGCAAGGAAGTTCTTCACAGTCTGGACGTCCTTTTCGATGCTCATCGAAATCTCTCCTTTTCCCTTGCATCAGAGCGTGTCCGATATAGCCGGACGTTTTGTGTCGTACCGCGTGCGCCAAATCCTGCGGTCAGGGAACTATTGCTGCTTCTTGAACAGGTCCTGGAAGATGAGTGGTCCCCAGACGCGGCCCCGCGCGTGCACCAGCAAGCCGCCCTCGTTGAGACTTCCGAGAGTGACGGGGGCGAATCCAAGTCTCTTCGCCAGGTCCGCGACGGGAGCGATCGCGTCCTCATCATCGCTTGACAAAAAGACGACGCGATGGCCTCCCTCAACAGCCGGATCGCTAGCCAACGTAGCCGCACCCAGGTGGTTAAAACCTTTCACGACCTTAGCGCCGGTGAAGGACTTCGCAATGAAGGTCGAGGACGGGAGACCATCCAGTTCCTCAGGTGACAGCGGAAACGAATTCATTGCGTCGATGACCGTCTTGCCCTTCCAACTCGGCAAGGCCTTCGCGACCTCACGATGTTCTCCAAACGGGACTGCCAGGATGATCGTGTCGGCCTCGAGCGCATCCCGCAGCGACTTGGCGACGACCGTGGGTCCAACCGCCCGAGCCTGAGGCGCCAAGGCCTCGGGCGGTCGGCGGCTCGCGACAATCACGTTGATGTTGTTACGGGCAAAGGCGTGGGCGAGGGCCTGGCCGATCTTTCCGAACCCGACAATTGCATAGCTCATGCTGTTTCTCCGATCTCGGTGTTAGGAGCAAAGTTTGAGAAGGGTGGTCCGAGGACTGGCGGCGCTGGAGGGCTAGCCACGGAATCGCGACGAGGTCATACCTGCGCCATGCCTCCATCGACGGCGAGATCCACACCGGCGATATAAGAACTTTCATCGGAGGCGAGGAACACGACAGCAGCCGCAATTTCGTAGGGTTTACCTCTACGGCCGAGTGGAACCTGCGAGACGAACTGGTCAGCCGCTTGCTGGGCTTGCTCAGGAGTGAGGCCTGCATTCTCAAGTGCTGGAGTCTCGATTGGTCCGGGGCTTACCGTATTCACGCGGATTTTGCGGTCTTTCAGCTCCATGGTCCAGCCACGCGCGAAGCTGCGCACAGCCGCCTTGCTGGCGGCATAGACGGTAAACGTTGGCACTCCCATCACGTTCGCGACTGAAGAGTTCAGGATGATCGACCCTCCATCGTTGAGTAAGGGGAGGGCCTTCTGTGCCGTAAAGAACAGTCCCTTCACGTTCAGGTCGAAGGTCTTGTCGAAATGAGCTTCGGTAACCGCTTCCAGCGGTGCGACTTCACCCCAGCCGGCATTTACGAAAAGTACGTCGATGCGACCGTGTTTCTCTTTCACGACTGCATAGAGCCGGTCCAAATCCTGCAGGCGCGTTACGTCGCCCGTGACCGTCGTGACGTTTCTCCCGATAAAGGCTGCGACCTCTTTCAGCTCTTTCTCGCGTCGACCGCTGATTACAACGTGCGCGCCTTCTTCAACGAAACGCTTGGCTGTGGCTAACCCAATCCCGCTGTTTCCGCCTGTGATTACTGCAACTTTTCCTTCAAGTTTTCCCATGATGACTCCCTTCGTATTCGGTACAGTAGACTAGATTCTTTGGCGGTGGACGGGAACTGCTCGGAAGTCCATTCTTTTTGTCTATTCGTCCAATAGGTAGAGGCAAATGTGGACCCAATTACAGACATCTTCAAAACGATGCACGTCACCGCGTTCGGTCTCCACAGGCTGGAAGCGACAGCCCCCTGGGGCCTAAGACAAGAGAACGAGGTCAAAGTGCACGCAAGGCCTTCCGGCAAAACGATGCCGCCGGCAGACTTGGCGCACTTCGCTATGCTTTCGCGGGGAAACTGCTGGCTGAGTGTGGAAGGGATCGAGGAACCGATTCCGCTCACCGGTGGTGATTGCTTTTTGCTGGCGCGGGGGACCTCGATTGTTCTGCGCGACAGCCCGCGAACGCGTCCGAAGTGGACCTTTCGCGAGATTGGGGCCAGGGCTAACGGCAAGGTCGCTCTTTGTGGCGGCGGCGGCGCACCCACCACTATTGTTTGCGGGTCGTTGAGTTTCGATGAGGCCAGCCTGAGGCCAATCACCCAGCTCTTGCCGAACTTTATTTTGATGAAGGCCGATCAGGCGCGCACGCTGGCTCTTCACAGCACCGTGCAGGCGCTGGCGTCAGAGATGGTAGAACAGGCGCCAGGTTCTGAAGTCGTTGCCAGTCGGCTAGCCGAGGTACTGGTGATCCAGTTGTTGCGGGCGCATATCGCGTCGGAACCGTCTCGCAGCAAGGGATGGCTCCGCGCGGTCTTCGATCCTCAGTTGGGCACCGCCCTGAGTGCTATTCACGACAAAGTGAATGCGCCGTGGACGGTCGAATCCCTGGCCGCAGCGGCGGGCATGTCTCGCTCTGCCTTCGCTGCACGTTTTAAAGAGCTACTCGGACAGACACCGCTGGAATACGTTACCGAGTGGCGGATGCAGAAGGCAATGCAGGTACTCGAACAGCGTGACCAAAAACTCGTCGATGTGGCGCGGTCGGTCGGTTACGAATCTGACGCTGCGTTCAGTAAAGCGTTCAAGCGAGTTGTCGGGGCCAACCCTGGGGAATACCTGAAACGTGGTATTGCAGGCCTCGGCCATGCCGGAATGGCGGAGGGATCCTGAAACGGAGGATTCTGCTTGAGAGACGACTATCGGATCTGTTGCATTTCGCGCGAAGGTCAAATAGCGATATCAGCCCAAAGCACTCATTGACGATATTGCAGTCGGGTCGTTGACTGATCGCTGGCAAAGCCAGAAAGGCGCCCCTTTTCGGTGTGGGGATTTTTGTGGGTATACTCGTTCAAAATAGTGGCAAATTGTGAGTAGTACCCACAATTTTCTCGTGACAACATGTTTCCATAATCTCCTGGAAATAAGCAACATTGATCAACCATGAGCAATGGCGGCAAGACCGAAAACCTAGCTGTTAACCGAAGGGTTGTAGGTTCGAGTCCTACCTGAGGAGCCAACACCCATCCAGATCCCTGCAGGTCATTCAATTAAATCAATAACTTACCGGACTACCTGACCGGACCTGCCCGCGCCAATCGGTATACCAACCATGTAAAGTGTGGGCATATTTGTGGGCTTCACGGGTCTGGATCCCGGGAGCTGGGTGATGGGTGGGAGCGAAGCTGAAAGACGTCCGGAATCAAGAAAGCGAAACCGTAGGAAAAGCCGTACTGGCTCTTCAACGGCGGCGAAATGTTCCTTCTTGTCATGCCGACCGGCACAAAGAAATGGCGCTGGCAGTACCGCTTTCAGGGAAAGTAAGCAAATGTCTCGGGCGCCTAACCTGAAGTGACCTTGGAAGAAGCCCGTCTGAAGCATCGAGCACAAGTGAAAATTCTCCTCGGCGCGCAAATCCTCGGAGGTGCGTAAAGCAGAGAAGAGGAGCAGCGAGCGCATCGTTGAAGGCAACCCGCACTTAAAAAGCTCTGCGGAAGTGAGAAGGAGTGGTTCGATCACTGGAAAGGCGGAAAGCAGAGCCGCCACGTTCGACGAGTCGAGACGCGGAGCGGGACGGACATCCTTCCCAGAAGCGGCGATAGGCCCGTCGACGAGGTCGAGGCGCCCGAGATCACTGCCATGGCGCGAGGCATCGAGAGCAGGGGAACCGATGAACTGGCGCGTAAAGCCTTGCGGACAGCCGGGCGAATCTTCCGATGCGCAGTTGCGCACGGCGCCGCGCGAGGCGCAATCCGGTGAGCGACATTCGCCCGTCGGACGTTCTCAGTTCGTTGAGACAGTCGACCATCCACGCGTTCAACAACGCGGCATTCCGAAGTTACTCCTCGATATCGAGAACTACGAGGGTAGGGAAGTGACGAAGAGCGCCATGCGGATTCCGCCACCACCGATCGGCGCTTGCGGCTTCGGATCCATCGTTGGGAGCTGAGTCTTAAGCGTGGTAATCACTTTGTTACGGTTGCTCAACTCGTTTGCTCGTAGCAACCCAGCCCAAGAAGCGATCATCGAAACTGGGGTAGCACTGGATCGTGACAATGTCGAACATGGTTGGTTCCCGATGAGTTACTCGTTGGGCGGCCAGATTTACCAAGCCGAAGAGGGGGAGAAGAATGAGAAGCCTTAGATGGATGTTGATTACCGCCGGTTTGCTTGCAATCGGAAGCCTTGCGGTCTCGCTCGCGCCCGACATGTATCGCTATCTGAAGATGAGAGCGATGTAGGCGGCGCCATCGCGCTGCTGCGGCCCTCACGTCTTTGCGGACCGGAAACCCTGGTCCAAGAGTAGAGCACGAAGGCATTCAACAAACACACCGTCCCACTTCAGTGGCCCGGGCTCACGACACAACTTCGCCCTTGCCAGCCCACCTGGATCACTTTCCCATTCTCCACAAGCACTGGCACGTTCCGTGTACCACCGTTGAGATCCATCATCCGTGCATTCGCAGCAGAGTCGACTTCCACATCGTATTCACGAAACTCGCGGCGCGTCCATTCGAGCCAGTCGCGAAGTTCCTGGGTGTAGGGGCAATGAGACGAGCCGTAGAGTTCAAGCGTAGTCACGGTGCAAGACCTCCAGCATTCCAAGAATGATATGGTACGCGGACGCCTGCACTTCTTGAATGCGGGGGATATAGTCGCTGCGCACGATGATGGGGAAGTCGGCGAGGCCGCGACGAGCGACTTCGCCGCCATCGTTGCCGAGCAGTGCGACGGTCAGGAGCTTGCGCTTGCGGGCTTCTTCAAGAGCCATGACGATATTTCGCGAACCACCACTGGTCGAGATACCGACGGCGATATCTTCGGGACGCGCGTGGGCCATGAGCTGGCGGGCAAAGACCACTTCGGTGCCGACGTCATTAGCGAGCGCGGTGACGATTGCGGGCTCCATGGAGAGCGAAATCGCGGGAATGCTGCGGTTACCTTGGGGAGGAAGAACGCAGTCCATTGCCCAGTCGTTAGCGTCGGTTGCAGAACCGCCGTTTCCGAAGATGATGAGCTTACCGCCTCGGGCGAGTCGCTCATGGATGGCGAGGGCAGCGGCACCGATATGCTCAGACTCATCGGCAGCGAGACGACCGCGGAGAGCTGTATCGTCGTGGACTTTCATCAGAATCGAGTCGGCAACGCTCTTGACGATTGAGCCGGTCTCCTGCTTCTTCGTGCCGAGAAAGGGATAGAGAAATTCGCTTGCTCCCACCTCCTGCCCGAGCTCGCGATGCTCGAGGAAGACGTGCACGGTTTCCCAGAGTGTGTGGTAGAAGATTTCGACCAATTCCTGGTGAATGAAAGAATCGTCGATCGACGTTTGCAGCGTATAAGAACCGTCGGCGCCCGGTAGAGAAAATGTCATTGCGCCACGGCGATGCGCTGAATCGAGTGCGGACCACACTTCGGGGTCGCCGCGAGGAGGGCCGAAGCCCATGACGATGTCCTCGGGGCGGCAGATGATGTCGAGCCAGGGTTGCATCAGTGCGGAGAGATCGAGGGCAGGAAGGGCACGTTTGCCGACGATGACGGGATGCACGAATTCAACGGAGACGTGCTGCGCATCAGTGGAGCAGGCGCCGCTGCCGAATGCAAGGAGGCGGCCGCCGCTAAGGAAGCGTTCTGACATTTCACGGCAGGCTTCGGCGAGTTTCCATTTCTCCTGGGAGAAGAAGTCTTCGAGGATACCGTTGCGCAGGAGAAGCGCTTCTTCGATTTGTGCAGCGAGATTTATCGCGGTCTTCATCGCTGTCCTTTAACAGATGCGAGGCAGGGGGTCGCCGACGAGCATATCGACGATGCGCGCGCCGCCGTAGCGGGTGTTCACGACGACGGCGCCAGCGGGCTCCGCACGGATCTGGCCGATGATGCGTGCTTCTTCTCCACCGTCGTTGAGTTGGACTGTATTCAGTGCGATGTCGGCGAATTCAGGTGAGACGATTGCGACGAACTGGCCCTCATTGGCGATATGGAGGGGGTCGAGGCCGAGGAGTTCGCAGGCGCCGCGAACTTGGTCACGCATGGGGATCTCTTCTTCATTTAGTTCGACGGAAAGGCCGCAGTCACGTGCCAGTTCGTTGAGGCAAGTTGCCAGCCCCCCTCGCGTGGGATCGCGCATCCAGCGAATGCCCGGCGCGGCCTGTGCAGCCATGGCTTCAATCATGGGCAGTACGGAACGCGTGTCGGAGCAGAGATCGGCTTCGAGATCGAGCTCGGCGCGGGCGAGCAGGATGGTGATGCCGTGGTCGCCGATGGGGCCGGAGAGGAGGACCTTGTCGCCGGCGCGGACTGTTCTCGCATCGATGTGAACACCGGGAATGGGGCTGCCGAGCCCGGCGGTGGTGATGTACATGCCGTCGGCCTTGCCACGCTCGACAACTTTCGTGTCGCCTCCGACCATGGTGATGCCGGCCCGCTTGAGCGCGGCGGACATCGCGCAGACTTCGGCTTCGAGCACGGAGCTTGCGAGGCCTTCTTCGAGAACGAATGTCACGACCATCGAGTGGGCTTTGGCACCGGATACGGCAAGGTCGTTGACGGTGCCATTGACAGCGAGTTCGCCGATGGAGCCGCCGGGGAAGCGCAGGGGACGGACCACGAAACTGTCTGCAGTGAAGGCGACTGTGGCTCCGCCAATCTCGACATTAGCGGCGTCTGCGAGGCGGTCGGACGAACCGGAGAGAAGCAGCGGGGCGAAGAGGCCTTCGACGAGTCTGCGGCTGGCTTTGCCGCCGGCCCCGTGGGACATTTCGATCTGCGGATCTTTGAAGCGCACCTTGGCGGTAGCCTCAGCGGGCGAGGTGCTGCCGTTGGGGGTGTTGCCGGTCAGGCTACTGCGCTGATCGTTGTTACCAGCGATTTCCGGTGTTCGTAGTTGTAGAACGCTGCGCATGAGCCCTCCGACGAAACCATGAGCGCGCCGATGGGATGTTCAGGCGTGCACTCCTCGCCAAACAATTTGCATTGCGCGGGCTTCAAGACCCCTTTCAACACTTCTCCGCATTGAGCTGATTTTGGATCTGCGACGCGTGTTTCCGGCACGGAGTAGCGACGCTCCGCATCCCATGGGGCGTACGTGTCACGAATCCGTAGCGCCGATTGAGAGATGAAGCCGAGGCCGCGCCATTCAAAGTAGGGACGGAGCTCGAAGACTTCAGCCATGACCTTGAGAGCGGCGCAGTTGCCTTCCCAAGGGACGACGCGTTTGTACTGGTTTTCGACTTTCGCTTCGCCGGCCTGGAGCTGCCTTAGCAGCATCACGATGGACTGAAGCAGGTCGAGCGGCTCGAAACCCGAGGTGACCACCGGCTTGCCTTCGTTGCGGGCGATCCACTCGTAGGGTCGACAGCCAATGACCGTGGAGACGTGTCCTGGTCCGATGAATCCATCCAGGCGCATATCGGGCGAGTCGAGGATGGCGCGGATGGCGGGAACGATGGTGACGTGGTTGCAAAAGACGGAAAAATTCTGAATGCCCTGTTTCTTTGCGCTCATCAACGTGAGTGCCGTGGAGGGCGCGGTGGTTTCGAATCCGATGGCAAAGAACATGACTTCTTTATCCGGATTCCTCTTGGCGATTTCGAGAGCGTCGGCGGGCGAATAGACGATGCGGACGTCAGTGCCACGCGCCTTATGTTCAAGCGGACTCCCAGTGGCGCCGGGTACACGCATCATGTCGCCGAAGGCTGTAAAGATTCGGTTGGGCTCGCGGGCGATGGCAAGGCCGTCGTCGATGCGGCCCATGGGCAGTACGCACACCGGACAGCCGGGGCCGTGGATCAGCTCGATATTCTCGGGAAGGATGTCTTTGAGGCCGAAGCGATAGATGGCGTGGGTGTGGCCGCCGCAGACTTCCATGATGCGGTAGTGGCGCGAGCGATCGCTAAGGCGGTCGATTTCCTCAGAGGCCCTCGCAATGAGTTCGGGATCGCGGAATTCATCTATGTAACGCATGGGTTGATCTCCCTGAGCTAGTTGGGTCGCGAACGCGATTCGTGGTTGTCGCTGCTTTCACGACCGAGAACGTCCGCTCCATAGCCCCGAACTTCCTCCATGGCCTGGTCGATTTCTCCAAGCATCGAAAGTAGGCGCATCTGTTCGTCAGCATCGAACTCGCTGATCTTCGACAAGGCAAAGCCAACGTGGATAAGGACCCAGTCACCCTTTATCGGCATGTCTTCGGAGAGAAGGCCCAGCTGAACTTTGCGCCGCACGCCGGCGACTTCGACGACGCCGACTTCACTTTGGCCGTCAACGAGTTCGACTATCTTTCCGGGTATTGCCAAGCACATGGCGTTTCTTCCTTTCCAAAAGGCGAGTCGGCTACGGTTCATTCCTGTTTGCGGGCGACCATTTCAAAGGAGAATTTCAATTCATCTTTCACCTTGAGTGCGCCACCGGCGACGGAGACAGGCTTGATGCCGTAGTCGGACTGTTTCAGTGTGAACTCGCCGGACGAGCGCAGCATCTCATCAAATAGTGCGATTCGCGCCGTGACGGATTGGTTGTGAGTCGTACCGTGAAAGCTCAGCGCGCCCAGCAGGACGGCAGAATAGAGAGATCCTCCAAGATGGGTTACGGTGACGGCAGGGGCCTCGTAGATGATGTCCGGATACCTGGCGGATTCAAGCACTTGTTCATTCATGGCGAGTTCGATTTCGCGACGATCCTTGTCGCTAATGTCATCGAGGACGCCGAGGGAATTTGCTTTCATCGAGAGCCTGAGGTGATTGGCCTGCAGGGCTTCGGCATTAAAGTCGACCTCGCCGGTGAAGGCACGAATGCCGATTCTGGGGTTGTGGCCCATGGCAGACAGAATGCCTGATGCAAACGCCTGCACCGTGAATCGACTGGCCCTTGCATCGACGACGTAATGTACGAGAGTGGCTTTGGCAGTTTCCATCTGTCCGTTCGCGATCGCTCTTTCTCCCCTTTGCGGGGAGGAAACGGGCGCCTGACGGTTGCAATTTCTGTCACATCGAACGGAGCTTGAAGTAGCGCTCCACGTCGGGGATTACGGCGGTGGCCAGGTTTCCTACTCCGAAACTCGACATGTAGCGGCGAATGCTGGGATTGGAAAGAATCAACCCCGCCCCGAATACCACGAGTGCAACTCCGCCCAGCATGTAGAGGGTTTCTTTATTGTTGTCCGCGCCATTCGCGGCTGACTCGACTAGATCCATTGACATTTGAGCTCTCCTTTTCCGCCTTGATATTTTTCAAACGACTTCTCCCGCGAGAAGGCGCCTGATCAATGTTTCGGTCACGTTCACTGCTTCCTCGACCGCGGCCTCGACCGGTTTGCTGAGGCCCATGTATCCTTCGTGTCCGCCGAGCGACTCGGGTTCGCAGCCTACCAGGAGCACTCGACTCAGCGAGCCATTCATTGCGGCAGCCATGCGGAGCACATTCAAAGGATGCATGCTGTGCGCTTCGACGAGGCTGTCGGGCGCCGAGGCGATTTCGTTGCGGTCGGGCTCGACCACGGAAACCGCTCCCGGCGTCTGGCCATGGGGAAATGCGTCGATGAGGATCGTGGTTTCGTAGTTGTCCTGCAGGGCATAGGCAAGGTCGAGGCCCCGAATCCCAAAGTCGACGACGCGCGCCTCTGCCGGGAGACTGCGGCTCATGAGGCGGCGCACAACCTCGACGCCAAACGCGTCGTCACCCAGAAAGATGTTGCCGATGCCGGCGACGAGAATCTTCGGCTTGACGGCTCTGGCGATGGAAGCGACTTCTTCCGCGGCGATCGGGTCCTGAGGGAGGGGTTCCACTTCGGCGGGCGTGAAGAAGAAGCGATGGCCGGGCTGGCGCATCATGCCGAGGTCTCGGCCGGGGTCGACTTCAATGACGACGCAGACATGCTGCGCACCTTCGTAGTCCTCTTCGATGCTTTCGATGATCGCGGTCTGACCGCGCAGTGCGATGTCGAGGATATCGCCGCCTTCTTTGGGACGCAGGCGCACACGGTCGCCGACCCTTATTGCGATGCCCTCAATCTCAACGTGATCAAGACCGCCTCTCTTGTCTTCGAGGAGATTCCATTCCCATTCGTTCATTGGGTCTCCCCTTTCACAGGAGCGAGGCCGCGCAGGACGCCGTGCAACTTTGCGAATTGCTCTTCGGGCATCTGCTCAGTGCGTTCGAGGATGCCGCGAGTGCGATCGTCGGATTGGCGCATCTCACGTTTTTCCTCTTCGGTGAGAGTGAGAATGCGCAGCGAAAGAATCTCATCGATCTCGGTCGAATCGAAAAGATTGCCGGCGCTCTCAGGGGCAATCTGCGGGTGGTCGTAGAGGATGATGGGAGACGAGAGCACTGCATCTGCATTGTCGGTTGCGAGCACAGGCCATGTGCCGAGGTTCTGACATTGCGCGACTTGTTCTTCGAAGCCCGCGGGAGGCTCGAGCAAGGAGAGGAACTCGCCATTCTCGACGCCGAGGATGGTGTGAGCCGATACAAGGGAATAAAGAAGGACTGATTCGCGCGAGGCGCCGGATGAAGGATTGCAGGTGGTGCCGTCGAGATTCTCAACCTGCACGGTAATCCTCACAACCTCATCGTGACTGCTAAGGGATCGAATTTCTACGGATCCGTTGAGGTCCTTCCATTCGCGGATAACGGCGCCAGCGGGTTTTCCATGTTCGTCGCGAAGATAGTCGATGCTCTTTCCTGCTGGAAAGTCGAACAACAGCGGAGACATGGTGGCGAAGTCTACCGGGTCGAGGTCGACGTAGGACAACTCGCGTTCGACCGCTTCTTGCCACGGTTGATAGACGCGGCCGGCGAGTTCGAGCCGATCGACGAATTCGAGCGCGGGTTCCGCGGACTCCGGTGGGATCGCGGACGGGGAAACGAGCTTTGCAATGGAACGCTGCACGATGTGCAGGAAGCGGATTTTAATGGTGAGGCGTGTAGACGAGCCTGTTTTCAGCAGGCATTCGGTTTGCATGCTGCACCGGTCGGAAGCAAATTGCCGATCGCACCAGGATGGTGGGTAGAGAACGCCGAAGTTCCAGCGCTGCTGGTTTTTGACCGACGAAGGCCGATAGGGATAGAGCATGTATCCCTCGTAAAGGATGGCTTCGGCGATTCTCTCCACTCGGTCAAGATTCACAAGTTCACCTCTACCTCATCGGCGAGCATGCGCTCCAGCGCCTGCTCCCAATTGAGAAGGCCATGCTGCATCTTGTAGCGATAGACGCGCTCGAAGACATCCTTGTGCAGGTTGATCCAAACGCTGTTGGGGTAGTAGGAGTCCATCATGTCGTGCCAGAGTTTTACGGAAAGTTTGCACCGAGCTTCCATTTCCCACGAAATGGGCGCAACCTGCAAAGGGCTATCCGGAGGAGCGTAGAAGACGGTTCCGCTGAAGAGAAACAATAAGGGAATGTCTCCGTCAGTGAGCCCCGCGAAATACTTGGTCGCAGCGACGTTGAAGTCGAAGGAGCAAGGGACTTGCATATCGATTACGGTCTCCTTGCCTGCGAATGCCGGTACCACGAGGTTAACGTGCGTCCAGAGAAGGCTGCGGAGGGTGGTGTTCCAGCGATCGGGTTGACCGAAGAGGTCAAGCATCCGCTCTTGCTCGCCGGCAGTGTAGCCGCGGCGCGTGGTCTCGATCTGAATCTGGCAGCGGAGGGCGATGGTGTGGATCGCTTCATCAGGTACGGAATTCTTGATCTGCAATTGGAACGCGAGCATGGGGACGGCGGCGAAGGGAACGACACTGGCCGAGCGAACCTGAAAGTTAAGATCAGGCATTGACGCCCCCGCGGACCACTTCGGATTTGGAGCGTAGCTCTGCGAAGAAGCGACCGACTTCGGCCCAGACTTCGGCGCCGCCGGAAAGGCCCTTCCAATGTGTTCGAATCAAGCCGACCAGCTTGTAGCACTCGTCGATGGGTGCGATGTAGTACTCGGCTTCTCTTAATCCATGTGCGTGGCCGACGCGATTCACGAGCAAGGCTTCGACGTCGGGCTTGAGTTGATGCAGCGGCGGATTTTGCTCCGCAATTCCCGCCCATGCGTCGAGGGGCAGCAGGGATTCGACAGCGCCGGCAGGACTTGGATAGAGCGCGACCATTCTCCCTTCAAGACTGGAGCGGAAGAGGAAAGCCATGTTGATCGGAATCATCAGGCTTTCCCATAGGCCATCGGTCATTTCGAAGTTGGGCACGTATTGGGAACTGCGGGATACGCGCCTATATTTTGAATTCTCAAGTCCGTCAAAGAGCAAAGCGCAGGCATCGCAGGCGCAGAGAATCCGGCGGCCGGCGAGTTCCACAAGATGGGGATGGTCATGATGCAAATCGGAACTGCAGAGCTCGCAGTGCTCGACTGCTCGCGAAGCCGCACGGCGCGAACGGGTGAATTGGCGGAGAACGCCAAATGCCTGCTCGAATCCGAGCGTGGATCCCTCAGGCATGGCTAACCCCTTCTTGGATGATTGGCGATCTCAATCGGCGCCCTCCGTCTGGCGTGCGGGAACGTTGTGAGCCGCGGCCAGGAGGCCGTGGCCCATCAAGGTTTCGAGTGCAACAAAGCCGGAAGGCGAAGGTTCTTCAAGTCCGAGGATCTCAAGCGAAGCGACGTCAGGTGCGAGTTCGTATATGCCCTCTTCAACAATCGCGCGCACGTCTTTTGCGGAGGAGCCGCAACTGTGGCCGTTGGTGGTGACGCGTATCTGCACTGCTCCTGCATCGATGCGGGTGAGATCGGCGCCGCAGGAGACCTTGCGGAGACGAGGGCGCATTCGCTCCATGGCTTTGTTCACGCGGGTTTCGAGATCATCGGGATGCAGCGAGTAGAGCAGAAGGAGGCTGCTGGTGATCGTATCGCGGGCCAGTTCGTCGATGATTGCGGCGCCAGTGCCGCTGCTTTCAAAGGCGATCTCCATGATTCTTTCGAGGCCCGCTCCATGCACTTCCATCAGGAGGTGCACGAGCTCTTTACACGCTGTCTTTTGCGGGCTTTCCGGCATCCCGTCGAACTGCGTGATGAGTTCGCCGAGTTGTCGAACCTGATCCTGGAATTCGCTGCCGGTCGCCACACGCCTCCTAATAACGCGAATCAAGTGACGTTCCGGGGATCAATCACGCCTTTGGTCCCACATATGATCCCCGGCTCATACCTCTGAATGAATCCCATCAATGGCCTCAATAGCCGACGTCGGAGCCGACGCCGAACATCGGCGAGTGGTGGGTTTCGAGCACTTTTCCGTTGCCCAGGTACATGTGGACGCCGCAGGGCAGGCAGGGATCGAAGCTGCGCACGGCGCGCATGATGTCAATGCCCTTGAATTTATCCGGCCCATTTTCTTCGAAGATCGGCGTATTCTGCACCGCATCTTCATACGGACCGGGAGTGCCATAGATATCGCGGGGGTTGGCATTCCAGGGGGTTGGAGGATAGGGATGGTAGTTGGCGATCTTGTGATCCTTGATCACGACATGGTGCGATAGAACGCCGCGCACTGCCTCGTGGAAGCCGCAACCGATGGCTTCTTCGGGGACTTTGAAGTCGTTCCATGTCCGAGTGCGGCCGGCGTGCAACTCAGCCAGGGCCTGCTCGGCGAAGTAGAGTGCAGCCGCCGCAGCGTAGGCCTGGAAGTAGGTACGGGCGCGATCGCGTTCGATGGCGTTGCTCCACTTGGGGATGTGCCACTCGAACTCGGTTTCAGGGAGCGACACGGTCTTGGGTAGATAGATTTTTACACTGTGGCCTGTAGCTTTGATGTAGCCGATGTCGACGATGCCAGCGAGCGCCGTGGCCCAGAAGCGCGCGATAGGGCCGCCGCCGGTATCGAGCGCGAGATAGTCGCCAGTGCGTTTGTCGTACCAGCGTGGCGACATGACCCAGGTGTACTTGTCTTTGAAGTCGCGTTTCTGGGGCTTGGGGAGGGTGCTTTGATTCCACGGATGGCGCTGGTCGACGGGGTTGCCGAGCGGATCCTTCGCGACAAAGGTCTGAGAGTTCTGCCAGTCATCGTAGTAGGAGCTGCCGAGCAGAATGCGGATGTTGAGGTTAATGTCGACGAGGTCGTGAGTCACCAGTTTGCCGTCGACGATCACACCCGGCGTGACATACATAGCACTACCCCACTCCGACATGTTCTTGTAGGTGTAGTCGCAAACCTCGGGATTATTGAACGATCCCCAGCAGCCGAGAAGAATGCGGCGACGCCCGACTTCTTCGTAGCCCGGCATAGCTTCGTAAATGAAGTCAAAAAGGTCGTCGTGGAGGGGAACCACCTTTTTCATGAATTCGACGTACTTCATGAGGCGGACAATGTAGTCGGTGAAAAGCTGAACGGTAGGCACCGTGCCGACACCGCCGGGGTACAGAGTGGACGGGTGGACGTGGCGTCCTTCCATGAGGCAGAACATTTCCCGGGTCATGCGGCTGACTTGCAGTGCTTCGACATAGAAGGAACCGGTGAAGGGGTTGAGCGCCCTCATAATGTCGCCGATGGTCCTAAAGCCGTGCAATTCCGCGTGAGGTGATGCGGTCTTTTCAGCTTTCTCCCATACGCCGGGATTGGTTTCCTTGACCATCTTCTCGCAGAAGTCGACGCCGACCAGATTGTCCTGAAAGATGTTGTGATCGAACATGTATTCGGCGGCTTCGCCGAGATTCACAATCCATTCAGCCATGGCGGGAGGCCGCACGCCGAATGCCATGTTCTGCGCGTAGGTTGCACAGGTTGCGTGGTTGTCGCCACAGATGCCGCAGATACGGCTGGTGATGAAGTGGGCGTCGCGGGGATCTTTGCCCTTCATGAAAATGCTGTACCCACGGAAGATGGAAGAAGTGCTGTGACACTCTGCAACTTTGCGCTTGCCGAAGTCGATCTTGGTGAAGATGCCGAGGCTGCCAACGATCCGGGTGATCGGATCCCAGTTCATCTCTACTAACTGGCTTTTTCCAGTGGCTTCTTCCGCACGCGTGGTGGTAATCGTCGCCATCGTTTTCTCTCCTTCTAGTGCACTTGTTAGTAGGAATTGGAATGGTAGCCGGTGGTGAGTTCCGCACGCGGGTGCCGCCACTTTGGCTCTTTGTTGACGGTCGCCTGGGTCATGCTTCGCAGGGACCGCATTGCCTTGCCGTAGGCACCGACGGCGGTTGTGGAGATCCTGGCGCCGGGAGGTTCGTCCATGAAGGGCATGAACTTGTCGGGAAACCCCGGCATGGTGCAGCCAATGCAGATTCCGCCGACGTTCGGGCAGCCACCGATGCCGGCCATCCATCCGCGCTTCGGCACGTTACAGTTCACAACAGGGCCCCAGCAGCCAAGCTTGACGATGCACTTGGGAGATCCATAGCTGGTGGCGAAGTCGCCCTGCTCGTAGTAACCGGCGCGGTCACAGCCATCATGGACAGTGCGGCCGAAGAGCCATGTGGGGCGTAACTGTTCATCAAGGGGAATCATCGGCGCGAGACCTGCAACCTGGTAAAGCAGGTAGAGCACCGTCTCCATGAAGTTGTCGGGCTGCACCGGGCACCCTGGAACGTTCACGATGGGCAGACCGGCCTTGGACTTCCAATCCCATCCGAGGTAGTCAGCCAACCCCATACAGCCGGTTGGATTTCCCTGCATGGCATGGATGCCGCCATAGGTGGCGCAAGTTCCGCATGCGACAACGGCCAGAGCCCTGGGGGTGAGGCGATCTATCCACTCGTTGGTGGTGATAGGCTGGCCTGTGTGCGGATCGGTTCCCAGACCCGCCCAGTAACCCTCCTTTTTGATTTTCTCGTTGGGTATTGAGCCCTCGACGACGAGGACAAACGGATCGAGCCGTCCCGCTTCCGCCTCGTACCAGAACTTGAGGAAGTCATCGCCGTTTTCGTAGGCGAGAACAGGATTGTGAAGGTGAACTTTGGGCAGACCGGGAATTGCACCAAGGAGCACATCTTCAATGCTCGGCTGGGTGGCCGCCGTAATGGAGACAGAGTCTCCATCACAACCCAGGCCGGCTGTGATCCACAAAATGTGAAGTTCGGCAACAGCAGGTTTTTTTTGGGTCACTCGACCATAGGGAGCAGCTTGTGCGGTCATGATCCGGGATCTCCTTCTGGGAACGCTGGCTGGTCTTGCCTTGTTCAACTGCAGCGAACGGCGAGCGAGTGAAGAACACTCACCCTCCCTAGAAATTCGCAACGCAAGCGCAGACGCGAACGAGCGCCAAGGAACTGAAATGGCGCGGGCGCTGAGCAGAAGACTCGCCGGGACGCGCGCTGCTGCGGATTATCGGGTTGGAGCCGACCTCTCTGGAGCATGTTTGAATCCCGCGTCAGGGTCTCTCGTCTCGCTTGACACCTATTGAGTTGCAATCGTCAAGCCTGGGGTTATCTCGACAAAAGACGGGGAAGGCGCTTTCATCAAACGTCGTAATGCAAACAGAGTCGGTGAAGGAGCCGCAAGCGGGACGGACCCTATTCTCGCTTCGTACTTTGTCTCGGGGCGAGATCGGGGAATCCCTGATCTCGCTGAAAACGGCCCGATGAAGGGTCTATGCGGACTTTTCGCTGATCTTCCACTGGATGGCGTGCTGGATCAGTTCGCGGCCGCTGCGGAGGGAGAACTTCTCCTTGATGTGGGCCTGATAGGTCTCCACTGTCTTAACGCTGAGGTGGAGTTCCTCGGCGATCTCGCGGGTGGCGCGGCCTTCACCGATCAAGCGAAAAACCTCCAGCTCCCGATCGGAAAGCGAGGCGATGCGGGACTGGACCATTGAGGGCGCGCCGCCTATATGTTGTTGCAGCATTTTGTTAGACATGTGGTCGCTCAGATAGACCTCGCCGTTGAGGATGCGGCGGAGAGCTATGAGCACCTTCTCGGTAGCCTCCTGCTTCATGATGTAGCCGTTGGCGCGGGCGCGCAGGGCACGTTCCGCGTAGATGGCCTCATCGTGCATGGAGAGAATGAGCACTGGAAGGTCAGGGTGGGAGACGCGAATGTTCTTGAGCAGTTCAAGTCCGTCGGGACCAGAAAGGGAAATGTCGAGAATCATGATATCCGGCTGCAAATGCGCGATGGCCTGCATCGCGGCGCGTGCTTCTTCGGCTTCACCGCAGACCTGCATATCCTGCTGCTGGTTGATCAGGAGCGCAAGCCCCTGCCGCATGAGAGGATGATCGTCGACAACAAGGACGGTCTTCCGGGCCGTCTGAACGGGCCTGTCAAGAATGAGATTCGTCGTCATTGGCTTTTCCCTTCAGGCGAGCGTATGGCATAGGGAAATATGCACCTGACGCACGTCCCCAGCGGCGTCCTGGGCCGGACTTCCAGCCTTCCGCCGATCATCCCCGCTCGATAGCTCATGATGTGCAGCCCCATCCCGTGGTCGGTGAGGCGGTTTTCTGAGATACCTGTTCCGTCGTCATTGATGATCAGCGTGCCCCATCCGTTTTCGGCGAACAGGCGGATGAGAATGCTGCGCGCGTGCCCGTGCTTGATGGCGTTGTTCACGGCTTCCTGCGCGATGTGGTAGAGGTGCGTAGCCATGGCGTCGTCGTGGATCAGCACCGCGGTCTCACATTCGAAGCGGCACGAAATCCCGAAGAGGTCCTCAACTTCTGCTGCCCGGAGCTGGAGTGCCGACATCAATCCCTGAGAGTCGGAGACCACGGGCAAAAGGCCGCGTGCCAGCTCGCGTGTCTTGTGGATTGCCTCGTTCACCAGTTTGACGAGTTTGGCGGCATCAGCGGCGTCGGCCATCTGCATTTCAGCAAGCTTGGCCTCGTGGACCTTGGCCATGAAGGCGATTCCAGTGAGGTGCTGTCCCAGCCCGTCGTGCAGATCCTGGCCGATGCGCCGTTGCTCGCGAGCGCTGATCTCGAGGAGCGCTCTCTCGAGCTGTTCGCGTTCGGTAATATCGATGCCCGTAGCAATGATGTAGTTGGGCGTGCCGTCGCTGCCAGGCAGCAGGGAGCAGGACCATGCAATGAGACGGCGTGTGCCGTGCCGCGTGATCCAATGGCTCTGAAAGTCCTGCGGCAAAAGGTTTGCGCTCAACTGGGAAAGAACGGATCGCGCGCGTTCAACTTCTTCAGTCTGGTGAAAGAAATCCCAGATATGTCGACCGCGGACATCGCCGAGGGCATATCCCGTTGTGAGTTCGCATGCGCGATTGAATCGGACGATGCTGCCTTCGGGATTGAGGACGGTTACCAGAGCGCCGACAGTATCGAGAATTGCCGAGACAACGTTGCGCTCCTGCTGAAGGGCTCGCTCAGTGTCTTTCAAGTCAGAGATGTCGAATGCCACCCCATGAATGAACCAGGGTGATCCATCGGGGCGGCGCACCATGCGGGCATCGCAATGGAACCAGACCACACTTCCGTCGCGCGCCATCACGCGATAGGAAGAGCGCAGAGGCTTGCCAGAGAGAAACATGCTGGCAGCTTCAATGCTCCAGCGCTGCTTGTCGTCAGGATGAATCCGCGCATACCAGCGAACGGGATCTTCGAGCCACTCTTCGCGGGAGTATCCGAGTGAGGCCTCGATTTCAGGGCTGACGTAGGCCTCGCTTACCCCGCGGTCAAGATAAGCCATGAAGACGACGGCCGGAACCTGCTCAAGCAATGCGCGGTAACGAGCTTCGAGGTTCGAAGAGGGCAGATCTTCGGATGGGGAGGCGGCATCGGAAGCTGTTACTGACCCGCTCGATGCAGCGAATACGCCGGCCAACTCCAACAGGAGGGCTTCCGCCTCACCCAGATCCGGAAGGGAACGGACTTTGTCCCACTCTGCCTCGCGCTGCGGGGAGCGGTCTTCCCATTCAGTTTGCGCGAGCAGTGCCATAGGTTAGCTCCCGTTCAAAGCGAAATCGACCTCTTACTTTGGATGTAATTCCGTGACGTCATGGACAGATTGCTGCCCGCGCCAGCTGGGAATCTTGTTGAGCGATGCCTGGGTGAACTTGCGGAGCGCGTGAATGGCCCGACCATAGGTTTGGACGGCGGCCGAGGAAAGCAGTGATCCGGGGGGCTGATTCATGAAGGGCATGAACTTGTCGGGGAAGCCGGGCATCGTGCAGCCGATGCAGATTCCGCCGACGTTCGGGCAGCCTCCAATGCCGCCCATCCACCCGCGCTTGCCCACATTGCACTGAACGACCGGGCCCCAGCAGCCGAGCTTCACGATGCAAAGGGGAGAACCGTATTCCTCAGCAAACTGGGCCTGTTCGTAGTAGCCACCGCGGTCGCACCCTTCGTGGACTGTGCTTGCGAAGAGCCAGGTGGGGCGGAGTGCTTCGTCCAGAGGGATCATGGGTGCGCGGCCTGCGGCCATGTACAGCAGGTAGAGCATAGTCTCCATGAAGTTATCGGGCTGCACAGGACATCCCGGCACGCAAACGATTGGGATCTGTGCGGTAGACTGCCATTTCCATCCCAGGTAGTCCGGAAGTCCCATGCACCCGGTGGGATTGCCTTCCATGGCGTGGATGCCACCATAGGTAGCGCAAGTCCCGACGGCGATGACCGCCCAGGCACGCGGCGCTAGACGGTCAATCCATTCGCAGGTCGTAATGGGTTGACCGGTCGCGGCGTCGGTGCCGAGCGAAGCCCAGTAGCCTTCCTTCTTATTGCTTTCGTTGGGTATGGAACCCTCGACGACAAGGATGAAGGGGTCGACGCCGCCCTCAGCAGCGAGATGGAATCGGGCTAGAAATTCGTCTCCGTTTTCAAAAGAGAGGAATGGGTTATGGAAGTTCACCTTTGGGATCCAAGGCAAGCCGCCCATTACCACATCTTCGATACTCGGCTGCGTTGCCGCAGTCATGGCGATGGTGTCGCCGTCGCACCCCAGTCCCGCCGTGATCCATAGGACATCGATCTCCGCGATGGGCGGAGTTGGTTGGTTTGAGCTTGTTGGCACAGACCTCCTGCGCGACGCGCCCCCTGGGGAAAGGGGACAACACCATCTTCCACCCGGATATCGACTTAAGCAAGGAGGAATCGCGCAACAGAAACGTCTGCATTTCTTTGCAAATCGCCGTCAGAAGACGGAACGCGAGGCGGAATTCAAGCCAAATTTGAGTCTTAGGCAAGTGAGCGCAGATTCGGAAGGACTCTGCAACTTGCCTCTCTGGTTTCGCCTATGGGTTGGGTCGACTCGACAGGACCGCGGATCCGCCTGCGGCGGCTGATCTCGGGACATGCCCCAGGTACTTCGAGGAGCCCCTTTGCACGACAGACGTTGTCAACTCAACGCTTCTCGTACGGGTGGAAGATATAGTCCTTGGATTTCACTGCTTTGTGGCAGGCGTCTCCGCAGTCTGAGAAACTCTTGGGATCGGCTGTGAACTTGTCGGATGAGGGATCGTAGTTGAACACCGCATATCCCCACCCGCCAGTCTTGGGAAATCGCTTGCTGTCTTTTTCCATGACGAATGCCTGAGTGAAGACGTCAGGCACGTCGACGGCGAATTGCGCCTCGGTGCTCTTCTTCGGTTTCCACTGGAGCTTCACGATCATCGATCCATCGGGGAAAGTCTGCCCACCGCCGGGGACGCCGGCCTTGAATGCCCCGATCATGGTTGGATTGGCAACAATTACCTTGAGCACTTCGTCGGTCCGGGCGGAAGAGACAGTTGCCCAGTCCTCATATCCCTTGAAGTCGGAAAAGGCGACTCCGCTCGGCGATATCAATGAGTACTTCCCCTGCGCGCAAACGGCTCCAGCAACGGAGACGGCGAGCAATACCAGCGTCGCGGCGCCGATGTTGAAGGCGACGATGCGCTTCAGCGCGGCGCGAATCCCTAAGCGGTGTCCCAGGTGTTTCTGCGTCGCGGATCTCGAGGTGATTTCGTGCATCAGATGTTCTCCTTCATAACAGTCTTTGAACTGATCGCAATACACTTCGAACCAGTGTCATTAGGCGAGATGCGAAAGGAGAAAGCAATTGGACCAAAGTATCGACTATACCTTCGTGCAAGTCGCGCGGCAAAGAGGCCGGCAGGCCAGCTCTGCGAAGGGATTCATCATTCTGAGCGTCACCTCCAACCGATACTTAGGTATTGGCCAATACATTGGTCCAATAGATTGCGCGACGCGCTTCTGGCTCAATCAAAGCTGTAACTGATTGGTGTGGGCACTCCAAACAGTCCCTCACTACATTTAGCGGAAATCGAGGTCCCGGCAATGAGCAGTCCATCGAAGCCACAGCCGTCAACCGATAGTGTACGAGTTGGACAGCACAATTATGAGATGCCCCCACGAGAGGGGTTGAGCATCGCGCATTTTCTCACCGTGAATGACATCGAGCGATCAGCCCACTATTACGAGACCGTCTTCGGCGCCCGCATTCTGAGCCTGGGTGACGGCAACGCGCCCGGGTATCTGCAGCTCGCGAATATCTGGATGATTCTTAACGTTGGGGGTGGGCCGACGCCCGATAAGCCGACGGTAACCCTGAGCGTCCCCGACCCGAATCATATCAACAGCTTCATGAATTTCCGCGTCGCGGATATTCAAGCTTGCTATGAGTTATGGAAGAGTCGAGGAGCCGAGTTCATTACGCCGCCGATACCCAAATACGGCGAGATTCGCTGTTATATCCGCGATCCTGACGGATACATCATCGAGGTCGGACAGAGCACGGATCTGACGTACGGTTAGCGTTCGGCCCAGATGCGGCACGACTTTAAGAGGTAAAGAATGTTCGATTGGGGCCTTTGTCGCCGGTCACAAGAAGCTTGGCGTGCCCGACTCCCCTTGGGCGATCCAGGACACCAAGCGCTACCTCGAAGACTTCGATCGGATGCGAATAAACGGCAACATTCGACCAGAAGCTTTTCGATCAGATGGCGGCGCTGTACCCGCAATTGGGTAGCCAATCAGTCGTGGCTGATGTTCGGATTCCCCGGGGCATAACTCAGATCACCCGCGGTGGCCCGCCCTTTGCGCACTTTGGAAGAAGGGCTAGTTCAAATTCAGAAGAAGAGAATTCGGTTTCAAAGAGGAGAACCAAGTGACAACAAGAGGAAAAGTCTTAGTGCTGGTTTCGAGCGGGTACGGCTTACCGTTGAAAGAAGGCGGGTGCTACAGAGGAGCCGGGTATTACCTGAACGAACTGACGGTTCCGGTCCGCGCCCTCATGGAGCAAGGCTACGAAATCACTTTCGCCAACCCGAAGGGCAACACGCCGCAGCTGGATCTTCACTCCGCCGTCCCCGATTTCTTCGGCGGCAGCGAGGCCACGCTTCAGGACTATTTCAAATTCCGCGATAGCCTGACGGGGCTCAGAAATCCGACGCCCATCGCGCATGTCGTCGCATCGGGCCTGGATCAGTACGACGCTGTCTTCGTCCCCGGCGGCCACGGGCCGATGATCGATCTTCTCGACGATCCCAATGCGGGCATCGTGATGAGACACTTTCACGAGACGTCGAAGCCCACGGCCGTGCTGTGCCATGGCCCGATATCACTGCTTTCGGCGCTCCCCGATTCGAAGGAGTTCGTTGCCGCGCTGTCAGCGGGCGATGTTACTGGAGCGCAAGCAAAGGCCAAGGGTTGGATCTATGCCGGATATAAGATGACCATTTTTTCGACAGCGGAAGAGCAGCAGCGTGAGCCGCTCGAGATTCACGGCAAGGTTCTCTTTTACCCGGACGATGCGCTACGTACGGCGGGCGGCAACGTAAGTGTGGCCGCACCGTGGCAGAGCTACGTCCAGCACGATCGCGAGTTGATCTCAGGTCAGAACCCATTCTCCGATCACGCGCTTCTGAAGCTTCTTTTGCCGGCACTCGAAAGCAGAAAAGCAGCCGCTTGAGATACGCTGCTATTTCTCTTTGTGCAGAACTCGCACTGGGTACGGCGAGGTGTGGTTGCTGCTCTCCATCGTTTTTGCTGTCCTCTTGCCGCAGTTGGCTCCGGCCGAAGGGGAGGAATTGGCAGTGAATCCCTCGGTTTATCGAACTATCCAGATTGACGGCCTGTCGATTTTCTACCGGGAAGCTGGGGCGAAGAATGCGGAGACGCTTCTCCTGCTCCACGGACTTCCATCGTCGTCGCGCATGTTCGAACCGCTTTTCGCGCGGCTGTCAGACCACTATCATCTGATCGCACCCGATTATCCCGGCTTCGGACACAGTGACTGGCCGGACCCGAAGAAGTTTGCATATACCTTCGATCACATTGCCGAGGTTATGATCCACTTTACCGAGGCGCTGGGAATTTCGCGTTACACACTCTACATGCAGGACTACGGTGGCCCCGTCGGCTTCCGCATGGTCCTGGCGCATCCGGAGCGAGTGGAGGCGCTGATCGTGCAGGACGCCGTCGCTCACAACGAAGGCCTGGGAGCAAACTGGAAGACGCGCCGGGAATTCTGGGCCAATCGCGCCGCCAATGAGAGCGCATTGCGCGCCAACCTGCTGTCGCTCGAAGCCGCGCGGGCCCGGCATGCCGGAAACGATCCTGATGTAGAGCGCCATGATCCCGACCTGTGGACGGACGAATTCTATTTTCTGAATCAGCCCGGACAGGCAGAGATCCAGAGCGATCTCTTCTACGACTACCGAACCAATCTGGAGTCCTACCCGAAGTGGCAGGCCTGGATGCGCGAGAAGCAACCGCGGCTGCTGGTGATCTGGGGCAGATATGAATCATCGTTCGACCCGAGCGAGCCTGAAAGTTATCACAAAGATGTTCCGAGCGCCGAGGTCCATATCGTCGACGGCGGGCACTTCGCATTGGACACGGCTGCCGATGAGATTGCTGCCTTGGTGAAGGGCTTCATGGGGTCTTCCCCGAGGTGAAGGCTCGGTGTGCTGATCGCAAAGGTATCGCGCGAACCTCGGTACAGTTGTTTGCCCTTCCCCGTCTTGCCTGACCGGCAGGCACGAAAACGAAAGAATGGGATCGCGGACGAGCGTGGGAGGAGCATTCTCATTGTTTCAAGTACAAGGAGGAGGTGAACTATGTCGCATCACTATTCCGGGCCGAACATCGGGTTCCCTCGAGGGGACGCCCGCCTCGACTTGACCGATCTGTATGCGTTCTCGAAGCCAGGAGATCCCGGCAAGTCGATCTTTATCATGGACTTTCATCCTTCCTTTGGCCTGAACCCGCGGGGGCCCACGACTTCTGAACCCTTCGCACTGGAGGCCCGGTACGAGTTGGACATCGACACGGATGGCGACAACGTTGCTGATCTCGCTTACCAGACGCGATTTTCGCCTTCGGAGCGCTGGGGCCAGGTGGCTTCACTGCACCGCATTGAAGGTGCACAGGCGGTGGAGACGGGCGCGGGTGGGGAGGTTATTTTCGCCGAAGTGCCGGTGGCGACAGGACTAGAGGCGTGGGCAACAGAAGGCAATGACCACCGGTTCTTCGCGGGCTGGCGCAGTGATCCCTTTTTCTTCGACGTACTCGGCACGCTGAATAACATGCAGTTTACCGGCGAGGATTTTTTCGCTGACAAGGACACGTGCAGCATCGTGCTGGAAGTTCCCGATTCTGTTCTAGGGCCGAAAGAAGTTCGCCTTTGGGCCCGTACGCTGGTTCCCGCAAATAGTGTGAGCGGGGGCTGGGTCCAGGCAGACCGTGGTGGGCGGCCCAACCAAACTCCCTTCCTTACCGGTGACCAGAATGAAGCTTATCTTGCGGGCGAGCCAGCGGACGATGCGCGTTTCATCCCGGTTTTCGCGCACTCCCTGGAGCATACAGGCGGTTATGCTGCGGAGGAAGCTCGCCGCGTTGCAGAGACACTATTACCGGACCTGCTGCGCTATGATCCGAAGCGCCCCGCGCGCTTTCCAGAAAATGGCCGAGCGCTCAACGACGATGTCTGCGATCTGTTCCTGGCGATTCTCACCAACGGGAAAGTGACGAAGGATGGGGTAAGCGCTCACAGTGACCTGCTGTCCGAGTTCCCATACCTTGGCTCGCCGCATAAAGTTCGTTCTGTGGAATTGGCTCACGCCTGAGCCCGTTGAATACGGAAACTTTGAAGATGCCTCCAAAACCGCAAGGTTCGCTCTATTGAAAGGAGCTATGCTTGGGCAGTAGTGAACAAATGCCAAAGAGTTATGAGATGCCCCCGCACGAGGGGCTTACGGTCACGCATTTCATCACCGTCGCCGACATCGACAGATCGGCTGATTTTTATGAAAAGGTCTTCGGCGGCGGCGTTTTGAGCCGAGGCGACAGCAAGGGGGCATCCGGGCACATCCAGCTCGCGAATACCTGGCTGATTGTCAACAGTGGTGGCGGGCCGACACCCGACAAGCCAACGGTAACGCTTAGTGTCCCCGATCCGAATCACATCAGCAGCTTTATGAACATCCGGGTCGCGGATATCCAAGCGTGTTATGAGTTGTGGAAGAGTCGAGGAGCCAAGTTCATTACGCCGCCGATACCGAAATACGGCGAGATTCGCTGCTATATCCGCGATCCTGACGGCTATATCATCGAGGTCGGGCAGAGCACCGACCTGACCTACGGCTGACGCTCGGCCAGCATGGCGTCCACGGCTCGTGCCTACCCCGGTCAGGGATGTCCGATTCGACGGAGACAAGCATCGTGTCAAGCCCAAAGACAGTTATCGTTACCGGCGCCTCCCAAGGTATTGGCGCGGCCATCGCCAAGACGTTCTTGGCGCGCGACTATAACGTGGTGGCCACATCGCGAACCATTTCCAAGGCGGGGTACGCGTCGTCTGTCAACCTGGCACTCGTGGACGGAGACATCACTCTCGTCGAGACCGCCGTAGAGGTCACGAAGGCGGCCATCGAGCGGTTCGGCTCAATCGACCACCTGGTGAACGTTGCGGGCATCTACTTTTCGAAGCCGTTCATCGATTACACCGCCGAGGATCTTCGCAGCCTTGTTTCCATCAATCTTGAAGGGCCGGTGTTCATCACACAGCTGGCCGTGCGGCAGATGCTGGCGCAGGGCATGGGCGGCAGCGTGACCAGCATCAGCGCGGCGCTCGCTGATAACCCGATCGCCGGCGATCCGGCTGCGGTTCCGATGATGACGAAAGGGGGCATCAACGCGATCACGTTGAGTCTCGCGAACGAATACGCGAGAGAGAAGATCCGCTTCAACGCGGTTGCACCGGGCGTGGTGGACACCGCTCTGCACAAGGGCAACCTAACGCCGCGGTCGCCGATGGGCACGATCTCAAGGCCGGAGGACATCGCCGAAGCCGTCGTTTTTCTCACAGAGGCAAGTCACGTGACCGGGGAGGTGCTGCACGTGGACGATGGCGGGCACGTCGGCCGGTGGTAAGCGCCGAGCGAGCCAAGGAGACGAGTTCAGGGCACCAATAGAACTTTTCCGGACCCGCCTTTCTCTGCCACCGCTTGAGCGTCGGCCGCGTCACTTAACGGGAAAGTGCGGCCTATCGGGATTGCCAGTTTGCCATCTCGCACCGCTTCAGCCATGAACTGGAGGGTCCCCCGGTCGAAGTGCGAAAACACGTGTACCGGCCTTACTGAGGGGTACTGCGGTGCGTTCCGCGGAAGCGCTACCACTGAGGCATACGCGCCTCCCGGTTTGACCTTGGCGATCAGCTGTTCGGCGGTTTTTCCGCCCACCGTATCCGCGACAGCGTCGAGCTGCTCGAGTCTCGCAATTGCGTCGACATCGTCCGTTGCAAGCAGCCGGTCTGCGCCAAGCGTCTTAGCCGTGTCCACCTGCTTTTTCAGAACTCCTGCGATCACCGTTGCCCCGCGCGACTTCGCAGTAAAGATCGCTGAACGTCCGACGTTTCCAACACCGCCGACGACCAGAACGGTTTGTCCCGCCGTGATTTCCGTCGCAGAGAGGAGTTGGTTGCCGGTCACTGTCACAAGCGGCAGGGCTGCGGCCTGCAGCAGATCGAGGCCCTCAGGAACATCTGCGAGAACGTCTGCCTTTACCACGCACAGTTCGGCATACGTGTTGTCTGCCATAGCGAACACGCGGTTGCCGGGTCCAAAAGCTTCGACACCGGGCCCGACCTTCACCACGATCCCGGCCATATCGACCCCTATGAGGCTGGGAAAGTGCATGGGATAGAAGTCCTGGGTTAGCCCGGCACGCCGTTTGATGTCGATTGGGTTTACACTCGCGGCAGCCACGCGTACCAGCACCTCGCCGCGGCCAGGGACGGGGTCAGGATAGTCCTCGAACTTCAGCACTTCCGGACCGCCGTATTCGTGGACAACGATTGCCTTCATGATTGATCTCCGCCCTAAAGAAGCACCTACCAATTGAGCCAGAAGCTTGCCGAAGAATCTATTGGACGATGGTATCGGTCGACATCTCCGTGGTGAGCGCAACCATAAATTAATCGCAAAATCCTTAAATCCCTAAGCCTTTTGCCGGGGCGGCAGCATCACACGGTTAAAGGCCAAAGCTGGTTATCGCCCAGGATGGCGAAGCTCTGAGATTTTGGAGGACAGAATGGCTGGCACAGCTCAGGTTTCGGCTGAGGTCCTGGCGCCTCTTACCCCCGACGAACTGAAAAGGATAGATGCATACTGGCGCGCCTGTAATTACCTGTCAGGTGGAATGATCTATCTGCGCGCGAACCCCCTGTTGCGCGAGCCATTGAGGCCGGAGCAGATCAAGAATCGGCTCCTTGGCCACTGGGGGACAGACCCCGGGCAGTCTCTGATCTGGGTTCACCTGAACCGGCTCATCAAGAAGTATGACCTGAATGTCATGTACATCGCGGGCCCGGGGCATGGCGCACCGGCGACGCTCGCCAACTGCTACCTTGAAGGCCACTACTCCGAGATCTATCCGGACAAGAGCCGTGACGAAGCCGGCATGCTCAAGTTCTTCCAGCAGTTTTCATTTCCCGGGGGGATCGGCTCGCACTGTACGCCGGAGACGCCCGGTTCGATTCATGAAGGCGGGGAGCTTGGGTATTCTATCTCGCATGCATACGGAGCGGCTTTTGACAATTCTGACCTCATCGTTGCCGTTGCAGTGGGAGACGGAGAAGCTGAATCCGGTCCACTCGCTACTTCCTGGCACTCGAACAAGTTCCTGAATCCCATTCGCGATGGGGCTGTCCTGCCGGTGTTGCATCTCAACGGCTATAAGATCTCAAATCCCACGGTTCTTGCCCGGATTCCGCGCGACGAGCTCGAGGCATTGCTGATCGGATACGGCCATAAGCCCTACTTCGTCGAGGGCGACGACCCGGCCGACATGCATCAGAAAATGGCTTCGACACTGGAGCAGTGTGTGCTGGAAATTCGTTCGATGCAACAGCATGCCCGCTCTGCAGGCGATGCCACGCGCCCGCGCTGGCCGATGATTGTGCTCAACTCTCCTAAAGGATGGACGGGACCTAAGTTCGTAGACGGCCACAAAGTAGAGGGTACGTGGCGTGCGCACCAGGTGCCGGTGCTCGACCCGGAGACGAACAATGAGCACTTGAAGATCGTCGAAGACTGGCTGCGCAGCTACAAGCCCGAAGAGTTATTCGATGCCGATGGAAGGCTGATCGCAGAACTCGAAGACCTTGCGCCCTCCGGCGATCGCCGCATCTCGGCTAATCCGCATGCAAACGGTGGACTGCTGCGGAAGGAGCTTGAAATGCCGGACTTCCGCGATTATGCCGTTGAGGTGAAGGCGCCGGGCGCGGACTACGCGCAACCCACCGACGTGCTGGCGCACTTTCTGGCCGAGGTAATGCGCCGTAACATGAGTTCCTTCCGAGTGTTTGGACCTGACGAGACTGCGTCGAACAGACTCACGGCGATCTACGCCGCGTCGAAGAAGACCTGGTTAGCCGAATTCAAGCCGGACGACGCGGATGGCGGAGAACTCGATGTTTCCGGCCGCGTGATGGAGATGCTGAGCGAGCACACCCTCGAAGGCTGGTTTGAAGGTTACGTCCTGACTGGCCGCTACGGTTTTTTCTCAAGTTACGAAGCGTTCATTCATATCATCGATTCGATGTTCAACCAGCACGCCAAGTGGCTGGAGAAGTCAAAGATGGAACTCGATTGGCGAGCGCCGGTGCCTTCGATCAACATTCTTCTGACATCTTTGGTATGGCGGCAGGATCACAATGGCTTTACGCACCAGGATCCTGGATTCCTAGACGTGGTGACCAACAAGAGTCCGAACGTGGTGCGGATCTACTTGCCGCCAGATGCCAACTGCCTGCTCAGCGTGACGGATCACTGCCTTCGGTCGAGGGACTACGTCAACGTCATCGTCGCCGATAAGCAGGAGCATCTTCAATACCTGACCATGGAAGATGCGGTTACCCACTGCACCAAGGGCATTGGCATTTGGGACTGGGCGTCGAGCGACGATGGCGAGGACCCCGACGTCGTGATGGCTTGTGCCGGCGACATTCCAACCATGGAATCGCTTGCCGCGGTTACGATCCTGAGGGAGCATTTTCCCGATTTGAAGATACGCTTCGTGAATGTTGTCGACCTCTTCCGACTGATGCCTGACTCCGAACATCCGCATGGGCTCTCCGATCGGGACTTTGACTCTTTATTCACCACCGACAAGCCGGTGATCTTTAACTTCCATTCCTATGCTTCGCTCATTCACAAACTTACTTATAGGCGCACGAATCACGACAACATTCATGTTCGCGGGTACAAGGAAAAGGGCAGCATCAACACCCCGCTCGAACTTGCGATCCTCAACCAGATTGATCGATACGATCTGGCGATCGACGTCATCGACCGTGTTCAACGTCTGCACTCTGCCGGCGCCCACTTTAAAGAGTGGTTGAAGGGCCAAATTATCGAGAGCATTCAGTATGCTCATGCCGAAGGAATTGACAAAAAGGAGATTCGAAACTGGAAGTGGCCAGGATAGGCATGGCACACCAGCCGCTGAGAACACGCGGAACCACCGCGTTGAGTAAGCCAGAGCATTTTGCCTGCGCGGCTTCTCAGCTTTCAGCTCTACGTTCGCGCGTCAGGGCAGCCTTGGCAGCAGCCTCTTTACGATGCTCTTGAGGATGAACGCCCAGATCGTGCCAGGATGTTTCCGCGAGGTTGACACCGTAGTAGTTGGCGGCTTTCTCGATGTTAGCGAATGCCAAGGCCCGGTCGGCATCGGAGACTTCGATGACTTGATCGAAACGCGCGACAGCGTTTCGCACATGTTGCGCATCGGTCAGTGGTTCTTTGCGCTGCCTTGGAAATGCGTAGACGCTGTCCGGCAGGTCGGTCTGGGTTGTGAGGTGTCCATGTTTCTCGTGGGGTTTCCAGGTTGCTTCCGGCATGCTTCCTCCTCCTGTTCGACGAGCGGCAGGATCGCCGCAGTGCTGTGTGCATTGAACCTCAGGGCGCTACGTTCAATCAATTGGACGATGGTATTGGAACGACCCTGGGATTGAGCCGGTGGATAGGAAGCGGGTAGTGGATTCCGGATCGATACTTTGGTCTCGGTCGATACGTTGGTTCAGTAGATTCGCGGAGGAGGCTTTGGCCTAATTCGGGCAGGTGAGGTGGATTGGAGGGGTGATGAGCACTGTTATCGCTGCCTGTCGCATCCAGCGTGAACGATCAGGGTTGAGGCAAAGCGTTGCCACCGGTAACGGGAGCACCGGGATCGGGCCCCTGCTGAAGGAGATCAGAGAACGACTGCAGGGCCGAGGGCTCGGCGATGCGGATGTCGCCATGCTGGCGAGGCTGTTGCGGGAAGCAGAGCACATAGCGGCAAACACCGACCTGCTCGTTAGAAGTGCCGCCCATCGGTTTTGCACGCCGTCTTCATCGCTCCCCGTCCGTTCCGCAGCGAGCCCGAAGGTGCCAAAGACGGCGTGAACTGCCTGGAAGAGCAAGCAAAGTGCAGAGCGTGAAATTGGATACAGCGAGGAGAAGATATGCCAGCTACGCAAGCATTTTCCGGAAGCGATCAGGTAACTGAAACCGGCGCCGGGACAGCAGACCTGAAGCTCGAGGTAATCGTGATTCCTGTCAACGACGTTGAACGCTCCAAGAGGTTTTACGCCAAGCTGGGATGGCGACTCGACGCGGACTTCTCCTTCGATAACGGCTTTCGCGTCGTTCAAGTCACGCCCCCGGGGTCAGGTTGCTCGGTTCAGTTTGGCACGAAGATGACATCGGCCGCGCCGGGATCGGTTCAAGGGTCGTACCTAATCGCCCCAGATATTGCGGCTGCGCGAAACGCCCTTGTCGCACGCGGTATCGATGTGAGCGAGGTGTTCCATCCCGGAAGGCCGGGCGCGCAGTTTCAAATCGACGGCGCCAGTCGCATGGGCGGACCGGAACCTAGCCATGCCAGCTACGGTTCGTTCGCCACGTTTCGCGATCCTGACGGCAACGGATGGCTGCTGCAGGAAGTCACGACGAGGCTTCCCGGACGGGGATTCAGCAATCTGGACGTCGCAACCTTGGCCGAACTCTTACGAGACGCTGAACAACATCACGCCGAATACGAACGCACTGCTCCGAAGCACCAATGGTCAGAATGGTACGCTGCCTACATTGTGGCGCGTCAGGACGGCAAGAGCCCGGAAGAGGCATCCGCTGCAGGCAAGACCCACATTGAGGGATCGCGTTGACCACCGCAGCGAGTCATTTCGATGCGATCATTATCGGCACCGGGCAGGCGGGCCCGCCCATGGCGGCGCGGTTTTCGGCTGCCGGCAAGACGGTCGCGATTATCGAGCGCGATAAATTTGGCGGAACGTGCGTGAACACGGGCTGCACCCCAACCAAGACCTTGGTAGCCAGCGCCTACGCTATCCATGTTGCCCGGCGAGGTGCCGAATACGGCTTCGCAATTGATGATCTGCGCGTCAATGCGAAGCAAGTCAAGGCGCGTAAGGATGCGGCGTCCACGAGGTCGAGCAAGGGGGTAGAGGAGTGGCTGCGGGGGATGGCAAAGTGCACGGTCATTGAGGGCCATGCGCGCTTTCAGTCGGCGAATACGGTTATCGTAAACGGGGAAGTGCTAGAGGCCGACAAGATCTTCATCAATGTTGGCGGGCGTGCTCGCATTCCGGACATGCCCGGGGTTGATCATGTCCCATTTCTGACCAACTCATCGATGATGGATCTCGATCTCGTGCCGGGGCATTTGATCATTGTCGGCGGAAGTTATGTCGGCCTGGAGTTTGCCCAGATCTATCGCCGCTTTGGGAGCGAAGTCACGATTGTGGAAATGGGACCTCGCCTGATTGGACGCGAGGATGGAGACGTTTCTGACGCCGTGCGTGAAATTCTGCAGGCCGAGGGCATAAACATTCGCCTGAACGCGAAGTGTATCGCGCTGGCGAAGCATGATGGTGGCGTTGTCGTGGGCCTGACTTGCGAAGAAGGCCCGCCAGAAGTCATTGGCACACATGTTCTTCTGGCCGTGGGACGGGTACCGAACACGAGCGACCTGGGGCTGGACCATGCTGAGGTTGCCGTCGACGAGCGCGGTTACATTACGGTTGATGATCAACTGCAGACAAACGTGCCCGGCATTTGGGCGCTGGGAGACTGCAACGGCCGCGGTGCCTTCACCCATACCTCTTATAACGACTACGAGATCGTTGCCGACAATCTTTTCAATGGCGATCGTCGCCGGGTTTCGGACCGGATCCAGGCCTACGCACTGTATGTTGACCCGCCGCTCGGGCGATGCGGCATGACTGACGCAGAGATTCGAAGATCCGGGCGCGCCGCGCTTGCCGTGAAGTATCCCATGAGCCTAGTGAGCCGGGCCTATGAAAAAGCTGAGACACAAGGGTTCATGAAGATTTGCGTCGATGCAGAAACGAAACAGATTCTAGGAGCTGCGATTCTCGGGGTCGGAGGCGATGAAGTCATTCACGTTCTGCTGGACGTGATGTATGCCAAGGCGCCATGCACAGTCATCCAGCGCGCGATGCACATTCATCCAACGGTCGCAGAGTTTCTGCCGTTCGTGCTCGGCAAGCTGGAGCCATTTGTTTAGGTGTGAAGATATCGGCAGGACGGATGACGATCGCGCGGGGAATGACGGAAATCATGCGTCGGAGCCGCCAGGGTCCGCTGCCGGAAGCCACACTTGAAAGCGAGTATCTCCCGGCTGCGAGCTGACCTGAATGCTTCCGCCATGCTTTCTCACGATGGTTTGCGCAGTATTCAGGCCGAGGCCCGTTCCCTCACCGATGCCCTTGGTGGTGAAAAAAGGATCAAAGATGTGAGGCGCTATTTCGGGGGGAATACCGGGGCCGTTATCGCCGATTTCAACCACAGCATAGCGATCTTCGCGGAAAGTCTGGAACCGCAGTTCGCCGCGGCCGAGCATAGCTTCGATGGCGTTCTGAATGATATTGGTCCAGACCTGGCTGAGTTCGGCGCCCACCGCATTCACAAGAAGCGAACCCGGCTGAAATGCGCGCACCACCCGAATTCCCGGTTGCAGAAGGTGGCTTAGGGCGCCGAGCGTAGCTTCGAGGCTTTGTACAATATCGACGCTTTGCGTCGGGGCCTGATCCATATAGGTATATTCCTTCATCATGCGAACCAGATCAGATATCCGCTTTGTTGCGCTCTGAACAGTGCCGAGCAGAGCGGATAGTTCGGCGCTCGCTGCAATCCGAACTAACGCGGTGCGCGCAGTGCCTGGATCGACATCGGTTAACAGGGAAGTGAGCGTGTCATCGGTCATGCCGGCTTCTGCCAGCGCAGCGGAAAGTTCCCACGGTTTCGCATAGCCATGGCGTTCCAAAATTGATCCCAGACGCTGTTCGAGGTCGGCGAGAGCGAGCCCATCCAAACTGAGACCTTCAGATTGCAGCAGGCAAGTTTCCAGCGCCTCGATTCGAGTTTTCTCAGAGTCTTCGATCGGCCTTCGCCACAATTCGGCGTTCGCCTTTCCCAGCCTGGCAAGGGCGTCGCGCATCCGGTCGGCAGCGCGTGTCGCGGCGGATGCAGGATTGTTCAATTCGTGGGCTAGTCCGGCTGCCAGTTTGCCGAGCGACACTAAACGGTCGCGCTGTTGCTCGATTCGGGTCCCTTCGCGAATTCTTTCCGACATCATGGCGACTAATCTCGCCGTCAATTCCGGCATCTTGTGGATGAGTTCCGGATGAAGGGTGGCAGGGAACCTGAGCAAGCGGCCATCCGTTTCGGCGCGTCCCGTCACAGTGAATTGCTTCATCCTGGAAAACGGAAATACTCCACTGATCTCACCAGCTTTAGCCGGTAGTGAGACGTTGTTGCCGCCAAAGCTTCCCCTCCATTGAAAAGCTCCTTCCAGGAAAATGAACATCCAGTCTGCCGGATCGCCTTGTTGTACGAAGGTCGCCCCCGCCCTAACCGGGACCTCCTGTACGTGGCCTAAGAACCATTGAACCTGGTCTTCCGGCAAATCGGAGAATGCCTCTATGCGCCGCAATTCAGGTGAGCTGATCATTCATCGGATCTCCAGTGATGACTCGAGTTCGCTGATAGCGAAGGTACAGATGCTCAGCCCTTTGCTTGACACTGAGCAACTGAAACCGGGGAGCAAGGTTCGGCGTGAACTCGTATCCTTCTACCAGGCCGGGTCGAACTGTCTCTGCCTTACGGCCGGCGATCTGCGGCGCGAGCGTCAGGAAGAGTTCGTCAACGGCTCCCATGGCAAGAAACTGGCCGAAAAGCGTGGGTCCGCCTTCATGAAGTAGCCTCTTAACCCCAAGATCCCTATGGAGCAACTGCAGGATCGCCGACGGAGTGATGGTTCCACCGTTCGCGTCGAGGGAATATATCTGAACGGATGGCAATTGAGCGGCTCCTGCCCTTGTCAGTGCATCCCTCCCAGCCGAGGTAGTGATGACGGCGGTGCGCATTCCGGGATTCCGGAAGATGGCTTTCTCCAACTCCAACCGGCCGGTACCACTCACGATGACGAGCAGAGGATATTGTGGCTTATGTAACACGCTCTCGCGGTATTTGGCGTACAAATCGCTCGCATCGGGGTAGACATATTCAGGCGTCCAGAGAGCCTGGGGGCCAGTATCGAGGACGGTATGAGCACCGACTACGATAGCATCGGCAGAAGCTCGTAGCAGGCCCATGATGAATCTGTCTGCGGTGTCGCGGCCACTAATCGTGGCGCCGCCAGCTTGACCCTTCATTGCGTAGCTAACGACGCCGTCGAGCGTCGAAACGAAGTTCGCAACAACATACGGCCGCTCAGCAAGTGATGTTCGAAAGCGGAGATCGCCGCCGTATAACGCCATCAAAGCTGGCGGGAGGACCGGCTCCGGTTGATCTTGATCACGATCCATGAGGGTTCTTATGGGCGTCATTTCTCTTCTCAAACCATGCCGGTGCAAACTGTCCTTGACCCATCTAGCCACAAGACGGCCGCAGGGCGCATTGGACGAAGGTATCGGTTATGGTACTTTGGCTGTGACGATCGCAGGCCTCAATCTCCAGGGTTATTTCTGCAAGGCGAACAGCGAAAACGATGCCAGGGAGCGCCCACGATCGAGATAGCTGCGCTGTAAGCCGCTTTGAGAAGCAGAATAGTTGTCAGAATGGTGAGTGAGTGAGTGTGTTGAATTCTTCGGGAAATATTCATTTTTGGCCATTTTGACCCTGATCGACGGCGACCGGAGTATGATTGATGCACCGTCAGAGCGGGTGCAATTCCGCTGAGTTGCGCAAAAAGATTCCCCGCGCCGGCTCAGGATCCCGCGATCAAATTGCAAGTGGGCCCTCATCTCGAATAATCATTGGCTAAGCTCAGTTTAGCTCGGTGAGCATCCGGGAGTGTACTGCGCCCGCGCCCGTTCGATTCAGCCTTCATGCAGAGCTTTACGAAGGGATCGAAATGACCAGGATTGTGCGACCAATCTCTTTAGCAGGATCCCAGCTTGGCAAGGTTCGCCATATCTGCGCGTTCTTCCAAAACGACGATGAAGAATACCGTGTGCTCCTCCCATTTATTAAAGAGGGACTTGAGCGCGGAGATAAGGCCATTCAGGTTATCAATCCCGAGCAAAGGGATGAGCATCTGCGACGATTAGCTTCTGCCGGAATCGATTCATCAACTGCGCAAGAGGCTGGGCAGTTAGAAATCAAGATCAATACCGAAGCGTATCTACGCGATGGCGAATTCGATCAGGAGCGGATGCTGGAGACATTCGAAAAGCTTGCGTCGGGAAATGCGCCCGGCGGGTTTCCGCTCAGCCGCATCGTGTGCCGAATGGATTGGATGGTTGGGGACAAGTCTCTGCTCGAGAACGTGATCGAATTCGAATCGCGTGTGAATGACATTTGGAGCCAGCACGACGACGCGGTTATCTGCACTTACCATCTGCGGCAGTTTAGAGGTGATGCCGTGATCGATATCATGCGCACTCATCCGCTGGTCATCATTGGCGGGACTCTGCAGCAAAATCCGTTTTTCGTGCCTCCCGAACGGTTTCTCAATGAGTTCCGGGGACGGCGGTCTGGACGAACAAATCCCCAGTAGCGGCGGGCCAGTATGCAGGAGGAATCAACGGATCCTGGGATAGATGTGAAACAGCTGCAGCGCTGTATGAGCGATCTTGTCAGCGTGCTCGCTCTCCCGGCTGTCTGGAGTGGACTGGAACCGCGCCAGATTGTAACCACCTTCCACGACGCGCTAATGGCGATGTTGAATCTCGATTTTCTCTACACGCGGGTAAGGACCGGGGCGGAAGACGGCCCGATCCAGATTTTAAAGACGGCTCCGCTTTATGCTCCCTCACAGGGCACGGGTAACATCTGTGAGTCTCTTAATAGGTGGTTCGGTGAGGAGCCACAGAAGTGGCCGACGGAGATGCACGGCTACCTGGGAGGGCAGGAGACATCGCTGGTGTCGATGCGTTTGGGGATCGATGGTGAGATTGGTATTGTGATTGCCGGGGCTGAGCGTTCAGATTTTCCCACACAAACGGAACAGTTGCTCTTGCGCGTAGCCACCAATCAGGTCGCCATCGGGCTGCAGCAGGCATTGCGGCTGCGTGAGCAGAAAAGGGTCGCAGACGAACTCGATCGTCGCGTTGCGGAGCGAACACGTGAGCTTGCCGAAACCAACAAGGAACTGGAGTTGCAGGTTGGTCTGTTGCAGCATCTTCCGGTGTCGACCTGGACGCTCAAACCCGATGGGACACCGGATTTCGTGAATCAGGTTTGGCTTGAATTCTCAGGTCAGACACTCGAATTCGTCCAGTCACATCCCGAAGCCTGGATGACGGCGGTTCACCCCGCAGACCGGGAGACGGCGGCGAAGACCTTTTGGGAGGGGGTGAACGCGGGGCGAGGGTTCTCGTTAGAGACGCGGTCACTGCGTGCGCGGGACGGAACCTATCGCTGGCATCTCCAACAAGCCGTGGTTTCGCGCGATGCAGAAGGGAAGGTCCTCAAGTTCGTCGGCACCACGACTGACATCGACGACCAGAAGCGCGCTGAAGAGGCGCTACGGGCGAGCGAGGGTAACCTGCGGCGGGTGATCGACACAATCCCCACATTGTCATGGTGCAATCTGGCGGACGGTCGAAACGAGTTCCTCAGCAAGGGTTGGCATGATTACACGGGCCTTTCTCCTGAAGAAGCGCACGGCCGGGGTTGGTCCGCGGCATTCCACCCCGACGATTTGCCGCCTTTGATGAAGCGCTGGCAGGAATTGCTGATCGCTGGAGAGCCGGGAGAAATCGAGGCTCGGGTCCGGCGGCACGACGGAGTGTATCGATGGTTTCTCAATCGCTTCGCACCCTTTCACGACGAGACGGGCGCGATACTCCGGTGGTACGGAACCAGTACGGATATCCACGATCGCAAGTTGGGGGATGAAGCTTTGCGCGCGAGTGAAAATAACTTTCGTCAGATTGTCGATAACATTCCCGGCCTGGTTGCAACATTGGGCCCCGGGGGCGAAATCGAACTCGTTAATCAACAGTTTCTGGATTACTTTGCAAAATCTCTCGATGAGATCAACAATTGGACGGTCAATGATGAGGTCCTCCATCCCGACGATCTGCATCGTGTGGAGAAAGCGTTCGCATATTCGATGACCACTGGGACTGCCCTCATTGAGGAGGTTCGCTACCGCCGCGCCGACGGTGTCTATCGGTGGTTTCAGGTCCGAGTTTTTCCGGTCGTTGACCCGGACTTCCGGATCGTCCGCTGGTATGCTCTCTCCACCGACATCGACAATCGGAAACGGGCGCAGGAAGAACTGCGCAGGACCCAGGCAGAACTTGCAAGAATGATGCGCGTGATGACGGTTGGGCAACTGACTGCTTCGCTTGCCCATGAGGTAAACCAGCCGCTGTCGGGCATCATCCTGAATGCGAGCACCTGTCTCCGCATGCTGAAGGCCGATCCACCGGATCTCGAAGGAGCGCGGGAGACGGTGCAACGCACGATCCGCGATGGGAATCGCGCTTCTGACGTAATCACACGGCTGCGCGCACTGTTCAGCAAGAAGGAAGTTGATCTCGAACCACTCGACCTGAACGAAGCAGCCCGCGAAGTCATTGCGCTGATGGCCGACGAGCTACAAAGAAACCATGTGGTTGTGGAACATCATTTCAGCGATCATCTGCCGGCTGTTCACGGTGACCGCATCCAATTACAGCAGGTCATCCTGAATCTTCTTCGCAACGCTTCGGACGCAATGAACGGTATTGATGA